>Ga0326734_1000033_pt1 | contig 48989 bp, 12 predicted proteins | sample 15_GP2_1315_FD_207944 | JGI IMG/M metagenome (GOLD analysis project Ga0326734, IMG submission 207944) | Glacier ice microbial communities from Ngari, Tibet, China - 15_GP2_131.5 | ecosystem: Environmental > Aquatic > Freshwater > Ice > Glacier | place: China: Ngari, Tibet | collected 2018-07-18 | reverse complement strand
GAACCCCTCGAAATATGTTAGCTCCCAATTCTGATTTGTTATTTCAAAAAACCTTATTAAATAAAACAAATTTTGATGGTATAGATTTGATTGGTGGTTTAATAAGAACTACTGCTACTTTAAGAAAGAACCACTTTTACATAGTTAGAATTTCTGGAGTAGATAGGGACACTACTACAAATCCTATAACATATAAGCATTACGATTTATATAAAGGAATGTATACCAATAAGATGTTTAATAAAGTGTATGACATACAAAATTCTTTAAAAGATAATGATCCTAGATTAGAAAGAGATTTTAATAATCTAGACTTTGTAGTTGAAAATATTAAGTACGAAACTACAGTTAAAGAGGTTAGTGATATTGCTCCATTTCCTACAATCACATCCACAAGAGATGATCTTAAAACTGATGGTAAGTACTATAGATTAATGGAAGCTATTATAACTGATACTAGTCCATACAAAGTATCTAAAAATCACTCTCGTATTAAAGAATATCAATTAGATAGAAAGCTAGTAGGTGTAGATAATTTGTTTGGTACATTTAAAGATTCACTTATGCAAGTGACCACTCCTACAATTCCCACTGGTACTATACTGGATCAAAACTGGGATTTGGATACTGATATAAGTCCAGAAAGTAATTCCATTACTGATGTAGAAGTACTAATTCCTAAAACTAAATATAAGTTAAATCTTAGATTAAATACTAAACGTTCAGTTGCAGCACCAATAAGTGCAGCTAAACCAGTAGTTGGTACAGCTTATGAGGAATTATCATTACTTCCTACATTCTATTCTTTACCAAATAACGGACCCTACGCAGATAACAGAAAGGCAGCTATTCAAGTATTTCGTTCTGACTTATATGCTAGAAGAAGTAATGGTACAGCATACCATGATGATACAGATTACAGTGATGACAACAATGTTCACAATGCTATGAATGCTATTACTGCTGGTAGAAAATATTCTGTTGTAGCAACAACAATTCCAGATTATAACTTTAGGTATAGTAGTGACACTGGAGCTGATGAAGCAAATAGAGATTCAATTACATGGCAGGCGCACAAAAAAACGGTATTCGCATTTCAATTTGACAGACTAGGATTTCAAAGTACTCTAGTTAGAGTTTATGATTTTAACTTAATGTTAGACTTCTTTAGCAACTTAAAAGTAGCATCTAATGTTACTAAAAACCTCTACGCTTATTATGCTAATACTGCCAATTTAAAACAAAATGGTAACATAATAACTAGCTTAAATACACCTAAAATTAATATAACTAGTAAATTAGTTCCAGATAGTAATACTGGCGGACCTATTAAGACTAGACTATCTACATTTAGATTTAAAGCCTTAGGAACGATAGAAGAATTTAGCAACGACGTACTGAATACATATATTAACTCTAGAAAAGGTAGTTCTATAATTGTAGACAGTAAGTTAACTATTGCTGATGGATTTATTCCTTACATAAATAATGAAATAATAACAGTTGATGAAGTAATAATACCTGTTATATCTATTGAACAAACAGCCGATGTTAGCATCGCTACTGCAATGGAAAACGGTGAGCAAGATTATACTAACGATAGTACATTAAGTCCACCAAGATATGACCACGGTAAGTTATTTTCAGATAAAGCGACTGAATATGGCAAATATGTTGATATGTTAGAACTTCAAGAAATATACCCTAATACAATAATTAATCCTAATACAGTATATGTGCGCCTTAAAGCAGGATTGCCATTCTGGGAAGGACATTGGGTAAATAGAGGAAATGATACAATGGCTGTTAAAGCTCCAGATATGGTTTACGGATTTGATCTTAATCAATACTAATGATAATTACACCAGGAATAAACTCTACTATTTTAAATAGTAAGGCATTTGAAAATTTACCGAATTTCGATATAAACTACGAGTTTAAAGCGAAGGTATTTAATCAAGAAGGAGATTTAAAATATGAGTATAACCCTTTTAGAAATTTAAGGGCAGCTGATGGACAACTTAAAGATCTAAGAACACAAGACTTAGGTTTTAACTTAAATTCTCCAGTAGATATCACAGTACAGCCATCTTATGACGGTACTGTGAATCTTATACTTAATGATGATAGAAATCCTCCTAGGATGATAAACTCAAGGTTTACTCCTATAGAAGACAAGAGATATAAAATTATTGACCGTAAAGGTAATAATGATACCAACGTTTACGATGAATCAACTATTAAACAAACAGTTAGGTTATTTAAAACTACAGAAAAGATACCTTATATTAAGTTTAACGGTTTAGTAGAAGGTGGACAGCTTAAGAGTGGTAACTATGTATTTTATTTTAAATATGCAGATGCGGATGGAAACGAAAGTGACATTGTAACTGAAAGCGGTATAATCAGCTGTTACATTGGTAAAGTAAATGATCCTACTACTATTAGAGGTGGTTTGGCTAATGAACTTACTAATAAGATTGCTAAACTAACACTTTGTAACTTAGATACTTCATACGATTACATTAACATTTACTACACACGTAGTACTGGTAGCTATGAGGAAACTGAAATAACAGAGTTATACAAGATTAGCAATAAAAAAATCTTATCATCCGATACTGTAGATATTACTATTACAGGATTAGAAGCTGTTGAATCACTTAGCTTAGATGCTTTAAACATTCAATACAACATTGTTGATAAGGTGAAGAGTCAAACTCAAATCCAGAATATGTTATTCTTTGGTAACGTTGACAAACCTACTATCCCTTATGCTGAGTTAGAAGATTTATCTTTAAGAATCTACCCTACTGTAAGTAATGATAATAACATTGGTTATCTAGACCATAATTATGAAAGCTTAGAATTAGAAAATTCCCTACGTAAAAGTGAATATTACGATGCTGTTAATGTGTATAAGTATACAGGATATTGGAATAAAGAAATGTATAGAATGGGTGTGGTTTACATTTTAAAAGATGATTCACTTTCACCGGTATTTAATATTAGAGGTAAGAATGGAGTTGGCGCCTTTTTAAGAGCCGGCACATTTGCACAAGATATATCTACTATATACACTCACAAGCCTGTAAAAGATGCACAAGGTAAACGTGTTTATGTAGATGCTGATGAAGAAGGCTTTATCACATCATCGGAATACAACTTAGAAAACACTCGTGGTATTATTAGAATATTATACGGTGATGAAATTATCAATAAGGGAGATTCTACTGGTGTTTACCCATTAAGTGTAAACTTTAACATAGAAAAGACTGTTATTGATGAACTTGCTAAACACGCAAAAGGATTTTTCTTTGTAAGACAAAAAAGAATACCTACTATTATAGCTCAAGGTATAACAATTGGTGTGGACAACGTATCACATCTTCCTGCAATTTATGCTGAAGCTGTCAATGCTAGTGGAGTTAGAACTAAAGGTCATATTGCTGAAACCTTTATGGATAAAGGCAATCAACTTGTACATAATTTTCAATCTAGATTATTAATAGATCAAACTGCTAACGTTTCAACTGGCGGGTTGTTATGTCCAGAAGCGGTTCTACGTAGTGAATACTTTAATGAAATCTTTACAGGGGCATTGTTTAATGTTTCACAAGCTACATTCTCACCTACAGATAATTTCTTTACACAAAGTCCAGAGAAGATTAATCACTTCTACGTTAGAGACTACGTTAATAAAGGAGCTCCAGAGTATCTATATAAAGATGTTAAACTAACATTAGTAGAAGATAACCAGTCACTTAGATATAGTGGAACTAAACAGTTTTCTACTAGAGCAGGTGTTGGAGAAGAAGCTTGGAGATTTGCTTGGTTTGGTAAAGAAGATAAAGGTAGATATGCTACCAACCTAATAAGAGGTGCGTATTCAGGATTTGTAGGCATGGAAAACTATAATACTAAAACTAGTATCATTGACATTCATGTACCTGGCTTTGATCCTAGTAATATGAGAGACTACTTTCTTCTTAGAGCCAATTCATTCAACCCATTCTATTCAATGTCTGATAGATATGATTTAACATTGCTACCTAGTGTTGTTAAAAAGTATGAAAACTTATCTTCTCAATTAGATAACTACAGATTTAGTGAATACCGTGGAGATTGTTTTATTAGTAATTACACCACTCGTATAGTTAGAAACTTTCAAGATACAGATTCACCAATTAATGACACAATTATCAACCCTTCTACTTGGAGAAGTAATTACGAGGGATATACAGCCTCCGGAGGTTTGGATAAGGAAAAGATAGCTAAGATCAATAGAAGTGACGTAAACGCTATTAAAATAGGCCATTGGGCTACGTTTAAAATATGTAGCAATATCAATCTTGCTTATAGATCGGTTGACGAATCTAACGTTTTAGAATTTGCAACTTCTGGTAAAGCTAGATCGTTTTATCCATATGCAGCGATGAGTGTTACAGGTGAAAGTAAAATTCCTGAGTCTACAGTTGTCAATGTAGGATACAATTCTACAACATCAGATAAGATTTATCTAACTTCTCCTGATGTACCTTATATAAAGAACATATTCGATAACAGAATCATGTTCTCTGAAATACACATCAACGACGCATTTAGAAATGGTTACAGAGTATTTCAAGGCTTATCTTATAAGGATATAACTAGACAATACGGAGCCATTGTTAAAGTATTTGAATGGAGAGGTAATCTATTAGTTGTATTTGAGAATGGAGTTGGAGTGATGGCAATTAACGAAAGAGCCATGGCCGGAGACGGAACTGGTGGTGGTATATTTATACGTGGTGCCGGCGTACTTTCTGAAACTGTACAACCGTTGTCTACAAACTTTGGCTCAGCTTGGAAAGACTCTATCATACAAACCGAAAGATATATTTACGGAGTGGATACTATTGGTAAGAAGATATGGAGAACAGATGGTGAATCGTTTGAAATTATATCAGACTTTAAAATACAGAAGTTTTTAAATGATAACATTACATTAGGTGAGAGTGAGAAAACTCCAATGATAGCTTTAAGAAATGTTAAAACTCACTATAATGCTTTCAAGCAAGACGTGATGTTTACATTTTATGATACTACCAGAGAGAACGAAGAGGTGATTTGGAACTTATGTTTCAATGAGCAGCTTAATAAGTGGGTGACACGTTATTCATGGACTCCAGTGGCATCAGCAAGTATCAATAATGTTTACTTTTCATTTGATAGAGAATCAGCTAAGAAGATATCTTTACTTGGTTACACTTTAGACAGTTCTGACACAGCAGAAGGTATTACACTTACTAGTATAAATGTAACTTCTCCAGGAGCTCATAAAATAGCAGACATTAAGTTGAAAGGCTATAACTATTATAGTAAATACACACAAGTGTTTAGTTTAGATGCTGGAGTACAGGATAACGATTATTTTAAAATTCAAAATAGCGAGTTACATTTTAAAGGTGGACTATCATCCTTTCCTAAGTATGCATTTAATTTGAAAATACGAGTAGGATTAGGTAACTTAGACGGTCTTATATTTACTGAATTACAATCATTTTATGATTTTGTATCAGTTAAAGTGGATCGTACTAAAATAGCTGTAGAAAATAGAATAGCTTATGATGAAGAGTTTTCTACCTATTTTTGGAAACACGGACAAGCAGGTATTTTTGATATTTCTACTCCAATTCTACCTAGTAAATGGTATGATAAACAAGAAGTATTTGAATACGAATTCATTGTAGTAGACAATCCTAATTTTCAAAAGATTTACGATAACCTAGTTATTCTATCTAACAACGCAGAACCAAATTCATTTGAGTTTGAGGTTGTAGGAGATGGTTATGATATATCTAAATCATCTCTACTTAACAGTACTAATATCGATAACAGTCAAATCACACTTCTAACATCAAATAACATAACTACTTACCAAAAAGCTAAAGACATAAAACAATTTGGTAGAATGAGAGGTAATATGCACTATAAAGAAGATATGTGGGATATAGAAATTAAACCTCATAGATTTACAAGTGATGGTAAAACTAAAGAGGCTCGTATTAGAGATAAATACTGCAAAATTAGAGTAAGATATTCAGGTGAAAAACTAGCTATTATAACAGCTTTACAAACAATATACACACAAAGTTATGCATAAATACAAATTATTAAAGAAGAAGAGCGATGTTACAGCTCTTCCTTCTTTTTTTGCAGGAGGTGCGATGTTCGGTAATCTTGGCGCTATGGGTTCTCTTATGGGAGCTGGTATGGGCGGAAAGAAACTGGGTGATCCAGGCATGCCTACAAAAGGAGAAGCTATTAGTGCTGGCGTTAACCAAGGATTAGCTACTGGTTTTTCAGCAATGAGTAATTTTGGAGCAATAAAAAATTCCGGAGGAACTAATTTACAGAAAGATATGCAATCAGCAGATGCTGGAGTGAACGCGGTGGCTGACGTGGCTGCTAATTTTGGACCTTATGGCCAAGCTGCCAGTGCTGTATTAAAAATAGGAAATCAATTAGGAGGCATGCTTATGGGCACCCCTCAAACAGTTAAGGATTTTAAGGTCAATGACACAGTAGGCAGCAGCTCTGGATTCACTGGTATTGCTAGTCAAGCAAACGATTTAGGCAGTACTACAGGAACCTATGCGGATTCTGGTTTAGCAGGTAAGTTATTTGGCAAAAAGAAACTTCTTAGAGGGATAGATAATTCAAATAAATTACAAGCAGCAGCTTCAACTGTTATGAATGCAGGTGCAATAGCTAAGGATAGTGGTCTTGCAAGTGCTAATATGTTTGCTACAAGAAACAACATGAAGTTAGCAGGTGGTCCAAGCTTTGCTCCTATGGGTCAACAAGGTATGGTTATTAAACCAAAAGCTGTTCCTGAAAGAACACTTTGGGGTACGGCCTCACAATTTATACCGGGTTATGAAACTTATTTAGATGGTAAGAGTATTGTAGATGGTGTAAGAGAAGGAGATAAAGCAAAATTCAACTCTGGTATAATTGGAATACCATCAATGTTTTCTTTAAAAGCAGTAACTAATAGTTTAGACTATCTAACTGAAAAGTTTGGTGGTAAAGCTTTAGCAGATACGTTTCAACAAAAAAGAGAAGGAGTTGTAAACTCAAGTCCAGCTCATTTACAAAAGTTATTTGCTAGATATGGCGCTGGTGGTTATGATAAATGGGTTGCCGCAGGTAAGCCTGATTTAGATACCCCACTTCCAAATAATACAGCAGTAGCTTCTCGTAGTAAGGGTGGTACCATGTGTGCTTCTGGTTCTAACGGAACTAAGACAGCTAGTAAATACCAAAAATTAATAGGTGTTTCTAAAGCAATTAAAGGTAAGAAGATTGTTAAAAAAGCTCAACAAGGTGCACAAATAGCTGCACTAGTTAAGAAGCCTATTGAGACGACACCTCCACCAGCAGTTGCTGCGGCACCTACATTAACTAGCGCTGGAGGATTGCCAAGAGACATTGCTGTTAAGCAATACGCTCCTTTAAATGTAAACGAACAACAAGCTTGGAATGGTTTTGTAGGTTATGTAGACAAAGCAGGGTATAAAGGTAATCCGGATTTAGATGTTAGAGATAAAGGATTGTCTAAACAATTGTTTGATAACTATTCTACGGAAAACAATCTACAATTAAACTATGATGAATTTATTCCACGTTTACAGACACACATTAAAAGTCAAAGAGACAACGTAATAGCAGAAGCTCGTAAAGGTAAAGCACAAATTCCAGGAATGGTTGAATATTTTGATAGAGCTAAGGCTGTTGATATTGGTGATGAAGAACTAGAAAAACAATTCATGAGCGGCTTATCTAAGATAGATGGTTGGGCAGGAAGTAAAACTACTAGTTACAAATTCCCTTCACTTACTAAACCAGAATGGAAAGGGTTGCATCCAGGAGAATCTGTAAGAGATCAAGATAGATATGAAGCTAACTATAATATGGTAGGTAAACATGAAGAAGGTGGTAGTATCAACGTAATTGTTGATGGTGCATTACATGCTAGAAAGCACGAACTTAAAGACTTACAGGATTTTATAGATGCTGAAATTACTTTAAAAGGTGTTCCAGTTGTAACTAAATCTGAAGGTGGTGAAATTAAACAGCATGCTGAAGTGGAAGTGGATGAACTTATTTTAAGGTTGGAAGTAACTAAGAAATTAGAAGCTTTAATGAAAGAAGGCACAGAGAAAGCTGAAATTGAGGCAGGTAAGTTACTTGCTAAAGAAATTGTAAAGAATACTAAGGATAGTAAGTCTAAAATATTGAAGACAGCATAATGAAAAATATAGAAGTAAACGGTAAGAAATATAAAGTATCTATTGCAGATACAGATGAACTTAGAGAGCAGGGACTACAAAACGTGTCGGCTCTCCCTAAGAAAGAAGGTATGCTATTTATCTTTGATGAGCCTTGTAAGGCATGTTTCTGGATGAAAGACACTCTTATACCATTGGACATTATATACATAGATGAATATGGCGAAGTACAAAACGTATTTAAAGGAGATCCTGAAAGTGAAAAAATGTTTGAAGCGCAAGACATTAAATATGTTTTGGAACTCAATATCGATTCCGGAGTTAAAGTTGGAGACGACGTTGACCTTTCCGAAGTGGAACCGGAAGATGAAACTGTACAGGAAGATGAGGAAGAGGAAGAGGATACTGAAAAGCTTCATGTTGTAGGGCCTGATGGTAACACCCAAATGGAACTTGATGGAGGTGAACGTATATTCTCCCGTCCAAATACTAAAACCCTTGTGAAGCTATCTAAAAAGGCTTATAAGAGCAAAACAGATAAGGACTACAAAGCGTTGGGTAGGAAAGTGTTTAAGTATATTGACACACAGAATACTAACGAAGAACAATATGTTGAAATCAAAAAGTCGTAAAACAAGAAAAACCCGTCTCAGACGGGTTTAAGTTACGGTTGATATATAAACGTTTAAGATTGTCTATTAATAGCACTTATCTTCTAATTGTATTGACCGTTTCAACACCACAAATATAGATATTAACTTTGTAAAGTTCAAATTATAAAACAATAAAAATAATCACTATATTTGCCTATGATAAATATGCGCATGTAGCGGTAACTAGTAAACCATTTAACACATTAACAAACATTTCGAAATGAGAATCTCAAACAAAATTGTATCTAAGTTTCAAGAAGGTGGTGCAGCTCCGGCAGCAGCCCCTCAAGGTGCACCAGCACCAGCAGGTGCTCAAGGAGATCCAAACGCACAAGCAGGCGCGGATCCAGTAGCACAATTAGCACAAATGGCTCAACAAGCTTTACAAACGCAAGACTGTCAAGCAGCCATCGCAGTATGCCAAGGATTTATGTCCTTAGTACAAGGTGGTGGTCAAGAAGGCGGCGCACCTCCAGCTGAAGGTGGAGCACCAGCACCAGCTCCTGAAGGCGCACCAGTTTATAAAGCAGGTGGTAAGCTAGTAAGAAGAGTTAAAGCCTAATTCAAAGGGAGATTCGTAGACGATACAAATCTCCCTTTTTAGTATTAAAAATAATTATAACACACATATATGGCACAAGTAAAGAAATTCCAAGACGGAGCATCAATCGCACCTGTAGCTAAAAAAATCAAATTCAAAGTAAACGGAACTGACTATGAGCAAGATGAGCAATTCATCCAAGACATGGCCAACCCCTTCTTTGAAGAAATGAAAGCTAAAGGTGTGGCTAGAGAGAAAGACAGGGATGCCTATAACAAGACATTTCAACAATACACCTCTCAAGCTAAAAACGGTGTATACGATATTAACTCAAGTGATGGCAAATATTTAAACAGTAAGTACACTGGTTTAGATGCTAGTCTAGGGGTTGATGAAAACGGAGATACTGCTCGTAAGACGGGAATTGGAAAGTTAATCTCTCCACATCAAAATGACGAAGATCAAAGAATGAGTATGCTGAATACTTTCGTTGGTGATAGATTGGTAAAACAATATGACACCGATGGTGCGACAGCTAAGTTAAAAGCTACAGAAGCTGAGAATAAACTTAAAGCTACTGCTGATAAAGATAAGAGCGACTTCCTTGGTAAATTCGGTAATTACAAGAGCGGTTCTACTGCTATGTACGGAGAGATTGATGGCAAGGATACAGCATTCACACAAAGAGATTACTGGGAAACTCTTAAGAGAGAAGGTAGAGCAGGTAAGTTAAACGCTGGATTAAGCGGGTTGGCTAGCTATGCTTTTGATACTAAGTTTGATGATTTAGAATATCAAAAAGCTTTTAAAGATAAAAACGCAGGATACGATATTGGTAAAGTAAGAGAAACTTTAACTAAGTATGGCTATGCTAATGGCAAGTTTACTAAGCCTTTAGATGTCAATACTGTATCTACAGCATTGGACGATCTAGAACTTAGATCATCTTGGGATTCTTATATAAACAAACCTAAGGTTGATGCTGGAACTGGAACAGGCGCGGGTGGAACTGGTGATGGTACAAGTGGTACAACTGGGGCAACCGGACCTTTAACACAAAAAGGTAAATTCTGGACAGACGGGACTACTACTTTTACAGATAAAGATGGTAAGTCACCACTTGCTGGATTAAACGACGGGCTTCTTTGGAAGAACGGTAGGTTAATGAGAGGTATGAATATGCCAGGAATGCAAGGTGAAGGGGCGTCAGAATTCTTTAATGAAGACCCTAATGCTGGGTATATTTGGGATGGTAAACAACATAGTCAAGCTGATTACGAAAAATTTATTACAAATTCTGGAGATGAAAATTTACAAAATCAATATATAAAAGAACGTCAACTTGTACAAAGTACTAGAACTTCACTTATGGATTCTAGAATGGAGTCGTTAGAGAAATTCCAACGTGACGGTTCTGCTAGCGATGCTTATGTTTTTAACGATTTATTAAAGGCCGGTAAGAACCCTAAGATGGCTAAAGAAGTAACAAACTTATTTGATAAGTATAGAGGTGGTAAAGCGAAGATTTATCGCTACATAGCACCAGGATCAGATAGATTTGGTTTTAAAGGTTTGGTTAGATATAGAGCCATGGATCCACAAGGCGTGATGCAAGATGGGGTTATCCAACCAAACGTTAGAGGTGAGTGGGATTTAAGAACTAGTTCTGGTAAATTAATACCTTTAGGAGTTATGAACGCATCTCAATCTGAAGTTGATGTAGCTAGTGATTTTAACATGGCAAGACCAGGCATTAAAAAACCTGAGAATGCTATAGATGTTGCGGTTACTAACGCTTCAGCTAGTATGAAAGTTGGTGGTAAAATTACTAAAGCTAAAATGGGAAGTATTCTTTCTAAAGTAAATGGTGCAACTAAGGTGGCAGAATCAAAAGCTGCAACTGGCAATGAAATGTACCAAGCTGCAACTGACGCTAACTTCGATCTATCAGATGCTGATAAATTAGAATTAGGTGCGTTAACTACAGACGTAGTTAGTTTAGGTGCAACCTTTCTTCCTGGAGCAGGTAACTTAGTAGGTGCTGGTGCTGGTTTAGTTGGTACTGGATTAGGTTATGCTGCTGACTTTAAGAGACATGGGTTCAATTGGACTGATGTTGGTAAGGCAGGTGTAGGTGCGGCATTAGACGTAGCTACAGCTATCCCAGGATTAGGTACTATTGCTAAAGGTGGTAAGATTGCTCAAAGAGCCGCAAGTGTAGCTAAGTGGGGTGTAAGAGCTTTACAAGCACAAGGTTTGACTACAGCTGCTGCTTCTTTAATGAAGTTAGGTAATGCTGGAGAAATGAGTATTGATGATTGGAGAAATGTTACAGGAGGTTTACAAGCTCTCCGTGGATTAAAACAATCAGCAGATCACCACATAGGTACTGTTACACAAAAGACTAATACTATAAAAGCTAACGGCCAAGTGCATAATATAGACGATAATGCTTCAATGGCGTTATCTAAAGCTACTACTTTACAAGAAAAAATAGAAATTGCTAAAAGTGCTATTGCTAGAAGTACTAAATTGGATCCTAAAGATATTGAATTAGATTTAAAAAGTATTAACGGTGAAGGTATTAGAGGTAAACTACCTGAATTTATGGGTGGTAAAAAAGATAAGGATGTTATATTAGGTAACACTTCTGAAAGAGTATTGAAGAACTATAATGACGAAACTAATTGGTTTGTTAAAAGAGCAATTAAGAACGTAGCTTTTGGTTCTCCTGATATCAATGGAGTTAAAGGATTAGGTGCTAAGGATCAATTTGAAGGTCTACCTACTAACACATTCTTAGGACAAGGTGTTTCAATGTTTAGTGGTTCTAGAAACTTAAAAGCTAAAGATACACCAATACCTGACGGACCTAGTTCAGTTTATGGGCAATTCTCAACTATCGGTGATCGTTCTATTATAGGTGATCATTCTATATTAGGAGACCGTTCTGTTGTTGGGCCGAGTAGTTTATATAAAGCACCGTTACAATTACCAGCAGCGTCTGGTAAACCTATGATAGGTGTTGATACAAGAGCGTTACCAGAAGCAGGTAAAGGTGTTTCTATGGGCATCCGTAAAGATATCACCGATCCTACTGCTGTTAGAGCTAGTAAGATTAAAGGTGCTCGTCAACGTAGTGTTGATAACGCTCGTGAAACTAAACTTAATAAATATAGCGCCATCCGTAATGAGAAAACAAAAGCTCAAATGGAAGTTAAAGCCGCTAAAGAAGCTGAAGTAAAAGCTAAACAACAAGCTGAAGAGAAAGAACTTAACGATATGATTAAGGGTGAAGAACGTGAAAAGGCTGTAGCAGCTTACAAACAACGCAAGGACCTTGGTAAGAAGTTGGCACCTGTTTACAAGACGGAACTTAAAAATAGTAAGTTAAGAGAAACAGCTAAGAAACAATTAGCTGAACAAACTGCTGCTAAATCTACTCGTATGCGTCCTAAAAAGAGTCGTAAGAGAGAAGAAGGTGGATTGATTACTAAGTTTCAAGTTGGTGGAGTTTTAACTTCTAGCAAATTTGTACCAATGTTTCAAGGTAGCGGGGTTTTGAAAAAGCAACCTCAATACGGAATGCCAGCACAAGGTGGGTTACCACAATTTCAAGCTTTAAATATAACTGCACAACCGCCTGCTGTTGGAGCGCAACAATTACAACCAATTCAACCGTTTGTTGCACCACCTCCACCAATACCTTTAAATGATATGCAACGTCCTGCACCTGATTTCAGCATGCCTAGACCTAGTATAAAAGCTGACATACACGCTGGTGGATTTGGTACCAAACCTAAGCCGTTTGCTACTCTAACTGGTGACAGAACAGGTGGCCTTGTAGAACCTACATTTAAAGTTGGAATAGAGGGATATAAGAGTTTTGAAACTTCTAATGCCATGAATACTAGATTATTAACAACTCCTATTACAAATAACGGTTCTTCTAGAAACGATCCTAAAAATAGTATGACAGGGGTTTTAAATACTATCAAGCAAGCAGGGGCTGCTATAGATCCTGTAACAGCATCAGAATTAGCAAGAGCATTAGCTATTAGAAATAATAATAAGAATATCAACACAACTACTATTCCTGCTCTTTTACAAAATGTAGCTGAATCAGCTCCACAAGTTAAAGGGGATTTACTATCTAAATCAGCATTTGATAATAGAGCAAATAACATGGTACAAGCTGCTGGACAACCTACTACATCAGATGGTATGTTACACACTGCTAAAATGTTATCTACTAATCAACAAGCTGATCAAACTCGTACACAAGGGGATATGGTTAATGCTGAGGCTCTTAACAGAAGTAAGATGAGTAATGATCAAGCTACAATGCAATTTGCAGCTGGAAGACAACAAGTGGCTAACCAAAATACTGGTAACTTAGCTGCTGCTAGAGATATTACTAGACAAGGTAACAACATGAAGATGGCTTCAATGATGACCCCTATAGATAATTTTTGGAAGGGTGAGAATATGAAAGCCTCTTATGAGAAGAGTCAAAACAAGAACGTTGACGCTCAGATAAATTACTTAGGTATGAAGACACAACTTGATCCTACTAGCAACGCAAACTACACCGAACTTAGCGATATAGAAACTAAGATGGATGCAGCAGCAGCGACAGGGGACCAAGCAACTTTCGATACACTTTCTGCACAGAAACAACAAGCTGTTGCCAAAGGCACTCAGATGAACAATAAAACTCAAATGATAGGATTGCAATTAAAGAAAAATCCTAACTGGCAAATGCCTACTAACTATGCTACATACGATCCTAAGTGGACTCCTACAAGAAAAAGCGGTGGTACTATTGACATGGTGAAAGAAAAAGGTAAAAATGACAGAGAGTATTCTAAGCAAGAAGCAAATTCTAGTAAAGCTTTCAGTACTATGTACGAAAACTGGATTGAGAGTGCAACTGAAACTGAAAGTAAAGAAAAGTTAGCAGCGCTTAAAAATATAAACGATATAATTAAACTTGCTTTAACATGAAAATAAATGAAAGCAGAATAAACAAGTATCAGGCTGGTGGGTTTATGTCCTACCAGCCTATACCTGTAGTGCCAGAAGCAGCCTCTCAACCAATGGAACAAACTGCTCCAGCTGATGCAGGACAGGCTGCTGCCGACGGATTGTTAGATCCGGATATATTTAAAAAGATGATTGGCGAAGGTATATCTAATGATGTAGTTGCTTTTCAAGATACACTTACTAATGCACAAGCTCAATATGCAAATATGTCAGAATTCGAAAGAAATGGCGCTAAAGGGAAAAAGCTTAGAGGTATGATGAAAGGTGATTTAGCCTCTCTTAACATGCTGTTTAGAAACAAAAAACAATTTGATGATCTTATAACCAACGTTAAAAGTAATGCTGCGGCAGGAGAATTAGCGGTGACTACAAGAGGTATGATTGTTAAGGATATGAAAACTGGTAGAGTTGGTGAAGTTAGTCATGAAGACTATGCTAAAGACATAAAAGCTGGAGAAGCTAGAAAGTATCAAGCTCTTACTAACGCTGAGCTTATAAATGAAAGAGAATACAATAAAAACCTTGTAGGTGATGAGAAGAGTTTTGAAGCTTTAAACACAGCGATAGGTATGACTAAAATAAAAGACGAGGTATTCCAAATACTTTCTCACGTACAAGCAAGTTCTTCTAAAGTTACAGGTAACAAATACTTAGATGCCACTAATGAAAAATTAGCTAAAGGATATGAGAAAATTGTTGGAATGGCTCAAGAAGGTGTGTACGATATCACTCAAATGCAATCCTCTGAGGGTAATTCAGAAGCCCTTAAACTAGCTGCAAAAACAATGTGGACCAATCTATCAGAGAATTCTAGATCAGTGCTTAAAGCGAGAGCTGTAGCGCGTGGAGCAGACCCTGCTAAAATAGAAGAAGAAGCATTATCATTTGCAATATCATTATTAGCACCAAGTGAATACCATAAGACAGAACAATCTACAATGATTGGTTACGACAAAGAAGCCACCGAAGCTCGCACTGGTAAAGTAACAGGAGCTAAAGAAGCTGAAGTTGGTTACTGGCAAGGTATTAATAACTCCATGGGAGCAATGCTACCTGTAACGATTAATGAAGGTAGTAGTTACCAATTTAAAGCGTTAGGAAGTCAAGCCGGTGGATTTATGAAAGACTCGAACACTCCTTACGGAACTACTACTGTAGGTAATATCACACAACTTTCTGCTGTAGGAGACACTAATAGTGTTTCATTTGGTGGTGAAATACTTGATAAATCTGTATTGGATAGTTTAGTTTACACAAATAGTAAAGTAATCAATGTTGATTTACCATTTGTAACCGAAGGTGGTAAAGTTAAACCTGACTTAGAAATGGCTAAGCGATTAGGTGAAGTGGATACTAAAGTTAAGGCCTTAGGTTCAGCAGCTACAGCGGCAGCTAGAGAAAGTATATATAGAAGTAACGGTATTCCTACTGATGGTAGAGGTAATTACACTATTCAAAAGAAAGCATTTATGACTTTCGAAGCATTAGGTAATGACCGTACTATCAAGAATGCAGACCCTAGGTTTGTGACTAATACTAGTAACTCTAAAGATGCAGATGCTATTAAACAACTGTATGAGAATACATACGTTTATGATGGCAAACCTACCACTAAGGCTAACAAGATTGATCGTCCAGACTGGAATCCAGATACTTTCAACCTTACAGCTTGGGGAGCACCTAATGTTTTAAAATCAACTGTATACATTCCTATATCTAACGATAAAGAAGGCGCAAGACATGTTGACGGACAAGGAATTGAAGTACCGAAATCTATGGTAAGTCACCAAAGTTTGACTACCTTTGGGAATCAAAATAACACAGAATCTGTGATGACTAATGGTAGCGGTAACGCCGGTAAGTATAGTCTACCACAATAAAACACAATATAAACAATGGAAAATACAAAAGTAAATGATTGGTTAGTAGCCACATTATCAGCACCTAATAACTCTTTTGGAGACTTTGAACAGGAAGATGTTACTCCTAATAATACTGCTTTAAAAGATAAATCGGTTTATGTGGGTAATGACACTATCAAGAAAGCATTCACAGACGATAAAGGTAAATTCAAACAAGACGAATTTGATAAGTTCTATGATGTAGCTCTAACTACTTACAATGAGTTTTCTAGAGGTAAGTTTGATAAAACTATATTAAACGACACATATTATTTTAAGAATGACGCTTTTGCGCCTAAGAGTGCTAAAAAGTATTCTGAAACTACGTTCTTAGAGAAGGTTAGAAACCCTTTCAAATCCAGAGTGGGTATGGAAGGGTTAAACCTTGTGTCTACTCCTGACTTAAGTGTTAGAGAGTTAGCGCAACAAACTGAGGCTAAGGATGGTACTAGCGGTAAAGGATTAGGCTGGAAACCTAATGATGATTCTAGAAGTGGTTTGTTTGATTTTTGGAAAAACCCTACTCTAGTATTAGGTCAATATGATGAAGATGGAATGCATTACGATGCAGATGCAGGGAGAGAGATTAAACATAAGAAAGGTGACTTTAAAACTGATGATAATGGAGAGTTCTTCTATGAAACATTAGGTAGTAGAGAAGTTTACGGTAAGACTGTTTTAAACGTATGGGATACAAATACTACAGAAGGTAGTTTTGCTAACAAGTGGGATTTTATGGATTCTGACGGATTAAATAAGTCTCTTACTGGTATTTTAGCTAAGAATGTTGCAAAGAGTATACCATATTTTCTACCGGGAATTGGGCAATACTACGCAGGATTAAGTGTAGGATTGGCTCTAATGGATGCCTTACCAGCGCTAGCTAAGTCTACTACAGGAATCTTTTTGGGAGACTCTCAAAAAGATACCGATTTTTATAAATTAATGAATAAAGTGCAGGGTGTAAATAGAGCTATCTCTAATGACACTTCTGACTACGCTAAGAGTGGAGCATTCAATACTGAAAACTTAGTAGGTATGGTTGCTGATGTATTTGAGCAATTGTATCAACAAAGATGGATTGCTTCTGTTCCGCAAAAATTAGCAGCTTCTAGTAAAGAGGCACAAATATTAAAGCTTGGTAGCGAAAGATACGGGACGGCATTTGCTGACGATCTTAAAGCGATTATGTCAACTGAAAAGGATATGAGTAAGCGTGCCGAAGCTATAAGAAAACTAACGTTTGATGATCCAGAACTTATCGGTATTGCTGATAAAATGGATACTTGGGCGAGTGTTGGAGCTAAAGCTTTGTCTACATCATACATGGCAGCAACATCTGCTATAGGTGTAGTTGCAGAAGCTAAAGCAATCGGATTAGACGAACGTGATACTGCTGTTCTTTACTTAGGTACAGTGGCAGGATTTGGTGCTATGATGAGTAAGCTTGACATTGGTACTTATGCCCTTAAAGGATTAGGATTAGATGATGTAGCTAAAGGTATTAACAAGAGTATAAACATGGAAGCTGGTTCTCTAGCTGATTCTTTTGCTGCTATTGATAAAGCTATATTAAACGATACTGCTTCTGTTATGGCTAAAGATACATTTAAAGGGAAGCAGATAAATAAAATATTCGAACTAGGTAAAAGCTTAGGTAAGAGAGTTAGCGCTCGTCTTAATAATGTAGACGTGAGTGATTACGGAGCTGTTATGTTAGCGGAAGGTACTGAGGAGATCACTGAGGAAGTGATGCAAGACAGTATTAAGTTAATTTATGACGGTATGTCTTCTCTTGGTCTTACTTCTACTAAGGATAAAGAAAAACAATTCAACTTTACAGCTAACGATATACTATCTAGGTACGCTATGTCTGGTTTAGGTGGAGCCGTGGGTGGTGCTTTATTCAAGTTTAACGATAAACTAACCGGTGATACTTTTGATCAACAAGATCAAGAAACTAAGAAAGAATTAATACATATAGTACGTAACGGCCATGCTGAAGCATACTTAAAGAAAATAGACGAGAGAGAGAAGGCAGGAACATTAGGAGATACCAATTTATCACCAGACATCTATGATGCTAAATATAAACTTGGTACCGACGTTACTTATAAGCCGGCAGAAACTCCAGCTCAAAGTCAAAATGCTGCTATTGCTGCTTTATTAAGAGGCCAAGTAGCCTACGTGAAGAATATCATTAAGCAAGAGGCTATGCCTTCTGATTACGCTATTCAAAAAGTGTATGACGCTAGGGTTAAATTAGCTATTGACATTAATCAACACACAGCCATCAAGGATGACGTTGCTGAATTAAGCGGTCAAATTGTTGATAAAGTAAACCAAATAAGAAGTATTGGTGATGTTGCAAAGGATGATGTAGAGGGTGAATTAAAGAACAAAACTGAGAGCACACGCTTGAATAAAGAGCTTTTAGACCTTAAGATAAAACTTGATAAGATCACTTCTGGTGAGGAGTACGATAAGTACCATTCAGAAGCTATGTTCAACATAAACAACACTTTACATAATCCGTATGGTGTAAATACTATCGATGATTTAGCTACAAACAAATACGGGAAAAGATTCTTTGAACTTGATGAAACTCAAAAAGAAGAAATCACCGAGGAGTTTGGTGTATACAATCAATATGATAGAAGAAAACAACTTAGAATTGCTAAGGCTGAATTCGACCGTATCAATCATGACGAGGTTAACAAACTTATGCCAGCGTTTGCTGATTATGCTGTACAAGGGTATCGTACAGTTAACTATCAAGCTACTATGGACAAATTCAATGTAACTCCACAAAGCGTCCTTGAATTAACTAAGGATAATGTGCAAAACATTGATATGATGATCTATTTAGTAGATCCAGATTTAGATAAAATCACACAAATAGAGACTATATTAAACAATCAAAAGTTTGTAGCGCCAGAATTAGCGCAAGGTATTTTAGATGGTGTTAAAAGCACTAAGGTTAGTAGCCTATTTGAGAGTGGGTTATTCACTGAATTTGCTAACTACGCTTCTGCTAATAACTTAAATACTGTTGGTGGTATTTTAGGTCACATGAGTGCAGAATTGTACAATGAACTTGATTTTGATAGAGTTAACAATTCAGATGCTTCTAATTATGATGAAGCTTTTGATGACGTGTTAAAAACCCTATCTGAAAAGAAGCAACATTTTACTGAAAACTACTTCACTGAAGGACAATACAATGAATTAGTTTCAGCTTTAACAACATTCAAAGATGCAGTATTAACACAAACTGTTGGCGGTCAACTTATAACAAAGAGTAAACAACTTCTTGAAATGGTTAAAGGGAAAGAAAAGAACCCTTTATACGAGTGGATTAGTGGCTACTTACTTAAGACTGAAAACAACAAAGAAGGTAGCAACCTAATTAAGTTGTTAGCTGACGAGTTTACTATTTTAAAAAGTAAAGAATCTCCAACTGAATATGTTTTAGACGGTAACGTTAAGATGGAGCAATTAGAGAATGCTAAAAAGCTAATACTTAAACTTCATTCAGTTATTCAAGCGTCTACAGATTTTGGTTATGATCTAAATCACCCTAGTGGTTTCAATTCAGCGATCAATTATGTAAGAAAGCAAAATGGTAACGAAGACTTTTTGAACGTTCTTATGCCTATGCATAATGAATATCTTGTTAAGGATTTAGCTGTAATGGTTGCTAAAATTGACTTCTTAATAAATCTATCTAAGATTAACGCTGACAATAGAATTAAGAATTTAAAGATAGCATCTGGTGTTATGAGAAGTTTATTCTTAGAAGCAGTAGGTCCAGAGGGAGCAATTGGTAAGAAGTTAGAAGATTTAGGATTGAATTTAGATAAAATTAGAGGAACTTATATCAATGCTAACCAATACAAAGCTTCTATAGATTCTATAAGAAGCACTGAATCTATGCCTTTCCCATCTAAAGATGAAGAACTTAAACAGTTAGAAATCGAAGGTGTTGAAATAGAGAAAGAATTTTATAACTTATTACAATCAGCACCCAACAAAGGAGAGTTATACGAGCAAATACTATCTACTTTTGATATTAAAGCCGTTGTAAGTTCTGCTAGTAAGAATACCGACTTCTCTTACAGTACTAAGAGTGTATCACAATATGATGCCTACTTATACTTAAATCAAATAATGAACGTCGATCCTATTCAGTTCTTAAATGACTTTAGAGGTGAGAAAGTTGATGATAAAGAATTCGCATTAGAGAAATCTAAATACGCTCCTTTCTACGGACAAGAGTTTGTATTAAAGATGTCTTACTGGTTAATGAAATCACAAGAGAGTGACTTAGATTCTTTCAATCGTACCTTAAGTTATATATCTCTTCCGGAAGTAGTTTTACCTTCACAAAAGGATATATTCAGTGATGTAATACAAACCTCATTGAAGAACACCATTTTCATAGATGGACTTCCAGGTAGTGGAAAAACAAGTGCTGTGTTGAACTTTATAGGTAGAATGGGTAGAGATCAAGGTAAAACTATCGCTGTTTACGGTCCTTATAAAGAACAAGGTGAAAACTTACAAAAGTCATTAGAAGATTTAGATAACATAGTAAACGATAATAAGGACATCAAATCGTTGTTAAATCAAATCATGGGTAATAAGGATCTGCACGACAGAATCACCAAAGCCATGGAGGATCGTGACTACGACCTTGTAGATATAAAGGATGTTTCAAAAGTTGCTGGTACAGAGAAGCTTATTGTTAGAGAAGATAGAGGTGAAAACTTTGCATTTAGATTAAACTCTAAGAACAAAGAAATAGCTGATTTCTTACAAGGTAAGAACGTTTCTACCATAACAGCTGACGGTAAAGTGATAGACATGATTATGATTGATGAGGCAACTCACATGTCGCCACTTGATCTTGATATATTATCTATTGCTGTAGAACGTCATAATCAAAACAACCCAACGCAGAAAATTAGCTTATTCCTTGCAGGTGATACTGAACAAAGAGGATATACAGTTAAGCTTGATGAGAAGGGTGAAGATAAATCTTACAACGTGGCTCATAAGTATACTATGAGAACTCCTAAGCTTAAAGAATCATTAAGAGCGGGATACAATGTTAAGATTAATAACATCGATGTTATAAGAGCTTATAGAAGCGCTTATGATGATATAGTTGACAACAAGAATGATGTAACTAGTAAATTAGCTGAATTCATTAGAAATGAAAAGATAGTTTTAAAGTATACAGACAAAGACGGGTTGATTGGAGATAAAGTTGTTGATGAAATAACTAAGGAAGACATAGAGAAGCTTGTTGAGGAAAACGCTAAGATTGGTAAACATAAAATCGCTTTAATTGTAACCAACCCTGATTCTGATGTTGTTAAATTAGCTAAAGAGATTCCAGAGTTTGATAAGCATTTTGTTATAAAGACACCAAAGCAAGTACAAGGGTTAGAGTTTGATTATACAATTGTAGATATCGAGCCTATGACTGTAAACGCAAGTAGCAATTATTCTTTAAGAAGAGGGTTGGAAATGCTATATACTATGATATCTCGTAGTAAGAAAGGCACCTTGATAAAAGGTAACCCTTTACAAGGTATCGATGTGAGCTCAACTGATAAGAATGTATATGCTGTAAATGTGGAGCTAAATGCTGACATGATTAAGCAATACAAAGAGTTTAGAATGGATGCAATTAATTCTATTTTAGATAGTATCACCCCTTCTGAATTTACTAAAGGTGTTGAGCCGGCTAAAACACAGCCTAGCACACCATCAGTTCTTACACAACTTGAACAAGATAGTATGTACAACATGCTATTTGATCAAAAGAAAGACGAGAATACTTTTGGTAAGATAGATGCTGTTGGAGTTGTAGAAGATTATGACTTCCAAGACGAGAATGTATTAACATACCCTTTCCACGAAAGATTAAATGTTGAAATTCTTGAAGCTACTAATCAGATTAAATCAGTAAAGAATGAAAATTCCGATTTATCTGTTATACACAGAATACTTAACGGTGAAGATGTTATAGGCAAGAGTTTAGGTGATGCTGGTATTACTAATTCTAGATACCAACTAAGAACACTTAGAAGTGCACTTTATAACTACGCTAATTACGTTCATAAGATGAAGGTTAAAGGATTGCAAGAAGAATCTCTTTCTGTATATCTATCAGCTGAAATGAACATACCTGTTGCTATATTAGAACAATTAGATTTTGATAATGTAAAAATATCTATCGAGAGTAAAACTTACGAGGTTGAATACGATGGTGATACTAGCAATTCTTTATACAGAGAAAACGAAGGTGGTATAATTCACTTCTTAGTAGCTAGAGTTCCATTTGTAAACTCTGATGAAGATTCATTACATGAACAAGATCCGGATGAATTAGACAATGTAGTGAGAGAATCTGGTGAAGCAATTATCACTTTAGCAGGATTTGCCAACCGTCACAACCCCAACGTTAAGAAGTTTGAAACTGTTGAGAAGTCTTTAATAAAATTAGAAGATCTTCATAAGCAAAGCAGAGCTAAAAGTGGTGAGGAAGTTACGTATTTAAACTTTAATTCAGACATTCCTTTTGAAGAATTGGTTAAACCTACTTCTAACTTAATCTTTAAAACGAGAGAGACTAAAGGTAATGTGGCCGACTTAAAGAAGAACAATCCACTATACGTGTTCTCTAAAGTTTATATAGTTATGCCTACAGACTTTGTAAAAGGTGACGTAGAAAGTAACGAGATTATGAACGCTATAACTTCACCTAAACAACTTAAAGATGGTACTCCAAACGTGTTTCATAACAGTATGGTTGGACGTCCAGTGATGTTTGTAAGTGCTGATAAGACTATCCCTGCAAATGATCTACGTAGATTATTTGTAGAGCAATTCCAAGATAGTGTTAGATATCGTGCAGAACGTGACGCTGGTAAAACACCAGAGCCTAGAAAGACTAGAGACACGATTAAAATGATCGTTCTAAATCCTAAAGGTGTTAAGTTTAGCGAGTGGGTTAATAAGAACGTTGAAATCTATAAGAAGGCCTTAAACCCTAACGAAGTAGATATTGATGCACAAAGAAGAGCCTATGGTAATGGTTATATAGCTGCTAGAATTTTAGCTAACTTAAACAACTTTAACGATCATGGTAACATAACGTTTAAGAATAAGCCTACGGATAAATTTGACCCTTATGTTAAGTTTAAAAACATCTATAAATTAGATGACTATGATAACAAAGATATCGATCTATTAAGAAGTAGAGTTGCTCAATTTAATTCTACAGTATTTAAGTTGATGATAGAAATGGACAAGAGCTTCAAACCTGGAGATTCTGCTGTTCCAAGACCTAATTCTGCTGAAATAGAATCTGTTAGAGGTAAGTACTTCTCAACTCTTCCACAAGACCAAGGTAAAGCTGCTGCTATTAAGTATATAGCTAAAACTATAATATACAAAAAGCTTAAAGGTAGAACTCCCACTGATATAGTTAGCGAGTTAACAGACGCTGATGGTAATTTTGTTAAGCCTCAAACCTTTAGTAACCCCGAGTTATTCAACATGGTTTCTGCCATTAGAATTGCATTAGAAGGTGGTAAGTATAAAGTAGGTAATTCTGAGATTCAAATAGAACCTATGTTCATAGGTGGATCTTCTAGAGATGTTGAAAAGAAGAAATTCTTAAACGCTTTAGATAAGGTTATGAGTTATGACTTTGTAGACGGTTTATACATCCATCCAGTTCTTAGAAAAGCTGTTATTGGAGAAAATGCTTATGTTAGTAATGACGTTCCATTTTTAGTAGCTGTAGGTAACCCTGATGACCACTTTGAAGTTGGAGTCCATGTCACTGAGGCCAACGCCTTATTTGACTTATCTGGATTAGAACTTAGAAGTAAGGAAGAGGTTGAAGGAGATAACTCTGCTAGAATTGAGTTGGACAAAAAGAACGTAGATGAACTTTTGGATAATATGCAATTGGTGGTTAATACTGCCGGCATGTCACATGTAAACATCAGCAAATACCTAGAGTCTAAGTATGATCTAGGGAACATAACACCTAAGGCTATTAAGGATCGTCTAACGAACTGGGATAAGCTTAAGAGTGAAATGCTTGATGACGCATTGATTAGACTTAAACAAGAGTTTATTCCTAATTCGATTGTAGCCGACAATAATAACAAAGATGACCAAGAAAATTGGATGATAGTTAAGGATATATTAAGAGTAGATGACGCTCTTAATATAGAGTATGAAAACTTCTTTGAAGCTAGAGACAAATACGTAACAGACGTAACCTCAGGTTATAGTTTGAATAATTTCACAGTTACTACTGGTGTAATTAACACTCGTGGAGCTACTATAGATTTTTCACTAATAGATAATGAGACATCAGAAAAAATTGCTACCTTTGTTTTCAAGGACGGGAAGTTTACAAACTTCGTTACTGCTAAATCAGCCGATGAGTTGGTAGTTCAAAAGTCTGCTAATATGCAAGAGTTCGAAACTCTTATGAATTCACTGGTTATTGACGATTTAGTCAGACCAGAATTCGAAGAGTTTAAAGCTTATGTGAGTGAAGTGTTTAACGGTGATGTATTACCAAACAACCTAGCGGAGCTTGGAGTAATCAGTAAAAACGCGTTTATGATAGCAGCTTCTATCAGGAAATCACCTGAACAGTTCGAAGCCTTTAGTAAATGGTACAGTCAATTCATAGAGAATTATAAATGTTAAAATAATATGGCAAACATAACGTGTTCGTTTTCAAAATTAAATGACTTGCTGGGCATCCAGCAAGTCATTTCCGTAAATATCCTAGCTGACAAGTCGCTAGATAACGTAATAAATGCAGTTAGAGACGAGTATTTAACTAAATACTATGGTGAAAACCTAGAGTATTTTGGTGATACAGAACAAGAAAAACTTAACAACTTAAATGATGTTCAAGAGATTATTGAGTTGATAATCAACGACATTCACGGTGAAAAGAAAACTGACCCTCAAGCTCTTTCTAAACTTGAGCAATTAGGTATTTTTAGTAATGAGTTGGAGTATTTTAGTAATGCTGATAAGAGAATCACTAATATAATCAGCTCTTGGAAAGCTAGTGTTAGAACTCCTGAACCTGATGAAAACAGAATTATATCTGGAGAAGCAGTTTCTGGAGGTGATGTAGCTGTTGCTAATATGGGTAGAATTGTACCTTCTGCTAACTCTCACATAATTGATACCAATGTGATGATTGAAAAGACACAAGATTTAGAGTTTAACTACTTTAAAGGTGCCGACTTAGCTAGAAATAAGCTATTAGAAAACTTCAATTTCAATCTTTTAAACAGAAGTATTGTTGATTTAAGAAAGGATACCACTGGTACCAATCGCCCTATAACTGGGAATGAAGACTTAGATAGAGCCATTAAACAATGGAAATCTGAGCTTTATAAGAGCTTAACTAACAAGGAACTTTACGTAGGTACAGATAACCAACTTATTATGACTCATGAGTTTGATGAGGATATGGATAAAGTTAAAGGTGAATTCGACTCTTATCACAACGGTACTGGTATACAAATCGGTGATGTATTATCATGGCTTGGAAAAGGCTCTCCGGAGTTAAGTAGATATAATTCTTATATTATATTGAAAAACTTTGACAACATGTTATCGTTATATGGTAGCGGTATCATCAGAGTTAAGCCTACTTTAAGAAACATCAAGGCTGAAAATCACGGGGAATTAAAATATACATTAACATCTACATCATCTTTAACCAAAACCTGGTCAGATAATGAATTTGTAAGTGTTTTCACTAATCAATCTTCTTTATATAGAATGTTGGTTGAGTCTACTCCACTGTTAAGTGAGACTGGATTAGTTATAGGTCGTCCGTTAAAAGCAGACGAAGTGGCTGCTGCTATGTCTAAAATTTACGATCAAATAGACCGTACTGATTTATTCAATAGCGTTAAGCAAGTGTTAGAAGATTCCATTAGTAAAGGTATTGTAGGTGGACATGCTGGTACAGATATTAGACAATCTGATACTACAGTTTATCTTTCTGTTTACAGTAAATTCTTCAAAACTGACGATTTCATAAACAAATTAAAAGCTGATAATAACCAACTTAAATCAACTGTTGGTAAAAATATAGAAGCCCTTAATTCTTACTCTTTTTACGAGGTTTACAAAGACTTCCAAAACAGAGAAGGTAACAACTTAAACATCTATAATGTAATACCTGCCACTATAGCTAAGACTATCTTTAACAACTATAATCAAGTTAGTTACGATACAAAGCTTAAGGCCCTTACACACGAGAGTTTAAAGACTAAGATGTCTGATAGAAACTTTATGAACGTTCTACGTAACATGAACTCTAGAGCAAACTTTGCTTCTGATACAACTCTTAAGTACTCATTGTCAGATAACAACATAGAAGCAAACGGTAACTCCTTTACATTCAACTTTGGTAATGAAGCCATTACTTACAACGTTGCTACTAATAAATTCACAAATAAAGAAGGTAATCTTTATGACTTTAACAAGTTGAAACTACCTGCTGATATTGCTGTATTAGTAACACAAACTGGTGCACCAAATCCAGACTATCCAGATTACAATGAATTCGTAAGGACTATGTCCAATGTATTAGGTCAAGTGTTAACTGCAAGTAACTACGAATTACTAGCTAGTTATATCTCTCAATACAGTGGCAACAAGCACCAACACGTAAAGGATATTGTAACTATAGCTGCACATATACTATATCTACAAAACTTAAGAGTTGCGCATTTAGATAACTTTGCTAATCTTACAATATCGGAGATTAAGACTAAAACTGCTGCCAATTTGCCAAGTGATATTGATATAAAACAAATATTCAATGAAGCTGATAAGAGCTTTAAAGTTGACTTTAACAAGCATGCTTACCAAGCATTAAGAAATTTTGCTGGTGTAGTAGAATTAGTTAGAGGTGCCGACGTTAAAGCCGTGGTAATAAATGCAGAAGGTAAAGCTTTCCCTGTTTATAGCCAAGTTAACTTAATGGGTGATATTAACAACTTAACTAGAGAACTTAAGGCACAACCTAATTTTAACTCTACTAAGAAGGGTGAAGCATCACCTTTATCTAGAAATCCTTTCATTAAAAGTAAACTATTAAAGAGTATTGCTATTAGAGCGCACATAAAGAATCTTGCCGGTAAGGTTAAATCTTCTTCTAAATTCACTCCTACAGAGAGTTTAATTTATGACGTTGTATTTGATTACGGGTTGAGAAAACTATCAGGTGAAAATGATATAGCCAACTCTAATGGTTGTCCTATATTCCAACATACTGTATTAGCGGATAAGAGTAAGCACTCAGGTATAGAAATCAATGGAGATGCCGAAGTGAGTTTCAATAACAGAACTCTACCATGGAGATCAATGAGTGCCGGTGACTTTAAGCAAGCTTATTATGAAAGTCAAAACAGCTACTATACTAATTTAGAAGGTAGAATGTTATTAACTTACAATAAGATATTTAGAGGTGCACTATCAGCGTCAGAGGTTTACTTAACTAAGACTAAAATATTAGCACAAGTGTTTACTACTACTCCAGGAGAGGCTTTACAACCTATTGATGCTAAAACATTTGCATTCACTCCTGCACAATTAGAACACTTTGGTGATCCAAAAGGTCCATCTACCTTATTCAATGAGATAACTAACTACAACACAATATTGAAGCATACATCTAAAAAGATGACTTCTTTATTAAATGTAAGCTATGTTATAAACTTATTAGGTGAAGATGGTTTCTTACACCTTGCTGAAACTAACAACCCTGAAGGTAACGTAGTAAAAGAATTACTTTACTCTAAGGATAAAAAGAGTGGCACTTTAGGTGTTTCTAGAACATTAAGAACCTTTATCTCTCGTTATACAAATCCTGAACAATTTGAAGAGTTTATGTATAAGAAGAAGGTTGATTCAATGAAACAACTTGATGCTCTTAAATTTGAAATTGATTACTTAGGGTTGGATGGAAAGCCAATTCCTACAGTAGCTAAAATTATAGATCACTTTAGAATTGACAACAGTTGGCTAAATGCTTCTACTGGTCGTATGATTCTTTACAAAGGTGATCTATCTGATACTGGTAAGAATTTAGTATTAAATCCTTTATTGGAGCAATACTTCTGGGAACAAAAGATGGCTAATGATAACTTCCAAAACTTAACAGTTGGAACAATCCATGGTCACCCTGCTAAAGGATTAACCACCACTGTAGAGAATGAAGAGGCTGCTAGAACAATCTCTATGTTCAAACGTATGGTTATTCACCAAGCTACTTACCACCCTTATGTTACCAACTTAGAAAATGGTGTGAGCTTTTATAATAAAGTGGCCTACGTTAATGATCCGGAAGGAGAGTTATTCAACCAAATTGGTGAGGTTAACAAGCAAGTATTAACAGATGGTGCTACATATACATTAGGATTGACTAGAGTTTTAGAAAATAATTCTTTATTAGATCAATCTGCCGCTATTCACCACAAGTCGATTGGTGGTACTATAGATCACATGTATGCTTCTGCTGGATTGATGAAACACGCTGCCCACGCTATTACTAATGAAAGGCTAAGAGAAAGCTTAAGTAGTACTATGTCCTATCGTCGTATTGTTAAAAAGATGATGAACAATCCTTTCATGGTTGTTAATGGTAACAAAGTGGCTATCGATATCTCTAGAGATTATAATGGCAACCTTATCAGCTTTGATGGAATGACTAAAGGTAGAGGTGTTAAGTATGTTAACAACAACGGTGAATTAATAGAAGTATTAGGATTAGTTAAAGCACCTAGTGCTACTAACGATATGTATGAGGTTACTACAAGAAATGTTAGCAAGGATTCTCAATCTATTAGAACTTTAGTTCCTATAAACACACTATACGATCTATGGAAAGTATTAGGTGCTGAAAGATCTGTAGTTAAAGAAGATTCTGAACCAGATAACAAAGTTGGTGATTCAGGTACTAAAGGATATATATGGTCAGAAACTTCATGGAATGACTTAGCACACTTTGTAAATAAAGTGGGTAGCTGGGTTAACAGAGAAGGATTGGACCACTACGTTAAGCAAGCTGGTTATGCCACTGGTGATGCGTATGTACAATTTAGACAAGAGCTGAACAAGAGAGTTATATCTCCTAAACCAGTTGGATACGAATACAACCCTGCTAAAGATTTAGCTGATCAACGTAGTTTATTCCAACCTTTAAAGAGTAGTTTCATAAATCAAATAACTTTTGATTCGGGACAAAAAGTAGGGGCCCAAAACTTGAACGACGCTAAAAGATTACTTGCTGATAATAAAGAACCTCTTTGGGTTACTGACTTTGTGAGCAATGTACATAGTGGTATTCAATTAGATTACGAACACGAAACTGATGAATCCCACGTGAGTGAGATGACTCAAATTTTGTCGGCGTTATCTTTCAACGGTGATACTCCATGGTATGCTGAAAATGCTTACAAAGCTATTGCAGCTTACATTGAGAGCAACATGAAGGATGTACTTCCATTTATAAGTAAGATGGAATCAGCAGACAAATTCCAATTCTACTATGTAATAGCTAAAGAATTGGTAAGTGGGTTTGAAGGTAAAAGTATTACATCATTAGCAGAAGCGGTACTATATAAAGTACACACTGAACTTGCTAATCATAGAGACTTAATTTCTAAATTAAGATTAACACAAAAAGGTCAACCAGGATACGATGAATTATTAGCTAGAATTGAAGAGTTTGAAAAGAATGGATTTAAGATCCCATTCAGTGACTCTAACATATACAGCTCATTATCTACTATCATAGGTAACTTATATACTAAAAAGGGTATTAGAAGAAAACTTCCAGGAATTGCGGCTATTATTACGCCACACTCTGGGTTCTTAGAAATTAAGAACATTCCTATTATTAATCCTAACACTGGTGAAACCACTGGTATTATGAGAGGGAAGTATTCTGAATATCAAGCTTGGCAACAAAAGGTTAAACAAATGCCTTTTTATGAAGCTCGTATTGCAGCAGGTGAAGAAAGTGCTAGCATATTTGAATCTTTAGAAAGCAAAAAAGTGATGAGATCATCAGTGAGCTTAGGAGATACTGTTATTGTGGATAAGGTGGTAAAAGTCGGCAAGGTAGAAACTACAAGTCAAGAGACTATCAGATTAGACACATATAAGAAGTACAAATCTTTCAAAAATACCGGTAAATATTCTGATATGGTTACCCACCATGTAACTGCTAATAGCGACTTAGGTCCTAGTACGTTTACGTGGAACTTTGAAGGTGACGATAAAAATCATAGCATCTATGACTTACCAGTTACAGAATTATCGTTCGTTATTAGAGAGTTAGAATCAGCTACTAAAGCTATTCAAGCGTTAAAAGGTAATGTTGATTTTAAAGAGTTATCTGGATATGAAAAGGAGCAACTAACTAACGATATCAAGAAGAAAGTGCAAAACTTTAACGCTTTGTTAGAAGAGCATAACAATCTTGTAAATGTATCATTAGTAATGGACAACTCTCCATTAGATGTGGCGCCTATTGCACCGACTTATTCTCCAGAAGGAGTGGATTTACATCTACCTGAAGGATTTAAAGTTAAGTTTAATGATAAAGTGTTTACTCTATTAAAGAATGCTATAAAGAAAGAGTACAAGAGAATATATGAAGAAAAGACTGTTCCTTTAACCATGGATCAATTAAACTTATTAGAATCATCCTCAAAAGAATTTGTTGCTAAATATGGTGAAAATGCTAAGTCTTTAGCTTCTGATTATCTTGCATTTAAATCAGATACTGGTTTAAAAGGAATTACAGCAGTAAGGTTGTGGGCTAACAGTAATCAGCCAAGGTTTAGATTATCTAAATACACAATAACTCCAGCTGAAATTGCTCTACCTAAGATCTTTAAAAGTAAGTTTGACTTATCTAGAGATACTAATGTTAACGATGTTAATGAACAATACTTCATTGATAAATATAACAGTCGTTCATTGCCAGAAGCAGGTACTCCTCACGATTTCTACATTAGAGATTTAAAAGGTAAACATGTTTACATATTCTTAGAGAACTCTAAAGCTCATAGAGCAGCTAGTTTACAAGACTTAGGTGTTGAAAGAACTACAGTTACAGATAGTAAAGGTGTTGAAAAGGTGTACAGAGTTGACGAAGAAGGCAACGCAATGTATGAAGTGGCTGATGTACAATTTAAGCAATTCAGTTTTGCAGGTCGCCCTACAGAAGCTATTGTAATAAAAAGTATCAACGATTTAAAGAATTTAGAAGTATTAACAAGAGGTAAGAATTCTACATTATCAGAGATAGTAACAAACTTCGCTGCTGGTGTTGAAACTGCCAAGCTTGGATTTGAATATCAAAAACAAAAGTATAAGGATAACCCTTATAAACTACGTAATATAGATAAGAACATTGCCACGTTTAATGAAATATTAAATCAAGGTAACAACCTAATAGGTGAGCAAGGTATTCCTACGCCTATCGGACTTGATTTACTTGACGTTTATGATTTAGATTGGGTGAATGGCGAATTAGATTCTTTAACAAAGAGAATACCTAATATACAAGACCCTAACGAATTAATTAGAGCAGAAGATAAGTTAGCTAGATTGAACGAGTATAGAACTATATTAAATGACTACTCTACTACTAAGGATATCGACGCTAAGAGTGCTTTAGAAAGTCAAGCGATAATTATTGCTGGTAAAACTCACGATGAGATAATTTATAAGCTAAACAAAAAGGCTGCTAAATCTTCTAATAGACTTACCAAAAACGATAATGATCCACAAGCTAAGGCGATGGACTTCTTAACTAGAGTATCACAATATCAATACGCTGATATTATGAAGCAAAATGCTCAACGTGCTAAGGAGGTTTATAACTCATTTGTACAATCATTAGAGTTCACAGTTGCTCGTATTCCTGGTCAAGGTATGCAATCATTCATGCCAATGAAAGTAGCATTCTTTTTAGACACAGAAGGAAATACAGCCATGGTTACTCCATATAACTTGTGGTTAACAGGTGGTGACTTTGATATTGACAAGGTGTTTTGTGTGGGTTATTCATTTGATTCTAATGGTAAATTAATATCATGGCACCCAGAGTTTAACTACGATACTCCTGAGTCACTTAAAGCTTCTTTACACCTACCTATTCCAGATAGTAAGGAAAGAACTTATGTTGAACAAGTTGGTAGAAACACAGCTGTTCTTTCACAAAATGAAGTGCAGTTGGTTATAGATTACTACGCAACTAAGAAAGATAAAATGCGCCCTACTATCGAAGCGTTTACTGCTTTTGTAAATTTGATGAACAAGATATATAGAGCAGATTCTTTTACCATCTCTAATACAACCATGGACGACAGTTCTTTAATTGATGCGTTTAGCGTATTATTAAATGGTGATGGTAAAAAGCAACTAGGATACTTCTTTGAGCAATCAAACGATAAGCACCCAGTTGAAGCTACTCTTAACGTTATAGCTGCTAACATGTACAACGCTATTGCAGACCCTAGGAATGCAGTTCACGCGTTTGCACCGGTTGATATGAACGAACCAGCTAAAGCTGCTGAGAAGTCTAGTAAAGGTATCTACGCTCAAAACATTTCTGTGTCTGAGATAACAGTACTTGCACAATTCAAAGAAGGAAACATGGTTGGTAAGGATGTAATTGGTATTGCAGCTACCGGATTAAAAGTGTTCTCTGCATTATCTACAAGATATATGAGATTGAGACATGGAGATTTCACAAACCTACCTTTCTATAAGAAGATTAAAACCTTTATAAATAGAGATGGTCGTACTGTGATGAGTGATGAAAAGATCATTACACACATAGCTGGATTAAACTTTGATGGGGTTGAAGACAAATTGAGAGAATTTTTATCTTTAAATGGTAACATGGACGAGAAGGTTATTCAAGATGTAGTTGACAACTTAGGTTATGAAGGTGATGCTGCTTTGATTCTATCAGCGCTGTTATCAGCGGCTACAGATAATGCCAAAGAGTTAATCTTAGGTAAGATCAATGCCGATCCAGAAACAGCAGGTATGTACGTATATGCTATTATAATGGGTGTTGACTTTGGTGTCTTCGCGAATATGATGACCTCTCCAGAAGTGGAAGTTATTAAGTCTCTTTCTAAAGAGAACTTATTCGATGAAACCACAAAGAAGAACAACTTGAAGTCAGCAATAAGAGTTATCAATAGCGGTTTCAACCCTATCAAATATATGAAGAACACTGCTATAAATGCAGCTGCTAAACAAATCATAGAATTACAAGAAAAGGGTAAAATCAATGTTGTAGAACTTGCTGATCTACTTAAAGATTCTAAAACTAAGCCATCAGGGTATGATATACTTAAGATGATTTCAGTTAAAGCATCGGTTAAAGAGTTAGAATTAATAGGTAGTGTTGTAGACGACGCAATTAACGTTGACAGTGAGTTTACAGATGGGCCAACTAAGTTCACTCGTGCATTAACAGAAGAAGAATGGGAAGCTAAGAAACTTACTTTTGAAGCTGGTGAAGCTGGTGAAGAAAGTCAAGATGATGGTTTTTCTGGCCAAGATGACGGTCAAAGTTACGATTATGATCAGGAAGCTGATCACTCTAACAATTATGATGGGGCATTAGGTGATGAAGACTTTGCAGAAAATTATCAAAAAGGTCCGGATAAAGTGTCAGTTAAAGTTGGTTTCAACAGATTTTTAAATGATGCGTTGAGGTTGAGAAAGCTGATTAAACCAGGATTCAACACTGAAGTTGTTGCACAGTTCGAACAAATAGCTGATGCTAGTGAAGCATTAACAGTATTAGGAGGTCAATTAAGTATTAACCAATCTATTAAGTCGACAGATTATGATCTTTATTCATTTTTTAGACAACTTGAAACTTACATCAGTAAGAAAATTGGTAGCTATCCTTTCTTAGAATCTTCTTTATCTCCTTTAGGTAGAGAAATTTACAACACTGGATTTGATACAACAAGATTTGTTAATGACTCTGACTACAAGCAAGAAGCTATGAAATTATATACTGTAGCTAAAGATGACTTAGACGTGTTAGAAATATTATCGAGTGTTGATCACTTCTATAGAATGTACGTTCTTGCTAAACAAGCACAGATATCTAGAAGTAGCTTATCTGTTAGAAGTAGATTGATTGATAGCATAACACAAGAGTTATTTGCTAGTAATATCATAACACCACAAGTGGTAGCTCGTACTGATATGGATCCATTGGTTTATCCAGGAACTGTTACTAAAGATGATTTCGTTAAAATTGCTGGCTTTGCGGAGGATGTTATTATCTCTAACTTCTTAGGAAGTACCAATTACAAGTTCAAGCTTAAAACTGGAGATATCTCGGTTAATTCAGAAGGTCAGCCAGTTAGATTGAACAGTGATGCCACAATATCTTTAAAAGACGCCAATGATAGAGCTGCATTTACAGCATGGTTTGAAGAAACCGTTATGCCAGACTTAAGAAAGGGATATGAAAGAGATGGTAATGGAACACGTAAGGTAGATCCTAATATTGAGTTAAGAGAGAATTACTTTATACAACAGTTCACTCAAGATAGTGCTACGGACATTATAACTAAACAGTCATATACATTCTGTAGACTACCTATAAACATGACACAGATTGTATCTCAAGCAGATCAATACGTATTTGATGAGCTTTCAACCGCATTTGCGAACCTTAGAAAGTTTACTTATGGTGGTAGAAGTGTGGTAGAATTGTTATATTTGTACAACTTAATCGTAAACAGAAATAGAGTGACTAGATCATCTCTTAACAAATTGTTTAGATCAGTAACTGATAACTTTGAAACCAACTCTTTAATTAGGGATCACTTGAATTTCGTTGCAGAACTTGATTATAGCCGAGCGTCACTTAAGGAAGGTGAACATTATCATATAAATGATGTAATATTAAAAGGTGTAGCGGTTGAAAAGGATTTCATTCCTAAAGACCCCACTGATATTTCAGAAAAATTCATTAAAATCAAAGGTCCGTTGGACGATGGAAGATGGGGATATAGATACTACACATTGGTAGGTAAGGTTTACGAAGAGCAGACTATCAAAGGGTTGGATAAGAACATTAGAATTTCTAATGGAATAAAGGACCTTAGTAGTATAATCAGCAGCAGTAAGAATAGACAGTTCTCGAAGTTATTAGATCGAGTTTTTGACGTAATCAAAGTAGAACAGGATGATGAAACTTGTAAATAATATAAATAAAAAATAATGATCTGTGATTACATAGTAACACTTTTAGATGGCGGAATACCGCAGGAGTTTAGAATTCCTGCGGTAGACACCGCTGTTTACGATAACGACGCTAAAGTCGTTCAATACGTGAAAGATTTAGTGAATGAAGCTAGAAATGGTGGTGATTCGCACAAAATTCCTGGAGTAGCACAGTTATTAACTTATATAACTCACCCAGATTTCAAACCACAAGCAATAAAAGTATTAGCTTCTCTAGTGACTGACACTGGCCCTGAGCAAGTTATACTTAAAAATGACTTATTAAGAAGCCAAGGTAACGTTGAGATAGGTACCCTAAAGAGTAGCCTATTAGCCAATATTAACCAATCCCCATACGGGCCACTATTAAACGAACTAATAGCGACTATACCAAATTCAGCACAACCTTTCATACACATAACTAGCGAGCCTATCCTATTTAAAGGAATAGCTGCCGATGGTATTTATATTAGAAGTAGTTCAAACGGGCTATCTAGAATACAAATTACTACACACGGAGAGCCAGTTACTAGTTTAGATACTGTTTTAGCCAACGCTAAGCACAGTAAAATCCTAGCGCACGAATTGATTCACTATAGAACAAATGGTGTTATTACAGCTCTCCCTTTAGAGCATGAAAGCATGCAGCTTTTACAAGGTTTAATGGATGAAGTTTATAAAGAATTACAACCTTTAAATGGTAAGAGTAAGGAATTACAACATATAGTAAATACTATTTATTCCACTTATTCAGTGGACCCTAGTCAGAATACTAGAGCTAGAATGAAGGAATTTATTGCTTATGCAATGACTGAGCCTGAGTTCCAAAGAGAACTTAATAAGATCACTGTACAAGGTAGTAAGCAGACATTTACTATGTTTGAAATTCTTAAGAAGTGGTTAACAACCGTATTAGGCATCACAGTAAACAGAGGCAAGGCCTTAGAAGAAGTGTTGAACATTACTACAAACTTCTTAGACATTGATAAGCAAGGTGACATTATTCGTTTTGACGAGGTTGATGTTGTTCCCGAAGAAAATCCTAAACCCACTTCTGACCTCACTCCTAAACAACCAGCAGTAGAGCCAACTATAGAAGGAACTACTAAGTTCTCATATAATGGTAAAGAGATAGCAACTGAATATGCTTTAGGTGAAGACCAAGAAGCCGCATTAAAGTCACTTATCGACTTCGTTAAAACTCCTGGAAGTAATGGTATTACATTGCAAGGTGCTGCCGGTACAGGTAAGACTACTATTATTGGTTATTTACAAAAGTATTTAGGTGGGTCAAACACCTTTGCGTATTTAGCACCTACACATGCTGCTACGGCAGAGTTAGCATTTGCTACAGTTAAGACTGGTAACAATACATTACCATCAACTTTGAGTAGTGCGTTGACAGTTAATAAAGCTAAACAAAATGTATTTTCTTCTAAGATTACTAAGCAATTAGGTGCTGGTGCTGTAATAGTTATTGATGAATCATCAATGATAGATTTAAGTGATGTTGAAAGACTGATGGAAGCAGCTTCTCATACTGGAGCTAAGGTGATCTATCTTGGTGACGAGAAGCAAATACCTAAGGTTGTTACAGGTGATGTGAGTAGTAAACAAGTAAGTCCTGCATTTACTAAATTTAAGAATGTTAGATTAACTAAAATATTTAGACAATCTGATAATGCTTTGTTACAGGTGTTGTCTAGAATGAGAGATTCTACTCAATTTGCTATGTACAAACCTATTAGTAACAGAGACAATCTTAAATATCTACCTCTTTCTGATTTTAATACAGAATTAAATAAAGACTTAAAAGAAGATCCACAGAATACAGTTATGGTATCGTATACGAATGATTCTGTAAAAGGACATAACGAAAGAATGAGAGCTACCTTAGGTAGAACTGGACCCACTGTTGTAAACGATATAGTTATGGGGTACTTAGGATATGCTAACAAGCAGATTGAGAAAGGTGATGTTGCTAACAGTTTATCTTATGTTATAAAAAGCATGGAGAAACAAGGTAGCGGTGTTAATTTGGTAACTTTTTCTAGCAAGTTAGATAAACTTGTTCAAGCTGGTATTAATGGAGTAAGATCTGAAGCTAATACTAGATACTTACAATTAGCTAAGAATGACTCTTTGAACTTCAACTTAACTGAAGAAGACTATGAGAATAACAATAAAGAAATATCTGCTAAATTTGCTCGTATTCACAAGCTTAATGAAGATATGGCTGCTAATAATATTAAATATGGCACCTACTTAGATGCAATGAGAGATGCTAGTGAACCATTAGCTTTTTATTCATTAGGCGCAGATTATATCTACAATCCTGCCACTCAAAGAATGGAACCTCATAACTTTAATTCTCACAGAGGATTGAAGAGTAATGGTAACGGTTCATTATTAATGAGTAAGGGTATTGATTATGGTCATGCTATAACAATCCACAAATCTCAAGGTAGTACGATCGGTAATGTTTATTTTGACGCCTCTTCTTTAGGTAATACTAAAGATACACCTGTTAAAAATGCAGAAGGTGAACAAATTACAACTGAAAAACAAACTCTTGCTTATGTAGCTATGAGTAGAAGTAAGAACAAACTAGTTGTAAATACTAGTGGAAGTTCTTTTGATACTATTGAAATAAAGAAAGAAGAAGTTCCATCTACACCTGTTGAAGTTAAAAAGATTAATATCTACGCTGGTACTGGTGAAAACGCGCACTTGAGTAACTTTGCCAATCGTCCTTTTGAATATGAAGGTATGAGATATGGTAATGTGGAAGCTGCTTTTCAAAGAAGAAAGATAGGTTTCGCTGATCAAATAACCCAACAGCCTTTAGCAATACAAACTGCTAAATGGAATACACTTACAGGTGCTCAAGCTAAAGCTTTAGGTAGACAAATAGTTGGCTTAAGAATTTCTCAATGGGATGCTCAAGCGTCAGACTTAATGAAAAAGTTATTACTTGCGTCTTTTGGACAAAATGCAGAAGAGGCTGGTAAATTATTAGACACAGGTGATGCTGAACTTACACACACTCAAGATACTGGTAAATGGAGTACAGAGTTCCCTAGACTTTTAATGGAAGTTAGAGAAGAACTTAAAGCACAAGATGATCCTTTGTTTGCAGTTAAAGATAAAAACAACATATTTGTAAAACCAGTACCTGGATTTACTAAAGAGAATGTCAAAGAGCGAGCTAAGAGAGTGAATGCTGCTTATAAAGCTAACAGAGAGTTATCAGAAGGTAATAATTATAACACATTTGCTTACAACTACGGGTATGCACAAAAGATTACTAATGAGGTGCAGATTGTAAATCTAAAAGAAGGTGACTTAGTATTATATCCCTACGGATTAAAATGGGATAAAGAGAAAGGTGAAGCAGTTGCCAATCCTAAAGAAACTAAATTCCAATACGGTCCAATATTGTATAGCTACTTCGATGAAGCTAAAGGGAAAACTATGGTAGTTATTGCTATGAGTAATGGAGAAGGTGGCTATACCATCCCTGCTGACCTTATAACATACAAACGCGATTACTATGGACAAATACTAGCTGATGAAAAGAAAGTCTCTCAAGGGGATTTAAAACTGGTATACGAGAAGCATCAATCCTTGAAATATAGTGATAAAGAAAGCATTAAAGAAAGTGCATTTAGAGTACACAAGAGTGATAAAGGATATACATTCTACACAGCTATCAACAAAAACGCATTTGGATTTAAATTGGATGCTGATAGTGAAAGCGGTCAAGAATTGTATGACAATCTTGGTGAGAATGATATAGTAGAAGTTGAGTTTGAGAATTACAACAAAGACACTAAGAAGACAAGTAAGTATACAGGAATGTATGCTGTAGTACGCCAATTAGGTAGTGCTGTTGAATTGGTAACTTACGATAAAGAAACTGATACTTATAAGACATTCTTAAAATCTAAAAGTAGCATCAGACAAGTTATTCTTTTAAAAGAAAACCATGGTAATTTCTTAGATCAAGCTAAGGATGCTATTATGATGTTGAAAGACAGAAGTAAGAATGACACTCCGTTTTCTAAAAACCCTGTAATTAAAAGGGTATTGTTTAGAAAGATTGACAAAGAAGGTAACGTACAAGAAGTTGGAGATAAAGGTAGTATCTTAGAAATAGACAAACTAATCTCCCATGATGAACAACCTGCTTATAAAGAGTGGAGAAAAGAAATCAAGAACAAAGAGTTTGATAAAGATAAATTGTCAGATAAAGAGAAAAGATTCTATACTTATATGACTAGACTAGAATCTAGAAAGGCAAGTATATCTAAGTTAAAGGCTGGTAATTATGTACAAATACAAAGGTTCGCCAATGTATTTGATAAAGACACTCAAACTTGGAAGACTGGTAAATTGTATACGAATTGGGCTACAGTAGTAGCTACATCCGCACACAAAGTTTACTATGTTATATACATACCTAAAGACGGTAAGCCGGTAGATCATCCGGATAACTACGTGATGGAAAGTGCTGATATAACTACTCTTAATGCTGCTGAAAAACACCCTGCTATTGTATCTATAGGTTATAATAACAGTAAAGAAAAAGCTCTTATTGACGACTTCCAAAGAATTAGAAGTACTGTAGAGAAGAACTTCCAGATATTGAACGGTGTATTTAAAACCATTAAAGATGGTGGTAACATTGATCAGGATGCTTTTGGAAAACTGAATGTTAAAGAGAGAAATACTAATAAGTATAGCTCAACTGGTGAATTCCAAGATGCAGAAGATTATTCTAAACTTTCAGATAGATTCTATATAGAACACTTTAACACTGATTCACCTACTGCTGCTGAGTCTCACGCTAAGGCGAAGGAGATTGCTAAGTTGCAACGTGGTGATATGATTATGATTAACATTAGTAAAGGTAGATCGCTTAGTAAAGTTGTTTTAGACATAGATAAAGAAGGCCTCCCTATCGTAGGTGGCTACATACCTAAGATGAAGAAAACTGGAGTTAATGGTGATTACGAAGATCAAGATCACTATTTAGTTCAACATATTACGTTTGACCGTATCATTGCTGTAGGTAAGAACATTATTAAAAACAAAGCTTTAGGTGTAGAAGGTAATCAAGATTTGATTGAGAAATTAGAATCTTCACGTAATGACTACTTAAATGCTAAAGGATATAAAAGCTTTGCAACTGCACAAGAAGCAAAGGATTATATTTCTAAAGGTAAGTTTAAAGATGAAAATTGGAATGTTGTAGAGATAACTACAGTAGAAAGAGGTGGTAAAATGGTTAAAGCCTTGAAGCCAAAAGAAGGTGATAGGAAAACATCTGTACCATCGATTTACGCTATTGCTAAAACTAGTACAAACCAATTGTTTAACGATAAGAATGTTTATCAAGAAGTATGGAATGCTAAAGCAATGCCATCAGAAGATGTGTTCAAAGACTTAGAAATCTTCGATACAGTTAGTACTAGCTACGTAAAAAATGGCAAGACTGAGTATTTAAAAGGTATTATAACTAAAAAAACTGCTTCTGGTATACACGCTGAAGTGAACTATATTAAAGATGGTAAGATGTTAAGATTTCCTTTTACTCTTATTAAGTATTCTAAAAATGGTACTAATAAGAAAGGCTTTCCATCATTAACTGAGTTTGCTTTTAGTTCTAGAAATAGAGGAGTTGATAAAGCTAAGGCTTTAAGAGACAAGTATATTAAGATTGGAGCTGAAAATAAAGGTAACGAAGCTAACATATTCTCTAAAACTACAGATAAGTTTATCAAATCAACAGATTCTTCTACATTAATAGAGGCACTTTCTGATAAGTTATCCAAAATGTATGGTATTGAAATCCAAAACTTAAGTGAAAAGGATATTGCCACTCAATTTGATAACAATTCGGAACATGAAATGGCTAAATACTCTGATAAAAGAGCGTTTGTTATAGGTGATAAAATCTACATTAACACTGATAGAGCATCTATTGCAGAACCTCTTCATGAGATGGGACATATTGTATTAAGAGCAATCGAAAGTACCAATCCTAATCTTTACAGGAACATTATCAGTGTAGCTAAAACTTATCCACGTTATAAAGATATAGCATCTCATTACCCTGAATTAGAGGGGGATCGTTTGGATGAAGAAGTTTTTGTTAGTATCTTTGGTGAAAGATATAGAGATCATTTAAAACCTAATTCGGTAGAAGTTTGGCAAGAACAAAACAAAGGTTTCTTTGCTAAGATATTCGACCACATTAAAGGTTTCTTTAAAAACTTACTAGGTATTGATTCAGATACTTACGAGGAATTGAATGAAGCAGATTTTATGAGCAAATCTCTAGACTCTATGATAGTTGACTTTGGTGCTAAGTTGATGGAAGGAAGATATTCATCTTACATAGATGAGTATGCAAGTAAGCCGGCAACACAATCAAGGTTAAAACAGAGCTTAATCAACTCTAATTTATTAACCGAACTATGCTAACATAAAAATATGAGTACTTGTAAATATAAAATTAAACTTGGTGAACAAGTTATGGAATTCAGCTCTGATGAAGAGCTGAATTCTTTTTTAAATAATAACTACAACAGATTAAAAGCTAATGATAAAGGTGTTGAGAAAATCAACTTCTCTAAAGACTTCGATCTTAAAGAGGAAACTGTAGCTAAGATAAATAAAGCCATTAGTGAAAGTAATCAACTAACGGTTAGTTACGATGATAGCGGTAATAAGCTTGAGAAGCATGTTAATCCTAATTATAAAGGTGTAAGTACCGTCTTAAAAGACGTGGTACTTTCTGGAAAGAAGTTGGTGAATGAGTTCAGAGAGGATGACTACCGTGCTCATAGAATGACTATCGATTTAGTAAGCTTTGCTAAACAACCGCAATACGCAGGTTTGAGTGAAGTAGATCTTAAAGAAATCATTAACAAGAATATTGATAGTGACATTGTTAAATGGAAAATGCTTGCTGGCATGGGTACTGATATCCATGCAATAGCAGAGCAATTCTTTAAGTATGGTATAAGAGACCCACAACAAATGATGGATAAGATGGATAAACCATTTACATTAGATGTAATGGGAAAATACATCGACTTCTTGGGTAAGTTACACACTGAAATCAAGAAATTACTTGGTGATGAGGATGTTACTATTCTTACAGAAGTTAAGATACATGATGAACAATCTAAGGTTGCGGGTATAATCGATTTAGTTGCTATTGGAAAGAATGGTAAAGCTCATATCTATGACTTCAAGACTTCTCACAAGAAAATTGAAGACTGGAATAATACAAAGCTTAACACCATGGAATTCCAAATGGCATTCTATACACAATTACTAGCTAGTAAAGGTGTAGAAGTTGATGGTATTAACATAGTTCCTTTTGAATTAATAGACATTGATTACGCTAATAACATAGTTAGTGATATAGAAAAAGCACCTACATTAACTCTTAAACAAAAACTTGTTAATGAAAAGAGTTTTTCATACATTATGAGAAAAGCTAGAGAGGTGATACCTACTAGTTTAAGTAGTTTAATGAGTGATGTTGTTGAAAGCGAGAGCATTAGAAAGGAACTTAATAGCGCGTTTGATTATAACATCGCGATGAAAAGAGTTGCTGCTAGTGTTGAAGACTTTATTAAAAAGAGTATTAAGATAGACGAGTTTGGCAAAAAGTACTTTTACAACGAGTTTATGCCTGCCGGACACAGAAAGGTTGTCTTAAGTGACGATGATGATAAAAACAAAGTTGTTATTCAACGCTACCTTTCACAAGCTGTTGAGACTAGTAAGAATATTGTAGGTGACTACAAGAACAAAATCAAGAGTGTTATCAATAAAGTTGAGGATAAAGAACTTGGTGATTTCTTTAATAGGAATGATGCTAAGAACAAAACTTTCCAGACTATGTTTGGTAGATATGTAGATGGTATGTGGGAAATAGTTGAATCTGCCGACTTAGATGCCTTAGGTATATTGTTATTTAGAAATAGAATTACTAACACCTTAGAAGTAGTATCTGTTACTACAAACCGTTTAAATGCGGTTGTTAAGTTGAGTAAGGGTAAGACTATCTTAGGTAACCACTTGAGTGATGTAGCAGCTAAAGGTCAAACAGGACTTAAAATGCTTGATTCTACAAACGCTAATTTTGAGCTTATAAAAGTTGCAATGTGGCTCAACGATAATTATTCTAAATTAAACAACGGTAGTAATCAGGACTTAAACGTAGGTATGATCAGAGTAGTAAACTTTGATACCAATGAAACCCATGGGGCAGTACATAAAGACTTGTTATATTCTTATAAAAGGTTGTGTGCTTACACCAAGACAGATTACAAACTAGATCGTTTAAAGTTTGCTAACGACTTTGATTTAATGATGGCTACTATGGACAACATTATAAACAACGAAGTAGATTACGATAAGGATTTTAGAAGTAAAATTGACACTCTTAGAAAGAGATTGGATATTGACGATACTGCTGGAAGAATTCAAGAGCTTATTAAAGTGCAATCTGATTGGTTAGAAAAGACTAAAATTGATACTAGCAAGCTTGACGTTACACAAAGTAACAACTTACAATACATGTACGGATTAATCAATGCTGCTCTATTAGACTTAAGAGGTATATCACCTACATTCGAACTAACTGACACAAAGAACATGGCTTTAAACGATTCAAACTTGTTTAGTACTATTAGTAATATGGGTAGTGAAACTGTAAAGAGCCAATTCAGAATGCTAAGTAATGCCATGCAAAACATCAGAATCACACATACTAATTTTAAAGAAGATAGTAGACATAAATATGAGGATCTGTTTGAAGAAACTGGACTTACTAGATTTAGAAGGTACACTGTTGGAGATAACATAAGTGCTTACGATAACCTGTATGTTAAACGAGAAGGAAAGATAACTGGTGATCTTATGTTAAAAGATCCTTACAATCCTAATTCAAAGTTAAAACCTGCTGAAAGAGAATTCTTAATTTTCTATCTAAAGAAACTAAACGATATACGTTATAGAGGATATACAGACGAGCAAATAGCTGATTTAAAAGAAAGTGGTAACTGGTTTAAAGTACCATTAGTTAGAGCATCTTCTGTTTCTAGATTTAAGAATAGAGATTACAAATCAGTTTGGACTGACATGTATAACAACGCTCTAAACTTAAGAAATATGTTTGATGATGAACACGAAGAAAACGTAGAAAAGGCTAATAACATGCTTACTATGTACAATCAGTTTGCTATCGACGGTACAGAAACAGGATACGATCGTAGAGAAAAAGTCCTACTTGAGAATTCAACTTCTGAATTTGAACAAGACTTAGAGTTGGTATTAGACACATATGCCATGGCACATATTAGGAAGACTGAGTATGACCAGGTATTACCGTTTGTACACGCTCTTAAAATCATGGCCCAGTGGAATAATGCCGGCTACCTTAACAAGCCAGTAAATAACTTAGTTCAATTTATGACTGACTATGTGAAGACTGCTGTTTATAATGAAAAACTAATTGAACCACATAACATAGGATTAGCAAAAACGCTATCTACAGTTAAAGCTATATATACTAAATTCAATTTAGGTTTGTCACCTATTGTAATACCTAAGGAGATCATTCAAGGGTTGTTTGCGAACAGCTCAGCCATTATCTCGAAAGCTTATGGTAAAGATGCATTTGACTACTCACATTACTTAGACGCCATTAAAATCCTTCGTCAGGATGTTAACAAATTCGTTAACGGGGTGGATGTTGTAGAAGAGTTAAATCACATCTATGCTCTTTCAGGTATGGATATAAATACCATTGACGAAAAGATGGCAAGTGCCAAGACAGGTGCTTTAGCGTTTATGTCTAGAGGTATGATGTGGGCGAGTTCATCTACAGATTACTTTAACAGAATGTCTATATTTATAGCTCAAATGCTTAAAGATGGTTCATATGAAGCTCATGAGTGGAAAGATAATCGTTTAGTTTACAATTGGAAAAAGGATGATCGTTACAAAGTATACGCTTCTGGTCAAAAATCACATAAAGATTATAACTACCAAAGAGCTTTATATTTAACAATGATTGATGCTTTTAATAGTGAGACTATAGGTAGTTCTCAATCTGCTTTAAAAGACGGGGATGATTTACCAAGAGCTTATACTACTAAACATAGAGATAGTATTAAAGGTTTTGCTGATAGTTTACACGGGGCAATGGACCATGAAAGTAAGATTGGTTTATCTAACACCTTATTTGGTATTATGTTTAGTCAGTTTAGAAACTGGCTAGTTGCTAAGAAGGATAAGTATATGTTAGCACCTAACGAGTACAATAGAGGCTGGTACACCCACCTTAAAAATGAAGTTACTGGTAAACCATTATATATAAAAATAGATGAGAATGGTGACCGTGTTACTACTGACGAAATAACTGATTGGCCTGTGGTTGATTGGGAAGGTAAGTGGCAAGAAGGGATTTACTATTCTATAAAGTCTATTATGAAAGAAGGATGGGATACTAGGATGGACTTTGAGAAAATGAAAGCTTATTTGGATGAGAATCCAGTGGCTTTGGCGAATCTTAAGATGATGTCTCATGATTTAGCTATCATGGCAATGCTTATGATTCTATTAGGATTGATTGACTTTGATGAACTTAAAGGAGACTCTCCGTATACAGCAGCTGTTGCTAGAACTTTATTGATGAGTGGTAGTGATTTAAACCCTGCTACCAACGCGAATGCAGTATTAAACCCTAAGAGTATGTTCCCAGCATTTGGCGGCATCACTCAAATGGGTGGTGATTTGCTAAACGTTATAAGTGGGGATATGAGTACGTCTGCTATGCTTACAAGAGACATAGGCGCTTTGAGACAGTTCAAACACATGATTAAAAACAATGAAGAATAAAAAAGCCGGTGAGAAATCATCGGCTTTTCTTGTTTAATTATTAATGTATTGTAAAGGAGTGGGATTATAACCCTCGTGCTTCTTATGTAATTCACCATTAGACAACACTTTTCTAGCACCACCTTCACCTCTAAAGTGAATAAGTTGTGCAATATCAAAGTCTTCTAGTTCAACTTTACCACCCAACTTAGATTTGATTCTAATTACAGCTGGGGTTATATAGTTTTCATAGTAAAACTTAAAGAACTTCTTCTGCATATCAGGACGTTTCTTAAATTCATCACTAGTTTTTACACCAGTTACCCTTGCTATATCTTTACCCCAACTTCCCCATAGGAATTGATAATATCCTACAGCACTGCTATTAGGGTTATCTGCCGTGGCAATTCCATCGCTCTCTTTCCTTCTTATTTCACTCTCAAATAAGTTAAAATCTAAGTTCTTTACTGGAGCTTTACTCTTCTTAGGAGTAAGGTCGAGTGCCATATTTTTTTTATTATAAGAGGCTATAATGCTACTCATATCTTGTTGACTATACTCTAAATCTTCTCCAACACTAACTATAGGTTGTACCTTCTTAAGTGGTTTAACTTTCTTAAGGTAATTATCTTGTTTCTTATTTACATAATCACTTAAAAATCCTTCTTCCATTGGTATAGGATTACCTCCTAAGGGTGTAGGTGTAACAGGATCTAAAGCGCTGTATTGCATAAAGCTATTACCATGACTCTGGTATCCTTCTAGCTTTTCTTCAGGTGTAATATTAAAGTAATCCATTTGTTATTAGTTATATACAAAGATACTCATTATCACGCAACGGAACGAAAAAAAAAACCCCCACCTGTCCGAAGACAAGTGGGGGTTAATGAATAAAAATTTAAATAAAACTAGGTCTCCCTACAGGGATTCGAACCCCGATTAAGGCCTTAGAAGGGCCTGGTCCTAATCCGTTGAACGACAGGGAGATAATAAAGATGAAAGATCACCGCTAACTTTCGTGGGGCCTATTTAATGAGATTTTTCGGCTATGCCGGCAAGACGCCCTTTGCTCTCCAACTCGAAACGGTTTTTAAAAGAAGCTGTCCAGATTTTTATCCTGCCCTTTGCAAGGCTGCCCAGAATATTATCCTGCTTCTTAGTACCACATAGAGGATTTGAACCTCTGACCATCGCCATGTAAAGACGCCGCTACTTCCGCTGAGCTAATGTGGTGTAATAAAGTGAGGATCACTACTCCTCACTTAAGTTGTAATTAGCGAGAGCTAATTGATTTGTCTATACTGGTTTTTAGAGTTACCAAATATAGAAAGAAGTGCGAAGGAAGGGGCTCGAACCCTCAACAAATGATTTTAGAGATCACTGCTCTACCAATTGAGCTACCTTCGCAAGTTGCGTTTTTTATACTAAGACGCACCCCTTAGTCCTAAACTCTGGGAGAAGAGGAGGTGAGCCGAGGATAGGATTCGAACCTACGTTGTCTGTTAAGTTCCTGATTACAAGTCAGGTGCAATCGACCACTATGCGACCTCGGCATTATTGTAGCGAATGAGAGAATCGAACTCTCGCATAAAGCTCTACCACTAAGCTAACTCGCAATTTATTAACAATCTCCATTACAACCGTATAGATCACAACGACTACTACCCCATTCACAAGTTTGAATTTCTCCACTTGCTACTCGACGTTCATACATACCACTGCCTATTCTATTGCCATTAGTCACCCATCGTTCTAAACGAGCTTTCTTTCTTTGTTTTATTCTTTTTAAACCTATTTCTTTATAAATAGCTTCATGTTGTTTGTTCTTAGCCATTAGATTACTTTTCCTTTTAGCAATTTGATATTACATTGCTCATATTTAATTGCTTTAGAGCGCGGTCAAGGATTCGAACCCCGGTACAGTCTAGCACATCATTCTGATCAGGAGCGAATATGCAATGTGTCTTTCTTCTTTACTACTGGTAAAATGCCTAAGGGTAATTAGTCCTTCATCACATTCTACTTTGACTTTAAATAATCAACGCACTTATCGACGTCTAGGAATTCACTCCTAGTGCTTAGCCACTCAGCTAACCGCGCAAAGATAGGGAATTTCACCCTACTATTTTTATGTCTTTTAACTCTTCTCTTATAAATTCATCTTTAGTGTAGTTATAACTAGCGCAAATACTCTCACCCTTGTATTTAAACTCAATGGCATAATATTCACAATGTTGTACACCACTATAGTGCATTGCTACTACTTTACCTCTAAAGTAGGCTACCACGTCGTCTCTTTCATGGC
>Ga0326734_1000032_pt1 | contig 48993 bp, 50 predicted proteins | sample 15_GP2_1315_FD_207944 | JGI IMG/M metagenome (GOLD analysis project Ga0326734, IMG submission 207944) | Glacier ice microbial communities from Ngari, Tibet, China - 15_GP2_131.5 | ecosystem: Environmental > Aquatic > Freshwater > Ice > Glacier | place: China: Ngari, Tibet | collected 2018-07-18 | reverse complement strand
AGCGGCCCCGGCCGACGCAGCAGTACCGGCCGGCGCCAAGGAAGAAGTTGAAAATCCGTTCGGTCCGATGGCAGTCTGGAACGGCGGCTTCGTGCCGCGCGCAACCATCCTCATCCTGTCGCTGATGTCGATGGGTTCGTGGTACATCATCATCACCAAGCTGCTTGACCAGATGAAAATCATGAAGCAATCGAAAGAGACTTCGGCCAAGTTCTGGAAGGCCAGCTCGATCGCTGCCGGCTCGGCAATGCTGAAAGAAGGCAGCCCGTTCCGCTTCATCGCCGAATCGGGAACCAAGGCAACCCAGCACCACGATGGCGCCCTGCTCGAGCAGATCGACCTGTCGACCTGGGTGACGATGTCGATCCAGCGCGCTGTCGAAAAAGTTCAGTCGCGCCTGCAGGATGGCCTGTCGTTCCTCGCTACCGTCGGTTCGACCTCGCCGTTCATCGGCCTGTTCGGTACGGTGTGGGGCATCTACGGCGCGCTGACCAACATCGGCATGACCGGTAACGCCTCGATCGACAAAGTCGCAGGTCCAGTCGGCGAAGCGCTGATCATGACCGCCTTTGGCCTGTTCGTCGCCGTTCCTGCCGTGCTGGGTTACAACTGGCTGGTGCGTCGTAACAAGTCGGCCATGGAAGATGTCCGCTCGTTTTCCGCCGACGTCCACATGGTCCTGATTTCCGGCGCGATGTCGACCTCCGAAGCTGGCCGCCTGGCTGGTGCAAAGAAGATTGGATAAATCATGTCGATGAGCGTCGGCTCCGATGACGGAGAAGAAGATGCAGTCATGTCAGAAATCAACACGACGCCGCTTGTCGACATCATGTTGGTTCTGCTGATCATCTTCCTGATTACCAGCCCGGTCGTGTTGAAGTTGCAGAAGATTGCGCTGCCAAACGAGATCAACCAGGCTGTCAAGACCAAGCCGGAAGACGTCAATATCGTTGTCAACAAAGACGGCGACATGTACTGGAACCAGACGAAGCTGGCGAACACGGACGAATTGTTCGAGTTCCTGAAAAAAGAGTCGGTGAAGCTGCCGCAGCCGGTAGTGCATATTCGTGGCGATCAAGAAACGAAATATGAATTTGTCGGCAAGGTGATTTACACGGCACAGCGTGCTGGGGTGCAGAAGGTCGGTTTCATCACCGAACCGCCTGACAAGGGTTGATCTCTTCCCCGCTCAAGCTGCCGAGGCAGCTTGAGCGGGGCCCGACATTTTAAAAGGACACACCATGAGTATGAACATCGGTTCAGGTGCTGGCAGCAAGAATGCTGATCCAGAACCAATGATGGAAATGAACATGACACCCTTGATCGACGTGATGTTGGTCTTGATTATCATGTTGATTATTACGATTCCGAAGCAAAACCATACGGTCAATTTGAATATGCCGGTCGGCAATCCACCGCCGCCGACAAGCGAGCCCGTCGTTGTCACGATCGACGTTGACTTCGACGGCACCATCCTGTGGGATAACGTTGCAGTGCCGGATCGCGCGGCGCTCGAGGCGAAGCTGGCCAACGTGGCAGCCCAGGCCGAACAGCCGGAAGTGCATTTGCGTCCGAACAAGCTGGTCGAGTACAAGTATGTTGCTGGCGTGATGGCGTCGGCCCAGCGTCTTGGCGTGACCAAGATCGGCATGGTCGGCAACGAGCAGTTCCAGTAATCGTTGGCAGTTTGACGAACACGGCAGGTATCCCCTGCCGTTTCTCTTTTGAAGAAAGCATTCCCCACATGTCAACATTCCGTCTCGCACACCTCGGTCTCGTCATGGCCGCCCTCGGTTTTACCGCAGCCGCCCCGGTACTCGGCCTGTCCTGCGCCTACGCAGCTGAAACCGTGCGGGCGGAAATCGGCACCCCGCTGCAGGCAGCGCAAGCGCTGATGAAACAGGGCAAGAACAAAGACGCCCTCGCCAAGCTGCGCGAAGCCGACAACGTCGCCAACAAGAGCGCCAACGAAAGCTACCTGATCGAGCGCGTGCGCGCCGCGGCCTCGTCGGCAGCGGGCGAGTACGACGTCGCCGCCAAGTCGTTCGAGACGCTGATTGCCTCGGGCCGCCTGGGCGCTATGGAAAAAGAAAAGTTTTCCGAAGGCCTGATCGGCATCTACATGCGCGCCAAGGACTTCCCGAAAGCCAATGCGGCCATCAATCGCCAATTGAAGGAACAAGACAGCGCCAACCTGCGCGCGTTGCTGATCCAGAATTACTACAACTCGGGCAACCTGACGCAGGCCGAATCGGAACTGCACGCCATCGAGAAAAACGGCCGCCTGAGCGAAGACCAGCTTGGCCTGTTGGCCAACATCCAGCTGAAAAAAGGCGACAAGGCCGGCTATGTGAGCTCCATCGAAAAGCTGGCGGCATCGTATCCGAAAATGTCGTACTGGACCGACTTGCTCAACCGCGTCACCACCAAGCCTGGCTACTCGAACCGGCTGACGGTCGACGTCTACCGCCTCAAGATGGCCAACAACCTGCTGAAAAAGCCGAGCGAATACGTCGAGATGGCGCAGTTGCTGATCCAGGCCAAGGCGCCAGCCGAAGCAATCAAGGTGATTGACAAGGGCTACAAGGCAGGCATGCTGGGTGTCGGCGCCGAAGCTGCGCGCCACCAGCGCCTGAAAGACCTGGCCGAAAAGAACCTGGCCGAAAGCAGCAAGACGCTGGCAAGCGACGAAGCGGCGCTGGTCAAGGCCAAGGACAACAACGGCCTGTTGACGATGGGCTACGGCTTGGTACAGGCAGGACAGGTCGACAAGGGCCTGGCGATGATGACGGCCGCCATCAAGGCAGGCGGCCTGCGCAATCCGGAAGACGCCAAGCTGCGCCTGGGCGAAGCGTATGCGGCAGCGGGCAAGAAAGCGCAAGCGATCTCGACGCTGAAAACGGTCGGCGGCACCGAAGGCACGGCCGACCTGGCGCGCTACTGGATCATGGCGATCAACCATCCGATGAGCTGATCGGCGCCACCCGCGGTTTTGACGTCGAACCGCGACGACACGCCTGATAAAAGCTCGACAAAAAGCGCCGCCTGCACCCGCAGGCGGCGCTTTTTTCTTGCAGGCCACCTTTGGCTGGACTGTCGGGGTGTGAAAGCCGCAACTTGACCGTATAATCCCTTATTTCGCACACAGTTTGACGCCCCCACATCCCATGAAGGTATTTCGCGGACTACCCAACGACAGGGCACGCGCGCCCTGCGCACTCACGATCGGCAACTTTGACGGTGTCCACCGCGGCCACCAGGCATTGTTGGCGCGCGTGCGCGCGAGCGCGTCCGCACTCGGCCTTGAAGCGGCGGTGATGACGTTCGAGCCGCATCCGCGCGAGTTCTTCGCCGCCCGCTCGGGCGAGCCGTCGCGCGCGCCGCGCCGCATCGCCAACCTGCGCGACAAGCTCGGTTCGCTCGCCAGCGCCGGCATCGACCGCGTCATCGTCGAACACTTCAACGCCCACTTCGCCGCGATGACGCCGGAAGAATTCACCAGCCGCGTGCTGGTCGAGGGCTTGCACGTCAAGTGGCTGATGGTGGGCGCCGACTTCTGCTACGGCGTCAGGCGCGCCGGCACCGTCGCCATGCTGACCGAGGCCGGCCGGCGTCACGGCTTCGACGTCGAGACGCTGCCAACGGTGATGCATGGCGAGCAGCGCATCTCGTCGTCGGCGGTGCGCGCGGCGCTGGCGGCGGGCGACTTCGCCCAGGCCAAAGCGCTGCTCGGCCACCAGTACGCCATTTCGGGCCACGTCATCCACGGCCAGAAGCTCGGCCGCACGCTGGGCTTTCCGACACTGAATCTGCGCGTCGCCCACTGCCCCGCCCTGGCCGGCATCTTCGTCGTCCAGGTGCACGGTCTGGCGCCCCACGCGCTGCCCGCGGTGGCAAGCATCGGCGTGCGCCCGACGGTTGACGACAGCGGCCGCGTGCTGCTCGAAGTGCACCTGTTCGATTACGCCGAGGCCTGCTACGGCAAGCTGGTACGGGTCGAGTTCATTGAAAAAATCCGCGACGAAGAAAAATACGACGACCTGGCCACGCTGAGCGCCGCCATCGAGCGCGACGCCAGCCATGCGCGCGGCTATTTCACCCGCCGCCCAGGCAGCTTGACCGCGGCCGACCAGATTTGACATGGCTCTTGTGAAGGGCCGCACGGCCCCCGGCAGCCCAGCCAAACATCATCACCTTGAAGAAGAATATGTCCGATAACAACACACCAGCCAGCGCACCAGCCAGCACACCAGCCAGCACACCAGCACCCCCGAATACTGCCAAGAGCGCCGCCAAGAAAGCCGTCAGCAAATACCCGGTCAACATGACGGACACGCCGTTCCCGATGCGCGGCGACCTTGCCAAACGGGAACCGGGCTGGGTCAAGCAATGGCAGGACAAGAAGATCTACGAGCGCGTGCGCAAGGCCTGCGCCGGTCGCCCGAAATTCATCCTGCACGACGGCCCGCCGTACGCCAACGGCGACATCCACCTCGGCCACGCCGTCAACAAGATATTGAAAGACATGGTCGTCAAGTCGCGCACCATGGCCGGCTTCGACGCGCCGTATGTGCCGGGCTGGGATTGTCACGGCATGCCGATCGAGATCCAGATCGAAAAACTGTACGGCAAAAACCTGCCGACGGCAGAAGTGCTGACCCGCGCGCGCGCCTATGCGCTCGAACAGGTCGACCGCCAGCGCGCCGGCTTCATTCGCCTCGGCATCCTTGGTGAATGGGACAATCCTTACCTCACCATGGCGTACTCGAACGAGGCCGATGAACTGCGCGCGCTCGGCACCCTGCTAGACAAAGGGTATGTCTACCGCGGCCTGAAACCGGTCAACTGGTGCTTCGATTGCGGCTCGGCGCTGGCCGAAGCGGAAGTCGAATACCAGGACAAGCGCGACCCGGCGATCGACGTCGGCTTCGCGTTCGCCGAGCCGGAAAAACTGGCCGCCGCGTTCGGCCTGGCCGCGCTGCCGGCGGGCGACGGCTTCATCGTCATCTGGACCACCACGCCGTGGACGATTCCCTCCAACCAGGCCCTGAACGTCAATCCGGACATCACGTACGCGCTGGTCGAGACGGCGCGCGACGGCAAGCCGCTGCTGCTGATCCTGGCAGCCGACCTCGCCCTGTCCTGCCTGCAGCGCTACAAGCTCGAAGGCACGATCATCGCCACCTGCCAGGGCGAGGCGCTCGGCGGCATCGCGTTCCGTCACCCGCTGCACGCGCAAAACGCGTTTTACGAGCGTCTTTCGCCGCTGTACCTGGCCGACTACGTCACCACCGAAACCGGCACCGGCGTGGTCCACTCGGCGCCGGCCTACGGTCTCGACGACTTCATCTCGTGCAAGGCGCACGGCATGGCCGACGACGCCATCCTGACCCCGGTGATGGGCGACGGCCGCTTCGCTTCGAGCTTGCCGCTGTTTGGCGGCCTGACCATCTGGGAAGCGTCGAAACCGATCTGCGCCGCGCTCACCGCCGCCGGCGCGCTGTTCGAACTGAAGATGTTCGATCACAGCTACATGCATTGCTGGCGCCACAAGACGCCGATCGTCTACCGCGCCACCTCGCAGTGGTTCGCCGGCATGGACCTCACGCCGAAGGACGGCGGCCCGACCCTGCGCGAAACTGCCTTGCAAGGCATCGCCGCCACCCGCTTCTTCCCGGACTGGGGCCAGGCCCGCCTGCACGGCATGATCGCCAACCGGCCCGACTGGACCTTGTCGCGCCAGCGCCAGTGGGGCGTGCCGATGGCGTTCTTCCTGCACAAGGAAACCGGCGCTCTGCACCCGCGCACGCCTGAACTGATCGAACAGGTCGCCCAACTGTTCGAGGCGCACGGCATCGACGCCTGGCTGACGCTCGAGCCGAAGGATGTGCTCGGCGATGACGCCGACATGTACGTCAAGAACAAGGATACGCTCGACGTCTGGTTCGACTCCGGCTCGACCCACCAGACCGTGCTGCGCGGCTCGCACAAGGCGCAGTTGGCGTTCCCGGCCGACCTTTACCTCGAAGGCTCGGACCAGCACCGCGGCTGGTTCCATTCGTCGCTGCTGACGTCCTCGATGCTGAACGGCTGCCCGCCCTACAAGGCGCTGCTGACGCACGGCTTCACGGTCGACGCCGAGGGCAAGAAAATGTCGAAGTCGCTCGGCAACACGCTGGCGCCGCAAAAAATCTCCGACACCCTCGGCGCCGACATTTTGCGCCTGTGGGTCGCCTCGACCGACTACACCGGCGAACTGTCGATCTCCGACGAGATCCTCAAGCGCGTCACCGAAGCGTATCGCCGCATCCGCAACACGCTGCGCTTCCTGATGGCCAACACCTCGGACTTCACGCCGCTGACGAACGCCGTGCCGATCGCCGACCTGCTCGAGATCGACCGTTATGCCATCGCCAGCGTGGCCGCGCTGCAGGCCGACATCCTGGCGCACTACGAGCGCTATGAATTCCACCCGGTGATCGCGCGATTGCAGAACTACTGCTCGGAAGACCTGGGCGGCTTCTACCTCGACATCCTGAAGGACCGGCTGTACACCACCGGCGTCGATTCGCACGCACGCCGCTCGGCCCAGACCGCGCTGTGGCACATCGCGCAAAGCCTGCTGCGCGTGATGGCGCCGACGCTGTCGTTCACCGCCGAGGAGGCGTGGGCCGTGTTTGCCGACGCCGACGCCTACGCCGGCAGCGATGAAACCATCTTCACCCAGACGTACTGGGAACTGCCACAGGTGCACGATGCCAGTGCGCTGCTGGAAAAATACGCCGCGCTGCGCGCCGTGCGCACCGACGTCGCCAGGGAACTCGAAGCATTGCGCGGCGCCGGCGCGATCGGCTCGTCGCTGCAGGCCGAGCTGACGATCAACGCGGCGCCGGCCAAGTACCGGCTGCTCGCCAGCCTGGACGACGACCTGCGCTTCCTGTTCATCACCTCGCAGGCCACGGCCGTCGAAGTGGCCAGCGAAGCGGACGAAGCGATCGCGGTGAGCGCTTCGGTGGCGCCCAAGTGCGAGCGTTGCTGGCACTACCGCCCGGATGTCGGCACCCACGCCGGCCACGAGGGCCTGTGCGGCCGTTGTGCGAGCAACCTGTTCGGCGCCGGCGAACCGCGGGCGTTTGTCTAACCCCTTGACTTCACCATTCACCATCCATGGCCATCAAAAAGACCAACACGTTCTCCACTTCCTCGAAACACCGCGCCAGCCTGGCGCCGTGGCTCGGCATCGCGGCAATCATCGTCCTGCTCGACCAGTTGTCGAAGATCGCCATCACCAAAATGTTCGTGCTGGGCGAAGAAAAGCTGGTGACCTCGTTTTTCAACCTGGTGCTGGCGTATAACCGCGGCGCCGCTTTCAGCTTCCTGTCCAACCAGGGCGGCTGGCAGCGCCACTTTTTCACCGCCGTCGCGGTGATTGCCGTCGTCTTCATCATCGTCCAGCTGCGCCGCAATCCTGGCCAGCGCATGTTCTGCTGGTCGATGGCGCTGATCATGGGCGGCGCAATCGGCAACGTGATTGACCGGATCATGTACGGCCACGTGATCGACTTCCTCGATTTTCATTTCGCCCCCATCGGCCACTTCCCCGCCTTCAACGTCGCCGACAGCACCATCACGCTCGGCGCCATCCTGTTCATCGTCGACGAACTGCGGCGCGTGAACAGAAACTAAAAAAACCGGGAGCGGCAAGCATGACGATGGATTTGAAAGGCAAGAAGATCGTCCTCGGCCTGTCCGGCGGGGTGGCCTGCTACAAGGCGGCCCAGTTGTGCCGTGCGCTGGTCAAGGAAGGCGCCTCGGTGCAGGTGGTCATGACGGAGGCGGCCACCCACTTCATCGGCACGGCGACGATGCAGGCGCTTTCTGGCAACACAGTCTACACCGACCAGTGGGACGATCGCATCGCCAACAACATGGCGCACATCGACCTGACGCGCAACGCCGACGCGATCCTGGTTGCGCCCTGTTCGGCCGACTTCATGCGCAAGCTGGCGCACGGCGTCTGCGACGATTTGCTGTCGACGCTGTGCCTGGCGCGCCCGCGCCAGGTGCCGCTTCACATCGCCCCCGCAATGAACGTCGAAATGTGGGACAACCCCGCCACCGGCCGCAACGTGGCGCAATTGCGCGCCGACGGCATCGCCATTTTCGGCCCCGCCAGCGGCGACCAGGCCTGCGGCGAGACCGGCTTCGGGCGCATGCTCGAAGCGGACGATTTGCTGGAAGAACTGGTGGCCTCGTTCCAGCCCAAGGTACTGGCCGGCAGGCGCGTTTTGATCACTGCCGGCCCGACCTTCGAAGCGATCGATCCGGTGCGCGGCATCACCAACCTGTCGTCGGGCAAAATGGGCTACGCGGTGGCGCGCGCGGCGCGCGAAGCCGGCGCCGAGGTCGTGCTGATCTCGGGCCCCACCGCGCTGCCGACGCCGCACGGCGTGCGCCGCCAGAACGTCCAGAGCGCGCAGCAGATGCACGATGCGGTGATGGCCGTGATGGCGGCGGTCACAGGCCAGCACGTCTTCATCGGCGTCGCCGCGGTGGCCGACTGGCGCGTCACCAACGCCAGCGCGCAGAAAATGAAAAAGCAGGACGGCGGCGCCCCGCCCCAGCTCGCATTCGCCCAGAACACCGACATCCTCGCCGCGGTCGCCGCCACCACCTCGCCCTCCGGCTGGCCCTACTGCGTCGGCTTTGCCGCCGAATCGGAGAACCTGGTCGAATTTGGCGCTATCAAGCGCGAAAAAAAAGGCATTCCCTTGTTGGTGGGCAATATTGGCCCCCACACCTTCGGCCAAGATGACAATACCGTCATCCTGTTCGACGAAGCCGGCCACACCGTGCTGCCACGCGCCGACAAGCTGACGCTGGCGCGCCAGTTGGTCAGCGAAATCGCCAAGCGGATCGACCAGCGCTCGCTGCTCAACTGAATCTAGAGCAGCACCGTTCCAGCAGCACCTTACAAAAAAATACCAGAAACGCAGACCGAAAATCCCATGAAAACCATCGACCTCAAGATCCTCGACGCGCGCATGAAAGCGCTGCTGCCGGCCTACGCCACCGCGGGCAGCGCGGGCCTCGATCTGCGCGCCTGCATCGACGCGGCAATCACGATCGAAGCCGGCGCCACGGTGCTGATTCCGACCGGCCTGGCGATCCACGTCGCCGATCCGGGGTACTGCGCGATGATCCTGCCGCGCAGCGGCATGGGACACAAGAACGGCATCGTGCTGGGCAATCTGGTCGGCTTGATCGACTCCGATTATCAAGGCCAGCTGATGGTCTCGACCTGGAACCGCGGACAGCAGGCATTCACGCTGCAACCGATGGAGCGGCTGGCCCAGCTCATCATCGTGCCGGTGCTGCAGGTCGGTTTCAACGTCGTCGATGCATTCGACGCGGCGTACGAAAGCGAACGCGGCGCCGGTGGTTTCGGCAGCACCGGCAAACAATAACAAACGAGAACAACAACCGAGGAAAACCATGAAGCGACTCGACGGTCTGCGTTCTGCTGCCAAGGCCCCTGCTCACCCTGCCCTCCCTGCGCTTTCGGCCCTGATGCTGGCGTTGCTGATGTCGGGCTGTTCCACCCCCCGCCCGATGCAGCAAGGTCCCGTGCCGCCGGCGCCGCAAGCGCCGGCCGAAGCGCTGCCGGTGCTGACGCCGCGCATGGCGGCCGAAGCTGAGGCGCTGACAAAAATAGCCGTCATGCAGGACCGCCTGTACCGGGTCGCCGCGCCGCTGCTGATCAACAATGCGGAGCTGTGCAAGTCGCAGGCGCGCAACCTGCTCGGCTTCACTGCCAAGAACCGCCACTCCTACCCTGGCGACTACAACGAAGCGGCGCACATCGCCTTCGGCATGGGCGAACGCTTGCAGGTGACGGGGGTACTGGCCGGCAGCGGCGCGGCGCAAGCGGGCCTGCGCCGCGGCGACCGGCTGGTCAGCGCCGGCGCCAAGCCGCTGCCGAGCGGCCCGAATGCTTCGACCCTGGCCGGCGCCGTATTCGGCCCGCTGATAGCGGCGCAACCGAGCCTGGCGATGGGGATCGAACGCGACGGCGCCAGCAAGCAGTTGACCATACCGGTCACCCGCGCCTGCGGCTTCGGCATCGAACTGGGGAACGCCGACAACATCAATTCGTATGCCGACGGCGCGCGCGTGATGGTCACGCGTGGCATGCTCGGCTTCACGACCGACGACGACGAACTGGCCTACCTGCTCGCCCGCGGCATGGCGCACAACATCCTCGGCCACGCCGCTTCGCAGCGCAACGCCGGCACCATCGGCAGCATCATCGACAACCTGGTCGCCGTGCAGCCGGACACCTCGATGCTGATCGGCTCCGGCGGCATCAAGCCGATGCCGCCGGAGCTGGACGCCGCGGCCGACCGCCTGGCCGTGGTGTTGCTGGCGCGCGCCAATTACAACGTCAGCGACGCGGCGCAACTGGTAAAGCGGCTGGCGGCGAGCCATCCTGCGACAGTGCTCAACGGGTATGTGGCGAACCATCCGGCCACGGCCTTGCGGGTGGCGGCGATCGAGAAGGCGGTGACTGCGGTCAAGGCCAAGCAGGCTGCCAAGAAACCGCTGTTACCCTGATCGCTGGTCACTGGTCACTGGTCACTGGTCGCCGATCGCTGTTACCGGCTGCCCTTAAAAATTCGGAAAATCGGGGAACAGCGTCCCCATCACGTACGTCAGCAGTCCGCAAAACGCCACCGCCCCCACCAGGATGATCAGCAAACGGCCGAACTTCGGTGAGCCATCGTCTTTTTTTGTATCATGGGTCATATTTTTCACCGGCCAGTGTCAGGCCCTCAGTATATTCGATCCATGGACAGCATAGACCTTGAAGTATTAAAGAGCGCCGCCGGCTGGGTGGCACACGGCTTGCCCTGCGAACTCGTCACCGTCGTCAAGACGTGGGGATCGAGCCCGCGTCCGATCGGCGCCACGCTCGCCATCTGCGGCGACGGCCGCGTCGTCGGTTCGGTGTCGGGCGGATGCATCGAAGACGACCTGATCGAACAGGTGCGTTTGCACGGCATTGCGCGCAGCACGCCCGAACTTGTCAGCTACGGCATCAGCGCCGACGAAGCGCACCGCTTCGGCCTGCCCTGCGGCGGCACCATCGAACTGGCGATCGAGCCGCTGTCGCCCGCCAGCGGACTTGCAGAACTGCTGGCGCGGCTGGAGCGACGCGAACTGGTCGCGCGCCGGCTCGACCTGCGCAGCGGCGCCGTCAGCCTGGCGCTTGCCGCGCCAGGCACCAATCAGCACATCGAGACGGACGTGCTGTGCACCGTGCACGGTCCGCGCTGGCGCCTGTTCATCGTCGGCGCCGGCCAGCTGTCGCGCTTCGTCGCCCAGGTGGCCAGCGCAATGGACTACCACGTCACCGTGTGCGACCCGCGCGAAGAATACCGCGGCGGCTGGAACGTGGCCGGCGTGGAGCTGGTGCACGTGATGCCGGACGACCTGGTCATCGGCGCGCGGCTCGATTGCCGCAGCGCCGTGCTGGCGCTGACCCACGATCCCAAGCTCGACGACCTGGCGCTGATGGAAGCGCTCAAGTCCGACGCGTTCTACGTCGGGGCGATCGGTTCGCGCATGAACAACGCCAGGCGGCGCGAACGCCTGAAACTGTTCGACCTGGACGACGCCGACCTGGCGCGCCTGCACGGACCGGTCGGCCTGTATATCGGCAGCAAGACGCCGGCCGAAATCGCCATCTCGATCCTGGCCGAAATGACGGCCGTCAAAAACGGCGTGCCGGCCGCGCTCCGGGTCAACCACGCCAGCGCGCTCGCGCCGCCCGGCGTCGATGCCTGCGCGCGCGACTGACGCGCAACTGACCGAACGCCAACGCAATTTCAGCTCAGCCGATGCGCATCGCCATCCCGCTGCCGCCCGGCTACCGTTCAGCCGATGTGCTGGCGTTTCACAGCCGCGATCGTGAGGGCGTTGCCGAACAGGTCACGGATAACCGCATCCGCAAGGGGGTGCTGTTCGCTAGCGTGACGGTGCTGCTGGAGGTGACGCTCACGCCCGCCATGGCGCTGTGCGAGGTGCACGCCGACGGCGCCCCGGCCGGCGCGATGGTTGAGGAGGCTTTGCACAACATCCTCGGCCTGCGCATCGATCCGGCGCCCTTCCTGGCGCTGGCAAAAGACGACGCCCTGCTCGGCGCCGTCGCGCGCCGCAACGCCGGCCTGCGCATCGTGCAGTCGGCGACGATCTTCGAAGCGCTGACCTGGGCCATCATCGGCCAGCAGATCAACCTGCCGTTCGCCATCGCGCTGCGCCGCAGTTTCATCCAGCAGGCGGGCCGCCAGCACAGCAGCGGCCTGTGGTGCTACCCGGAAGCGGCCGACGTCGCGCGGCTTGCGCCTGACGCCTTCACCAGTCGCAAATTTACGCGCGCGAAAGCCGATACCCTGCTGCGCCTGGCGCGCCTGGTTGCCGGCGGCGAACTGACGCTGTCGCGCCATGATGATCCCGAGCACGTGGCGCGCACGCTGCTTGCCATCAAAGGCATCGGCCCGTGGACCGTCAACTACGTCTTGCTGCGCGGCTACGGTTATCCCGACTGCTCGTTGCACGGCGACGTCGCGATCCGTTCGGCCTTCCAGCGCCTGCTGCACGCAGACGCCAAGCCCGACATTGCCCGCACCCAAGCCTTGCTCGAACGCTACCGGCCGCACCGGACGATGGCCGCAGCCTGCCTGTGGGCCAGCCTGAACCAGTCCGAAAGCGATTGATCCGCCTGATTTTTGCTTTTTTTCTTTTTTGCTTTACCCTTGACTTGGCGCACACCACGACGCACATCATTGACAAAACTGTTTGCTTGGAAATTTTTTCTCACTCAAGCAAAAGGTTCCGATGAAGCGCATCTGCTGCCTGCCACTGCTGCTTGCGGGGTTTTGCGCCGCGCCCGCGCAAGCGGGCAGCGACGGCCTGCACATGGCGTACCTGTCGGCCCAGTTCGGCAACGGCGAAGCAGTACGAAAGCAAATGGGTCATGTCATGCAGCTCATGGCAGCATTCAAACAAGCCAATACGCCACTGCGCTTGCCGCAGGAAAAATAAAAAAAGGGTCACATGCCGAAGCCTGTCACCCTTTTATTTAATACTGAATATTTATTACTTGCTTAATATTTATTACTTAATTCTGGTTGCGGGGACAGGATTTGAACCTGTGACCTTCGGGTTATGAGCCCGACGAGCTGCCAGACTGCTCCACCCCGCGTCTGTATGTCATTATTATAGGGGGATTCTCCGAATTAGGCAATACCAATTCATAGTCGATAGGCGATAGCAACGAGCAGAATCCGGCGCGCACCTGTTTTGTTCACTCTCCAGTTGCGGGCGCAGCGCGCATAATCGGTGTAAAGTAACCGAAATATCATTCTTACGGATACCTATGAAATATTGTTCCGAATGCGCCCATCCGGTAGCACTGGCCATTCCCGAGGGCGACAACCGGCCACGCTACGTCTGCGCCCAGTGCAGTGCGGTCCATTACGAGAATCCGAAGCTGGTCATCGGCTCGCTGCCGGTGTGGGAAAGCAATGGCGAATTGAAAGTGCTCCTGTGCAAGCGCGCGATCGAGCCGCGCGCCGGTTACTGGACCTTGCCGGCGGGCTTCATGGAAAACAAGGAAACGACCGCCGAGGCCGCCATTCGTGAAACCGAGGAAGAAGCGGGCGCCAACATCGAGCTCGGGCCGCTGTTTACCCTGCTTAACGTGTCGCACGTTCACCAGGTCCACCTGTTTTATTTGGCGCGTCTGCGTGACCTCGACTATGCTGCCGGCATCGAAAGCCTCGAGGTGTGCATGTTCAGCGAGTCCGAGATTCCTTGGGCCGACCTGGCTTTTCCAACCATCCGCAAGACGCTGGAACTGTTCTTTGCCGATCGCGTCAGGATACGCGAGGGTGGCCACTATGGCTTTCACAGTCTCGACATTACGCGCCCGATGCGCGCCGCCGGCCAGTCCGACTGACCCATGATTGTCTGGTTAGAAGCGAATACGCCGTTTCCCGACGTGTCGCAGGCGCTGACGATCGACGCGCCGGGGCTGCTCGCGGCCGGCGCCGACCTGTCGCCGCAGCGTTTGCTCGTCGCCTACCGGCACGGCATCTTCCCCTGGTTTGCCGAAGGCCAGCCGATCCTCTGGTGGAGCACCGACCCGCGCATGGTCTTGATGACAGCCGAGTTCAAGATCAGCGACAGCCTGCGCAAGAGTTTGCGCCGGGTCGAGCGCAGCATGATCGATGGCGGCTGCTGGCAGGTGCGCTTCGACAGCGATTTCGACGCCGTGATGCGCTGTTGCGCCGGGCCGCGCCGCGACGGTCCCGGCACCTGGATTTCAAACGACATCATCGCCGGCTACAGCGGCCTGCACGCGATGGGCCACGCCCACTCGTGCGAACTGTGGCTGGACGGCGAACTGGTCGGCGGCGCCTACGGCGTATGCATCGGCCGCATGTTCTACGGCGAATCGATGTTCGCCCGCGTCACCGATGGCTCGAAGATCGCGCTGGCCTACCTAGTCGCCTTCCTGCGCAGCCATGGTGTGGCGATGATCGACTGCCAGCAGGAGACCGGCCACCTGGCGTCGCTGGGCGCGGCGCCAATTTCGCGCGCCGCCTTCCTGGCGCACGTGCGGGTGGCCATCGACGAGCCCGGCATCGCCCGCTGGACGCCGGTCTCGCCTCTTTCATAGCGCTCGGTACGAAAGCCAAAGATCCGATAATTCGATAAAATGGAACTGGATTTTGTGCGCCACTTCAGACCGCCCAACCCGTCACATCGAGAGTATCCGCATGACGCATCTTAACGACCTGCCCTTTTCAACGCTGCAGTTCTATACCACAGCGCCCTACCCGTGCAGCTACCTCGATGCGCGCCAGGCCCGCTCGCAAGTGGCCACCCCCTCGCACCTGATCAACGCCGACGTCTATTCGGAACTGGTCAAGAGCGGCTTTCGGCGCAGCGGCATTTTTACCTACCGGCCCTACTGCGACGGCTGCCAGGCCTGTATCCCGGTGCGGGTGCGCACCCTGGACTTCAAGCCGAGCCGGGCTCAGCGCCGCGCCGCCCTCCGCCACGCTTCCCTGGCGGCGATCGTGGCCAACCTCAGCTTCTCGGACGAGCATTACGCGCTCTACCTGCGGTACCAGAGCACCCGCCACGTCGGCGGCGGCATGGACCAGGACAGCCGCGACCAGTATGCCCAGTTCTTGCTGCAAAGCCGCGTCAACACCCGCCTGGTCGAGTTCCGCGAACCCGACGGCAGCTTGCGGATGGTGTCGATCATCGACATGCTGTCGGACGGGCTGTCGTCGGTGTACACCTTCTTCGACCCGGATGTGCACGGCGCCTCGTTCGGCACCTACAACGTGCTGTGGCAGATTGCCCGGGCCGGCGAACTCGGCTTGCCGTACGTGTACCTGGGCTACTGGATCGCGCAAAGTCCGAAGATGGCCTACAAGGTCAACTTCCGGCCCCTCGAGGCGCGCATCAATGGCGCCTGGAGCTTGCTCAATAGCTAGGCAAATAAGGAGGTAAAATAGGCGGTCCGCACAACCGCCTCCTTCCATGTCCGAAAAACTGCTGTATTCTCTTACCCGCCCCCTGCTGTTCGCGCTCGATCCGGAAGCTGCCCACAACCTGACGCTGCCGGCGCTGCGCCGCGCCGCCGCACTTGGCCTTACGCGCGTGCTCGGCAAACCGGCATCAAGCCCGCGCACCGTGATGGGCATCCGCTTCGCCAATCCGGTCGGGCTCGCGGCCGGACTGGACAAGGACGGCGCCTACATCGACGGCCTCGCCGCGCTCGGCTTCGGCTCGATCGAAGTGGGCACCGTCACGCCGCGCGGCCAAGCCGGCAATCCGAAGCCGCGCATGTTCCGCCTGCCGCAGGCCAGGGCCATCATCAACCGCATGGGTTTTAACAACGGCGGCGTCGACGCTTTTGTTGCCAATGTGCAGGCATCGCGGTTTTACCAGGAAAAGACCGGCGTGCTGGGGCTGAACATCGGCAAGAACGCCGACACGCCGATCGGACGCGCCGCCGACGACTACCTGCACTGCCTGCAAAAGGTGTACCCGTACGCCAGCTACGTGACGGTCAATATCTCTTCGCCCAACACCAAGAACCTGCGCCAGCTGCAGGGCGCCTCGGAACTGGACGCGCTGCTGGGCCAGCTCAAGGACGCGCAGTCGCGCCTGGCCGACCAGCACAAGCGCTACGTGCCGATCACGTTGAAAATCGCGCCCGACATCGACTCCGAACAGATCAGGAACATCGCCGGCGCGCTGCTGCGCCACAAGATTGACGGCGTCATTGCCACCAACACGACGCTCGCGCGCGGTGCCGTCGAAGGCATGCGGCACGGCGAAGAAGCCGGCGGGCTGTCCGGCGCGCCGGTGTTCGAGCTGTCCAACATCGTGATCCGCGCGTTGCGCGCCGAACTGGGCGACGCACTGCCGATCATCGGCGTGGGCGGCATCATGAGCGGCGCCGACGCAAGGGCCAAGATCGACGCCGGCGCCGCGCTGGTGCAGCTCTACAGCGGCCTGATTTACGCCGGCCCGGCGCTGGTGCGCGACTGCGTGGACGCCCTCAAACAATAACAAACACCAGGAAAACAAGCATGAAAACCACCCGGCTCGGCAGCCTGCACGTTTCCAACGTCTGCCTCGGCACGATGACATTTGGCGAACAGAATACCGAGGCCGATGCCCACAGCCAGCTCGATTACGCTTTGGAGCGCGGCATCAACTTCATCGACACCGCCGAGATGTACCCGGTGATGCCGCGCGCCGCAACGCAAGGCGCGACGGAACGCTTTATCGGCTCCTGGCTGAAAAAAACCGGCAAGCGCGGCAAAATCGTGCTCGCCACCAAGGTGGCCGGCCCCAATCCCGCCCTCGAGTGGGTGCGCGGCGGCGCAAACAACCTCGATGCGGCCAACATCGCGTCCGCCGTGGAGGCGAGCTTGCGGCGGCTGCAGACCGACCACATCGACCTGTACCAGCTGCACTGGCCGAGCCGCAACGTGCCGATCTTCGGCGCCACCGCGTTCGAGCCGGACAAGGAGCGCGCCAGCGTGGCGATCGACGACACGCTGGCGGCGCTCGGCAAGCTGGTCGACGCCGGCAAGATCGGCCACATCGGCGTGTCCAACGAGAGCGCCTGGGGCGTGTGCGAATTTACTAGGCAGGCCGAGATGAAAGGCCTGCCGCGCATCGCCACCATCCAGAACCTGTACAACCTGACGGCGCGCGGTTTCGAGACCAGCCTGCTCGACGAGACATGTTTTCGCGAAAACGTCGCCCTGCTGGCATACAGCCCGCTGGCGTTCGGCCAGCTCAGCGCAAAATACCTCGACAATCCGGAGGCAAGCGGGCGGCTGACGATTTTCCCGCCGACGTGGAGCCCGCGCTACCTGCGCCCAGGCGTGCTGGCGGCCGTCAAGCAATACGCCGCGCTGGCGCGCGAAAACGGCATGACGCCGGCGCAGCTGGCGCTGGCCTGGTGCCATTCGCGCTGGTTCGTCGCCTCGACCATCATCGGCGCGACCAGCCTGGCCCAGCTCAAGGAAAACATCGACGCCTTCGAGACCACGCTGCCGACGCATGTGATCGACGCGATCAACGCGATCCACGCGCGCATGCCGAATCCGGGACAGTAGACCCGCGCCAAAACGTCGTTCCCGCGTACGAGGGTGGCGCAAAATGGCGCTCAACTTTAGAATCGTCGTCGTCGCGCACGCGGCGCCCCCATTCATGCGAATATTCGCTGGCGTTTAACGCAGGAAGGTTGTTAGCGCGACGCCCGCAAATGGGGTCCCCGCATGCGCGCGGACGACGTTCGCGCGGAGTTGCTTACGCCCATGGCGAAAACGGCGACGTCAGTGCTGCGGCGCTTCGCTGGCCAACGCCAGATCGATTTCGGCGCGCGTCAGCGCCGGCGCGAACTGATTGATGAAGTGATAGGCGTACGAGCGCAGGTAGGCGCCGCGGCGCACCGCCAGGCGGGTGACGTTCTGCGCAAACAGGTGCGACGCCTCGACCGCGCGCAGCCCCTTGTCGCGGCCATGGTCGAAAGCCATCGCAGCGACCAGGCCAACGCCCAGGCCAAGCAAGACGTACTGCTTGATGACGTCCGAATCCATTGCGGTGAGCACGATGTCGGTCTTCACGCCCGCCTGCGCGAAGGCGGCGTCGATGTGGCCGCGGCCGGTGAAACCGACGTCGTAGGTAATCAGCGGGAAAGCGGCCAGGTCTTCGAGGCGGATCGGCGAGTGCGCCAGCAGCGGATGGCCGTCCGGCACCACGATCAGGTGACTCCAGCGGTAGCACGGGAACGACACCAGGTCGGCAAACTGCGACAGGCCTTCGGTGGCGATGCCGATGTCGGCCTTGCCCGACAATACCCATTCGGCGATGTGATCCGGCGCGCTTTGCTGCAGCGCGATGCGCACTTCGGGAAAATCGGCGCGGAACGACTGCACCACTTTCGGCAGCGCATAACGGGCCTGGGTGTGGGTTGCCGCCACCGTCAGGGTGCCGCTTTTCTGGCCTGAATACTCGAGGCTGGCCTGCTGCAGGTTCTGCGCCTCGACCAGCAGGCGGTCGACGATCTTCAGGATGCCCTTGCCGGGTTCGGTCAGCCCGGTCAGGCGCTTGCCGTTGCGCTCGAAAATGACCACGCCGAGTTCGTCCTCGAGTTCACGGATCTGCCGGCTGACGCCAGGCTGCGACGTAAACAGCGCGTTGGCCACCTCGGTCAGGTTGTAGTTGCGGCGCGCCGCCTCGCGAATGGCGCGCAACTGCTGGAAGTTCATATCGCCGCTCCCGGGTCCACGAACACCTGCATGCGGCGCGGCCGCACCACCAGCGTCTCGCCCTCCTTCAGTTGCAGCTGGCGATAGCGTTCATTCGGTATCACCGCTTCGATCAGTTCGGCATTGTCGACGCGCTCGAGGTCGAGCTGGGCCAGCGGCCCGATCGCGTGGGCGCGGCGCAGCTTGACGACGATGCCCTCAAGGCCTGGCGCTGCGGCGCCCGGCACATACCGCTCGACGTCAAGGTCGTGCGGGCGCACGTAGGCGATGCCTTTGCTGTCCGATACCGCGGCATGGTCGGGCACGTGGAAAGCAGCGTCGCCGCTGGCCAGCACGCCTTCATGCACGCGGCCGTGGAACAGGTTGACGTTGCCGAGAAAGCCGTAGACGAACGGCGAGGCCGGATGGTTGTAGACGGCGTCGGGCGTGCCGAGCTGCTCGACCCGGCCCTTGTTCATCAGCACCACCTGGTCGGCCACTTCGAGCGCTTCTTCCTGGTCGTGGGTGACGAAGATGCTTGTCACGTGCAGGTCGTCGTGCAGGCGGCGCAGCCAGCGCCGCAATTCCTTGCGCACCTTGGCGTCGAGGGCGCCGAACGGCTCGTCGAGCAGCAGCACGCGCGGCTCGACCGCCAGCGCGCGCGCCAGCGCGATGCGCTGGCGCTGGCCACCCGACAGCTGCGGCGGAAAGCGGTCGGCCAGCCAGTCGAGCTGCACCAGTTCGAGCAGCTGGCGCACCTTGTCGCGGATCGCCTGTTCCGACGGGCGCTCCTTGCGCGCTTTCACGCGCAGGCCGAAGGCGACGTTTTCGAACACCGTCATGTGCTTGAACAGCGCGTAATGCTGGAACACGAAGCCGACCTGGCGCTCGCGCACGTGGCGGCTCGACGCGTCTTCGGCGTCGAGCAGCACCTGGCCGGAATCGGGATGCTCAAGGCCGGCGATGATGCGCAGCAGCGTGGTCTTGCCGCAGCCGGATGGGCCCAGCAGCGCGGTCAGTTCACCCGCCGGGAACTGCAGCGAGACGTCGTCGAGCGCGGTGAACTGGCCGAACTGCTTGCGGATGTTTTTGACTTCGATCGTCATTCAATGCTCCAGGATGCGGGCGTCGGATTCGACATTATGGGATTCATGCAGCCGCCATTCGATGAACGACTTGATCGCCAGCGTCACCAGAGCGAGCAAGGCAAGCAGCGAGGCAATCGCAAAAGCGGCGGCAAAGTTGTATTCGTTGTAGAGGATCTCGACTTGCAGCGGCATGGTGTTGGTCTCGCCGCGGATGTGGCCCGACACCACCGACACGGCGCCAAATTCGCCCATCGCGCGGGCGTTACACAGAATCACCCCGTACAACAGCCCCCATTTGATGTTCGGCAGCGTGACGCGCCGGAACGTGCTCCAGCCGGAGGCGCCCAGCACCAGCGCCGCTTCCTCTTCCTCGTTGCCTTGCGACTGCATCAGCGGAATCAATTCGCGCGCCACGAACGGGAACGTGATGAACACGGTCGCCAGCACGATGCCCGGCACGGCGAACAGGATCTTGATGTCGTGCTCCTGCAGCCACGGCCCGAACCAGCCCTGGGCGCCGAACATCAGCACGTAGATCAGGCCCGAGATCACCGGCGACACCGAAAACGGCAGGTCGATCAGGGTCAGCAGGATGCTTTTGCCGCGGAACTCGAACTTGGCGATCGACCACGCGGCGGCAACGCCGAACACCAGGTTCAGCGGCACCGCGATAAAGGCCGCAATCAGGGTCAGCTTGATGGCCGAGACGGCGTCGGGGTCGGTGATCGCCGCCAGATAGGCCTGACCGCCCTTCTTGAACGCTTCGGCAAACACCGCCACCAGCGGCACCAGCAGGAACAGGGTGAGAAAGGCGAGCGCAACGGTGATCAGCACGCGGCGCACCCACGGCGGCTCAAACACGTTCGAGGTCGACGGCAGTTCGCCGCGCCGGCCTGGCACCGCCGCAGTGGCCGCTACGGCGACGGGCGGATTCACGGTGGCGCTCATTTTTTCCCCGCCCGGTTGCGGGTCCATGCCTGCAGCAGGTTGATTGCCAGCAGCATCAAAAACGATGCCAGCAGCAATACCACGGCGATCGCGGTGGCGCCGGCGTAATCGTATTGTTCCAGCTTGGTGATAATGAACAGCGGCGTGATCTCGGACACCATCGGCATGTTGCCGGCGATGAAAATGACCGAGCCGTATTCGCCGGTGGCGCGGGCGAACGCCAGCGCGAAGCCGGTCACCAGCGCCGGCATGATGGTCGGGAACACCACGCGCGCGAAAATCTGCAGCGAGCTGGCGCCAAGGCTGGCCGCCGCTTCCTCCAGTTCGCGTTCGGCTTCTTCCAGCACCGGCTGCACCGTGCGCACTACGAACGGCAGGCCGATGAAGGTGAGCGCGACGACAATGCCGACCGGCGTAAAGGCGACCTTGAAGCCCAAGGGCTCGAGATAGCGGCCGATCCAGCCGTTCGACGAATACAGCGCCGTGAGGGTGATGCCGGCGACCGCGGTGGGCAGCGCGAACGGCAGGTCGACCAGCGCATCGATGAAGCGCTTGCCGGGGAATTTGTAACGCACCAGCACCCAGGCGACGATGCCGCCGAATACCACGTTGATGGACGCGGCGATCAGCGACGCGCCAAAACTGAGCTTGTAGGACGCTACCACGCGCGGCGACGTCACCGCCATCCAGAACGCGTCCCAAGTCATCGTGAACGTCTTCAGGAACACGGCCGACAGCGGGATCAGGACGATCAGGCCGAGGTAGAAAATGGTGAATCCGAGCGACAGGCCGAAGCCGGGCATGACCCGGAACGGCGCCGCTTGCGGCCTGGGTGGAGCAGAAGAAGGTGGCATTGCGTCCTTTTATTACTTTTGCGTCTAAAGGGACCAATATTCTCACCTTTCGCTCATAAGACGAAAGAAGGTTTTTTCATTTGCATAGACAGACATGTTATTAAGGCCGTCAGCAGGACGGCCCAAAGCTGCTTCAGTAAATCAGCTTGACGGCAACCCCGGTCAGCGTGCACGCCAGGAGGGCGCGCAGGAAGCGCTCCGGCACCGCGCGCGCGGCCCAGGAACCGAGCGTGATGCCGGGCACCGAACCGATCAGCAAGCTGGCCAGCAACTGCCAGTCGATCGAACCGAGCCACCAATGGCCGAAGGCGGCAATGGCGGTGAGCGGCACGGCGTAGGCGATGTCGGTGCCGGCCACTTCGGCCGCACTCAGGCGGGGATACAGCATCACCAGCAAGGTCGCGCCGATGGCGCCGGCGCCGATCGAGGACACCGTGACCAAAACGCCCAGCACGGCGCCGGCGCCAACGGTGGTGAGCATCAGCGCGCGGCCTTGCAGCTGGCGGCTCGGCTTGGCGGTGATCCAGGCCAGCATTCTGGTCTTGAACAGCAGCGCGGTGACCGTCAGCAGCACCGAGCCGGCGATCGAATAACGGATCAGCTGACCAAGCTGCTGGTCGATCGCGCCATAGTATTTGAGCGCCAGCGTGGCCACCACGGCGGCCGGCAAGGCGCCGATGCACAGGCGCCGCACGATGCCCCAGTCAATGGTGCCGCGCAGGCGGTGGGTGAACGTGCCCGCGCTTTTGGTGACGGCGGCGAACGCCAGGTCGGTGCCGACGGCAACCGACGGCGGCACGCCGAACAGCAAGGTCAGCAGCGGAGTCATCAGCGAACCGCCGCCGACGCCGGTCATGCCTACCAACAAGCCTACTGCAAAGCCCGAAACAATATAAGTCAGTAACATTCAGCATCCCTCAAGTTGGCGGCAAGCTTAAGCCAACTCGGCGGTATGCCCAAGGACGGAGAACTTATTTGCTTATGCGTACGGCGCGCAAAGCATCGGGCAGAGATCGCAAGTACTCCGACATGGATACATAGTGCGGACAATGACCGCGCGACGAAAAGTTCTTTGCATATTGGCGTCATTTGTTTTTTCGCAAAATGCGAATCAATGTCGCGTCATTCTTGTTACGCCCTTCTTGCAGACGCGCTTAACTTGGGTCACGCTTACGTTGCACTTACATCACACTTACGTCGCGCGCGGTTTTCCGTGCCCATTCCGTGCCCATTCCGTGCCCATTCCCCGCTTCAGGAGTGCAATCATGAATTTCCTGCCACATTCTTTGAAAACTTTGTCGCTGGCAGCGCTGCTGTGCGTTTGCGCAACTGCGCACGCTGACATTACCGTGTATACCGACCGGGCGGCCTTCCTGGCGGCTGTCAGCGCGCCGGCCACGGATGGCTTCAACGACCTGCCCCAGGACCTGGTCGCGACGCCGCTGCAGCGCACGGCGGGCGCATACGGCTATCTAGCGAGCACCTCAGAGGAAGGGTTTTTTCCGGCCGGCACCAGTTCGGACGTCTGGCTTTCCACGACTCTGGAAACCGCCCCGATCATATTTTCTGCCTTTTCTTCCGGTGTGCGTGCGTTCGGCGGCAATTTCTTCGGCTCCGACGTCGACGGTGCATTCCTGCCAGGTGTTGCCCTGATACTGAGCGCGACCGACGGCGCCACCACCAGCACCGTCAACCTCGACACCACCACCACCGCGACCTTTCTTGGCTTCATTTCACCCAATCCGCTCGCTTTCGTGACGCTGCAAATCGGCGCCGCCTCGCCCAATCTGTTTTATGGCACTGCGAACGATGTCGTGCTGGCGGTGCCGGAACCGGCAACCTGGGGCATGTTGTTGGCTGGTATTGGGTTGCTCGGGTTCGCCGCGCGTCGCCGTACCGAGTGAAGTGGTAAGTTCAGGCGGTAAGGTCAGGCAATATTTCCTGGCCATCGGCCGCTACCTCTGTCCGGGCGCAGCACGCCATCACTACATCGCTGGCCTGGACACGGTTTGTTGCTTGCGTCAATAAAAGCGGTTGAACAGCACCACGCCCCAAGCCGCCAACGCAATGGCGATCGCCAGCGCCACTGCCGCACTGCCGAGGTCTTTGGCGTTCTTCGACAACGGGTGCGACTCGAGCGAAATGCGGTCGACGACAGCTTCCAGTGCCGAATTGATCAACTCGACGACGAGCACGAACACCAGCACCGCCACCAGCATCAGCTTTTCGAAGGCGGAAATCTTCATGCTCAGCGCCGTAACGGTACCAATCACGGTCACCAGCATCTCCTGGCGGAAGGCATGTTCGTTTTGCCAGGCCGCCTTGAAGCCGTCGATCGAATAAAAAAAGGCCGCGACAATGCGCTTGATGCCGCTTTTGCTTTTGAACTGACTGACTGGCTGGACCATGGATGTGTTTTGAAATCGAGAAAAAAGTGGGTGGCGTCATTATGCGCTGCGGCGGGAAAATAAATCGACAGCCAGCGCGGAGATTGCATTTCCTTTTCACATTATGGTATAAAGCTAGCATAGTTACTGCACTGCACAAACCACATCATGAAAACTGACGCCGTCGAACCCGCCAAAACCTCGATCCAGGTGATCGAGCGCATGGTTTCCCTGCTCGATGCACTGGCAACCTACAGCGATCCCGTGAGCCTGAAGGAGTTGGCGAAAGTGTCGGGCCTGCACCCGTCGACGGCGCACCGCATTCTCAACGACATGGTCATTACCCGCTTTGTCGACCGGGTCGAACCCGGCACTTACCGGCTCGGCATGCGACTATTGGAGCTGGGCAATGTGGTCAAGAGCCGGCTGTCGGTGCGCGAAGCGGCGCTCGACTTCATGCGCGCGCTGCACAAGAAAACCCAGCAGACCATCAACCTGTCGGTGCGCCAGGGCGACGAAATCGTCTACATCGACCGGGCGTTTTCCGAGCGCTCCGGGATGCAGGTCGTGCGCGCGATCGGCGGGCGCGGCCCCTTGCATCTGACCTCCACCGGCAAATTGTTCCTGTCGGTCGACGAGCCGAAGGCAATCCGCTCCTACGCCACCCGCACCGGCCTGGCCGGGCACAACAAGAATTCGATCACCGACCTGGCCAAGCTCGAGCGTGAGCTGAGCCTGGTGCGCGCGCGCGGCTATGCGCGCGACAACGAGGAACTGGAACTGGGGGTGCGCTGCATGGCCGCCGGCATCCACGACGACACCGGCAAGCTGATCGCCGGGCTGTCGATCTCGGCGCCGGCCGACCGCTTGCAGGAAGACTGGCTCGACGACCTGGTGCAGACCGCCGCCCGGATTTCGGCCACCCTCGGCTACGCGCCGGCCGACTCGGCAATCTGAAGTCTGAACCCGGGTCAGCCGACGCCGGGCGGTTTGATTGCTTCAAGCCAGCGGCGCATGCGGCCGGCGTCGGCGGTGCGCGACTGCTTACCCTTGGAGTCAAGGAACACCATGATCACCGCGCGGCCCTGGATCATGGTTTGCATGACGAGGCAGCGCCCGGCTTCGTTGATGAATCCGGTTTTCTGCAGGCCGATCTGCCAATCCGGGCTGGTCACCAGGTAGTTGGTATTCGAGTAATGCATGATGCGCCCGCCGGCGTCGACCTGATATTTCGGATCGGTTGAGTATTCCCGCAGCAGCGGTTCCTGGTGGGCCACCATGGCCAGCTTCGCCAGGTCGCGCGCACTTGCCACATTACGGCTCGACAAGCCGCTCGAATCGACATACCGGGTGTCCATCATCCCCAGCTGGAGCGCCTTGGCGTTCATTGCCGCCACGAAGGCGGTGATTCCGCCCGGATAGTTGCGGCCCAGCGCGGAAGCGGCGCGGTTTTCCGAACTCATCAGGGCAATGTGCAGCAAGTCGCCGCGGGTCATGCGGGCGCCGACGCGCAGGCGCGACGACGTGTGTTTTTCCGTGTCGACGTCGGCGTCCGTCACCGTCAGTACTTCTTGCATGTCTTGCTGCGCCAGCACCACCACCAGGCCGGTCATCAGTTTGGTAATCGAGGCGATCGGCAAGGCGACGTTGGCGTTTTTTTCGAACAGGATTTCCGAACTGGACTGGTCAAGCACCAGGGCGACGCTGGAAGCGAGCGCGAGCGGGTCGCGCGTCAGGTTCAGTCCGGCGACATCGCCGGCGCTGCGTGCGGCCGGGGCCGCCAGCGCATGGGCGTTGCGTACATTGCGGTACATCACAACGCGCTTGCCGCGCACCACCCCCACGTGACGCACCACGCGCGGGCGCGTGGCGCCTGCAACCAGGGCCGGCGCCTTGCGTTTGACGCCGGCCTTCTTGACCGTGTGCTTTTTCGCGCTCGCCGTGTGCGCGCCACCTTCTGCCTTGGCCGCAGAGGCCGGCGTCAGGATGAACAGCAGTGACACGAGGGCGCCCAGCGCAAGCTTAACCATCTGTAAATCCTTTTGAAACGAACTGAAAACGTATGTTGCAGTGTAGCAAATCACTCAGCGATGGCAAGCCAATTTCGATTCCGAAGCACGAGTTTTACACACGCGCAACGACCTCGTCGGCACAGTGGCGTTCTTGTCATTAGTGTACGACTTATTCGGCGAAGCGTACGAATTCAGCCAGCGGTGCGCGTTCGGTAACGAGCGAGTTTTCGATTTTTTCCGGGTCGGCAAAGCCGAGGGCCATGCCGCACACCACAGTCTCGTTTTCAGGCAGGCCCAACTGCTCGACAATGATGCGGTGAAATTGCGTGAACGCTGCCTGCGGGCAGGTATCGAGGCCGCGCCCGCGCGCTGCCACCATGATGTTTTGTAGAAACATGCCGTAGTCGAGCCAGGACCCCTGCTCCAGCACGCGGTCGATGGTGAAGATCAGGCCCACCGGGGCGTCGAAAAACCGGTAGTTGCGGCCGTGTTGAATGGCGATGCCGGCCTTGTCCTCGCGCGTCAGGCCAAGCAGCGCATACAAATCCCAGCCGACCTTGCGGCGGCGCTCGATGAAGGGCGACGTCCACTGGCGCGGATAGTACGCATATTCCTCGGTGTGGGCGCCGGCCGCCTCCTTGTCCTGGTACACCGCCAGGATGGCGTCTGACAGGCGCCGCTTTGCGGCGCCTGTCAGCACCGTCACCTTCCATGGCTGGATATTGGTGCCGGACGGCGCGCGGGCGCTGACGGCAAGAATCGCTTCGATGTCCTCGCGCGCGACCGGCGTCGGCAAAAAGGCGCGGACCGAGCGGCGCGATGCGATGGCGGCGTCGACGGTGTGCTGTTGCGGGTTCGTAATCATCGCGCCTCCTGGTTTTCGCTTCGATTCATACCATTATTTTTTTACTACAAATAGTACGCCAACCACCGCCACCGCCATGCCGAGCATGCCAACCAGGTTGAACGCTTCGCCAAACATGATCCACGCCATGATTGCCGTGGTCGGCGGGGTCAGGTACAACAGGCTGGTGACCTGGGTGGCGTCGCTGCGCCGCAGCAGCTTGAACAGCAGGAAAATCGCGCCGATCGACAAGGCCAGCACCGACCACAGCAAGGCGCCGACAAAGCGCGGCGTCCACGCCACGGTCGTCAACGGCAGGCTGAAGCTTTCGAACAGCACGGCCAGCGGCAGCAGCACCAGCACGGTGGCCGAGAACTGGATGATGGTGCCGGTGCGCAAGTCGAAGTGCGGGCAAAACCGCTTCTGGTACATGGTGCCGGCGGTAATCGAGCACAGCGCGATCAGGCAAAACCCGATCGACAGCGCCGACAGACCGACCAGGGAGATTTTCGCGGCGACCACCAGCGCCACACCAGCCAGGCCGAACAGCAATCCCAGCCATTGGCGCGGCCTGACCTGTTCGCCGATCAGCGGCGCGCAAGCGGCAGTCAAAATCGGCTGCATGCCGACAATCAGGGCCGACAGGCCGGCCGGCATGCCCAGCTTGATCGCGCACCAGACGCCACCGAGGTAGCCGGCCTGCATCAGCAAGCCGGCTACGGCGATGTGTCCGATCGCGCGTCCTTGCGGCCACGGCGCTTTCCAGATCAATACACAAGGAATCAGCAGCGCCAGCACGCAGCAGCAGCGCAGCGTCAGGAAGGTCAGCGGCGGCGCGAACGGCAGGCCGAACTTGGCGACGATGAAGCCGGTACTCCAGAGCAATACAAAAAAGACGGGAATCGGCGACAGCCAGGATGCACTCGGGCGCGCCGTCGCTTCAGATAAGTTATTTGACATGGATCAAGAGCGCATTGGTAATGGGCAACACAGCCGATGCGCCGGACCGGCAGGCAGAAAGCGCGGGGGAAAATGGTGATTCGGCAGTCTACCATGGGCACCCAAAAGAAGTTTCCATGCTTTAATTGCCCGTGGACACGGCAATAATATGCACACAGCATGATTAATTTTTTTGCAATTAAGCTTGATTTAATTTTAATTTGTGCAACGCACCAAAATTGCTTGACGCCGGTTTAAAAACCCGTAGAATGGGGTTTGTTGCGCTGCACAATACAACGTCAGCGAGAGATTTCCAGGATTCACCTGCACCACCGGTACACAGCAACATCGTCATCAACGCTTACTCAACTACTATTGGAGCATCACATGTTTGCAATCCCTGAGCAGTTTTCGAACGCCACCAAAGCCAGCTTCGAATCGCAATTCGCCGTCTTCTCGTCGCTGACCGCCAAAGCCTTCGAAGGCATTGAAAAGCTCGTCGAGCTGAACATTACCGCTGCCAAGGCATCGCTCGAAGAGTCGTCGGCCGCAACCCGCCAACTGCTGGCAGCCAAGGATCCGCAAGCGTTTTTCTCGCTGACAACCGCACAATTTCAGCCGAACGCTGAAAAAGCGATGTCGTACAGCAAGCAGGTCGCCGCGATCGCTGCAGGTACCCAGGCCGAGTTCACCAAGGCTGCCGAAAGCCAGATCGCCGAAACCAATCGCAAAGTCATCAGCCTGGTCGACGAAGTGAGCAAGAACGCGCCAGCCGGCACGGAAAACGTCGTTGCAGCGATCAAGGCATCGATCGGCAACGCCAACGCCGGCTACGAGCAGCTGACCAAGACGAGCAAGCAAGCCGTCGAAACGATTGAAACCAACATGAGCGCCGCCGTGAACCAGTTCGCCGCCGCTGCCCAGAAGATCGCGCCAAAAGCCTGAATCGGCAAGTTGGCAAAAAAATAGTCATATCGCTCCGGTTCGCCGGAGCCAAAAATGCCCCGATTCGTCGGGGCATTTTTTTTGCGCGGGCGGGCGCAGGCTTGAAACCTGTTACTCGCCCAGGTAAGCGGCCTGGACGCGCGGGTCGTGCAGCATGTCGGCAGCATTGCCGGTCATGATGATGGCGCCCGAATCCATCACGTAGCCGCGGTGCGCCGCTTCCAGCGCGAGCTTGGCGTTCTGCTCGACGAGCAGGATGGTGATGCCCTGCTGCGAGACGTCGCGGATGACTTCGAAGATCTTCTCGACCATGATCGGCGACAGCCCCATCGATGGCTCGTCGAGCAGCAGCAGGTTCGGATGGCTCATCAGCGCGCGCGCCATCGCCAGCATCTGCTGCTCGCCGCCCGACAGGGTGCCGGCCATCGCCGCCGCCCGTTCCTTCAGGCGCGGGAACACGCTGAACCATTTTTCGATGTCGGCGTCGATCCCGGCCTTGTCGCTGCGCGTGTAAGCGCCCATCAACAGGTTTTCGTGGATCGTCATGCGGGTGAACACGCCGCGCCCTTCCGGCACCATCGCCAGTTTTTTCTCGACCATCTGGAACGAGTGCACCCCGGTCAATGGCGTGCCCATGTAGCTGATGACGCCTTCGACGCTACACGGCGGCAAGGTGCCGGTGATGGCCTTGAGGGTGGTGGTCTTGCCGGCGCCATTGGCGCCGATCAGCGTCACCAGTTCGCCCTTGCCCACTTCGAGGTCGATGCCCTTGACCGCCTTGATGCCGCCGTACGCGACCTTCAGCCCTGCAACTTTAAGGATGGTGTCGCTCATTTGTGCCCGCTTCCGAGATAGGCTTCGATCACAGCCGGATTCTTTTGAATGTCAGCCGGGATGCCCTCGGCAATCGGTTTGCCGTACTCGAGCACGGTAATCCGGTCGCACAGGCCCATCATCAGCTTGACGTCGTGCTCGATCAGCAGCACCGTCTTGCCTTCGGCCTTGATTTTGACGAGCAACTCGCGCAGCGCCAGTTTTTCGGTGGCGTTCATGCCGGCCGCCGGTTCGTCCAGCGCCAGCAGTTGCGGGTCGGTGGCCAGCGCGCGGGCGATCTCGAGGCGGCGCTGGTCGCCGTACGACAAGAATTTCGACGTGCGGCTGGCGAACTGGCCGATGCCGACAAAGTCGAGCAACTCTTGCGCTCGGGCGCGGATCGACGCCTCTTCCAGCCGCGCCGCCTTGTGGCGGAACACCGCGCCGAACACGCCCTGGCGGGAGCGCACGTGACGCCCGACCATGACGTTTTCCAGCGCCGTCATCTCGCCGAACAGGCGGATGTTCTGAAACGTGCGGGCGATGCCGGCTTTCGCCACTTCATGCGGCGCCGATGGCGAATAGGGCTTGCCGGCCAGTTCGAACGTGCCGGTGTCGGGCTGATACAGGCCGGTGATGACGTTGAAAAACGTCGTCTTGCCGGCGCCGTTCGGCCCGATCAGGCCGTAGATCTGGCCCTTGGTGATCTGGATGCCGACGTTGGTCAGCGCCTGCAGCCCGCCGAAGCGCTTGTTGACGCCGGCGATGTTGAGAATGATCGGTTCGCTCATGGTTGCTTGTCTTCGCTCTTGTCTTCGTCCTCAACCATCAGGCCGGGAACGTGTCGCCTTTGTTGGTATCGGCCGCCTGAGGACGGTCTTCGTGTTTCGGCGACGGCCACAGGCCGGCCGGCCGGTTCAGCATGATCAGCACCAGCGCCAGGCCGTACAGCAACTGGCGCAGCACTTCCGATTCGATCACGACCTGGCCAAAGATGGCCATCTGGGCCGGCTCGACGACATGGCGCAACACTTCCGGCAACGCCGCCAAGAGCACGCCGCCCATGATCACGCCGGGGATGTGGCCGATGCCGCCCAGCACCACCATCGCCAGCACGGCAATCGATTCGGTCAGCGAGAACGATTCGGGCGACACGAAGCCCTGGAACGAGGCGAACATGGCGCCGGCCACGCCACCGAACGAGGCGCCCATCGAGAACGCCAGCAGCTTGACGTTGCGGGTGTTGATGCCCATCGCCTTGGCGGCGATTTCATCCTCGCGGATTGCCACCCAGGCGCGGCCCAGGCGCGAGTGCTGCAAGCGCGACGTGACGAACACGATGGCGATGCACAGGGCCAGAAACAGGAAATAATAGGCGTTCACCGACGGCATCGAAAAGTCGCCGATCACGACGTTGGCGCGCGAGCCGGCTTCGCCGGCCAGGTTGACGTTGAAAATACGGATCGGGTCGATGCCGTTGATGCCTTGCGGGCCGTTGGTGAAATTGATCGGGTCGTTCAGGTTGTTCATGAAAATGCGGATGATCTCGCCGAAACCGAGCGTCACGATGGCCAGGTAGTCGCCGCGCAGCTTCAGGGTCGGGGCGCCGAGCAGCGCGCCGAACAAGCCGGCCACCACTGCGGCGATGGGAACGATCAGCCAGACCGACAAGTGGATGCCGTTCTGCACAATGTCGGGTCCCATGATGGCAACCAGCGCATTGCCGAGCCAGGGGCTGTAATTGACGATCGACTCGAGCAGCGCGGCAAATTGCGGCGAAGCGAACAGGCCGGTGATGTAGGCGCCGACGGCGAAGAAGGCGATGTAGCCGAGGTCGAGCAGGCCGGCGAAGCCGACCACGATGTTCAGGCCGAGCGCGAGCATGATGTAGAGCAGCGCGATGTCGATGATGCGCACCCACGAGTTGCCGAACTGGGCGGCGACGAAGGGAAACACCAGCAGGCCGACCAGCAGCACCGCCATGCTGGCGTAGGCCTGGCGCGGCTGGTTCTGGACGTCGAAATTGAGAATGGCCATGAGATTCCTTTGCGGGTCAGGCGCGGTCAGCGACGCGCTCGCCCATGATGCCGGACGGCCGGATCGTGAGCACGATGATGAGAACGACAAAGGCGAAGATGTCCTGGTAATGGCTGCCGAGGAAGCCGCCGGTCAGGTCGCCGATGTAGCCGGCGCCCAGGCTTTCGATGATGCCGAGCAAAATGCCGCCGATCATGGCGCCATAGATGTTGCCGATACCGCCCAGCACCGCGGCGCAGAACGCCTTCAGGCCCGGCAGCGTGCCCATCGCAAACGCGATCGAGGCGTAATTGGCGCCCCACATCACGCCGGCAATGGCGGCCAGCGCGGCGCCGATGGCGAAGGTGGCGACGATGACCATGTTGGAGTCGACCCCCATCAGCCCGGCGACCCGCGGGTTTTCGGCAGTGGCGCGCATCGCCCGCCCCATCCTGGTTTTTTCGACCAGCACCACCAGGGCGACCATCGCCAGCGCGGCCAGCGCCAGCAGCAGCAGCTGGGTTTGCGAAATCAGCGCGCCGCCGATCATGATCGGCTCGGTGGAAAGCAACTGCGGGAACGGCAGCGGGCTGCGGCCCCAGATCATCATGGCGAACGTTTGCAGCAGGATCGACACGCCGATCGCGGTGATCAGCGGCGCCAGCCGCGGCGCATTGCGCAACCGGCGGTAGGCGATGCGCTCGATGATGATGTTGACCAGAATGCAGGCGGGTACGGCGCCGGCGATGGCGATGAACAGGTCGACATAACCAGGCAGGCCGGGGGCGAAGGTTTCCAGCAGCGTCAGGATGGTCAGGCCGACCATCGCGCCGATCATCAGCACGTCGCCGTGGGCGAAGTTGATCAGGTTCAGTACGCCGTACACCATCGTGTAGCCGAGCGCGATCAGCGCATACATGCTGCCCAGCACCAGCCCATTGATGATCTGTTGGATAAAAGTATCCATATTATGATTGTCTCTTTCTTTTTGTCCCAGCAAAAACGGCACCCCGGGACATTCCCCGAAGTGCCGCTCTTGGCCTGACGCTGTAGCTGACGAACGGCCAGGCGCAATTGAAGGCGTTACATGGTTTTACCGCGACCGCGCATGTTTTGTGCAATCTGCGCGTCGCCATGATAGCGAGGTTTGGTAAAAACTAATATCGGAAAATAACAAGTCTACCGAACTTAATTTCGCCGGCATGGCATGCGCAGTCGCCTGCCATGCCGGTGCGCTGGCGCCTTCCGGCCACGTATCAGGGCCGCGTATCGAGGCTGTTATCGAGGCTGTTATCGAGGCCGTTTATCGAGGCTGTTATCGAAGCTGTTACCGAGGCCCTTGTCGAGCCCCCTGGGCAGCGGGAACATCACGTGTTCCTCGACGCCTTCCAGCGCGCGCACGCTGCGCGCGCCGAGTTCCTTGAGGCGGTCGATCACCGCCTGCACCAGCACTTCCGGCGCCGAAGCGCCGGCGGTGACGCCAATGCGCAGCTTGCCGGTGAGCCATTGCGGGTCGATCTGGGATGCATTGTCGACCATGTAGGCAGACGTGCCCATTTTTTCTGCCACTTCGCGCAGACGGTTCGAGTTTGAACTGTTCGGGCTGCCGACAACGATCACCAGCTCCACCTGCGGCGCCATGAACTTGACCGCTTCCTGGCGGTTGGTGGTGGCGTAACAGATGTCGCCCTTCTTCGGCTCGATAATGTTCGGAAATTTTTCCTTCAACGCGGCGATCACGGCGGCGGTGTCGTCGACCGACAGCGTGGTCTGCGACACGTAGGCGAGCGCGTCGGGATTGGCGACCTGCAAGCTGCCGACGTCAGCCACCGTTTCGACCAGGTGCATGCCGGCCTCGGCCTGGCCCATGGTGCCTTCGACTTCCGGGTGACCGTCATGGCCGATCATTACCACTTCGCAGCCTTGCTTGCGCATTTTTGCCACTTCGACATGCACCTTGGTCACCAGCGGGCATGTGGCGTCGAAGATCGCCAGGCCGCGGGCGGCAGCTTCGGCGCGCACCGCCTGCGACACGCCATGGGCGGAAAACACCAGGGTGTTGCCGGCCGGGACGTCGTCAAGATCCTCGATGAAGATTGCCCCCTTGTTGCGCAGGTCGGCGACGACATAGGCGTTGTGGACGATTTCGTGGCGCACATAGATCGGTGCGCCGAACTGCTGCAAGGCGCGCTCGACGATTTCGATGGCGCGGTCGACGCCGGCGCAAAAGCCGCGCGGCTGGGCTAAGAGAATTTCACTGTTCATGGGGCATCCTGGTTACAACACCGAAATCAGTTTTACTTCAAACAGCAGGGCCTTGCCGGCCAGCGGATGGTTGAAGTCGAAGATGGCCGCGGTGTCGCCCAGCTCGCGCAGCACGCCGGCAAAGCGCCCTCCCCCGGGCGCGGCGAAGTCGACCAGATCGCCGATCTTGTAGTCGGCCCCGGGCGCGGAGTTCTCGTCCAGGGTGGCGCGCGAGACCGACTGGATCATCTCGGGGCTGCGCTCGCCGAAGCCGTCGGCGGGTGCCAGCGCAAACGTCTGGTGGCTGCCTTCAACCATGCCGAGCAGGCGCTGCTCGAGAAAGGGCGCAAGCTGCCCCTGTCCCAACATCAGGGTAGCGGGATTCCCGGCAAAGGTAGTGACGATATCAGTACCGTCCTTTGTCGCGAGCCGATAATGCAGCGTGAGGTAGGCCGAGTCGGTGACGACGGCGGGGGACGCTTGGGTCATGGTAGGGGTTCCGGCTTGCAAATCAATATTGTAAGCCACCGGGCCGCGGGGCGCCAATCAGCGAGCGGATTCGGCAAGCTGCGCAAACACGGGCACAACAACAAAGGGGATACTGGATATGGGCATCAATGACTGGCCGCCGCACCAACGTCCGCGCGAACGCCTGATCGCCGAGGGGCCGCGCGCGCTGTCAAACGCGGAACTGCTGGCGGTGTTTCTGCGCGTCGGCGTCAAGGGCAGCAGCGCGGTGCAGCTGGGCGAGCAATTGCTTGCCCGGTTCGACGGCTCGATCAGCGCAATGTTCGGCGCCAGCCTGACCGAGTTTTCCAAGCTCAACGGACTGGGACCGGCCAAGTTCGCCCAGTTGCAGGCAGTGATGGAGCTGGCCCAGCGCGCCGTGCGCGAGCAGATCCAATCCGGGCAGACGCTCGGTTTGCCCGAGGCGGTCAAGCTGTACCTGCGCATGACGCTGAGCCGCCGCGCCCATGAGTCGTTTGTGGTGTTGTTCCTCGACGTCAAGAACCGCCTGATCATGTGCGAGGAAATGTTTCGCGGCACCTTGACCCACACCAGCGTCTATCCACGCGAGGTCGTCAAGGCGGCGCTGAGGCACAACGCGGCCGGCTTGCTGCTGGCCCACAATCACCCGTCCGGTTCGCCCGAGCCGAGCGAATCCGACCTGGTGCTGACCCGCTCGCTGGTGCAGGCACTGGCACTGGTCGACGTGCGCATCCTCGACCATTTTGTGGTGGCCGGCCCGCACGTGCATTCCTTCGCCGAACACGGCCAGATGTAGGGCTGCCTGGTGCATTGACAGTTTGCCCACGCCCGCTTGCCGCGGCGCTGAGCATGTCACGCCAATTGTTAAATTTAAGCTAAAGAATATGACACAATTGTTTTTCACAAGTCATTGATTCCCTGATGGTTTTCACGCTATACTCTCGTTTTTCCCGCATGTGGAAGTTTATTTAGGAGTGCGCTATGGCACGTGTTTGCCAAGTAACTGGCAAGGGTCCGATGGTTGGCAACAACGTCTCCCACGCTAACAACAAAACGAAGCGTCGTTTTCTGCCGAACCTGCAGAACCGTCGTATTTTCGTAGAATCGGAAAACCGCTGGGTCTCCCTGCGCTTGTCCTGCGCCGGTATGCGCGTCATCGACAAAGTCGGCATCGATGCCGTTTTGACCGACATGCGCGCCCGTGGCGTAAAAGTTTAATTAGGGAGCTATTCAATGGCAAAAACTGGCCGCGACAAAATCAAGCTGGAATCGACCGCAGGCACGGGTCACTTCTACACCACCGACAAGAACAAGCGCACGATGCCTGCAAAAATGGAGATCATGAAGTTCGATCCCAAGGCACGCAAGCACGTCATGTACAAAGAAACCAAGATCAAGTAATTTTCGATCCGGATTCAATACGAATTCAGTACGAATTCAGTATAAAGAAGAGCCGCTCACTTTATTGTGCGCGGCTCTTTTGCTTTGGCGGGTGCAGACGATTGCCGCAAGCAACCGATGAAACGATAAAAATGACTACCCTCGAGCAACCTCCTGAACCCGCCGGGTTCGCGCCCGTGCCGGCGCACCAGCGCATCGAAGCGCTCGACACGGTGCGCGGCTTCGCGCTGATCGGCATCTGCCTGATGAACATCGAGTTCTTCAACCGTCCCCTCGCCACCCTTGGCCAGGGCATGCCGGCAGGCCTTGCCGGCATCGACTGGCTGGCCTCGTTCTTCGTCGCCTACTTTATCGAGGGCAAGTTCTGGACCATTTTCTCGCTGCTGTTCGGCATGGGCTTTGCCGTCATGTTGACGCGTGCAGAGCGCGCCGGGCGCAACTTTCTGAAGCCGTGTTTGCGCCGCATTGCCGCACTTGCCGTGTTCGGCGGCCTCCACCACATTTTCCTGTTTGCCGGCGACATCCTGTTCAGCTATGCGGTGGCGGCGGTGTTTCTGCTGGTGGTGCTGTACGGCACCTGGAAGTGGCTGCTGGCGGCGCTTGCGGTGACGGCCGGCCTGGCGTTGATGCCCGGCCTTGGCCAGGCCGCCGGCGGCGTCGCGGCGACCCTCGTGTTGTCCAGCCTGATCGCCTTGTATATGCGGCATGAAAAACGTCCGCTGCCGCTGTCGCTGTCGCTGCTGTCGCTGATATTGCTGCTCGCCGGCGGCGGCGGCGCCTTCGTTGCCGCGGCCATGTGGACGCTGAAGCTGGGCCCGGCTGATGCGCATTTGCCGGTGTCGGCAGGTAGCGCGATATTGCTGCTGGCCTCGTTGGTGTCGTTTTTGGCCAACAAGTACCGCAATCCGGTCGAAGCACGTTCATGGCGGGCCGGCGCCGCCACTTACCTGCTGCTGAGCATACTGGCAACGATCGGCGGCGCGGTCGACTACTTCGCGCCGCCGGAGCCGGACCCGGCGCGCGCTGCCAAGACCGATCCGAACACATCCTCCTCGAAAGCAACATTGTCGGAAAAAAAGCCGACCGAAGCCGAGAAACAGGCCGAACGCGCCGCAGACCGGGCCAAACGGCTCGAGGAGCGCGCCGAAGACGCCGCCATCGAAACGCGCGTCATGCGCTCGGGCAGCTACCGCGAGCATGTCACCCAGCGCGCCAGGCAGTTTGTCAAACGCCTGCCGGATCAATCCGGCTTCGCCACCCTGCTGCTCGGCATGTTCCTGCTCGGCGCCTGGTTTGTCCGCTCCGGCGCGATGCAATACGGTTCCGCCCACCGGCCGCTGTTGCGCAAGCTGGCCACCATTGGCTTGCCGGCTGGCATTGGCATGGGTGTGCTGGGCAGCCTGATCGCAACAAGCTATGTTCCCGGCGCACAGCACAACGGTTTTGATTTCGCCAGCGGCCTCTTGATGATGGGTAACCTCCCCGCTTGCATGGGCTACGTCAGCATGATCGTGCTGATGCTGCACAGCCGCACGCTGTTCGCCCGCGTCGGCGTGCTGGCGCCGTTCGGCCGCATGGCGCTGACCAATTACCTGTGCCAGTCGCTGGCGATGTCGGCGATCTTCTTCGGCTACGGACTCGGTTACTGGGGCACGGGCCGCGCCGTTCAGGTGCTGGTGGCGCTGGCGCTGTGCGGGGTGCAGATTGCATGTAGCCACTGGTGGCTGGCGCGTTTTCGCTACGGCCCCGCCGAGTGGCTGTGGCGCGCGATAACTTACTTGCAAATGCCGCCGATGCGGATCGCGGCGGCGCACGCCAGGCTGTAGGCGCAACCGGACGCGTAAGCACATAATTGCGCAAGCAAGCAATCAATCAATCATGCAAACAACTGTACTCGCCGTCACATCGGCCTGGCGACGAAGACGTGCCGTCCATGGCAAAAAAAAGGCGCCGCGAGGCGCCTTTTTCAGTCGCCGCCAGCGCTACGCGTAGCTGCGCAAGCGGAACGAAAACTCCTGCAGCGACTTGATGCCGGACGCTTCAGCCCGTACGCACCAATCCTGCAACTGGTGCAGCAACTGATCGCGGGTAAAGTGCGAACGCTCCCAGATCGCGCCCAGTTCGACGCGCATGGTGTGCATCGTTTCGAGCGCCTTGCTGTGCTGAAATAGCTCGACCAGTTGCTGCTTTTGCGGAGCCTCCAGCTTGGCCGGCTCACGTTGCAACAGCTTGCGCGACGACTTCAGGAACCGCGCCTCGAGCTCAGCTTTCGCGGTCAGGTGGGGAATTTCCTCGTGCCACGCGTGCTTGAACGACTTGGCGTACTTTGCCATGACGTCGTAGCGGTTGGCGATCACCGACTGCAAGGTATCGAAGTCGGCGATCATCTTGCCGTGGGCAAACTTCGGCTCCGGCGCCAACTTGCGCACCTTGGCCAGGCCAACCGTTTCGAGAATGCGGATGTAGAGCCAGCCAATGTCGAACTCGTACCATTTGCTCGACAGCTTGGCCGACGTCGCAAACGTGTGATGGTTATTGTGCAGCTCTTCGCCACCGATCAAAATGCCCCACGGAAAGACGTTGGTTGCCGCGTCGGCGCAGTCGTAGTTGCGGTAGCCCCAGTAGTGGCCAATGCCGTTGATCACGCCGGCAGCCATGACGGGAATCCACATCATTTGCACGGCCCAGATGGTCAGGCCGATGACGCCGAACAGCGCCACGTTGATGACCAGCTGCAGCATCACGCCCTGCCAGCTGAAACGGGTGTACAGGTTGCGTTCGATCCAGTCGGTCGGCGTGCCGTGACCGTACTTCTCCATGGTTTCCAGGTTCTTCGATTCAGCGCGGTACAGCTCGGCGCCTTCCCAAAATACTTTCTTGATACCGCGCGTGACAGGACTGTGCGGATCCTCTTCGGTATCGCACTTGGCGTGGTGCTTGCGGTGAATCGCGGCCCATTCCTTGGTGACCTGGCCGGTGGTCAGCCACAGCCAGAATCGAAAAAAATGACTGGCAATCGGGTGCAGTTCGAGCGCACGGTGCGCCTGGTGACGGTGCAGGTAGATCGTGACGCTGGCAATCGTGATGTGCGTGACAATAAGCGTGTAAAAGAAGACTTGCCAACCAGACAGACCGACAATGCCGCCGTTGAGGAATCCGAGTACAGCGTCAAACATGGTACTTAACAAATTCATTACTGCTCCAATGTGAATGTCCGTCGTCGCGGGCCGCTTTCTCGGAAGCGGTCATGAAACCCCGCATTTTACGCGCTTCCATGTCGCACGGCGCAATTTCCCCCAATCACTCCCATCAATTGACGACAGGTTGTGAGATTCTTGCCACTGTCGATGCGATATGGGCGTCGAGCAGGCGAGCGTCGAGTGCGGGGGAAGCCAGCTTGATGTCGCCCGCCTTGACGAGCGCATAAATCTTCTTGTTAACGTCCGACAAGACACCGCCACGCCCGCTTTCGGGATCGCTGATCCAGAAGCCAAGTTCCAGTTCAAAGCCGTCCGGACCGAACTTGTTGAGCGACACACCCGGCGCCGGTGTTTCCAGCACGCGCGCCACGCCGACGACCAAGTTTTCAAGCAAGGGTATCAGTGAATCGAGATCGGTGCCGTACGCCACATTGATCACCGTGGCCACCCGCACCATGCGGTTCGACAGCGACTGGTTTTGCACCGGGCCGGAAATGAGCATTTCGTTCGGCAACACGGTTTCAACGCCATCGAGCCCTTGCAACACCGTGTAGCGGGTATTGATCCGGCTGACCTTGCCGGTGTATTTGTCGACCGAGATCATGTCGCCGATGGCCAGGCTGCGCTCTAGCAGGATCACGAAGCCGGACACATAATTGCTGGCGATTTTCTGCATGCCCAGGCCCAGGCCGACGCCGAAAGCGCCACCAAACACCGACAGCACCGTCAGGTCGATGCCCACCATGTTCAGGCTGACCAGCACGGCGACAACGATCAGCACTGCCCGGCTCATGCGCGCCATCACCACCCGCAGCGATGAATGCATGCTTTCGACGCCCATCAGCCGCTCTTCGAGCGCGGTGCCGGCCCACAACGCCAGCATCAGCAGCACCACGACCGACCCTGCCGCCTGCAAAATGGTCGCCAGCGAGACCTTGTTTCGACCGAACGGCAACAAGGTGTCGTCGAGGTAGTCGAACACGTCTGGCCACAGGCCGGTGATGTACATCGCCACCGCCAGCCAGACCACCAGCGAAAAGATTTTTTCAAACGTCAAAATGGTGGCGCCCAGCGGCCCGTGCCGCGCAAACACGCGGCGCAGCAAATAAAAGGCGGTACGGATCAGCGCGAACGAGGCGAACAGCGGCAGCGCCAGGCGCAGCAGGTTGACGTGGATGTGGTTGCGCTCAAGCACCAGTTTGGCCAGCGCCAGCAGGCCAAAAATCAGCAGCGGGCCGAGTACCCGGGCGAAACTGCGCACGCCAATCCGCCGCACCGCACCGTGCGCCTCGTCGGCCGGCGTGCGTTGCAGGAAGCGGTGGCGAATCGAGCGCGCCAGAGCCCAGCCGATGGCCATGCACAGCATGATGGCGCCGGCTTGCCAGAGAATGCCCGGCTCGCGCACGTCATCGACAAGGTCGGAAAGCAGTTTGGACAGCGGCATTGGCGGCAGCGGCGGTGACGTCAGGCCGAAGCCGGCGCGTCGGACTGCTCTACGGCGTCGGACGGCTCGGCGTCGTCATCGAGCCGGACCTTGGGCGGCTTCGGCGGCAACGGCTTGCGCTCGAGCACAGCGGCAAAAAAACCGTCGGTCTGGTGCACGTGCGGCAGCAGCTTCAGGTAGTCGCCCATCTCCAGCGCGATTTTTTGCTCGGCCAACACTTTTTGCATCGGCACCAGGTCGAATTCAGGATGCGCGGCCAAAAACTGCTCGACGATGAATTCGTTTTCCTCGGTCAGCAGGCTGCAGGTGGCGTACACCAGCCGGCCGCCGCCCTTGAGCAGGCGGGCGGCACTGTCGAGGATCGCTGCCTGTTTTTCCTGCATCTCGGCAATCGCCTCGATTTTCTGGCGCCACTTGACGTCCGGGTTGCGGCGCAGGGTGCCCAGTCCCGAACACGGCGCGTCGACCAGCACGCGGTCGATCTTGCCGGCCAGCCGCTTGACCTTGGCGTCGCGCTCGTGCGCGATCTGCACCGGGTGCACGTTCGACAAACCGCTGCGCGCCATGCGCGGCTTGAGCTTGGCGAGGCGTTTCTCGGAGATGTCGAAGGCGTACAGGCGACCGGTGTTGCGCATCAGTGCACCGAGGGCAAGCGTCTTGCCGCCGGCGCCGGCGCAAAAGTCGACCACCATCTCGCCGCGCTTGGCGCCGACGATCTGCGACAGCAGCTGGCTGCCCTCGTCCTGCACTTCGATCGCGCCTTCCTTGAACAGCGGCAGGTTTTGCAGCGACGGTTTCTTCAGTATGCGCAGGCCGAGCGGCGCAAACGGCGTCGGTTCGGCTGCGATCGGCGCCTCCAGCAGTTTCGCCATCACGTCCTCGCGCGTGGCCTTGATCGAATTGACCCGCAAATCGAGCGGGGCGGGCCGGTTCAGCGCGTCGGCCAGCAGCAGCGTCTCGGCTTCGCCGTACTGGGCGACGAATTTGTCGAACAGCCACTTCGGCAGGTTCGAGCGCATCTGCGCCGGCATCAGGTTGCGATCGATCTGGGCGATGCGGGCGAGAAATTCCGTTTCTTCTTCGGTCAGGCCGGCGAGCGCATCGGCGCCAACCGCTTCGGCCAGGCCAAGAATGGTCAGGCGGCGCATGGTCGGGCTCTGGCCCGCTTCGGCAAAGTCGGTAAAGAACGACTTGTTGCGCAGGATTGCGTAGATGCCTTCGGCAACGGCGCCGCGCTCACGCGGCCCGAGCCGCGGATGGTCCTTGAAGTAGCGCGACAACGTGGTGTCGGCAGGCGCTGAAAAACGTAAGATCTCGCGCAATACTTCTTCAGTATTGCCGAGGATCGCTGGAGGCAATCTCATGATATTCCTTGGTTAACTACGTCTACGTGTTTATGTCGGCGTTGCCGCCGCGCCGCCAGTACCATGCGGGCGCTCGAAAAAGCTGCGGATGGCGCGCGGCAACAGCAGGTGCTCCTGCACCAGCACCCGCGCGGCCAGGGTCGATTCGGTGTCGCCGGGCAGCACGTCGACTTGCGCCTGCGCCAGCACCGGACCGTAATCGAGTTCGGTTGTGACGAGGTGCACGCTGGCGCCATGCCGGGCGACACCGGCGTCGAGCGCCTGGCGGTGCGTCGCCAGCCCGGGAAAAGCGGGCAACAGCGACGGATGGATGTTGAGCATGCGGCCGGCGTAATGCGCCACGAACGGCGTCGTCAAAATACGCATGAAGCCGGCCAGCACGACCAGGTCGGGAGAAAAACGGTCAATCTCTTGCAGCAACGCCGCGTCGAACTCGGCCCGACTGGCGAACCCGCGACTCGGCACCACGGCGGTGGCGATGCCGTTGGCGGCGGCAAACTCCAGCCCGGCGGCGTCCGCCTTGTTGCTGATGACCGCTGAAATCCGGGCCGGCCACTGTTCGGCCTGCGCTGCGCGCACCACCGCTTCCATGTTGCTGCCGCGTCCAGAAATAAGGATCACAATATTTTTCATAGCGGGCATTGTACCCTGACCGGCAGGTCGGACAAAGGAAACGGGGAGAAATTGTTGCAGCGCACCAAGGCGGCGTGGCAGGGCTACTGCCGGACAGTCCCGGCCACACGCCAGCGGCGTGCGCTGAACCAGGCCCTATTCGAACGAATAGAATACGCGGAACGGTACTTTCTTATCGGCCCAGTAATCGGCGGCGTCGCGAAAGACATCAAGCAAGGTCTCGCGCGCTTCCTTGTCGAATTTTTGGGTATTGGGCAACTGTTCGAGCACCACGATAAACCCGGGCTGTGCACCCGCCGCGTCGATCGTGTTGGTCAGGCATTCCCTGAGGGCGTCGACATTCTTGCTGCAAGGCTTGGGAAAATGAAAATTTTCGCCGATACGCGCGCACACTTGCTGCTTGGTCAGCGCGTCGGCGCAGTGGGCGTACAAGAAATGCTGCCCAAGGCGAATGGCTTCCTCCTGCAATTCCACGACACGGAAAGCACGGATGGATTGCACAAGATTCGGCGGCACTGTTATCAACAAACTCATTTTTCCCTCAAATCGACCGGTTTCTACCGATGGTTTTTGTTAGCGCGGTATGGCTTGTCCGTTGCGTTTTAGATGAACGCCGTTCTCCTGATATCGTTGCTCGAAGCCAATACGCTGCATAATTTTCTGTTAGGGTAACGTTTTGTGGTAACTGAATCAACCCGAATGTGATCACCGGCGAAATATTTGCAAAAAAACCGGAATTTTTACGATAAAACATGCGGTTTTCCGACATTCACACCACGCCATGCCCCTGGCCATGGCCAGCGATTGTTACATCTTGTTGCTATGCGGATCGCCAATATTCCCGCCGTGGCGTTAGTATACGAACATGGTCCGTCAATCGGCCAACCCGCGCTCCACTCCTGATGAGGTTCCAGATGAACATGCAAGCCAAATTGTTGATTTCCGTACTCGGCCTGGCCGCCCTGACCGTGGCGCAAGCCGCCGAATTTGAAGATTTCGGCCGCGTCGTGCGGGTGCAGCCGCGCATCGAGCAAATTCGCCAGCCACACCAGGAATGCCGTACCGACTACGTCCAGGCGCCGGTCCAGCAATATCCGCAGCAGCGCAGTGCCGGTGGCTCGATCATCGGCGGCATCGCCGGCGCACTGCTCGGCAACCAGGTTGGCGGCGGTTCCGGCCGCGTCGCCGCCACTGCTGCCGGCGCCATCGCCGGCGCCATGGTGGGCGACCGTGTTGACAACGACGGCCGCAACGTCAACCAGCCGCAGCAACTTCAGGAACAGGCAGTGCGCCAGTGCCGCACCGTCGAGTCGGTCGAGTCGCGCACCACCGGCTATGACGTGACGTACGACTACCGTGGCCGCAACTACACGAGCTTGATGGCGCGCGACCCGGGCCAGCGCGTGCGCCTGCGCGTGTCGGTCGAACCTGAACAGAATCAGAATCAGAATCAGTATTAACAGCAGCATCAGTATTTGTTTAAATATGATTATTAGTATCAATATGGATAGTAGTCGACGGTAATACCGGTGCTGGACTGGGCCGGGGTTTTGCTTGCGCCAAGGGAACCCCAGCAACGATAATAGGGCGATTGAATCAGGTCGCCCTATCCCCATGCTTATTAAACGAAAATCCATCGAACAGATCGAATCCTCCCGCCGTCCCGCGCGCAAACCAAAGTTTGCCCCCATCACCTTGTCCGAACAGGATGGCGTGCGCTACCTGCACTTCGGCACGGAATGGGTACAAGGCGCGATGCGCATCCGCAAGCCTGACTGGCCGGAACTCGAATACGCGCAGCAGATGATGGCGTGGATGCTGTACATCGAGGCACCGCGCGCGATCGCCCAACTGGGCCTGGGCAGTGCGGCGCTGACGAAATGCTGCTACCGCAACTTCCCCGACGCCACCGTCACCGCCGTCGAGCTCAATGCCTCCGTGATCGCCGTGTGCGAATCGATGTTCAAGCTGCCGCCGAACGATGCGCGCCTTCGCGTGCTGGAAATGGACGCGCTCGACTTCGTCGACGATCCGGCCAACGTCGAAGCGTTCGACGTGCTGCAGTGCGATTTGTACGACGCCACCGCGCGTGGCCCGGTGCTCGACACGCCCGAGTTCTACCGCGCGTGCAGCGCCTGCCTGGCGCCGGGCGGCATCATGACGGTCAACCTGTTCGGCGACCATCCGAGTTTCGCAAGAAATCTCAAGGCCATGCAATATGGCTTCGATCACGTCATCTGCCTGCCGGAAGTGCATGATGGGAACGTCGTGGCGCTGTGCTTCAAGAGCCGCCCTGGCGCCAGCGCCGATGCATTGGCCGCGCGCGCGGCGGCGATCGTCGGCGCCACCAAGCTGCCCGCCAAGTCGTGGCTCAAGGGCATCCATTCAGCCAGGTAAGCGCCAGACGGAAACAGAGAGACACGCTTTGAATGCAGACGGGACGGCAGCAACAGGAACGCCAGGCGCGCGCGGCCGGGTGCGCCCGAAGACGCTCGATTTGCAGACCTTGTTTTCGTGGCTGCTGGCCGACGGCATCGTCGACAAGTCCAGCGTCAAGGCCCACTTCGCGCAAGCTCAGGGAATTTTGAAAAACGCGGCCGGCTCGATGCACCCGATGACCGCCGTGGCGCAATGCAAGCTCATTTCCGCCCAGCCGCCGCACCGGCTGCTCACGCTCGACGTCATTGCCGAGTGGGCGGCCGCCAAGGTCAATCTGGCGTTCACCCGCATCGACCCGTTGAAAATTGATTTCACCAGAGTGGCCGACGTCATGTCGGCCGGTTACGCCGCGCGCTTCAACATTCTGCCGCTCGAACTGACCGCCACCACGCTCATTGTCGCCACCGCCGAGCCGTTCATGCTCGAGTGGGAAGCCGAGATCGCCAAGATTTCGCGCCGCACCATCGTGCTGGTGATCGCCAACCCGCTCGACATCGCGCAATACATCGGGCAGTTTTTCAGCCTTGCCAAATCGATCAAGAGCGCCAACAAGTCGACCGGCCAGGACCTGGCGCTGCGCAACAATTTCGAGCAGCTGGTCGAGCTCGGCAAGTCCAGCAAGCAGCTCGACGCCAACGACCAGCACGTCGTCAACATCGTCGACTGGCTGTGGCAGTATGCGTTCGAACAGCGCGCCTCCGACATCCACCTCGAGCCAAAGCGCGACTTCGCCTCGATCCGGTTCCGCATCGACGGCGTGCTGCACCAGGTCTACCAGGTGCCGGCGGTGGTGATGATCGCGATGACGGCCCGCATCAAGCTGCTCGGGCGCATGGACGTGATCGAAAAGCGGCGCCCGCAGGACGGCCGCGTCAAGACCCGCACCAACGGCGGCCAGGAAGTCGAGCTGCGCCTGTCGACTTTGCCGACCGCCTTCGGCGAAAAACTGGTGATGCGCATCTTCGACCCGGAAGTGGTCGTCAAGACGTTGCCGGAACTGGGTTTTCCGGTCGACGACGCCCGGCGCTGGGACCAGCTGACCGCGCGTCCGCACGGCATCATCCTGGTGACCGGCCCGACCGGCTCCGGCAAGACGACGACGTTGTACACCACGCTCAAGGCGCTTGCCACCAGCGAAGTGAACGTGTGCACGGTGGAAGACCCGATCGAGATGGTCGAAGCCGCCTTCAACCAGATGCAGGTACAGCCCGGCATCGACCTGTCGTTCGCCGACGGCGTCAAGGCGCTGATGCGGCAGGACCCGGACATCATCATGGTCGGCGAGATCCGCGACCTTGGCACCGCCGAGATGGCGATCCAGGCCGCGCTGACCGGCCACCTGGTGCTGTCGACCCTGCACACCAACGACGCACCGTCGGCGGTGATGCGGCTGCTCGAACTGGGGGTGCCGCATTACCTGCTGGAAGCGACGCTGATCGGCGTGCTGGCGCAGCGTTTGGTGCGAACCCTGTGCGCCCATTGCAAGGCGCCCGACGGCGACATCAACGACGACGTCTGGCACAGCATCGGCGGCAGCTGGAACATTGCCAAGCCGGCTGCCATCTACCGGCCGATTGGCTGCCCCGAGTGCCGCCAGACCGGCTACCGCGGGCGCACCGGCATTTACGAACTGCTGACGGTGTCAGAAGGCTTTACCAAGCTGATCGGCGCGGAAACCGATTTGCAGGCGCTGCGCCGCCAAAGCGTGGCCGACGGCATGAAGCCGCTGCGCATCGCCGGCGCCATGAAAGTCGTCGAAGGCGTGACGACGGTCGAAGAAGTGCTGAAGGTCACGGCCGCGCTGTCGTAATCTGCACCGCGTCAATTTGCAACATCGGCAAAACAGGCCTAGCGGAAATACGATTGGGCGGCTATAATCTTGCCTCTTCGGGTCGTTAGCTCAGCTGGTAGAGCAGCGGACTTTTAATCCGTTGGTCGCAGGTTCGAATCCCGCACGGCCTACCACGAATAAGTATCAAGCCCACGAATTTGCGTTCGTGGGCTTTTTGCTGTGTGGACAGTGCGTCGCGATCAGAAAGAAAAAACCCGCCAACACGGGTTCGCGGGTTTTGCTTGATGCCAAACCTGGCTGCAAGCCCTATCGACTGCCATCCGATGTTGGAACAGATGAGTTAGGGGTGGCCCCTGGCGTCATGCGGGAATCATCCCTTGTCCCGGATTGACCGGAACTGGCGCCGCTGTCTCCGCTCGACCCACTTGATCCGGAACTGCCCGACATCGGCGTCGCACTTGTGTCTGCAGGTGAGGTGGTTCTCATCTGGCCACATCCGGCAGAAAGCGACGCGAACGCGAGAATGGCGATCAGGGCGCGTGGCGTTGAAGAAAAATGACGCATCTTTGTTCTCCTGTGAAAAATGCATTGGTCTGTTGCGGATCGAATCGAAGCGATACGAACCCAGGCCAGACGATGCTTGACGGTTGATGGCCCCTGCATGGCATGCCGGGGTGACGCAGCCCAAAGGCTTGAGTAGCAAATTACCGCACCGCCTCTGACATGGTCTGTTAGCTCACGCTCAAAGCGAACCACTATTTCGCATGCCATTGTTTGGGGCGACATGCTGAAACTGTTGCGCGCCTTTTATTCCGGCACCAGCGCCGCAAGTTGCTTGTGGCGCCACTGCGTCAGCGCGGCCTTGAGGGACGCGGGGTCGAGGGCGGGATAGCGCAGTGCTGCAAAGCGCACCCAGGCATCCCGGCATGCCGAGACCGTTCGCATGCAGCATCATCAGCACGGCGGTGTCGTGCGAGGCCGTGGCGCAGTAGCGTACCTGATCCCATTCGCGCTGGCTGGTGCTGGCCTGGTTGAGTTTGTCGTAGCAGAGATCGCTGGCGGAAGGGTTGCCGGCCTTGCAGGCAGATTGCCCGGGCTGCAGGTCGCCGGTGTGCGGTTGACGCGGCTTGACGCGCATGCATTGCCGGTACCAGAACGCGTAACGGTCCGGCGCGCCGCCAAAGTGGCTGGGGTTCGGATAGCCTGGCTGCTGAGGCGCAGCGAACGCGGGCGCGCTGAACGCCGATGGCGCCACGGTGGCCAACAAGACAAACAGGGCCAATAAGGCCGACAGCGCCAATGCCTGCCCGAGGCTGCGAACCGTCGTCATCGCGTCCTCAGACCAGCAGCGCCGCGCTCAGGCGCTGGAATTCGTCGGCCGACTCTTGCACGATGCGCTCGAGCGTGGCCCGGTCGAGCGCGAAATCGAGGGCGGTATCTTCATGCGCGCATCCGGCAGGCGCATGCGGCGCGAGCGGGGATGGTATTGGCGCGAACTGATTGGCCAGCAACAAGGTGTCGAGCAAGCCGGTTGGCGGCATGCCGATCAGGCCGCTGCGCAGGTTCTGGATCGCCTCCATGACGGTCGGCGGGATCGCCAGTTTGCGCATGATTTCGCGGCTGACCACTTCTTCGCACAACTGACCCCAGTTTTCGGCATCGGCGTCCAGCAGGCCGGGAAACTCGTCGGCGCGCGACAGCAGGTAAAAGCCGCCGACCTCGTGCACGATGGCGGCAAACAGCGCGGTGTCGGGATTGACGAAGGTAACGCGCAGGGCGAACACTTTCGCCAGGGCGGCAACGTGCGCCGTGTGTTGCCACAACTGTTCGACTTTCGCGCGCAACAGCGGGTCGACAATGCGACTGCCGAACTGGCGCACCACCAGGCTGGCAACCAGCATCTGCAGGCGCCGGTAACCGAGCCGCAAGACGGCGGCGCGCACGTTCGTCACTGTCGCTTCACCGGTGCGGCTGAACGCGGCCGAATTGGCCAGCGCGACCGTGCGCGCGGCCAGCTGTGGTTCGCCCAGCACCAGCTTGATTGCGGTCTCGATGTGACAGTCCGGGTCGTCAAGGGCAAGCTGGAGGCGCAAGACGGCGTTGACGCTGGTGGGAAAGATGATTTCCCCGCGCTCGGCCTGGGCGGCAATACGTCCGAAAATTTCTAGCCTGAATTTTGCATAAAAAAGGGCAAGAATGCCGTAAGTGATTGATAAAATGTGAGTTATTGAGAAACACAATTTACAACACGAACGCCACCTTGCCCGACATGAATTCTACTCCAGAACAG
>Ga0326734_1000031_pt1 | contig 49943 bp, 54 predicted proteins | sample 15_GP2_1315_FD_207944 | JGI IMG/M metagenome (GOLD analysis project Ga0326734, IMG submission 207944) | Glacier ice microbial communities from Ngari, Tibet, China - 15_GP2_131.5 | ecosystem: Environmental > Aquatic > Freshwater > Ice > Glacier | place: China: Ngari, Tibet | collected 2018-07-18 | reverse complement strand
TATTAAAACCGAGTTAAAAACTTTAAACGTAACCGCCGAGCTGAACAAGCAAAACATAAGTTTAAATAAGGCGGACATTATCATCATAAATATGAAACTGGATAAACTTTTAAATAAAGAATAATTTAAATAAAATGAAAAACCTTTTTGTAATATTAATTGGATTGCTTTTTTTTAGCAGCTGTGCTCTTTTTAAAAATAAAGAAAAGACCATTGATAATACTGTAACGGAAATTAAGGAGGAAAAAACAGTTGAAGAGTCTGAAATAGACACATCAACTTTTAAAACTTATAGCAAGATTACTTACGGAGGTGTAAGCAATCCGTTTATAACATCTGAAGGAATAAAATTTACTGAGAAACTCAATAGTTTAACCGTATTAAATTTAAACTCCAAGGAACTAGAAAGTACTGTTAAAGATCTAAAAGCAGATTTTAGAGATATGGTTGATGCAGCATCAAAAGGCAAACTGCCAACTATTGAGGAAAAATGGACAGATGAGAAAACAGGGAAATCATCTGCTAAAAAAACAGCAGAACAAAAACAAGAAAATAAAGAGCAAAAGAGAAAGGAAATTGTAACCGATGGAATTATGCAAAGTATTCCCTGGTACGTTTGGTTGGGTGGCTTAATCATCTTAATTTTTATAATACTTGTTAAAAAAACCATCTGATGAAAAAAGTAAGCGGAACCTTTCAGCGATTAGGAAATTTAACCGATTATGAAGTTAGCATTGCCGAAAATTGGGAAGAATTAAATCCGCAACAATACGCCTCTGTACTTCAAATTCTCACCTACGCCAAAGCAGATAAAGACACTGTATTTGTTTCCCTTATTTCATTATTGTTTGAGCAAAAGAACTTTCATATTCTTACCTATTTTGATGATGAGCAGCTTTATGCATTGATGCCATTAATTGATTTTATATTAAACACCAGACCACCGGTGATTAATAAATTTCCGAAACTTAAAATCAATAAAAAAGAATGTATTGCCCCAAATGATGATTTAAGTAATATTTGTTTTGGCGAATGGTGTTTTGCTTATCAGTTTTACCAATTGTATTACGAGTTTAAGGATGATAAATACTTAAACATGCTCATCGCTACGCTGTATCGGGTTGCTGATCCTAAACAAAATGAAAATAATTTGAATTACACGGGAGATTTGAGATACATTTTCAATGAAAACTTACTTTATAAACACGCCTTTGACGTTGCTTCAATTCCATCACCCTATAAAACTGCTGTAATAACCTGGTTTTCATCTGCATTACTTTCTGTAATGGATGCCAGGCAACGCGTTTTTCCTAAAGCAATTAAAACCCCCGAAGAAGCTGAAACTGCTCCAGAGAAAGAAACAGAAGAAACAAAAGGAAATATTACCGACTGGATGACTGTTTTTAGAGAATTACTAGGTCCAAAGTGGGGAACTACAGAGCAATTAAAATATACCAATGCTATGTTTGTGCTTGATGGTTTAGAAGAGCAACACATCGCTTTTGAAGAAGCAAAAGCTAATAGTAGAGTTTAAAATCTACTGTCGTTTATTGGCATTTTTGATTCTTCGATATTCGGACAATGGATATCGAAGAATTTGTAAATCGGTTTGAATTTTACGCTCAGCAAAATAAAAACCTACGCCATATTCCTAATGATGAAAGAAATACTGCTTTCCTGAATTTTGATTTTGAGGATATTCATGCAGCTCTTAAAAATGGTTTAAAATTTCCATGCCTTTTTTTACAAACCCCTTCATTTTCTAAAGCTGGTGAAAGCGATAGTAAATACGAAGAGGTGGAAAGTGCATTTATGGTTTTAATGCCAAAAGACAATTTATCTAAAGCGGTAATTACACACCAATGCAAAACCATTGCCGACCAAATTTATAACCGCATTAACACTGATGCCCCTACCCTTTTTGGAAGCCAGATCACTAAAACAGATGAAGGGATTATAGGACCGTTAACTGATGGCTTATTTGGATGGGTTGTTACTTTTAATTTAGACCAAGGCTATGATGCCGAAGTTAAAGCAACAGACTGGGAGGACTTGAGCTAATGGCAATAACCACTATCCTCATCCCAGCAACCATCAATTTCTCTAAAAATTTTATTCCGGTAAAATTTCAGAGTGATAGTTATTTAGATGGCTTAGGTTTTGAAAAAGAAAACTACCGCATTTATGTAGAGCTTTGGGTGCAGAATGCTGCCAACACTACCTTTGAATTAATTAATACACAAAACCTTCCTTTAATTTTTGCATCTGCAGGGCAAGCCCAAACAGATTTAAAAGATACGCTACATGCAATTTTAGAAGATGCCGGGCCTGATTATATGGACGTTGCCGATACCTCCTTTTTATCCGTAAAAAAATCAGTAAGGAAATTTTATTTAAAATACGCCGAGAGTGTTGATGGTGTAGTTGCCGCTTTAACTCAAACCGTAGATTTTACAGTTGCTTATGGCGGGTTAAGCTATCAAAGCTCTTTTTCCTCTAATTTATTATTGGCCATTCAGCCTGATGCTGGCGATGCTACAAAAGACAGATTTTTGCGCCAGGGTAATGGCACACAATTTACCCGCACCAATCAGCCTCAATTTTTATACTTTTTAAATACCAGGGCCACAGCAAATGCAAGCTTAAAAGCTAAGTTTTATTTTACCGATAACAGCACTCCGCTAATATTAACTCCATGCTCCGGCAGCTTAACCGCTTTAAGCAAATTTGCGTTTAATGTAAAGTTTGATCAGATCATCACAAGCGTACAGCTTGCCGGTAAAACCTGCCAAAAGTATGAGGTATGGTTAGAAAATACTGCAGCTGCTAAAATATCAGAAACCCGCACTTTCTTTTTAGATTACCAATTAAAAGAATATGTAAGGTACTTTACTTATTGGAACAGCTGGGGAGCGGTGAATACTTTGCTGACTTATGGCAAGGCGAGTTCCAAAATTGAAATCATACAATCAGAAGCGCAACGGATTAGGAAAGCCGGTGATGACATAAAGAAAGGCGACAGGCTAAATTTTGATATTTCTTTAAATAATGATTTTAGTTGTGCCACAGGTTTTGTTAGCCGTAGGGAAATAGCTTTTAACAGAGATTTCTACCTCTCTCCTTTTAAGTTTAGATACACCGGTGGCAAGTTGTTGCCAATTTCCGTAACCTCAAAGAATATTGCTGAGGTTAATGATGGTAACGGCCTATACGCCCAAAATTTTGATTATAAATATTTATTTGATGATGACTGCTACACCGAGGGCGATTTGGAAGATGGTGTTGGTATCGACGGTTTTTTTTTTAATCTAAATCCCGCCAATCCAACACAAGGTTTTTCTGAAACAGATCCAACGGTACCGGGTTGGGTGAAAAGCATTTCTTTAGCAGATATTGCCAACTGGAATGCTGGCACTGGTGCCGGCGGTACAGCTAATTGGGGCCAAATATCTGGTGCGATAATAAATCAAACTGATTTAATAAATTATTTAAACGGCAATTTTTATTCTAAATCAGAAATCAATAATTATTTTGGAGGTGTCACATCAATAACCGGTTATAATAAAACTAATTGGGATAATGCCTTTGGATGGGGAAATCATGCAGGCATCTATAAAGCCATTAGCTACACTCCATCAAATGCTGAGGTAATTTCTGCTTTGGGCTTTACACCCATTTCAGGCATAAATAACGGAATGGTAATTTCCGCTTTGGGTTATACTCCTTATAATGCAAGCAATCCTTCACAATATATTAATGCATCGTCTGACGCTTTTATTAAAAACCAAAACACTTTCCAAAGCGGAGCTGTGCTACATGTTAAAGGAGGTAATTTTGCAGAATATTTAACCATTCCTACCGTACTAAGTAATGATCCTGGCACCAACAACAAACCGCAACTTTATTATGATGCCGCTGGTTTAGGTGGTTCAGCAATTCCGGCTATTTTTAACTTAGGAAATTTAGCAAATGTTAACGTTACAGGGGTTGCGGATGATTACGTCATGTACTATCATGCCCTTTCAAACACCTATAAATTTAAAGCCGCTACTTTTGGCGGAACGCCTGTTGATGCTTACACTAAATCGGAAACAAACAACCATTTTGCTGGTTTAGTTGCGATTACTGGTTATAATAAAGCGAATTGGGATAATGCTTTTTCGTATGGAAATCATGCGGGATTGTATTCGCTATTAGCTCACACTCACACTTATGCAAGCCTAACAAGCAAACCAACAACTATTGCAGGTTATGGAATTACTGATTTTAACTCTTTAGGTGATGCAAGGTTTCAGCCTTTAGAAAATCAAAGGTTGAGCGTTGGAAATAATGTCAGTTTTGGAACAGGAGTTTTTGGTGGGGCTTTAACAGGGAACACTTTAGACATAATAACAGGAATAGCTACTTTTAATAATATACAAATTGATGGTGGCGGCAATCGAGGAATAAAAATATGGGACGGTGTTTCTGCGTATATTACAAGACTTTCTTTTGCGCCAACAGGAGCAGCAACTTTTGGAGTTACAGTTACAGCCCCAACATTTGTTGGAGCCTTAAATGGTAATGCAAATAGTGCAACTAATTCTACACAATGGAATGGGTTAAATTACTCCGGTTCTGCATTAGCTGGTTCTGTTGGGTTTACAATGGTATATGATGGAGTTAATAATAGACAAGGTGTTGCCTCGTCTTCTCAAATGCAATCATTCTTAGGTTTAGGTTCAGCTGCTTATCAATCAGACAATAGATATTTTAAATACTTAGGAAATATTGCATCTAATTCTAATGCTAATTCATTCACTACTGACGGGGTTGTTCTTAACACAACAGGAAATGGAACTGGAAATAGTAATTACCCTGATACTTATGGAATTTTAACGCAAGTTGGTTCTGAAAGCGGTTATAGTTACGCTCAAAATCATTATACAAATAATGGAACTTTCAAAACAAGAGTTTTTTGGGGGAATGTATGGTCTGCTTGGAGAGAAGTCCAATTTAAAGACGAATTAGGTTCAGCAGCTTACTTGAATGCTTCACAAGGTGCATTAGCTAATTCTATTGCGCAACGTGACTCAAGTGGTTATATAAACGGCACTTATATTAATATGTCAGATGGTTTAATTGGAGCAGGACAAGTAACTGGTATTATAGCAAAAGCAAGTGACAACTATTATAGAACTTCTGATGCTGGAGGTGTAAGAACATTCTTAGGTTTAGGAACAGCAGCTTATCAGTCAGACGCTAAATACTTTCAATACGCTACTTTTACAGCGGATGCAAATACATTAGCAGGAAATAGAAGTGCTTTTACTTATCAAATTAACGCTCCATATAACGGTCCGATAGCTCACTTTGAGGCTAGTGGTTATGGCTTACAATTAAATGCTACATATAACGCTTCTATTGGAGCATTAGCATTTAGAGCTAGAAATGGAGATAGTGGAACTTGGAATCCTTGGAAAAGAGTAATTACTACTGACGATTTATCACAGGGAGCAACTGGAAACACAATAGCTCAAAGAACAGTTGATGGAGATATATCTTCTCGCTACTCATTTAGTTCTTATGTAAATACAACTGATAATGTTGAAACAGGTGGATTAACTTATTTGATTGGCAAGTTTGGAGATAATTATCACCGTTCAGCTACGGCAAATAAGGTACAAGCGTTTTTAGGAATGCCAAGCGGCGGAGATACTTTGCAAAGTGTTATTAGTAGAGGAAATTCAACAAGCACAACAATATACTCGTCAACAACAGAAGCTTTAAGAATAAATGCAGATGCAGCTTACATAAGTGGTTATAATACTGCTGGAACTGTTAGAAATGGTTATTTACAATTTGTTGCAGATGGAACTAATTTACAAGCGCAGGGTAATGAATTATTAAAATTAAACCCTAGCGGTGGAAATGTACAAATTGGTTATATAGCTAATCAAGGCTACAAACTATCCGTTAATGGAACAGGTTATTTTGCTGGAAATTTAACAGCAAGAGATATTAGAGCAAACAGAGGTGACGGAACAGGGGTTATTTATTTTGGAGCATCGGACATTAAATATCTTTATTACGATGGTTCAAGTTATTATCTAAACGCCGCCGGTTTAGTTGTCGGTGGAACAGTTACAGCAAGTGGTGTTTTAATATTAAACGCAGCTAATTCAGGTCACTCATATCATCAATTAAATAGGGTAAGTCCTAATGAGAATATGTTTGTTTGGAATGATTCTGGAATAGCTAAATGGTATTTAGGGCAAAGAGTAATCAACGGAGGCACAGGATTTCAATTATACAACGCTACGCAAGGAACAAATCACGTTAATTTTTATGCAAGCGGAAATACGGCTTTTGGGTATGCTGATAGTGCTGATAATGGACACAAACTTTCAGTAAACGGAACTGGATATTTTAGCAACTACATACAAACTCCGAGATTAGTAAACACTGTATCAGTTGATACAGATAATACTTTTGGAATGTACTTTAACAGTAGTCAAACAGCTGATTATGCTATTTATAGAGAAGCAGGTGCTTGGACACACCCTTATCCTGATTTAAGAATAGCTTTTCACACAGGAATAAAGTTAGGTGCCTATTTTGGTTATGGTGGAACAAGGTTTTATAATAACTCGGATATGGCTACTCAAATTTTTAGTGTTGGTGATAGCGATAACCACGTAAGAGTATTTAATGACTTATATGTAAGCGGAGCAATAACCGCCCCAACAATTAGAGCAACATCATCTTTACAAATTCCAGTAAAACCGGGCGGCGTTGCTAATGGTCAAACCGTTGAACTTTATTATCAACCATAATGGGAGCGCCTGCAACTGCATATCTAAACAATGGTGCTGCATCATTACCAATTCATAACGTTGGAGTGGTGAAACATGATGCTTTATTAGCTTTAAAGCTTGCAGCATACGGAGTAAACATCAAAACGTTATTCTACTTAGATGGACTTTTAGTTGTTAAAGACGGAGCAAATGAAGGCTTTGCAGGTTGTGCATCCCCTTTTTCATATAATATTAATCATCATAATACCTCACGTTGGAGTAAGCACAGAATTAATGCTTCAGGCGAAAAAGTTGTTTTTAACGATGGAGGATTAAACACAATGGGCGACACTTCAAATGTTAGCGTTGTATTCCCTCCAAATGATGAATTTAACGCCACATTAACAGCCAATTTTCTTTCTGCTTTTTATGATGCCTCAACAACTCATGGATATGCGGTTAGACACAGTAGATATGACAGTTTAGGAGCTTTAGTTGATACAAATGATAATCATGTTAATTCCGGCAGTTTGGCGGCTGGTGCATCGGCTAATCTTAGCGTTCCGCTTTCATTTGGTTCACTTGCGTGGGCAACTGAAATTCATATTTACAGAAGCTTTATTACGAATCCTGAAGGAACGTATTATTCACCACAACAAATTCAAGTAACTAGGCAATTAGTAAACGCACAATTAAATCAGAATGCCTCCGGTATTTATGCCACAAGTGATAGACCGTTATTGGCAAGTTATATTTATCAATTTGATTATTACGATGATTTTGATCTTGCTTCGGGAAGTTCAACTATTCCAGCAGGGGGAATGCAAGGATCATATTTCCAGCCAATATTTTTAAATACAGGTTATGGACCTTCACCAATAAACATTTTAAATCATGAAGTATTTGCTGCTAATAATGGAAACCCGCATATTTTTTAACTAATAAATATAAATAAATAACAATGGAAAATTTTAAAGTTGCGCTTTCAGTACAAGGAACTGAAGCGGTGGTTCAAGCCCACTCAATTAACATCAACTTTCAACCTACAATGAATGGCGATGCTTTATCTGAAGGTAATTTAAGCATTACCGGAAAGCAAACCCTTTCTATTGTTGGTGGTCAAAAGGTTGATGTACCATTAAATCAAATTGATGTTCGTTTAGCTGAATTGGAAGCTTTACTTCCAACAATGCCAATAAGAACAAATGAAGAAAAAGCTATTAAAGCTAAAACACAAGCAAAATTTGACATTTGGAAAGTTTGCTTGGTAAATGTTCAAAATGCTTTTGCCCTTGCAATAGTTGCTAATTACGAAATTGAAAATGTAAGGGAGGCGGTATAATGACTAGGAAAACAATAAAGCCATATCTAAAAAAAGAGGAACCTAAAATTGGTTTAGGTGTTTCTTTACAATTAGGCAATGCCCTGGGTATATTTAAAGTGCCAACCTATGCAGATGTGCAACGTATCGAGGCATTGCTAAAAAAATTAGAAGTAAACCAACAAATATTACAAGCGGCGCAAACTGAGTTTTATAAAAATAACAACTTAGATAAATTAGAGGTAGTAGATAACTCGCACCCTTTGTTTTATGATTTTCAGGACGCTATTACAAATACCGTTACTTCTTTAGAAAAAAATGACGTTGCTATTTTTACCTTAAAACAATTTAATGCCAGCGTTGATGGCTCGGCTATAAGTTTTGGCGAACGCAGATTTTTACAATTTTGGTTGGTAAAGGATAATTAGAAAATGTTAGAAATCATTAACTCTAAAGGCTTGGTTATGGATTTTGCTTATGGCAATATCCCTGTTGAGAAAAATAATGCGCTGTTTAATCCGTCAGGGCAGTTACTGATGGATGTTAGCTACAGCGGCAGTGCACCTTTTACGCCTGGCAATAAATTGTTTTTTCAGTTTGGCCATTTGGTAAGTGCCAGCAACCAGGCTTATGAGTTAGAGGTGAAATTATTGGTTAATAACAATTTCTTTTTTGCAGGAACACTCTCCTATCGGGTTTTAAAAAACAACTTTTCTTTTACACTAAAGCAAAATTTTGCATCGGTAGCCAATAAAGCCGCCATTACTGATGTGGTTGATATCCGCATTAATGATGCTTTATTAAACACGCTTTCGACCTCAGCATTTGAGGCGTACATGAAAGATACTTGTGTAAACCCCGATGATTACCCTGTGGCCTATTTTCCGGTGTACAATCCCCTGGCCAACCGCGAGAGTAAAGGGTATGATTATGTTAATTTTTGGAGCGTAAATAGTCAGAAGTTTTTTGCGCAAAACCCAGCAGCGTTTCCATCATCCAGAATTAATTATGTTATAGGCTTTTACTATCGCCTAAACTATATTATAGAAAAGATTATTAAATATTTAGGCTTTAAAGCCGAGGGAAGCATTTTTACAGATCCAAAATTTAAGAAAAAATACATTTTTATAAATCATCCCAACACGGGTAATGTAGGCAGCAATAAAGACAGGGTTAATTCTTTATTTTACATGGTTAGGGATGAAAAGGTGGGCGAGTTTTTAAAGAAAATCAGAGACAGGTACCACCTATCGTTTTCATTTAATTACGAAACTAAAATCGCTAAAATAGACACTTTTAAATTTCTGCTTAAGCAATCAAAGGTTTTTGATATCAGCGAATTTGTGGAGGAGATTAGCGAAATTGAAATTGTAAACAACAAGGGTTACAACGTTAATTTAAAACCCGATGCCGATGATGCGTTTTTTAGTGTTGAAACCGATGCGGACAATACACAATCACTACCTACCAATTATTTAAAGGTTGCCGAGGCTGATCAGAATTTAGAGTTAAATATCTCCACATTAAAACCTCATGTAGTTGGGCTTTCTAAATCGGTAAAGTTTAAAAAAGAAGTTTATCACGATTTTACAGGCAATGATTTTAAGCTGGAAACCATTACCAGAGTGGTAAATTTTAACGGCATGGTAAACATAGGCGGTACAGATGTATGGCCCGAGAGCGAACCTGATGAGTTAGGGCCCGATGATTTGTTGTATTATACTTGGTCAACTCAGGCAAAAAGATTAAGAGTTGTTGCCACGCTACCTTCTTATTTATTGAGCCAGATTACAGAAAATGACAGGGTGGCTTTTATCTCTAAAGAGGGCGAATACGGCACTTATTTAATAGAAAAAAACGCCTTTGATTTAAACAATAACGCAAGCCGCATTAAATGCGAATTTTCGGTAATTGCCAATGATAGAGTAAACAGAAAGGCAAGTATTGAAGTGCCAACCGTAACAGCCGGCTTTTTTCTAACCTATTTGCTTTGCCAGTTTAACCAGGCTTTATTCAATAAAATTGATATTCAGGTTTATGCAATTTTAGATGGCATTTACACTAAAATATATGAACATAGTTTTACCAGAAGTTGTGACAGCTTTGGTACTTTGGGCGAAAGAGCCAGTGTAAATTTACCTAGTGATAGACCGGTGAGACAAACTTATGAGCTAAGGATTTTAACAGGGCAGCCCCGCTATTATGAGCAAAACGGCAATAAAACAAATTTTACGTTTAATGGAACTTACAGCTTCGCCCCACTTAATGGCGTTTTCTACTTAGGATTTCAAATTGTGTTTTAGTTTTTTGGGATAAAAGAACAAGGATTAAGGATGATTTGCTAAGTCTTTATTCCTTGCTCCTTACTCCTTCATCTCTTAACAGCTCCTTTCTCCTTACAAAACCTTTTGTCGTTTACCAATGATTAGCCTACAGCGATATTCGTAATAGAATCATCGCTTTTTTTATGGCTAGAGTAGATATTTATAACCGAGAAGTAAGTAATTGGGCTAGAGACACCAGGCTAAAGCTTAAAAAGGAATTTATACAACTTACAGCTGTTTACAGCGGTCAAGGTAAAGAAGGTGTAAATGTAAAAACTGCTAAGTATGCTGGCGAAGCTTCTAAAATATCATTTGCTTTCCCTTATTATTTAGTGTTTGTACATAAAGGCGCTGGGCGTGGTTACGGTGGATCCATCAGTAAGCAATTTACTAACTCTTCAGGAGGTAAAAGCAAAACAAGCGCTACAAGTTCAGGCAAAATGGGCACCGGTAAAAGGGTGGCTAAACCCTGGTTTAATCCTATAGTTGAAAACCAATTCCCCGACCTGGCAAACATCATTGTAGACTACCACGGCGATAAAGTTATTGCTCGTATTCAAAAAATTCTAATCCGTTAATTTCATGGCAACTGGTACAGTACCTAAATCCGTTAAGGCAACCCTCTATATTGATGGCAAGCCTGCGGAATCTTCCTTAAAAAACGTTGAGCAAGTAAGCCGCTCACTTTCTAAAGAGCTAAAAAGCCTCGAAATAGGTACTGATGCTTGGAATAGAAAAATGAAAGAAGTGCAGGCTAATAAAAAGTACCTGCAAGATATTCAGAATGAAATAAAAGGAGTTGGCGGTGCATTTGGATGGTTAAAAACAGAAGTCGGCAAGTTTGGCGCTTTAGCAGCTGGCTATTTAGGACTACAATTTATAACCAGCCAATTCACTAACATCATTATGAGCAATGCAAAGCTATCTGATAGCCTTGCAGATTTGCGTAGAGTTGCTGGCCTTACGGAGCAAGAGGTGATGAAGCTAAACAAAAGCTTTAAAACTATTGATACCAGAACAAGCCTTTCCGGTTTAAGGGATATTGCTATTGTTGCTGGTAAACTTGGTGTGGCCAAAAATGAGATTTTAGGTTTTACACAAGCTACAGATAAACTGGTAGTTTCTTTAGGAGATGAATTAGGTAATGCCGACCAAATAACCACTCAATTAGGTAAAATATTAAATGTTTTTGATGGCGAAGTTAACGGCGAAAACATATCCAAACTTGGTAACGCTTTTATAAAGTTAGCCAATGATGGTGTGGCTACCGGTGCATTTATGGCCGACTTTACTCAACGGGTTTCCTCTCTTACAAAAACTGCAGGATTTAGCCTGGGCGCTGTTGTTGGATTAGGTGCCGGATTGGAAGAATTAGGACAAAGAAGTGAAAGCTCATCAACTGCGATACAAAAAGTGTTATCAGATATTGCTGTAAATCTGCCAGCTGCTGCAAAGGTTGCAGGCATGGGATTCAAAGAATTTAAGCAAATATTTGATAATAGTCCTGATGAAGCATTGATCAGGTACTCGCAAGGTTTGGTTGCAAACAAAAATGCTTTTTCTGAAGTAGCCAAAGCTTTTAAAGATGCCGGAGAAGAAGGGCAAAGAGTAATTACAACCATTGCAACAATAGGTACCAATGCCGATTTTATGAGAGGCAAAATTGAAGCTGGTAAAGATGCAATACAAGAAACTGCCGAAATTAATGCGGCTTTTGCCTTAAAAAATGAAACCCTTGGAGGTACGCTAGACAGGTTGAGTAAAGCATTTAACCGCTTAACAACCAATGTAACCTTAGTAAACTTATTTACCAGCTTAGTAAAAGGTAGTTTATCATTTATTGAAGGCGTTGAGAAAAGCATGGCTGCAATAAAATCAATTGCCAAAGTTTTGGTGATTGCAGTTATTGCCTGGGGGGCTTATAACCTTGCCACATTTTTAGCTACAACACAGAAAAAGGCTTGGATTAGTAGTTTAATATCAGCAGCCGTATTAGAAAACTTACAAATTGCCAGAACTACTGCAATGGGCTTGATAACCGCTGTTTTTACTGGAAACTTATCTAAAGCAAGGCAAGAATTAAAACTATTAATGGTATTAATGAATGCAAACCCCTGGGGAATTGCATTAGCGGCAATTACTGCATTAGCAGCCGCATTTTACTTATATGGTAGCAGTGTAACAGATGCCCAAAGACAATTAAAAGACTTAGAGGCTATTGAAGCCGAAGCTTTAAAAAATACGGTAGAACAAAAGGATAGAATTAAAGCAATTACGGATGCATTAGCAAATCAAAACTTAGAAACAGCAGAGAAGAAAAAACTGTTAGAGCAGTTGAGGGAGCTTACTGGAGACTATTTAAAAGGTTTAAGTGATGAAGAAATTTTAACCAATAAAGGATCTGCAGCGATTGCCGCCTATATTAAAAATTTGGATGCAAAATTAATGGCCGAAGCTGCCTATAACTTAAAAAAGAAATTGCTTCAAGAAAACATTGATCTACAAAATGGAGGTGATGTTGAAGTTGGTTACGGTGAAATAATTGGCGGCTATTTATCCGGAGGTTCTTACAATACCATTAAGGGCGAGAAGAGAAAAGAATTAGTTGATCAAAATAATGCAAGGTTAAAATCTATAACCGCTACACAAGGCAATGGTATTAATAAGTTTTTAACCGGTGGTTTTGATGTGCCTAATACAAATCCAGAATTGTTAGGTGGTGGAGGATCTAGTGGATCCAGTGCGTCAAAAAAAGAAATTGACGAGGCTAAGAAAAAAAGGGATAAGATAAAAGCAGACCAAGAAAAGCTTAAAGATGAATTACTAAAAATAAACCAGGACATTGCTAAAGACCAATTAGAGGGTTTTGATAAAGAGGTTTATGAAGCTGGTGTAAAATATCAAAAGCTTGCTGAGCTTGCTCATGGAAATAAGGAGCTGATCTCCCAGCTTTACAAAAAGGAGTTTGATGAAATTGAAGCCATAGGCTTAAAGTTTCAAAAACAAGCTGCAGATAAAACCAAAAAAGAATATGAAGAAAAGCTGAAGGAGTTTGTAAAGTTTAAAAATGAGTTGCAAAATGAAATTGATGTAACAGATTTTAGAAAAGATTTTACTCCGGAGCAAATAGAGGTTGCTAATGAGGGCGATAAATATGAGAGTGCCTGGAAACAATTATATGCTTTCCATGAAGCGAAAGTTATAACTGATGCTCAGTTTGCAGAGATAGAAATTCAACTTCAGGAAAACTTACAAAGTAGGATAGCTGCAGTTAAAAAGAAATGGAATGATAAAACTGAAAAGGAAAAAAAGGACACTATTATTCAATATGCAGAATTAGTATCTGATACTGTTTTTAGTATCATTAGAAATGGTCAACAAGCTCAAAGTCAAGAAACTTTAAATAATATAGAACAGCAAAGAAACGCTGAATTATCAAACAAACGATTAACAGAGGCTCAAAAGCAAACAATAAATGAGAAGTACGAAGCTCAAGCCAGAGCAGAAAGGCTTAGAGCATGGAAAGCTGAAAAAGCAGCAGCTATTGGCCAAGCGATAATAAATGGAGCTTTGGCAGTTGTAAAAGCCTTACCAAATATTCCCTTAGCTGTTTTTGCTGGTGCAGCTGCATTAGCTCAAACTGCGGTAATTGTGGCGCAAAAAGCCCCTAAATTTGCTGGTGGTGGAATGACTAATAAAGACCCAGCAGGTTATGTTTCATCAAGCACCATGTTTAATAATAGTGCGAGTGGGCGTCCGTTTATTGCTGGCGAAGCAGGTAAAGAATGGATTGCTCCAAATTGGATGCTTACCGACCCAAGGTTTAGCGGCATCATAAATAATTTGGAAATGGCTAGGCTGGATAAGCGGAGCTTTGCTTTGGGCGGTTTTAATAGTGAACAAACTTCTAAAACAGAAACGCCAAAATTTAGTCAGTCAAATAAATCTGACAAATTGGATAGGTTAGAAATGATGATGGAAAATTTGATGAAAGTACAACAGGCTGAAATGGAAAAACCAATTGTTTTTTCTCAAAGAGTTTTTGAAGACGAAAGTTCAAAAAGGATTCAAGTTAAAAATGATGCGAGTGGTTAATTTTTTTATACTTTAGGAAAACAAAAACTTAAAAATGGAAGATTCAGTGTTTATTGGGTTAATAGTATTAACCTACTCAATCATACTTTTAGTCAAAGTATGGCAAATTGCCTCAAAAACTTCTAAACAAGTAGAAATATCTTTAGAAATCTTAAGAAGAAGTCAAGCGAAAGACCCTAAAAATGATAATGCTGAAGAAAAGAGGGTTGGATTTGGCTTTGCAAGCGATGATCAACTAATTCAGTATAGCGGGAAGAAATAAAAAGCTCCTATGCGGAGCTTTTTACTTTATATAGTATAATCCATAAAGCTTTCTGCCATTTTACGAACACTCTGGAGTTTATACTCATTATTTAAATGAGCATAACGCTGGGTAGCTTCAATTTTCTTATGGCCTAAAAGTTCTTTTAAGGCTAATATATTACCAATACTTGTCATAAATAAAAATCCAAATGTGTGCCTCCCCATGTGGCTAATTAACCTTTTATTAATTTCAGCTTTGCGGGCCAAACCTTTTAGGGTTTCATTAAACTGAGCCCTATTAGGCAAATCAAAAAAAGTATCTGTAGCTCGTTTTACAATATTTTTTGCTGGGCCCATTAAAGGAATTTGCAACCAAACACCTTTTTTTCTATTCTTATATGGCAAAAAATATAAATAATCATCTGAAGCTTTCCACTGGTTGTTTGCTAAATACAAATCTGATATTCGCAATCCGGTGTAACACTGGAACAAAAATCCCTTTAAAACTCTTGATTCAAGATCAGTTAACACCCCGTTATTTTGTATGATCAATAATCGCCTTAGCTCATCTCTTTCTAAATAATCGGTTTCAGGTATTGGAGTAGGATTTTCGTAAGTAATTGCATCCTCATTTACATAAATCAAAGGTTCTGCAGATGCTAATTTTAAATATGTCTTAGCCACTTTTAAGAATGACCATATTGTTGATTGTTTATACTTTTTCCCAATTTTATATTCTGTATTTCTCAAGTAGATTTCCAAACCATGCATCCACTTCTTATTGATTTTAGGAAACAAAGGCTCTTTATCATATCGCTCTATAGCCCTTAAAACCGACTTTGCATTTTTATAAGTAATTAGATCTATTTCTTTTTTCTGGTACCTCCTTTTTGCCTCATTATCTAAATAAGCCGCAAAGCTTTCTTTCTCATTAAAAAATGAAGTTTGAAGCGTAAACTTTTGAATATCTAAAGTTTCTTTTCTAAGAAGAAAAGCCCTGTTAATTTCATTATGCTTGCTTATTTCTGTGTTAATAAATACAGTATAAGTATTTAAATCAGGGTCGTTTTTAAACCTTGGTAATAATTTACCTTGAATTTGATCAATGAATTTAATAGCCCACCGAAGTTTTAAATTAAACTCACGATGCTTACTATCAATGACTACTTGAAGATAAAGCGAAGCTTCGCCGCTGGCGTTAACAGCTCGCTTATTAAACCATAGTTTACTAGAGAATCGATACATATCCGTTGCCTGTTTCATAGGTTCGGAGTAAGTTCGGAGTAAACCCTACATGATGCGTGTGTGTAATGCTTATTTAAAGCATCCAGTAAAGGGATGTTATTCCCTTTGACTGTTCGTGAGATGCTTATTGTACCCGGCGCCGAACAAAAAAATTGGTTGTAACTCATTAATATATAATGTTTTAAAAAAATGTTCGGAGTAAATCACATCCGCTTTTTTGATTTTATGTACTTTTCCATCATCTCTATGTAGCGATTTTGTAAGTCTTTATTTTCTTCCAAAAGGGTTTCGTATTTCTCCCGCAATTTTATATTAGACCTGTAAAGCTCTCCAGGGTCTTCAACAATATTTACACTATTAGGACCCGATAATTCTTTAAAGAATTTAGAGAAATCTATCTGCAAAGATTTACCTATCGCGATAATGTATTTAACCTCCATTTGATCGCTTTTTAAAATTGAATTAAGCGTTACTCTGGTTATCCCAATTTCACCTGCTATTTGCGTAATGTTTTTAAGCTTTTGCTGATGAACAGCATTAGACACAATATCCCCGACATTGATTTTCATGGTATAAAGGTGTAAATACAAGTGATAAACTTATTTGTCAATTTATTTATCATTATTTATCATTATTTATCATTATTTATCATTTCTTTTCATATACTTGCAATGTGATAAATGTATTTATCACTTTATATACTATTTAAGTACTAGAAATGACACCAGAACAAAAAAGAATTAATACTAAACAAAAGCTCAATGAGGTACTTCCAAAGGGCTTTGTGAAGTCTATTAAAGACTATTTAGAATTAAAAGGCATTACTGTAAGCATTGGAAAAATATCTCAAGTGTGTAATATAAATTTATCAGATTGGGATATTGATGTAATTGAAGCTGGCTTTGAAGTAGCTCGTTTAGAGGAAGAAAGAGAAGAAGAACTTCACATAAAAGTTAAGTCGCTATGATACCTGTAGGGATAAAAGCTGGCGAGACTGAATTCTTTGAATTCGAGAAAAGAATGATTGCTAAACATGAAGGCAATCACATTGAAATTAAAGATTTGCCTACGCCAATCTTAAAAATGGTTGACATGGCCATTGATGATTTGCAGCGTAAAAGTTTAATGAGTTGGGGCTTGTTAGATTTTCACGAGCAAATCAATCAGTTTCTTAAATGTAACGCTTCATCCTATGATTTTACTCCGGATTTAAAGGATGGCAAGTTTCAGAACGAATACTGCAAATGCGTTTTTAGAGGCAAATGCCAATTTGAAGGAAAGCTTTGCAGAGTTATTCATTTAAAAAATGGCACTCATTTAACCATGAGTGAGCTGCGGGTTACCGCATATATCAGAGCTGGCTTTTTTGATAAAGAAATAGCGGCAATGATGGGAATTTCTCCCAACACGCTTAGAGTTCATGAGCAAAATATCAGACTAAAATTAAATGTAGAGCGAAAGGCTCATGTAGCAGTGAAAGCGATTGAATTAGGTATTGCTTAATAAAATCATCATGATAATTGCAAAAGTATCTCCAATTAATGAAGGTAAATTCTTAGTAGAATTTATCACTCCGGAAACGGTAAAAGAGCAGCTTAGTAATGTGTATGTAAACACGATTGCTGAAGCTGAAAGGGTAATGTATTTCAGAAACAGAAATTACATCTCCAGCCATTTAATGAGTTGGCTAAAGCAACGCCAGTACGCATTGGGTTTGCGTGATTACCGAAATCAAATTGCAGATACTGAAGTATTAATTCACCATTTGCAAACCTTTTCTGATGCAAGCTTTCATCAAATACAAAAGTTTGTATTTAACCACGAAGCTCAATTTATGGAGCTTGCTCCTGGTGGTAAAAGCAGCCACTACAATCATTTCGAAAAAGTAATTCTCCCTATACTTCATTTCTGCAGACCAGAAAAAGTGAGGGCGTTTGCTCAAAAATATTAGGCGAGGAAGTCGTGAGCCTGCTTGATGCGTGTATAATTAGGAGTGTTGGTCAATTTGGGAAGGTTCGAATCCTCTCCACTCCGCTAAATAAGTCCTTCGGTATTTGGGTAATCCATCACTCCGCAGGCAGTAACTAAAACTAAATAAACACATGAAAGAGAAATTAATATTACTGGTAGTTTTTATAGCAATCCTAGTGGTTTGCGCCAGTTTTTAAAGAGAAACGATCAATAAACAGAAACTAAAAATCATGGCAAAACTTAAAAACTTAAAAAAGCTTACCGATGCAATTGAAAATCTAAAAGCAATTGCAGAAGAAATGCGTGAAACATTAGAAGAAAAAGAACAATGGTGGGAATACAAATCAGAGAAATGGCAGGAGTCAGAAAACGGGACTGAATGGTCTGATCACTTTACTGAAATAAATGACTTGCTTGATTCAATTGACTACTTAGAATATCCTGAACTATGAAATCAAACTACGCTGTTCAAAAGCAACCAAAGGGCAAAACCTTAACAGATAAGCAGGTTAAGTTTTGGATGATAGTAATCTTTAGCGGATCCTTAATAGCTATGATATTTATGTATTTGGTTTATAACCAGAAGTAAAAAAAGCCTTAACCTTTATACCCTAAAACCTTATGCCCTTCTTCAAAACAGAAGACATTTTTAATGCAAGTAATGGTGGCTTAAACATCATCCTGAACCTATACCCACAGGCTTATGATTGTGTAAGCCAAAAAAATAAAAAATTCAAGCTCAGAGATTCTGATAAAACGGCTTCAGTTGCTTTAAAAGAATTTAATGATGGAGGAATAACCGTTTGGAAAATTAAAGATTTTGGCAATACCGGAACTTTAAAAAACGGAATTGATTGCTGGATGGAAGAAAAGATGGTTGATTTTGCAACAGCCTGTGCCCAATTAGCAGGCATTTACAACGTTGGCCCTCAGGATGAACCCAAATTAACCCATACCGCTGAATATAGCAGGCGCCCTGCTATTGCTGATGAAAAGCCTGGTGATAAAGCCTGGACAATAAGGGTTGATAAAGATGGTAAAATGAGTTTTACCGATTTAGAAATAGAAACCCTGTTTGCTAAAAACGCCTTAGCTTATGCAGGCTGGTATTCTAAAAACAAAGAGAAAAGAGATTCGGCTTACCGAAAGATAAGAAGCGTTTTAGATAAATATCACTTTTACCCGCTGGTAGATTATTCGATAGTAAAAGACCGTAACGTAAATGTGTTTTCCGCATCAGAAAACTATCCTATTTTTTTAATTGACGAAGGTTCTCACCAAAAAATTTACCAACCCTTAAATCCCGAAAAGAAATACCGCTTTATGTACCATGGCGAAAAGCCAGTCCATTTTTTACATGGCTTAGCACAAATAGAGGCCGAGTATGCCAGGCGCAAAAAAAGCCAAATGGAAGAAGGTAGTGAAGACGAGGTAATGAATGATCATGCTGCAGCCGGAGAAGATGACGGTGAGCATTCTGCCGAAGTAAGTAAGGTAAAACTGAAGCTTGATGAAGTTATTATTATGAGTGGCGGCTCTGATGCTATTAACTGCGCTTTGCTAGATTATTGGGTAATATGGAAAAACTCCGAGACGGAAAAAATCACCCTGCAACAATATACTAACCTTACCATCAAGGTTGATAAAATTTACCAACTGAATGATATTGATGTTGCGGGTAAAAAAGCATCGCATGAAATGGCTATGGATTTTTTAGATCTGCGGACTCTTGAATTGCCAGAGCAACTTAAAAAGTACAAAGATATTAGAGGGAATGATTGTAATGATTTTAGAGATTACCTTAAATATTTTGATGCAGATCACTTCAAAAAACTGATAAAAATTGCTTTGCCTTATCGTTTTTGGGATTTAAAACCAAAATACGAAGGCCGTGGTGATAAGAAAATTCGCACAGGCTTTCAGTACGAGTTTAACAATGTGCATGGCTATAATTTTTTGAAAAAGAATGGCTTTTATCAAATTGAAGATGCCGGTGTAAAATCTGGTTTATCCTTTATAGAAATTGATGGCAACATTGTAAAAAGAGTCAAGCATCAGCGTATTAAAAAGTTTCTACACGATTTTTTAACCGAACGAATGATGGATATTGATTTGCAAAATGCGATGTATAAAAGTCCGCAAATCAGCGAAAGCTCTATCTCTAATATAGATATTACCGAAATTGATTTTACCGATAATGACAGAAACTCGCAATTGCTTTTTTTTGCCAACTGTACCGTTTTAGTAAGTGGCGACGAAATTAAAACCTTTAAAAAAGGCGATTTAGAACGCTACACTTGGGATGATGATGTAGTAGAGCATAAATTTGCGTTAACGCCAGAACCTTTTACCATTACCAAAGATGAAGTTGGCGAATATAAGCTGGTGGTTAATCACCAGGAATCGGAGTTTTTAAACTTCCTCATTCAAACCAGCAGAGTACACTGGCGTGATGAGTTAGAAGAACTCATTAAAAGTATTTCCCCAGCAGAGCAAGTAGATTACAAAAAAGTAAACCACTTTAACATTGCCGGTCCATTATTAAGTGACGAGCAAGTGCAAGAGCAAAAGCGCCACCTAATAAATAAAATTTTCACCATTGGCTACCTTATGCACCGGTATAAAGATGGCAGTAAGCCCTGGGCAGTTTTTGCAATGGATAACCGCTTAAATGAAGACGGAAAATCATACGGTGGTAGCGGAAAATCATTACTTTTTAAAAATGCCCTGGCAGAAAATCTGATGTATAAATACCATTATATAAGTGGTAGAAACCCTAAAGTTACCGATAACGATTTCCTGTATGATGGCTTAACAGAGCATCACCGTTATATTTTGGTTGATGATGCCAATGAGTTTCTAAAATTTGATTTCTTCTTTTCAGAGATAACCGGATCTATTAAGGTAAACCCAAAAGGCGGCACTCCATTTACTATTCCGTTTGCTAAGGCGGCCAAGTTTGCCTTTACCAGTAATTTTACGCCCCGCAATTTAGACAGCTCTACAGAGCGTAGGTTATTGTACACCGTTTTTTCAGATTATTTCCACGAGAAAGGCGAAACCACTGACTATTCTGAAACCTGGACGCCTAAAGATGATTTTGGTCGCAGACCATTTGATGACTGGGAAGAAGCCGACTGGAACCAGTTTTATAACACTTTGGCTTATTGCCTTAAATTTTACCTGAGCGCTACAGAAAAAATAGGTCCTGCAATGGGTGCTGTAACTAAGCGTAACCTTTTTGCCATTATGGGTAACAACTTTCATGATTGGGCAATTGCTTACTTCTCTGAAGAAGGAGAAAACGTAAACCGAGCCATCATTAGAGAACACGCCATGAAAGATTATAAAACATCACACCCTGATAAGCTTACGCCACAAGGCTGGTGGGATAAAATACAGGCTTTTTGCAAATACTATGGTTACGTATTTAACCCTTTAGAGCTGAGAGGGAAAAACAACAAGATTATGCAGAAGGTAGCGCAATACGAGTATGATAACCGCACCAACGTTTACAAAGAAATTTCAGAGGCTAAAAAAGTAACCAAAGAGCTGCTTTACATTAAAACCAGTCATGAAATACCAACAGACATTCCGAATGAGCCAGTATTTAAAGTCTTCCAGGCGGATAATGTTGACGATTTAGAAGATAAAATATTTTAACAAACACAAAAACGAAAAATTGAAAATGAAAAAAGAAATTACAGCTGGCTTTATTGCCTTTTGCGTATTAATGGTAGCAGGTTTTTTATTAAACTTTCACCCGCTCACTTTTGTAGTACTCAGTTTTTTTGCAGCTGCACTTTTGGTAAGTAGCACTCCTGTTTTTATAACCAGTAAAGAAATGAGAGAGCGCTATGAGCTGATGGAATGTGATCTGGAGCTGAAAAACAGAGTTATTATTGAAAATGATGCTTTGAGAAATGAGGTGAACAACAATAAAAAAGTAATAGAATTTTACAAAGGGCATGGAAAAGATTTGAACACACTTAACGATCGGTTAATTGAAAAGTATGAATCCCTTAAAACCGAACTGGAAGCGCTACAACCCGATAAAGAAAAAGGGTTGTTTCATAAACAAAAGGTTTTCAAATTGAAAGCTGAGTATTTAGATCAGGAAGGAGATTTGAAATAAGCCATGAAAGCTAAAACACCCTTTACCATCACTTGCCCTAGTTGTAAAAACAAGCAAACTGGTTATATAGAACACGTAAACTTTCCTTTTGGTTTAGATGGGTGGAGGTGTGTAGTTAAAAATTGCAACTGCTTTTTATATAGCAGTGAGCTAACAGAACATTTACAGTTAACAGTATCAGATTTTAAATAATATGACATTGATAGTTCATGATCACGAGCGTGAGGAAATCACAGAATTTACTTGGTGGCGCCAAAGTGATGATAATAAAGAAATGGTTGTAATTGGTTTCACTGGTTACAACTTTGAAGATTTATCTAAACCGCCTCAGCAGGTAAAATTACTTTCTGTTTACACCAATGAAGTGAAAGAAGTACCTATTGATGCCATGAGAAGATTGATAAAAAACAAAAAACTTAAACAAATAACAAGATGAATGAAGGAAAACTAAACGTTTATCATTGGCCAGGGACATTAAATATTAAATTTATAACTATTGTTAAGTAAATATATGAAACCTAAAATTATAGTTTACGTAGGCTTAGCCATTCTCATGTTGATTGTGAGCTTTAGGAGTTGTGAGAAAATTAAGATTATGCATAAGCGCAAACCAGAAGGTGTGCTGCATTCAATTTAACGTTAGAGGCTAGGCTAAGTACGGGAATAGTAGCTGGTCAAGTCCGGAACAAATGCTGATTGAAAAACTTTTGTTGAAAATAACAACAAAAAGCTAAATGGATAATGTCCAGCCCCGAACCAATGCACAACAGAATTACAAATGCTGAAGGTAACTTCCTTCCGCCCGTATTTTACCAAACCTTTTGTTGCCTGCTGTGCTAGGTCAGAGTGCTTGTCTTGTTTGTTAGAATAATGAAGTCTGTTCTATTTTCTTAGGATGGAATGTTCCAATAATTACAAACGGATTTGGTGCTCTAAGGTGGTGTACTCTCGTTGTTCCTAAGAATAAATACAAGTCTTTCGTTTTTGCAAAGTCATCGAAATATTTTTTCTTAACATCTGCACAAGCTTTTGCCTCATCGCCTTCGTGTCGTCTCAAACAATTCCAATATAGTTGTCCAATTTCCCAATCCTCAATCATTAAAGTTCTTTCCTTTTCATCTTCACTTTTAAATTTATACGAAAATTTGTATGGTAGTTTTTTAACTACTTCAAAAGGGTTGTCTGAATTTTTAAAAAGGTCAAGTTGCTGGGCATTTGCTTTGAGTTGAGCTAATTTATCTTTATCCCATTCTCTTTCTGCCTTTTCAATTTCAAAGCTTAATATTTCGGTGGGCTTAAAAACGGCAAGCGAAGTATATTTTTTCGGGTCTTTTGCTTCCGCAATTAAGTCAGTCATGTTGGTGTGTACATTTTTGAGTACAATTTCTTTTCTAAATCTCCAACCATCTTCTGTTCCTAAATGGTCAACAATTGTAAAAGCGGTTTCGATTGCTTTAGGTTTATGGCTTTCTAAACGGAAGTCAGAATTATTTCTTTCAAGGTCAACTTCAACCCAATCATATTTACTGTATTGCTTATCATATTCAAGTTTCCGAAATGGAATTGGGTAAACCCTTATCCAACGCCCATCTTCAAGAAAACCTGCCGTGCAAACAAGTTCGTCATACTTGCTTGAAAGAGTAGGGTATGTTTTAACAGCAATAAGAACTTTGGTCAACGCCATAAACTAAATATGTTTTAATTCATAATTCCATTCAGGTAATGTTATAATTGCTTCCGCTAAATGTTTTCTGTGGCATTGGCAAATATTCGCTTCAAAGCAAGTTAAAGCAATTCTCTTTTTCTCTTTTAATAAGCTTAAAATTTGTTGTTGCTGGCTTGTAGTTTTCTTTAAATTCTGCTTTTTATAAATGTCAAAAAGATTGTCGTAATCGGTCTGTGTTTTTAATTCCTGTCTTTGGTTAGATTGAATACCAACTTCTGGTATATGCAAATATTCAATGTTTAAGCTGGCACAAAAAGTTTTTAATTGTGTTTTTGAAAAACCAAATTTCATGCTTAGGGCATTGTTTCTAACATCCACTAAAACCTTTACATCATTTTTAATCAACCGATTTAAATACTCTTCTAACGAAATTCCTTCGTAGCCAATCGTATAAAGGATTGTATTAGCATTGATTGGTTTTGCTTTTAAAACCTTGCCATATTGTTCTTCATTTAAAATTTCTTTTGCCTTAACGCTATTGATTGCATAATACTGGTAGTTCAAGTAAGTTAATTTCATCAAAGAATTAGTTGTCAACTTACCATAAGTAGTTTTAATGTCAATCAAGATTTTTTTATCCTTTTCGTTTAACGTTTTTACATAGTCAACTGAACCAATTTTTGTAAAACTCGTTTGATCTTCCGATAATTGCCCATGTCCAACCATTGCTGTAAGGTCGGCATTAGCTGAAAATGAATAGCAGCCGTACTTATAAGGAACAAAATCATAATCAGGCTTGGATTGTCTATTTGCAAACAAAAAAAGCAGTTTTTGCAAGGATATTTTAGGCAAATTTCCGTCAAAAGCTTGCATCAGGCCTAATATAATTTTTCGTCTGTAAAACATATTACAAAAGTACGAAAATACTCTTTAAGGTTTCAGCGAAAGGTGAATTTTGTGAGTTAAAGTGATGATTGTTATGCCGAATTTTGTAGGGTGTCAACGCATTGCAGGCAACATAAAAACTTGCCAAGGATGCCCTTATGCGATTTATAAATCGGCATCTTTCGCAAGTTGACTGTTATCGGAACGTTTCGTTTTGCGCCCTTCAGCGTTAACGGAATTTCCGAAAGGTGCCCTAGGAAAAATTTTACCGTTAACTTTCTATATGCTAAATATTTAATTTCTTTTAAATATTTTAGGAAACCATCGCATTGGTAATCTAAAACCTTAATCATTAATTTATGACATCAAAACCTAATGTTCTCAAATGCCTCTTTTGTGGCCATGCAATTGAACCACCTGAAAGTCATGCTTTCCCTATCCCTAAATGTGATAAATGTTTGGATAAGCAACAATTACATTTAAAACAAGAAGAATCCATTGCAGTCAACAATCAAAGAATTTTAGAGTTAGAGAACATTATCCAAAGTTTAAATTGATTTAAAGCTCGCAGCTTTTAATATCCTGGCCAATCGGTCAGGATATTTTTTTTATCCAATGCTCAGGCACTTATAAAGCATGTAAATACAACCTTAATGCTGTGGCCATAAATAAACTTGCCGCTTTAGTTCCTTTTAAATTTTTATCCAGGCGTAATTGTTCCATTATAGAAAAGTAACCCTTAAAACAGCTCTTAAACTTTACCCGTGGGTGTAACAAATCCAACTCCTGGTAGAGACTGATTAAATCAACATAACTCAGATCATCATCTTTCAAAGCGCTTATTAAATGCTTTATTTCTGCCCTGGTATAAGGGAATAAATCGCTAATTAAATCTTCTTCATTCTTTCCCATCATAGAATTGGTTAATAAACAAAATGCCCGGTAGGTCAGCCTAATTATTTCTTTTCAGGCAAACCGCTTTTTTGCCTTCCCTTTAACCCTTTGTTATATTTTAAAATTGTGCCAATTTTATTAACTTGTTAACTGCTTATTAAATTCTAATATGAAAGGCTGATTGTTAAAGGTTTACAAGTTAATAAGTTAATTTAATTTTATTAACTATATAAGAAAGTTAATAAAGTTTATTAACCATAAAACGGGTTAATAAGATGGTTCAGAATGGTTAATGATTGATGAGTTAGTAAATACGGCCTCACTTTACAGAAATGCAGAAATTAACGAGTTAATAAGTTATTGAAAAATTGCATGTAAAAGCAAGCTGCTTTAAAGTGATAAAAAGTGATAAATAAATTTATCACTTTTGCATAGGAATATTTATCTTTAAAGAAAATCGTTCTATGCTTTTGAGTTACAACATTTCAGTAAAAAAAGCTATGCTAAAATACATGGCTCACTATGTAAAAATAGACCCTCATTTTGTTCTTACCGAAAAAAACAGGTTCGGGATATTCCTCATCAACTCTTTACGGCATAAAAAAGAACAGGAAGATTTACCTCACAATTATAGCATCCCCAACACGGTAAAATTAAAAATTGCTATCCCCGAGCATTATGAGCGAAACATGGGATTTATCATTAGCGAACGCCACCAATACCGGTTTAACAATTACCTGTATGAAGAATTTGTTGAAAGGATGATTGAGCGCATCAATGAAAACAATACTGGTGCAAAAGGAGACATTAGAAAAAACCTGCTTTTGTTTAGGGAAAAATATCAGATCAGTGAGGATGAGTTGGGCTACAAAACCATGGAAAAGATTTGGGAGCGTAAAAATAAAACGGTAAAGCTTTGTAAATCAGCGTGAAATAATTACTCACGAAATTGTCGGTAATGTAAAAAATGAATAAAAAACATAAAGTTTATCAAAATTAATCTAAAATTATGATCACTAATTTTCCTGCAAATCCAAAACAAAACTTAGGTGGCCTAAGTAGTTTTCAATTTGTTCCCGCATTCCAGGTTATAACCTTCCCTCAGGTAATTAATAATGCTTTAATCACAGCTTTAACTTTATTTACTGGTAAAACATGGCTTAATGGCTACGCAACACATGAAAGCTTACGATTTAGAGAAACTGTAAAGGATAGTGAGCAGGGAGACGTTTTCGAGCAGTTAATTACAGGCTTTATGCCAGGGGATTCACACGAATTGAAAACGCTAATTGCTGAAATGGAGCAGGTAAAGAAGTTTTTTGTGATTGTTAATGATAGAAGTTTAAAAAAATTAGTTGGTTACCCACTAGAACCTTTAGAATTTAGCGCTGACTTTGACTCTGGCGGACAAAGAAGCGATGCCAAAGGTTACAACTTTAAATTTGCTGGTCGGTCCGTTTTTAGAGCGCCAAAGTATCTGTAAAAACATGTCGTTTATGCGTTTGGATGCTAAGCGCACCTTTGGGATATGTTTAATCATACCCTATCGGCAATATTAAGAGGCGCTTGGCTTATCAGCCAGGAAGCCGCTGAATCCTATCTGCCATTAGTAACTTCGATTTTAACAGGTGCTAACTTTAATCCTCAACTTAATGGCAATGAAACTTTAACAGGAAGCGGAGAAACAGAAGATCCTTACATAATTGATGCTTCTGGTAAAAGAGTAAATGTTTGGTATTACACCAGGGAAAAAGGATTGCATATCAATACCTCATTAATAACCCCCGGAAGTGTGGGAGTTGTTCCATTTATCGGTCCGGTAATGAAATATAACGGCGGTTGTGGCGAACCTGGTATTATTAAAAGAACCGGTTGGGCTGCTGAGCTTGCCAATCATCCAAACATTGTAGCCGTAATCAACTGGATTGATTCTCCTGGTGGGCAAGCTGATGGAACTCCACAATACGCGGATTTTATAAAATCTATTCAAAAACCTACGGTTGCTTTTATCTCTGGCGGAGCTTACAGCGCTGGAGCTTGGGTTGCTAGTGGCCATGATTTAATTTACTGTGCCGATAAACATTGTGGTTTTGGAAGTATTGGCGCTTACACCACCCTAGCCAATTTTGATGGCTACTATGAAAAAGCCGGTATAAAAATTAAAACTGTTTATCCGGATGTAAGTAAGGATAAAAATAAAGGCTACCGAGACATATTTGAAAAAAATGATGATACCCTCATAAAAGAGGATATCGCCAATTTGGCATTATCATTCAGAGAAGCATTTGCAGAAAACCGAGCGGGCAAATTAAAAAACGACAGCTGGAATACTGGCAAAGTTTTCACCGCTCAAGAATCTTTAGAAATAGGCTTAATTGATGGAATTCTATCCTTTCAAGAATTAGTTTCCTCACTACAGAAGGGGCAAATTATAAAAGCAACACCATCGTCACCAATCAACAATCCGAATAATATGAAATTTGAAAATTTAACTGCTCTAGTTGGGGTTGATGCTCCAACAACAGAGAAAATAGATTTAGCTAACGCAGATCTAACTGAAGCGGGAATTACCAAAGTAACCCTGGTAGAAGAAAGTTTTATTACTGAAGCTGCACAGGTAACCACAGATTTAGCTGCTGCAAATGCATCTATTGTAGAATTAACCACTGCAAAAACTACTGCAGAAACTGCATTAGCTACTGCTAATGCTGCGATTGCAACTAACGCAACTACAATTGCTGATTTGTCGGCAAAAGTTGAAGCTTTTGGTAAAAACGCTGGTTCAATACACACTCTAAAGCCTGGCGAAGACACGCCTCCAGGAGATGCGGAAGATACAGCCACTATTCTTGCAGGCTTGGCCCATAATAGAGCTGCTGACAAAACTTTAAACTCTTAAATCCTTAAATCCTAAAAATTAACCTTTAAATTTTAATACACAATGAAACCCTTAAAACTCTTAAACCTTACCCTAAAAACAGTCTTATTGGTTGTTTTAGCATTTACCTTTGGTGCATTTATGGCAACCGCTTGGGGCGCACCTGAATTAGCTATGCCCGTAGGTACTGCATTTGCCTCTTTCACCTTAATCCCAAAGGGAGATTTAAAAGCAACGTTGATGACCATCACCGCAACTGATGTAGTAACAGAATGGGGCGCCTTGTACCGTAACCAGGGGCAGAAGCCAACAGACATTATTGCTAAACTTAGAATGAAAGCCGAGACTGAGGCAATTTTTAAAAGACGCGTAACTACACAAACCATTTTAGAAAAAGTTAGCTCTGAATACTCTAGAGTTTTACAACGTTTTCAAAAAGGATTTACCCCAATTGGCGGCGTTACTTTTAAGCCTCAAAAAATTCAGCTTTATCGCTTAAAAATAGATTCATTAGAAACGCCTGATGATTTATATGAAACTTGGTTAGGCTTTTTAACTGATAACAATTTAGACAGAACCCAATGGCCATTTGCTAAATGGCATGGTATGCAATTGATGGAACAAGCAATTGCAGATTTTGAAAAGTTTGAAATTTGGGGAGGCGTACCCGGAATAATTACACCAGGTACTGCAACTGTAGCTGGAACTAACATTCTAGGAATTAGAAAGCAATTGAATGATAATCACGCTGCGGGTAAAACTTTAACCTTAACCATGGGCGCTGTACCAACAGACCCTCTTTTGTTTGTTAAGTACATGGAAGATATGACCAAGTTAGGTCAATCAGCAAATGAGAGTTTGTTTGAGGAAATAGATCAGTGGAACATGAGTAAGGCTTTAATGAGAAAGTTTAAAGAAGGCATGCGTATTAAGTACAACATGAATTATGCTCAAACCGACTTAGTTACTGTTGTTGACACTGATGTTAAGATTGTTGGATTAAACTCTCATGCCACCTCTACTAAGATTTGGGCAACACCAGCCTGGAACCGTGAGTGCGGTTTAAAAGCTCCGGAAAACCAAAATGTTTTTGAAGTAGAAAAGGTTGACAGAAGCATAAAATTCTATACAGATTTTATGAAAGGTGTTGGTTTCTGGATTCCAGAATACATCTACCAAAATGATGTTGACCTTGTTTAATTAATCAAATTTAAAACCCGCTCCTATCTTAATTGATAGGAGCATTAATAATAATATCATGTCGAAAATAATATTAGTAACAGCAATAATGGCGGCTTTTGAGAAAGCAATAACGTTAGAAGCTGTACAATCTGTGGCATCACAAGCTATTGAAACTTTAAAGGTTTATGAGGCTACTGAATCAGAAAAACAAACGCTGATTGACCGCTTAAATGCTGAAGTATTAGCAAGGGAAGAAAAATTAGAAACTGTAAATGCAGAGTTAGCAACAGCTAATGAAGAACTAGAGGCTTCTAATGAAATAGTTGCTGAATTGAGCGCTAAGCTTAACAAAGCTGAAGAGAATAGAGGCAATCCTAATCTTCAGGTAACTGTAGATAAAAAGGATTACCAAATTGTTGGTAATAAGTTTCAAACCGTTAACGGTGAGTATTCTGCCGAAGATTTAGCAAAAGACGAAACCTTGCTAAAAGAAATGATTACAAAAGGTTCGGGGGCTATTTTACCTCTTTAATTAAATTAATCACCATCTGCTAACGCAGATATAATACTTAAAAAAATGAATGCAGCAAATATAACATGGCCTCAAGGCCGTTACAACCCAGGGGGCGTTTCTCGTGTTCTTTTTGCTTTTGCTGAGGATGTAGCAACATTCCCAACATTAGCTGATCCTGAAACTGCCACAACCTTTGAATCATTGGTTTTATTCGCAGCTCCAATTTTGATGAAAAGTGGTAAATCCTTTAAAGAGATTTATTGCACTTTGGAAGAAGGAGAAGTAAAATCAGAAATGGTAGGCCCTAGAGATGGCAAATCTCGTGAAAACTCTATTGAGATTTCATTCCCCGGTAGTGAAGCAGCTTTCTTAGGCTTTAAAGCAGCTTCTTCAAATCGCCAGATGATATTTGCAGTTTTAGAAAAAAACAGAAAGGTAAGAATTGTTGGATCTTTAAATGATCCTGCATTTTTGGAAACTGATTCTGAAACATCAGGTAAGAAAAATGCTGATGGACGTAAAACAATGTTGATGTTTAAAGCCGCAGGCGCAACATCAGCACCAATTTATCACTTAACTATTGATACCTTATTGGTGCCAGCAGTTTAAAATTTAAACTATGGCTAAGAAAACATTATTACCAGAAGTTGAGGAGCATTACCAGTTAAAGGGGCTTGAAGTTGGCAATTATGAAATTAACGGTTTTGGTACCGTTGATTTTGCAGAAATGACTTTGCCCGAAGCTGATGCTTACTTTGCACTAGAGATGCCTTTTCTAGTGAAAAGAAAGAAAAGTAATGCTTCTGTAGAAAAACCTTAAGATTTGATTTTTTGTTTTTGTTTAAACCCGGTCTCGTGTAGGCTGGGTTTTTTTGTATGTTTGCAATGCTCACAAGATAAAATATGTAATGCTTGCCCAGCTGTGACTTATCTCATAGCAAGGGGCCGGTCGAATAAGCTATGCAAATAAGGCCGATGCAGGCATTACGTGTCTTGTGAGCAATCCCTTGCTTATATGACCCAGTTATCAGACATACAACTTATCCAACGCATTGAGGAAGTTTTTTCTCCTGGTGATGATTGGACAAATTCGGCTCATATACTCACCACTATTCAGTTATCTATTAAACTCAATAAAAAGTTCCCAAACTTATTTAATGATACTGAAAAGCTAAATGCTTTACTTACTCAAATGGCTTTGCCTCAAAAAATTAATGAGCATAATTTAAAAGCATATTGGCTTTTAAATGATTCGGTTTTTTAATGTCGTTTAACGGGCAATTTCCTTTTTGCATCATTGCATTATGGCAATTGCATCCATTACTAATTGGTTAAATTCTAAAGAAAAAAACTATCATAACGGCAGGTTGCTATATGAGCAGTACGGGGAAAGCAAAACTTTACAAACTCTTTTTAAAACAGGATCTACCAACTTCCACTTTAAAAAACTTCTGTTGGCTCTGGAGGATTTAAACAAACTTGCCAATTTAGAACCTAAGCAAATCACTATTCCTGATGTAATTGCAACCACTAAAGAAATTGGGGGCAAATACGGTGTTGATTATGAATCGGCTCCAGAAGCCATTCAAGAAATCATTAAAAATAAAAATGATCATTATGCCAGGGCGAGAAAACTCCATGAAAGTATTAGGATAATGGATAACCAGGAGCATCGATTAGAAGCTGGTTTACAGCTAATAAAACATATGGAATATGTTTACGATGCGTGGAGTGCTATTAATGAATGGAAAGATAACGGCCGAATTAGAGAGCTTGAGAAAGAGGTAACTGAAACAGATGTATCAGAGCTTACCACCTCTCAACTTTATAAAGAGCTTAATAACTTAAAGCCTAATATTTCAAAGGATCGAACTAAACTTAAAAATTTAACCGAACCCAAAAAACAGGCAGATGTTGCAAAACGCCTGCAAGATCGAGAATATCGTTTAAAACTGATCAAAGAAAGGATGGCGAATGAGTCTCTTTAGTATATCAGAAATCAATAAAAATAATACTGCAGATGAAATCAATAAATCAGCTTCATTAGAATTTCCATATAAGGGAAGTTTTGTAAATGGGCGTTCCAAAAAAGAATTGGAAATAAGCATAAATCAACTTAAAAAGGGTTTTTGCAAATTCTTTAGAACTGATGGGGCGTGGTCTAACATAGAAATATTAGAATACTTGCTTAAGCAAACGGGTGAAGCAAATGTTTACTTATGTACCTGGTCAATTTCTGAAGAAGCCATTAGGCGTTTTAACGTTTGGAAAGAAACCGGACAAATCAAAAATCTCTATACAATCATTGATAATGGTTTGAGAAACAGAAAGCCTGAGATTTATCAGAGTGCGGTTGCCATGTTTGAGAATTTAAAATTTACTGCACTACATGCAAAAATCACAATTATAGAAAATGATACCCATAAAATCACTTTGCTAACTTCTGCTAATTACACTAGAAATCCACGAACTGAAGTTGGGATAATTATTTGGGATGATGAGCTTGCCAATGAAAATATAAAATGGATAAAGGAGGCTATCAATGCTAATTGATGATGTAAAACTCAAGGAAATAGAAGATTTTTCTTACCGATATCTAAGGATTAATGAAATTGCTTTGGTCACTGGTGTTGAACTTGATTTATTTAAAGAAGAAGGACACGCTGTTTATATGGCATTTCATAAGGGGCGTTTGATTAGAAAAGCAGAATACAATGAAAAATTGATACAGCTTTCTAATCAGTTATCATCACCAGCAATGGCGCTTGAAAAAGCTTTAGCTGAAGATGTAAAATTAGATGATCTAAAAAAACGATGAAACTTATAGGTAAAGTCTCGCAATACGAAAAGATTGTTGCCTTCATGAAAGATCCTGAAGGGGATGAAACAGGTTTAACCGAACATGATAAAAAAGTTATCATCCGATGGATGGAAGCATTTACCATTATGAGAAATTATAATAGCATGGCTGATGCTGTGGCTATATTAATGAAGCGTTTTCCTGAATTAAGCAGACCAACAGCTTATCGAGATATTGCAAATGCAATCGCTTTAATTGGGGATATTTCAAAAACAACCAAAGAAGGTATTCGTCATTTATCTACAGAAATAGCGAGAGATGCCATTGATATGGCTAGAAATAACAATGATTATGATGCGATGATCAAGGGGGCTAATGCAATAGCAAAAATTAACGGTGTAAACATTTTAGATCCTGATGCCATTAATTTTGAAGCTTTAGAGCCTCACAACTTCCAAATTGTTTTACCTGATGGAGTTTTAGACTTATTAAAATCTATGATAAAAACAGGTAGAGTTGATTTTTCTGATATGGTTGATCACATTGCTGAGGATGCAACTGATGTAACTATTGAAAATGAATAAAGCTGATTCAACTATTATATTAAACCCAATGCAAATATTGGTTGAGATTGCCCCCCAGTCTTACATCATTGTGCAAGTTGGCCGGGGAGGTGGTAAATCCTTTATCATTGGCTTTAAAATTAAAAACGTGGTTTATGATATGCCTCGGTCGAAAAACTTTATTATTAGCGGAACTTATCAGCAAGCCCTTACTAAAACTCTTCCGAGTACCATTAATGCATTAGATAGAATTGGCTTTAAAAAAGACCTTCACTTTTTTGTTGGCAGGTTACCCCCACCCAAATGGAAATGGCCAAAATGTTATGAAGCTCCGGAGGATCCAAAGCATTCAATTTTTTTTTATAACGGAACTGTTTACGATATTTTATCTCAAGACACCAACAGCAGGGGCGCAAATTACGCCAGCGGCGTTGGAGATGAAGCGCAGGACTTAGATCAGCATAAATTTGAATCTCAGGTATTACCTACCATGAGGTTAGAATATGAAAAACTAAAAAACAATAAACACTATCGTAGTTTATTGTTGGCTTGTTCTATGCCGAGAACTCGTAAAGGGGAATGGGTTTTTAATTATGAGGAATTCGCTAAAAAAGAGCCTGATAAATACCTCTTTATTTCTGGACCTTCTGCGATAAACAGACACAACCTCCCACCAGATTGGTTTACTGATCAGAGACGAATATTGATGCCAAGTGAATACGAAGCCGAGATTCTTAACATCAGACCTAAAAAAGTAGTAGGCGGGTTTTATCCCTTTTTTGATGATAAAAAACATACTTATACCGAGTTCAACAATGATTACTTAACAGGATTGCTGGACAATGCTAACGGATATCAGGTAGATACTTTTAGCAATTTAACATCATTACAGGATTCTGATATATTATCCGATCAACCTTTAGAAATCTCAATGGATTACGGGTCGTGGTTCAATGGCATAGTAACCTGTCAGGAATATAACAACATATTCCGCTACCTATCTGCCATCTCCATTGATGAGCACTCACGCTTCGATGAGTTGTTGGAACGCTGGTGCAACTACTACCGCTTCCACAAGTGCAAAACCGTACACTATTGGTATGATCACACCGCCAAAGACCCTGATGCAAGGTCAGAAGAGTATTATATAATAGTTTGCCGAGTATTACGCAACCATGGTTGGACTGTTATTGAACAGTACATTGGTCAACAGCCTGGTCATGATGATAGATATAAGTTCTTTGGCTATGCTCATAAGAATGATCACCCCGAGCTACCAATCTTTGAATACAATAGACATCATTGCAAATACCTTATCATATCCTTAAATGGTGCAGAGATTATACAAGGCAAGAACGGGTATGAAAAGAAGAAGGTCGATGAGAAGAATCACAAGATCGACCAACGAACTACTACTCACTTCTCTGATGCTCATGATACCATCGCCATGGGCAAGTACGCGGACCGTCTTAACGGAAAGGTTAAGATAGCAGGGGCAAGAACCCGCCGATAAATTTCACACTAAATCCTATGAAGCCCCTGCTATAAGGGGCACACCTTGTGCCAAAGTTTGCTCAATTTATGGCAATTTCTTGCGGTATGCGCTATCATATACCGTGTAATGCGAAAACAGGCAATTGCCAAAGTCCGACAGGGCAGGCAGTACTCATCAGAGAGATTTTTGAGACTTGAAAAAAGTCTCAAAAAGCGTAACAAAATAATAACCAGAATATTAAAAAGAAAAAACCTTAAAAATTTGAGATGAAATTTTCTGTAGAAATAATTTACTAATTAGTTGCGAATACGCAACTAAAATAGTATCTTTAAGTATGTTAAATCACTAAATAAGAGCAAATTATGAGCAAGAACAGACAACAGAACGCACCTGCTAAAGTAGCAGAGGTAAACACAGACCATTTAACGGTTACAGGCTTAAGCGTAATAGCAACCGAAGAAGAAACCACCAACACAGAAGATGCAAATTTTCAAGTGATTGAAGAATCTAAAAAGCGCAACATCTTTGAGGTAATCAAATTTGTACAAAACAAAGGGGTGATTTTACAAAAGCTGGAATTGCTAAGCCAAACGGAAAAAAATCTTGACAGCTTTAACCTGGGGAAAGATGGAGTTAAAGACAATTTACAAATTATGGATGGAGAAGGAAACAAGTTTCAAACCTACAATACATCAATAATTGAAAAAGTTATTGATGTGCTAAAGATTGAAATTGGAGACAAAAGAGCAACCGCAGAAAACGAACTTGCTTTAGAACTCTAAAACAAAAGCCCCAAGGCTGCAACCGAGGGGCTTTTTTTAAATTAATTGTTACACTTTTTAAGAGAAAACCAATGTACGAACTTTTTATACAATTGACCGACCAAATTTTTTGGGAAGGTTACGCTGAAAACCTAGCGACAGAAAATCCAAAAGCTTTCAATTTTGAATTAGACTTATTCCTAAATACTTACGGTAATGGCGCATAAACTATATTTTAACGAATTAACACAGCAACACAGTTTTTTTTCAGTAAGGGAAAAAGTATGGCACAATTTAGGTCAGATAGTAGAAGATTATCCCACAAGCGAAGAAGCTTTAAACTTTGCAGGTTTAAATTTTGAAGTAGAGAAGCGAAAACTCTTTACTTATGGAAATGATTTTTTTACCCCTGATGCCGAACTTCAAAATAATTTTGCAACCGTAAGGACCGACACCAACCAAATTTTGGGAGTTGTTGGAAAGGATTACGAGATAGTGCAAAATAAACAAGCCTTTACGTTTTTTGACGCGATTACAGGAACAAACGATGGCGTTTTTTATGAAACCGCAGGAGCTTTAGGATTAGGAGAAAAAATTTTTATTACTGCAAAACTGCCAGATTATATTAAAGTTGGTTCTGATGATTTAATAGAGAAATATATTTTTTTAACTACCAGCCATGATGGAAGCGGAAGCATAACCGCAGCTTTTACCCCTATTAGAATAGTTTGCAATAACACATTAAATGCAGCTTTAGCAAATTGTAGCAACGTTTTTAAAATTAGACATACGCAAAGTGCAACCGAAACTTTAAAACAGGCTCATAAAATAATGGGGATTAGTAACCAGTTAGCCAATGAAATGGAAGATATTTTTAATCACTGGGCGAAAATTCAAATCACAGATAAACAAGTTTTACAGCTGATAGAAAAAGCTTTGGCGCCAAGTAAAGAAGCTTTATTTGCAATTGAAGAAGGCAAAAGAGAATTGCTTTCTACCAGTTTTAAAAACATCACAGAAAATGCTTTTGAATATGCCATGAGTAACGAAACCCAACAAATGACCACCACTAAAGGAACTTTGTTTGGCGCATATAATGCCGTAACCGGATATTTGCAAAATGTAAAATCTTACAAGGATGCTGAAAGTAAATTAAAATCTGTTTTGATGGGTAGTGGATACAATAAAACCCAAGCCGCTTTTAATATTTGTCAAACATTTGCAAAAACTGATGATATAGTATTAAATTAATTTATACCGCTGAACTTTAAAGTTTGGCGGTATGGCTTTTCAAAAAAAATCCTCTTCGGAGAAAAACCGAAGGGGATTTTTTTTGGTTAATTAGGCATGGGATTAAATTCTTTGTTTTAAAAAATCTAAATTCTTTTTAGGTAGTAAGTAGTTGATTTTAATTTTTTCAAAATCTTGAACAGCTTTCGTTACCTCTTTTAATCGTAGGGCGAATTCTTTCATAGATTGGCTACAGTTTTTTAAACTTTGAGTTACTTTTTTTAACTTTTCCATATTAGTTTTTTGAGTTTGGATAATGATTAATCAAAATAATTCTCAATTTTTTCACCAATACTTTGTATCGTATCATTGGTTACAAAACCGTATTTGCTGATCCACTGCCGTGTACTTGAATCCATTTGTAATTCGGCAATTTTTACTCCAGTAACAAAAACAGAAAACAATGAAGTTTTACCTTCATCTATTAATGACGTAACAACTGAAGCTTCAGTATTACCATCACCCAATTCTATTTGGATTTTAAAATTATTTTCGTTTTCTAATTCTTCCATAATTTTTCCTGTTTTACTTCATAATCGGCTTTAATTAATATTTCTTCCATCTTATCTAATGACAATGTTTGTTTTAACCGCAAACGGCGTAAATAAGATTTGCGTGTGCTATCATTTAAACCAATGCTTTCGCATTTTTCTTGATTTAGGCAAAGATTTTCAAAGGCTTCTTTAGTGTTCATCATTAATATTATTTCAATTTTATTTCGGGATAATGGTTTTCAAAATCTAGCAAAAATTCCACCAAATCACCTTGATCAAAAAAAGCTTCAGTATCTTCTTTATGTTTTAGAATTAACTCCATATCGTTATAAGATGCTTTTATTTCAAAATTCCTCCACTTTGCGGGCTTTTGTAATTCGCCATCTTTATTTATAACTTTTTCCCCAATCTTAAACTTCCCGTTGTGTGCAGCTGCATTTCGTAGATGTCTAAAGAATTCATACGTAGGACCGCTTAAGTTTAAGCCATCAATCTTCACAAATGCAGAAATTATTGTCATATATGTTAATATCCAATTAGCAGGTGAGATTCCTCCGGTATCATTTAAATATTCAATAGCAGATTGATTAGGATTAAATTCATAAGTTCTTTGCTTATCTTTTGTTGTAAAGCCTGGTACAAATATTAAAGGAGTAAAGGTTTTATAATTGTAAATTTGTTGTATTACATCATTAGGAAAACCACGACTATCTATATAATCATAGAAATCAACTGGAATACGATATTTACTTTTTGCCTTAATTATGAACCCTCTATTAAATAATTCATTTACACCGAACTGTGTGTAGGCTAAGAGGGTAACCAATTCGTAAAAAAAGTTTTTCTTATCTAACTTATGTATGAATTCTCTCATTTAAATATCTGAACTAAACACCAAATATAATATTTAGTTGCAAATACGCAACTGATTTAACAAATATTTCTTTCTGTCTTTTTTGTTTTCATCTCCCTGTTTTTTGATGTCGTTTATCAAAAAAATTAAGGTGCGGATATTTAAACCGTGATAGCATTTAAAGAAGCAATTCGGGAAATTGATAAACGAGATTTTAGAGACGGTAACGGAAGCTTTGCCCTCGTTTTTATGACTTGTGATGTTAACCGCAAAACTGGCGGCGAATTGATCTCTTTAGTAAACGCTTGCAAATGCGGTTTACCCCCAAACTGCAAAACTCATGATATGCGAGGTATTAAAGACCTGGAAACTGGTAAGAAATACGCTGTGCATAACAGGTTGATTTTTCAATACAATAAACAAGAAATATACTGGGTATGAGCAAATCTGTTATCAAAAGAGGTACGGGAGGCGAACCCCTGTTGGTTTATAGAAGCGGCGCCCAAGCTGTTATTACTGGTGTAAATTCATCAGCTAAAGCTTCTAGCTCTGGAGGAACTTATAAAAGCGGAAAAGCATCTGAAGAAGAAGAACAAGGAAAAAATAAATGGATACTTTGGGGTGCTAGCGATAATTTCCCTAAAGAAATTATACAACTGATCAGAAAGAGTACAGTTGGTAGATCTGCCCTGCATTTATTCACCAAAGCTTTATACGGACAACGTCTTTTTACCTATACAGAGCAATTTGATGAAAAAACCGGACAAGTAAAAATTAAGAAAGTATTCGTTCAAGAATGGCAGGATATTTTAAACCGAAGCAACTTTAATAAAGTCAGGGTTGGACTTTTACAAGATTATGCATTTTTTGGCTGGTGCGTACCTGAGCTCATTTTTAATGGCAATAAGGAAAAGATTTGGTCTATCAATTACCATAAAGTTTCTCATTGCCGCCTTGCTCCTATCGATGAAAAATCAGGCTGTATTCCTTTTGTTTATGTATCAGGGAATTTCCCAGCGGCTAAGGTTAGTGAATGTTTAGAATTACCCGTAATTGATGATCTTCAATTCCCTTCACAGGTAGAAAGCATAAAATCAAACTTAAAAGATTTTAAATATGCTTTCCCTATCCGTTGGCCTGATCCGTTGAATGATTACTACCCTGTAGTTTATTGGGATAGCGCCCGGGCATCAGGATGGTTAGATATTGCCACTTCAATTCCTGCTTACAAAAAGGCTTTATTTAAAAATCAAATGTCGCTGAAGTATGATATCCAAATCCCAATGGAATATTTTAAACTCAGATACGAAAACTGGAACACGCTTTCAGAAGATAAGCAAGACACGCTTATTGATGAATTATATGATGAGATTTTAGATTGCCTGACCGGTGCCGAAAATGCACAAAAAGCATTGATGTCTTTTTACTCTACCGGAAAAGATGGAAAACCCGTTGGCCAATGGGTTATAAAGGTTATTGATGATAAAATGCGTAATGATGCCTATCTGCCGGATGCAGCTGCAGCAAACTCGGAGATTTTATTTTCAATGTTGGTTAACCCTGCAACTACAGGGCAAGGCAACACTGGCGGCACCAGCTCCGGAGGCGCCAACAACGGAGGTTCAAACATTCGTGAATCTTTAGAAGTGATGCGGTCCATGTTAAAAGTTGACCGTGATATCATCTACTCATTTTTTGATTTTATCAAGTTATGCAACGGTTTAGATCCTAATTTAAAACTAGGTGTTGAAGATACCGCCCTGGCAACTCTAGATACTGGAGCATCCATTTTTACTGAAGCAAGCTAAGCCATGAAATTTTTAACCAACATAGCAGAAGTAGGCCAGCATGTAGCCATCAATATGACTAATAGCATCAATGTGCTTAAATCTCATATTGAGAAATCAGAAAATCTTTACATATCAAAATTAATTGGAGGTTTAGAAACTGCTGATTTAACAGCTGCTTATATTGCTGCAAATAGAAATGCCGAAAACATTATTGATGCTGACATCAAAGAGGCTGTTTTAATCTGCCAAAAAATAGCTTCAAACCTTGGTTACCTATCGGCAATACCAATGCTAAATGTGAGCATGGGAAGTACAGGCATTAAGGTTATTCATAATGAAGAATCTAAATCAGCTTTTCAATGGCAGGTTACCGAGGTTAAAGACAGCTTGCAGGAAATTGGCTTTAATAGTATTGAAGATTTGCTTGAGCTTTTAGAAAGCAAACCTTTAGTATTTGATAAATACGCAGCTTCACCAGAATACCAGATTCAAAAACAGTTTTTGATTAAGGCCGCTCACGATTTTAATCAGCACTTTAATATTGGAGGATCCAGGTTTGTTTTTGCAAACATCTGTTACCTGATGAAGCGTATTGAAGACCAAGTGGTAAAGAAAATTTACGGTGTAGATTTCTTCAACATTTTAAAAACCACCATTCCTACAGGTAAAAACTCGATTTTAGTTAATGAATATATTAAGCCTGGCATTGCCATACTTACAGGATCTAAAGCAATTATTGAACGCCAGGTAACTTTCAAAAATGGCGTTGCCCAATTCAATTTTAAAGGAGACTTTGAAAACAACCAGGAGAGCGCAGCTTTAACGAAATTTCAAATTCAGGACATCACCAACCAATTAGATATTGACGGTAATGAATATCTCCAGAGCGGTATTGAATATATCAATAAAAATTTAGCCGACTTCCCGGATTATACCGAACCAGTGATTAAGAAAAGGTTTGGCAAGCCTAACGACAGAACTCAAGGAATTTTTAAACACTAAACCTTTGCTATGACAACTAATGATTTAAAGAATTTTATTCAGCGTGAATTAGGAAACGGATTTGTACAAGGCAATTATTTGGTTTTTGACAATACCGCACCTTTGGATTTTTATGTTTTAAAGAATTTCACATTATGTGAGTTGCTGACTAAAAATACTGAAGACAGCTACACCAAATTGAATTTGTTGGCATTGATCAGACTGCAACTCATAAGAGATGAGTTTGGAGAAGAAATAACGCCAAGCTCTACTTACAGAAACGAAGATTATAACAAATCTAAAAGCAAGGCAACGGCATCTCAGCACATGCTGGGAAATGCAATTGATATGGATGTAGAAAATCATAAAGTGAAAAGATTAGCAAAAATTGCCTTAGACATTAATGATAAAGGTGGCGTTGGGATTTATCCAGGCTTTGTACATATTGATGTTGGACCTTCACGCATTTGGAATGGATAATATGAACTTAATTAAATGGCTAAAACCATCAATGGAAGGGCAAGACGGGAAAGCTTCTGCAAGGGCTTTAACAAATGTTTGGTATGTAATATTAAATACGATCCTGTCAGTCGGGGTGCTTTATTTGGTTACTTGGATCATAAAAGAAAAAGTAACAAACCCGGAAGCGGTAAAAGCTTTGTGGGCTTTAATATGGTTGATAGTAATTTATAACGTAACCATATTATTAATATTCGGAATTGTAACGGTGCAAAATATTAATGAAGGCATTAGGGCTTTTAAAGGAACTGCTGAACCTATTAAGGTAACAGCTACAACTAAGACAGAAACAGAAATTACACAGGTTGAATAATTATGGAAACATTAAATATTAAAGCAAAAGACATTATACAGTACGTGATTTATTTGGTAACGTTTATTGTTTTTATTGTTACAATGGACAATAAAATTGACAAGCTTGGTGAAAAATTGGCGGATATGAAAACTGAAAAGAAAGAACTTACCACCGAGCAAAAACAAGAATTTTCTATTATTAAAACCGAGTTAAAAACTTTAAACGTAACCGCCGAGCTGAACAAGCAAAACATAAGTTTAAATAAGGCGGACATTATCATCATAAATATGAAACTGGATAAACTTTTAAATAAAGAATAATTTAAATAAAATGAAAAACCTTTTTGTAATATTAATTGGATTGCTTTTTTTTAGCAGCTGTGCTCTTTTTAAAAATAAAGAAAAGACCATTGATAATACTGTAACGGAAATTAAGGAGGAAAAAACAGTTGAAGAGTCTGAAATAGACACATCAACTTTTAAAACTTATAGCAAGATTACTTACGGAGGTGTAAGCAATCCGTTTATAACATCTGAAGGAATAAAATTTACTGAGAAACTCAATAGTTTAACCGTATTAAATTTAAACTCCAAGGAACTAGAAAGTACTGTTAAAGATCTAAAAGCAGATTTTAGAGATATGGTTGATGCAGCATCAAAAGGCAAACTGCCAACTATTGAGGAAAAATGGACAGATGAGAAAACAGGGAAATCATCTGCTAAAAAAACAGCAGAACAAAAACAAGAAAATAAAGAGCAAAAGAGAAAGGAAATTGTAACCGATGGAATTATGCAAAGTATTCCCTGGTACGTTTGGTTGGGTGGCTTAATCATCTTAATTTTTATAATACTTGTTAAAAAAACCATCTGATGAAAAAAGTAAGCGGAACCTTTCAGCGATTAGGAAATTTAACCGATTATGAAGTTAGCATTGCCGAAAATTGGGAAGAATTAAATCCGCAACAATACGCCTCTGTACTTCAAATTCTCACCTACGCCAAAGCAGATAAAGACACTGTATTTGTTTCCCTTATTTCATTATTGTTTGAGCAAAAGAACTTTCATATTCTTACCTATTTTGATGATGAGCAGCTTTATGCATTGATGCCATTAATTGATTTTATATTAAACACCAGACCACCGGTGATTAATAAATTTCCGAAACTTAAAATCAATAAAAAAGAATGTATTGCCCCAAATGATGATTTAAGTAATATTTGTTTTGGCGAATGGTGTTTTGCTTATCAGTTTTACCAATTGTATTACGAGTTTAAGGATGATAAATACTTAAACATGCTCATCGCTACGCTGTATCGGGTTGCTGATCCTAAACAAAATGAAAATAATTTGAATTACACGGGAGATTTGAGATACATTTTCAATGAAAACTTACTTTATAAACACGCCTTTGACGTTGCTTCAATTCCATCACCCTATAAAACTGCTGTAATAACCTGGTTTTCATCTGCATTACTTTCTGTAATGGATGCCAGGCAACGCGTTTTTCCTAAAGCAATTAAAACCCCCGAAGAAGCTGAAACTGCTCCAGAGAAAGAAACAGAAGAAACAAAAGGAAATATTACCGACTGGATGACTGTTTTTAGAGAATTACTAGGTCCAAAGTGGGGAACTACAGAGCAATTAAAATATACCAATGCTATGTTTGTGCTTGATGGTTTAGAAGAGCAACACATCGCTTTTGAAGAAGCAAAAGCTAATAGTAGAGTTTAAAATCTACTGTCGTTTATTGGCATTTTTGATTCTTCGATATTCGGACAATGGATATCGAAGAATTTGTAAATCGGTTTGAATTTTACGCTCAGCAAAATAAAAACCTACGCCATATTCCTAATGATGAAAGAAATACTGCTTTCCTGAATTTTGATTTTGAGGATATTCATGCAGCTCTTAAAAATGGTTTAAAATTTCCATGCCTTTTTTTACAAACCCCTTCATTTTCTAAAGCTGGTGAAAGCGATAGTAAATACGAAGAGGTGGAAAGTGCATTTATGGTTTTAATGCCAAAAGACAATTTATCTAAAGCGGTAATTACACACCAATGCAAAACCATTGCCGACCAAATTTATAACCGCATTAACACTGATGCCCCTACCCTTTTTGGAAGCCAGATCACTAAAACAGATGAAGGGATTATAGGACCGTTAACTGATGGCTTATTTGGATGGGTTGTTACTTTTAATTTAGACCAAGGCTATGATGCCGAAGTTAAAGCAACAGACTGGGAGGACTTGAGCTAATGGCAATAACCACTATCCTCATCCCAGCAACCATCAATTTCTCTAAAAATTTTATTCCGGTAAAATTTCAGAGTGATAGTTATTTAGATGGCTTAGGTTTTGAAAAAGAAAACTACCGCATTTATGTAGAGCTTTGGGTGCAGAATGCTGCCAACACTACCTTTGAATTAATTAATACACAAAACCTTCCTTTAATTTTTGCATCTGCAGGGCAAGCCCAAACAGATTTAAAAGATACGCTACATGCAATTTTAGAAGATGCCGGGCCTGATTATATGGACGTTGCCGATACCTCCTTTTTATCCGTAAAAAAATCAGTAAGGAAATTTTATTTAAAATACGCCGAGAGTGTTGATGGTGTAGTTGCCGCTTTAACTCAAACCGTAGATTTTACAGTTGCTTATGGCGGGTTAAGCTATCAAAGCTCTTTTTCCTCTAATTTATTATTGGCCATTCAGCCTGATGCTGGCGATGCTACAAAAGACAGATTTTTGCGCCAGGGTAATGGCACACAATTTACCCGCACCAATCAGCCTCAATTTTTATACTTTTTAAATACCAGGGCCACAGCAAATGCAAGCTTAAAAGCTAAGTTTTATTTTACCGATAACAGCACTCCGCTAATATTAACTCCATGCTCCGGCAGCTTAACCGCTTTAAGCAAATTTGCGTTTAATGTAAAGTTTGATCAGATCATCACAAGCGTACAGCTTGCCGGTAAAACCTGCCAAAAGTATGAGGTATGGTTAGAAAATACTGCAGCTGCTAAAATATCAGAAACCCGCACTTTCTTTTTAGATTACCAATTAAAAGAATATGTAAGGTACTTTACTTATTGGAACAGCTGGGGAGCGGTGAATACTTTGCTGACTTATGGCAAGGCGAGTTCCAAAATTGAAATCATACAATCAGAAGCGCAACGGATTAGGAAAGCCGGTGATGACATAAAGAAAGGCGACAGGCTAAATTTTGATATTTCTTTAAATAATGATTTTAGTTGTGCCACAGGTTTTGTTAGCCGTAGGGAAATAGCTTTTAACAGAGATTTCTACCTCTCTCCTTTTAAGTTTAGATACACCGGTGGCAAGTTGTTGCCAATTTCCGTAACCTCAAAGAATATTGCTGAGGTTAATGATGGTAACGGCCTATACGCCCAAAATTTTGATTATAAATATTTATTTGATGATGACTGCTACACCGAGGGCGATTTGGAAGATGGTGTTGGTATCGACGGTTTTTTTTTTAATCTAAATCCCGCCAATCCAACACAAGGTTTTTCTGAAACAGATCCAACGGTACCGGGTTGGGTGAAAAGCATTTCTTTAGCAGATATTGCCAACTGGAATGCTGGCACTGGTGCCGGCGGTACAGCTAATTGGGGCCAAATATCTGGTGCGATAATAAATCAAACTGATTTAATAAATTATTTAAACGGCAATTTTTATTCTAAATCAGAAATCAATAATTATTTTGGAGGTGTCACATCAATAACCGGTTATAATAAAACTAATTGGGATAATGCCTTTGGATGGGGAAATCATGCAGGCATCTATAAAGCCATTAGCTACACTCCATCAAATGCTGAGGTAATTTCTGCTTTGGGCTTTACACCCATTTCAGGCATAAATAACGGAATGGTAATTTCCGCTTTGGGTTATACTCCTTATAATGCAAGCAATCCTTCACAATATATTAATGCATCGTCTGACGCTTTTATTAAAAACCAAAACACTTTCCAAAGCGGAGCTGTGCTACATGTTAAAGGAGGTAATTTTGCAGAATATTTAACCATTCCTACCGTACTAAGTAATGATCCTGGCACCAACAACAAACCGCAACTTTATTATGATGCCGCTGGTTTAGGTGGTTCAGCAATTCCGGCTGTTTTTAACTTAGGAAATTTAGCAAATGTTAACGTTACAGGGGTTGCGGATGATGACGTCATGTACTACCATGCCCTTTCAAACACCTATAAATTTAAAGCCGCTACTTTTGGCGGAACGCCTGTTGACGCGTACACCAAAGCGGAAACAAACAACCATTTTGCTGGTTTAGTTGCGATTACTGGATATAATAAAGCGAATTGGGATAATGCTTTTTCGTATGGAAATCATGCGGGATTGTATTCTGTTTTGACTCACACTCACACTTATGCAAGCCTAACAAGCAAACCAACAACTATTGCGGGGCATGGCATAACTGATTTTAACTCTTTAGGTGATGCGAGGTTTCAACCTTTAGAAAATCAAAGGTTGAGAACGACTGATGTTGTTTCTTTTAGTTCAATATCAAGTGAAGGGGATTTTACAATTTCAAATAACCATTCAGGAAACGCTGCAACTTGGTATGGAAGAACTGGCGTAAGAAATGCAGGAAATAATAGAAGTGTATTTTTAGGTACTTACTCAAATAATGCAGTAGTTGGCGCACATAATAACGCTTTAAATGCTTGGGCTGATTTATACATAAATACCGTTAACGGCTTTGACGGAGGCAATGTTTATTTACCGTCAGGCGTATTTTTGGGAGGTAACGCAGTTGTTTCTAACAATGGCGGCACTTGGGGAATTGGTATTAGCGGAAACGCTGCAAGTGCTACAAATTGGGGAGGTAGATCAGCTAACCTAAATGTTTTTCAAAATGGTTCAGATTCTTCATTTTTAACAGTAAATCCAGTAGGCGGCGGAGTAAATATATCTAATATTGGTCATGTTCAAGGAATGTTAGGTTTAGGTTCAGCAGCTTATCAGTCAGACGCTAAATACTTTCAATACGCTACTTTTACAGCGGATGCAAATACATTAGCAGGGAATAGAAGTGCTTTTACTTATGCACTTGGCGCACCTTATGTTGGACCAGTAGCTCACTTTGATGCAAGCGGTTACGGATTACAATTAAATGCTAATTACGGAGGCGGCAATGCAATTTCATTTAGAACTAAAAATGGCGACACTGGAATTTGGAATACTTGGAAAAGATTAATTACAACTGATGAAGTATCACAGGGAGCAACTGGAAACACAATAGCTCAAAGAACAGTTGATGGAGATATATCTTCTCGCTACTCATTTAGTTCTTATGTAAATACAACTGATAATGTTGAAACAGGTGGATTAACTTATTTGATTGGCAAGTTTGGAGATAATTATCACCGTTCTGCTACGGCAAATAAGGTACAAACTTTTTTAGGATTAGGCTCTAATGCTTATACATCTAATGCCTTTGCATCAATAAACGGAAATACAGGAGTTTCTTTTGGGGCATTTGAATTTAGTTATACAAGCACACAATTTAACCCGGCATTAGCGCCGAGATTAGGACTAAACCCAATGTCCGTTAAAATGTGGAACAACTATTTTAATGGAACGGGGCTTGGTTCGGATTACGGAACTGTTATGGATTATTACAGTTTAGGCAGCCACGTAAACACACAAGTTTATTTTGATGCAAGCGGAGGTTCTTGGTACAGAACATCACCATATAATGCAGGGTGGCAAGGGTGGCAACAATATATAACAAGCGCAAATCTCAATTCCTTTTTTGGTTCAGCGGCCTTTTTAAACGCATCACAAGCAGCAACGGCTAATTCAATAGTTCAAAGAACTGTGAACGGCGATATTGAAGCAAGAGAAGTGATTCTTAATGTAGGAGTTCAATCCTTTACTCCTTCTTCAATAGTGGCTATTTTTCCAACAACAAACCAGGCTGTAAAAGTAAATGCCTCAGGAGTTCAAGCCTTTTTAGGAATGCCAACCGGAGGCGATACTTTACAAAGTGTTACTAATAGGGGAAGTACAACGTCTAATAATATGTTGTTAGAGGGAAATAATAAAAATTTCAGGATAAATTCTACGTCGGGCTTATACTCTTACTTACAGTTAACCGCAGGAACTTTTAACAGTTATTTTATTCAAAACGCAAACGGAAATAACGCAAACGGTGTCAGTTCCGGGGCTACATATATATATATGGAAAATGGTCAGAATTTTGAATTTAGTTGGTTGACTGTTACAAAAGCTTCAATAAATAGTTTAGGCAATGCAGCTTTTGCTGGAACGGTTACAGCAAATGGAAATATAAGCACATCAGGCAATATGCTTGGTTTTAATGTAGCTGATAACTTTGTAAGTTCTGGAACGTCAATTCCATATTACGGTTTAGGAAATATTGGAGGTGTAGCAACGACTTTATCAGGCTATTACGGAGTAAAACTATTTACAGCCGGAGTTGAAAGACTTCATATATCGCTTGACGGCAATGCTAATTTTAGTCAATTATTAAAGCTAAATAAAGCTAGTAGCGGAACGCACGCATACCATGAATTAAATAGAGTGGGAAACACAGAAAATATGTTTGTTTGGCAGGATTCTGGAATAGCTAAATGGTATTTGGGGCAAAGAGTAATCAATGGAGGTACAGGATTTCAATTATACAACGTTACGCAAGCAGCAAATCACGTTAATTTTTATGCAAGCGGAAATACGGCTTTTGGGTATTCTGACGCCGCGGATAATGGACATAAACTTTCAGTAGGTGGAACTGGATATTTTAGCAACTACATACAAACCACAAGAGTAGTAAACACAAACGCCGTATCTGACAACATAGAATTTGGAATGTACTTTAACAGTAGTCAAACAACTGATTATGCTGTTTTTAGAGAAGCAGGTGGTTGGGGACATCCTTATCCTGATTTAAGAATAGCTTTTCACACAGGAATAAAGATAGGCGGTTATTTTGGTTATGGCGGAACCAGGTTTTATAATAACTCGGATATGGCTACACAGCTTTTTAGTGTTGGTGATGGAGATCAACACGTAAGAGTAAATAATGACTTATATGTAAGTGGAGCAATAACCGCCCCAACAATTAAAGCAACATCATCTTTACAAATTCCAGTAAAACCGGGCGGCGTTGCTAATGGTCAAACCGTTGAACTTTATTATCAACCATAATAATGGGAGCGCCTGCAACTGCATATCTAAACAATGGTGCCGCATCATTACCAATTCATAACGTTGGAGTGGTAAAACATGATGCTTTATTAGCTTTAAAGCTTGCAGCATACGGAGCAAACATTAAAGCGTTATTCTATTTAGATGGACTTTTAGTTGTTAAAGACGGAGCAAATGAAGGCTTTGCAGGTTGTGCATCCCCTTTTTCATATAATATTAATCATCATAATACCTCACGTTTTAGCAAGCACAGAATTAATGCTTCAGGCGAAAAAGTTGTTTTTAACGATGGAGGATTAAACACAATGGGCGACACTTCAAATATTAGCGTTGTATTTCCTCCCGATGATGAATTTAACGCCACATTAACAGCCAATTTTCTTTCTGCTTTTTATGATGCCTCAACAACTCATGGATATGCAGTTAGACACAGTAGATATGACAGTTTAGGAGCTTTAGTTGATACAAATGATAATCATGTTAATTCCGGCAGTTTGGCAGCTGGTGCATCGGCTAATCTTAGCGTTCCGCTTTCATTTGGTTCACTTGCGTGGGCAACTGAAATTCATATTTACAGAAGCTTTATCACCAATCCTGAAGGAACGTATTATTCACCTCAACAAATTCAAGTAACCAGGCAATTAGTAAACGCACAATTAAATCAGAATGCCTCCGGTATTTATGCCACAAGTGATAGACCGTTATTGGCAAGTTATATTTATCAATTTGATTATTACGATGATTTTGATCTTGCTTCGGGA
>Ga0326734_1000030_pt1 | contig 50471 bp, 37 predicted proteins | sample 15_GP2_1315_FD_207944 | JGI IMG/M metagenome (GOLD analysis project Ga0326734, IMG submission 207944) | Glacier ice microbial communities from Ngari, Tibet, China - 15_GP2_131.5 | ecosystem: Environmental > Aquatic > Freshwater > Ice > Glacier | place: China: Ngari, Tibet | collected 2018-07-18 | reverse complement strand
CTGTTCTGGAGTAGAATTCATGTCGGGCAAGGTGGCGTTCGTGTTGTAAATTGTGTTTCTCAATAACTCACATTTTATCAATCACTTACGGCATTCTTGCCCTTTTTTATGCAAAATTCAGGCTAGCATTTTTGCAGAGAATTGACTGGTTAGTTAAGATCTGTAAAAACGACAGGTCTGTCAACTTTCAAGCACTGTGCACTGCAAGAGAACGCCCGCGCCGTTCACAATGGTTTCCCCAGCCTGTGCTACCGCCTTAAACTCCAAGTCTTTGCGCTTGCCTTTCACTAGCGATGCCTCCTGTCACTGTTGTGACATAGAAAATTAGCTCCCGGTTTATTGAAAATAATGCCATGAGATGGTGGCTAACGGCATAGTCGTTGGCAGCATGCTCTGCGGTTGAGGGCGCCTTTCGGTAATTCAGAACGCCGGGTTATTGCTCCCAGACCATTGAGCTGCTCAAAGTGGTGATCCAGTAACGTGCTGGCGCGTCTACAAGGAGCGCGCAGCCTGCCTGCGTGCATTTAGATTTCATTTTCGTTTTTTGTACTTCCCAACAATTCTATATTGGCATATATTTCTAGTAAGTAAGCCGGGCAGATTTTTGCAGGTGAGTCTTGCCAAGGAAGCGAGCTGCGGCGCCGTGCCGTTGCTTGTCGGTCTTGAAATTGCGGGAGGTTTATGAATCAAACGAAATCGTTGATCGCCGGGTTGATGATGCATCAGCCTTTGGCGGCCCCAGAAATTGCCCGTGTCAGCGCCAACGCGAGCCATAATTTTTCGGTAGCGAAGGTCATTGCCATCCTGACCGTCATGGCCGGTCATTGGTTCACGGGTACCATACTGTGGATTCCGGTGACCTTTGGCCTATTCGTGTTCGCGTTCTCATCAGCTTATTTCACGGCCAGGATCTATGGCGTTGCGATCGACCGCGCCCGCTTCTGGCGCAAGAAGCTGGAGAGGCTGGGCCTGCGCTATTGGGTAATCCTTAGCTTTCTTTCCGTTATCGTCGCCATCAAGGGTGGCACGGTGCTGCACTGGCATACGCTGGTGCATTTCTTGGGGGTTTCGGGGGCAATAAACTGGTTATTCATTCCAAATCGTAGCGGATTGGGCGCCGGACTCTGGTTCTTTACTTTGCTGTTGCTGTTCTATATTGGCTATCCCTACCTAGCGAAGCTGTGCAAACCAAAAATCAGTGCCGGCCTGCTTGCGATTGCGGCCACGGCAGGAGCCGTGTATCTGGAAAATACATACAAAGTGGGACACGAATTATGGCTGACCGCCTTGGGGTTTCTGCTCGGCGTCGTGTTCGGCTTGCACGAGGCGAGAATCCGCGCGTGGGGCGCCGCGGTCCTTTTCACCGTGGCATGCGGTGCCTTGTTGGCCTTAAATATGTTGGGTGCCCAGCGGCAGTTCAATACGGTGCTGATTGCGGCAGCAAGTATCTCTCTTTCGCTATGGCTGGCACAGGCTACGCCGATTTTCCGCGCAGCGGGGGCCGTAGTTGCCAAGCTCGAGAAGTATCTGCTTGAAATGTTCCTAATCCATACCTACCTGTTCGTGCACTTTTCTGGCAGCAGCGTCGTCGATTTCCTGACGTCGGTGTTGCTCGTAATACTTGCGGCGATAGTGCTGAGCATGGCGGTGGAGTGGATGTCGAAGCGCATTTTCGAGAGCAAGCGAGCAGATTTCCAAGCAAATGCGGTCTGACACCGGACGATTGACACACAACGCAATGCGCCTGTTTTAGTCCTCTTGGCGCGCGTTTTTTACCTATATTATCTTGATAACCTGCGGCTTGCGATTTTTTGCGGTGCCATAGACGAAAGCCTGCAGCGATGGCACCCAGCGGAATTTCGACCACAAGCCATTTTGCGCTACCTGAAGGTTGGCCTGGCCGCCGCTGTCCGTCGCCCAATGCTTCAAAGTCGCGACCGTGCTCCAGGTCCACGGAGTGCTAGCCGGGTTGCTTGCAGGCGGTGTCAGCTTGACTATCACCGGCGGCGATACCGACTGGTCCAGTCCAACCACGCAGCCCAGTTCTTCCACCCACTGAAGCCCCATCATATCGGGACGACGGTAGGTGCCGATACTGCCGTCATAGCCGTCGGATACGGAAGGCACATTGCCGATTGTTGTCGTGCGCGTCATCGCTCCGGTATTAAGGGCGCGAACATACAGCGCGCGAAAGCCGTTGCCTGCGTACGGCCCGGACATATAGCCGCCGTCGATGGCAACCAACAGGTCCAGTGACGTGCACAGCACCAACGCACCGTTGGCAAGATTGCCGCCGACCGCAGGATACTGGCGAATTTCGCCGGTCTTGCTGACAAACAGCGTGTAGTCGGCTGACCCATTCGGGGCTGCCCACCAACCCTGCCTGACAGTATCGATTACCGTAATCGGGTAAGCGCCCCGGTCGGCGGACTGCTTGCTGAAGCGGATCTTGGTAGGGTCCGAATTTTGCGGCTGGGTGGTGACAAGCTGCGAATAACCGTGCGTTGTGATCGACACGTCGGCGATATTGATTCTATTGGGCAGTGTGCTGCCGGCCCAAAAGAACGACAGCAGCGATCCGCGTTTGCCGCCACCCCAGGCGGCAGGATATTCCTGCAGGCCGAGATAAGTATGCGGGCACATGGGAGTGCCGTCAGTTGCGAGTCCATTTGCGCCAAATGTATTCGCCGGATTGGCGTGAGCCGGGATGTTGGCGGTACTCCACAATAAAGTTGAGAAATTGCAAATTAACGTGAATTGCATATTTGACTGCGTGTAACTGGCTTCATGGCCGCCGGCATAATAAACCTGTGCCCCAAGCGAGCTGTAGTCGCTTAAGATCGCGCTGCCACCCCACATGACGAAAGGACTATCAGTGCCGAAGCTGTCGCCGGCAAAAATAGGTGGCGTAACGTCTTGAGGATTGTTCAGCATCGGCACGTCGGCAAAGTAGCCTGGCGGGGGGATCCACGCTGGAATGGCACCGCCGGAGAGTAAAGGTCGTATTTCCACCTTGAATAGATTGGAAGATGATTGCGCCATGAGTGGCCGCCTTTCTTGACGATAGTATTGTGCGGAAGCTCTAGCTTGCAACCAAGAGCTGGCTTCGCAGCGCTTTATTAATGTTGTGGAATGACACTCCATACGGGCGCATCATTCCAGCCGCTTGCAAGCGCGGGCCAATTGGATGCGTTTTGCATGCGGGCATAGGCGGCTTGCGCGCCTGCCACCTTGTGTTGAACCGCATAGGCGATTGCCGGCTGCAAATTACCCCAATAACTGGTCGCTTCCGGAAAATTTCCGCCGGTCAGCGGACCGTTTGTGCCAGGATTGGGAGTTTTAATTGTTGCGGCGTAAATTTCCCCCCAGTTCTTGTACCAAGGACCGCTTCCATCGATGAAGTTGGCGTTTTCGACCGGCGCGACAGCCACCGTATAGACCGCTGCCTGTGCATACAGATAGTCTGTCAGAGCAGTACCGCCAAGGCGGCCGATGATGCTCTGCGCCTTCCACGCAAAGAAGGCCGCGAGCCGCCCCGTACTCACTGATTGCATCACCGTCTCGAGATCAATAGCGTATCCAACTGCCGCCGTAAAGAAATCCTGCATCCATGCGGATTCGGAATAAAATCCGGCGCCAGTGGTGTAATTAGAATAGGGCGCGACGAATCCGAATGGGTTATTCGGCTGGGCGACATAGGTCGCATGATAGAACTCCGCATTCGCCGCCATTGAAGCGGCGAATTCGGCGCGCAAGACGATGTCGTTATCTGGCGTGACGCATGCCGCTTGCGCGAGGGTGCGGATGGCCCAGCCAGCCCCGCGGGTGGTGTTGGCCCCAGCGTTCGATTGGAAAACACCGTTGGAGAATTTGCGTTGATGATCGGTGTTTTTCAAAAAATTTACAGTGGCAGCGAATTGCACTTCTTCCATGAAATAGAATCGGCCAGTAAGCAGGTAAGCGGTAAAACCTACCGATGGATGGTGCGGGCTGTCCCATGTCGGCGGCGGCGTCCCTTGGGCTAACGGCGTGAAGGTATTTTTACTCGAGGCGCCAGTGTTTGCAATCCCTGTGCTTGAGCCGCCATTTGTTACCAAGTTGGGGTAGCTGGAAAACCGCAGCGGTCGCTGGGTAGTTTCATCACGGTAATGGATACCAAACCGGCCGGAACTGTAAGCGTTGGCGATCACGCCGGCATAGGCGCGCGCGTTGCTACTAGTCAAGTACAGCACATCCCATTCCGGTAATAACCCAATCGCAGTTTGGTAGCCTGCTTGTCCCATGGCGTTCGCGTAATTGCTTTGCTGCAACGGAGAGTAGCTCTGCGCCAGGCTGGACCAAACCTTTGCTGACGCGGGAACGGCGGCGGCGTACGTCGGCACTAGGCGCGTCCCCTGCAAGTAGGCCTTGTCATGGTTCGGGACGATCTGCGGATCGACGCCGAGCCAGTAACTAAAACGTGTGCCCGACACCAGCACGGAGCGGCAGTGATTCGGCAGGTCGAAGGTGCTGCGGAAGCGCTCGGTTCCCCCCAGCGAAAAAACATACTCGGCATTCTTGTTGGTCGGGCCGGCCACGTTGAGGTAGCCGTTTTCGATCCACGGCAGAATCTCGACGCCACCGCCGACGTACAGGCGCACTTCGAGCCAGGCGACCAGGTGCGGGTCGCTACCGACGGGTTTGCGATACACCCATGAGCTCATCTGCGGACCGCTGATCCAGTTCTGGAACGGCGTGTCCCAGTCAGTGCCCAACCATACAGCGAAACCGAAACTGCCGGCGCTGACGCTGGCTGTGACGCCAGTCGCGCGCAGGTCTGCGGTGGAAAGCACAACGCCGGCGCCGGCCGCGCCAATGCCGAGCTTGACTTTGCGCGCCACACCAGCAACCAGGTCAGCGCGGCCAGAAACGGACGCGAACTTGAGCGAGCCGTCCGGCCACCAGTTTTTTCCGGCAACCTGCAGCGCCGGAAGATCGCCGGTCACCCGGGAGCCGGATGGCACGTCGCCTTTTTTAAAGGCATATCCCAAAGCGAACGGCAGGTTGGCGCCGCCAATGGTCGATGTAAGGTCGAACGAAGCAATCAGAACCGGCGCCGGAAGTATCCGGATCGAAAAAAGATTGGAGGAGATTTGGGTCATTGAGTTCAGGCTCCGATTGCCGTCAGAACATGGCCATCGGTCGCGGCCACGGCGCCGCGGCCGTCGTAGTCGAAGGTTCGGTTCGCAGCGCTGAAAGTGACGCCGGCAGGTAAGGGCATCGTGTTCAATGTCAAGATCAACGCCGCGCTATTGGTGGCAGTAATGTAATCAGCGACCGAAAAACTTGACGGCGTGCCTTGGGTAAATGAAATGGTGGGTATCGACAGCCAAACCGGGGCTGCCGGAACCGGGGTGACGACGGGAGGCACCGGCACCGGCACCGGCAGCGCGGCCACAGCAGTGCCACCGCTAGCGCTGCCTCCGCCGCAACCCTCAACCGCCAGCGCGGCGGCGCTCGCACTGAAGTACCTGATAAAGGAACGGCGCGACGGCGAGGCGGCGCTGCAAACCTGTGAATGCTCGCGGAAAGTGATGGTATTATCCATTGGCAACTGTCTTATCAAAATTAAATTGTGTTTTAGTAAGCATTTGGAGTTATCGCGTGGTTCGATTCTAAGCTCTCATAATTAACGACATATTGCCAAAAATCATTAGCAACTTATTGTAAGAAATTATGGCTGCAGACGATCATGAACGAAGCAGGCACGCCAGACTGTGCCCTCGGCGCGACAATGTTGTTATTAAATGATGAAAATTGTCCAAAAGAAGTGCTAAAATTGCAGGCTTTGCGGCAGGCAAGGCGCCGCGGCATCACTACATCTTTGTGGACCGTTGCAAAGTGATAATTTTGACATCGATAACACGCGTATTTGGCGCAACGTGATACCGATTAGTCGCGCGATGGAGGCAGTGATGCGATTGTACAGGCGTGATTCAACGTCCTGCTAGCGCTAGGTGGCGTGAACGCCAACATGCGTTGCGCGTCAATTTGACGCAGCAGGACGCTGGTATTTGATCAACGCAATGCCAATATTTTGGTTTCTTTTAGACAAATTTCGTTGCTTTAAATTGAGGCGAATTTATTTTTTTGCTATATTTAAAGTTAACAGAATGGTAAAAATTAATTCTCGAACGGATCTGGAATAATGAAATCAGAAGACATCGTAGCAGTAGTAGGACTGGGATATGTCGGCATGCCGCTGGCGGTCGAATTCGGCAAAAAGCGGACCACGATCGGGTTCGATCTTTCCAGCAGCAAGATTGAAAGCTACAAAAAACATATCGATCCCACCGGCGAGTTGTCGACGGCAGAACTGAAAGCGGCTGAACGGCTGTTCGTCAGCACCGATCCGACTACGCTGGCCGATGCCAGGTATATCGTGGTGGCGGTGCCGACCCCGGTCGACGCCGCACACAATCCCGACTTCACGCCGCTGGCCGGCGCCAGCAAAACCGTCGGCCAGCACATGAAGAAGGGCGCGATCGTCATTTTCGAGTCGACCGTCTATCCCGGCGCCACCGAGGAAGTCTGCATCCCGATCCTGGAAAAGCACTCCGGACTGAAATGGAAACAGGATTTCCACGTCGGCTTCTCGCCTGAGCGGATCAATCCGGGCGACAAGGAACATACCCTGACGACGATCTTGAAAGTGGTGTCCGGCGACGACGCGGAAACGCTCGAACTGGTGGCCATGCTATATGAATCGATCATCACCGCCGGCGTTTACCGCGCTTCCAGCATCAAGGTTGCCGAGGCAGCGAAAGTGATCGAGAACACCCAGCGCGATCTGAATATCGCGCTGATGAACGAACTGGCGATCATTTTCGACAAGATTGGCATCGATACGCTCGAAGTGCTTAAGGCGGCCGGCACCAAGTGGAATTTCCTGCCGTTTCGCCCGGGTCTGGTCGGCGGCCATTGCATCGGCGTCGATCCGTATTACCTGACGCACAAGGCCGAAATGATCGGCTATCACCCGCAAGTAATCCTGGCCGGACGCCGCATCAATGACGGCATGGCCAAATTCGTCGCCGAGAAAACCGTCAAGACCATGATCGCCGCCGGTTTCAACGTCAAGGGTTCGAAGGTCAACGTGATCGGCCTGACGTTCAAGGAAAACTGCCCGGATTTGCGCAATTCTAAAGTGGCCGATATCGTCTACGAACTGCAGTCCTACGGCGTCGATGTCCACGTCTACGATCCGGTGGCATCAAGCGCCGATGCGCAGCATGAATACGGCATTGAACTGGTTAGCTGGGAAGACTTGCCGCGCGCCGATGCCCTCATCGCAGCGGTATCGCATAAGGAATTGTTGGCGCGCCCGCTGACGGACCTGCAAACAAAACTGAACGACGGCGGTTGCTTCATCGACGTCAAGTCGCAGTTCGACGAGAAAGCGCTCAGCGGCGCTGGCTTTAGCGTCTGGCGTTTGTAGTTCGCCTTTAATGCATGGCTTGAACCATAGGCTTGAAATGGTGCCGCCGCAATAATGCGGCAGCGCCCAACATGTGCGGATTACCGCTTGGCGCATAACGTCGCGCAGAATGAAATAAACAGGAACAACAGTGACAAAATTTAACGACCTCCAGCAGCACCTGCGCGCGCACAGCTACCATTGGCTGGTGACCGGCGCCGCCGGTTTCATCGGTTCGAACCTGGTCGAGGCGTTGCTCAAACTGAACCAGCGCGTGACCGGGCTGGACAACTTCGCCACTGGCCACGAGCACAACCTCGATCAGGTCAAGGACCTGGTCGGCGCCGATGCATGGCAGCGCTTCGCCTTCATCAACGGCGACATCCGCCAGCTGGCCGATTGCGCGCAAGCCTGCGAAGGTGTCGATTACGTGCTGCACCAGGCCGCCCTCGGCTCGGTGTCACGCTCGATCGCCGACCCGATCGCCAGCAACGAAACCAACGTCACCGGTTTTCTCAACATGCTGACTGCCAGCCGCGACGCCAAGGTCAAGCGTTTCATTTACGCCGCGTCGAGCTCGACCTACGGCGACCATCCGGCGCTGCCCAAGCAGGAAGCGGTCATCGGCAATCCGTTGTCGCCGTACGCCGTTACCAAGTACGTCAACGAACTCTACGCCAGCGTGTTCGCGCGCACCTACGGCAGCGAAACGATCGGGCTACGCTACTTTAACGTTTTCGGTCCACGCCAGGATCCGCATGGCGCTTACGCCGCAGTGATCCCGCAGTGGATCGCGGCGTTGATCGGTAACCAGCCACTGTTCATTAATGGCGACGGCGAAACCAGCCGCGATTTTTGCTTCATCGACAATGTGGTGCAGGCAAACCTGCTTGCCGCGCTGGCCGACGGGCCGGACGCGGTCAACGAAGTGTATAACGTGGCGCTGAACCAGCGTACCAGCCTTAATGAATTGCACGCGATGATGTGCGAACTGCTGCACGAGCGCTTTCCGCACGTGCGCCAACACACGCCGCAATACGTCGGCTTTCGCGCCGGCGACGTGCGCCATTCGCAAGCCGATATTGCAAAGGCGGCGACACGACTCGGTTTTGCGCCGACCCATCGCATCGCCGAGGGCCTGAAACAGGCGATGGACTGGTACGTCCACAGCCTGACGAGCAACAGCAAGTAATTGCTCAGAAGTAGATGCCGTTCAACGGCGGCAAGCGGGCAAGTGCCTGATGTCGCGCGCAGTGGCGAAGAAAAAATCGGGAGATTGATGTGTTAAAAATATCCAATCACTATGTGTCGAAAATAGTCTTCGTGCTGTTGTTCGTCGAAGTGCTGGTGCTGCTGGGCGCGGCGTACGCCGGCGCAGCGGTGCGCCTGCTTGACCCTGGCGCGCTGGCAGCGCCGCAACTCGAACATTTTTTCACTTCCGCTGTCGCGTTCGCTACCGCCATCATCTTCAGCATGAGCGCGATGGGGATGTACCAGCTCAATTTCAGCGAAGGATTGCGCAACCCGTTCTTTCTGAAGCTGCTGCCATCGTTCCTGATGGGCTTCGTGATCCTCACGCTGGTGTTTTACATCGCGCCGGAACTGTACTTCGGGCGCGGCATCCTGCTGTTCGTGTTCCTCATCGCCGCGTCCGGCATTTTCCTCGCCCGCATGATTTTCTTCAAGACGTCCGAACAGCGCTTCTTCGAGTCGCGCATCATCTTCCTCGGCGGCGGCCCGCTGGCCAAAGAATGCAGCGACTTGGCAATGCAAAAAAATAATTACCACAAATACAATATTGCCGGCTTTATTGCGGTCCCGTCCGAAGAGCTGTGTGTGCCAGCCGACACCTTGTTGAAACTGCGTGACGGCGATTCGCTGGTGTCGCTGGCGAACCAGTACAACGTCACCGAAATCGTGGTGTCGGTGCAGAACCGGCGTGGCGGCTTCCCCATCAAGGAATTGCTCGACTGCAAACTGCAGGGCGTCAAGGTCACCGACGCGGCCACCTTCTTCGAGCGCGAGACCTGCCAGATCCGGGTTGATTCGTTGCAGCCGAGCTGGCTGGTATTCGGCGGCGGCTTCGACCAGAGTTTCATCCGCATCTTCATGAAGCGCGGTTTCGACCTGGTCTGCAGCACCATCATCCTGGCGCTGTCGTTCCCGGTGATGCTGGTGACGGCGCTGCTAATTTACCTGGAAGACGGCGCGCCGGTTTTCTACTCGCAGGAACGGGTCGGCTTGGACGGCAAGCCGTTCAACGTGCTCAAGTTTCGCAGCATGGGCAGCGACGCCGAAAAATGCGGCAAGCCGCAATGGGCGGCGCAGAACGATCCGCGCGTCACCCGCATCGGCAATTTCATCCGCCGCGTGCGGATCGACGAGCTGCCGCAAATACTCAATGTGTTCAAAGGCGAGATGTCGTTCGTCGGCCCGCGCCCGGAACGTCCGTATTTCGTCGAGCAACTGATCGAAGTGGTGCCGTACTATAATGTGCGCCACAGCATCAAGCCAGGCATCACCGGCTGGGCGCAGGTGCGCTATGGCTACGGCTCCTCGGCCGAGGACGCCTTGCAAAAGCTCCAGTACGACTTGTACTATGTAAAAAACAACAGTCTGTTCCTGGATGTTCTGATCCTGATCGATACGCTCAAAGTGGTGCTGTTCCGCAGCGGTCGCTGATCAGGGCCGGCAAACGGCGTGCCCCTTGGATGTCGATTTTGATCAGGAATGGTTCATGCGCACTATCGCTGACGAGATGGATGGTTCACATTGACCAGTATTACCAGCTTCAGCTATGCGATCGCTGCGCTGGCATTCGTGTTGCTCAGTGTACTGCTGTCGACCACTTGGCGCGGCCGGGCGCACGGCCGCGTACTGACACTGGCGTCGGCGCTCACCGCGCTATCGAACGCGCTACTGGCATGGCAGGCACTGCAACCGACGCCGTGGTCAGTGCTCACCGACAGTGCTGAAATCCTGCATAACGGCGGCTGGTCGGCGTTCCTGATCATCCTGGTCGGTCATTTTCAGGACGAGGACAGCCCGCTGCCCTTGCGTGTGCGGCCGAGCCTGGTCTTGATCATCCTGTTCTACCTGTTGTTTTTTGGCGTCACCGTGGTCGGCAAGCTGGAACTCGAGTTGCTCACCGAAGCCGGCCTGATGCCGAGCGCGGCTGCGCGGATCGGCATGGCGGTGCTGGGCATGCTGCTCGTCGAGCAACTGTACCGTAACAAGCCGGAGCAGGAACGCTGGGCCATCAAGTTCGCTTGCTTTGGCATCGGCGGCATGTTCGCCTATGACTTTTACCTGTACAGCGACGTCATGTTGTTTCACCGTGTTAATCGTGATATCTGGGCGGCGCGCGGTGTAGTTAACGCGCTGACAGTGCCGCTGATTGCTGCGTCGGTGATGCGCAGCGCATCCTGGACGACCGAGCTGGCGGTATCGCGCCGCATCATGTTCCACTCGGCGGCGTTGTTCGGCTCCGCCGTCTACCTGCTGGCGATGGGCTCGGCCGGCTACTACCTGCGCTACGTCGGCGGCAGTTGGGGCTCGGTAATGCAGGTAACGTTTTTGTTCGGCGCGCTGGTCCTGCTGGTTGGAATCCTGTTTTCGGGCACCTTTCGCGCCTGGCTGCGCGTGTTCATCAGCAAGCATTTTTACAATTACAATTACGACTACCGGGAGGAGTGGCTGCGGTTCACCAGCACCCTGTCGCGCGACGGGCCGGGCTTGGGCGACCGCGCGATCCAGGCGGTTGCCGCGCTGGTCGAGAGCCCGGCCGGACTGATGTGGGTGCGCCGCGATTCCGGCCTGTTCGAGCCGGCCGCCAACTGGCTCGTGGGGCCCGCCACGGCAAGCGAACCGGCGGACTCGCCATTCTGCCACTTTCTCGACAGCAAGCAGTGGGTAATCGACCTGCACGAGTACCAGGACTGGCCTGCCAAGTACGATGGCGTGCCGATGCCGCAATGGCTGCAAGGTTTCGCGCGCGGCTGGCTGGTGGTGCCGCTGGTGATGCAGGAGAGGCTGTTTGGCTTCATGCTGTTGATGGCGCCGCGCAGCGCCATCAAGCTCAACTGGGAAGTCATCGACTTGCTGAAAATCGCCGGCAGCCAGGCCGCCAGCTACCTTGCCCAGCATGAAGCGGCCAATGCGCTGATGGTGGCGCGCCAGTTCGAGTCGTTCAACCGGATGTCGACCTTCGTGGTGCACGACCTGAAGAATCTGGTTTCGCAGTTGTCGCTGCTGATGTCGAATGCCGAGCGGCACAAGGGTAATCCGGAATTCCAGCAGGATATGATCGAGACGGTCAACTTTTCGGTGCAAAAGATGAAGCTGCTGCTGCAAAAATTCAGCCGCAGCGTGGCGCCCGAGCGCGCGAGCGCGCTGTCGATCGAGCGCCTGGTGAAACAGGCCGTCGCCCTCAAGGCCGGGTTCGAACCGCAACCGGTGCTGACTGTCACGGATTCCGCCCTGACCGTATGGGCCGACCGGGAGCGTCTCGAAAGGGTAATCGGGCACCTGATCCAGAACGCGATCGAGGCCACCGCCAGGGAGGGTCGGGTGGAAATCGAAGTCGCCCGGCGCGGCGCGGCCGTGCTGATCCGGATTGCCGACAGTGGCGAGGGCATGAGCGAGGAATTCATCCGCGAGCGCCTGTTCAAGCCGTTCGAGACGACCAAATCGGCCGGCATGGGGATCGGCGTCTTCGAAAGCCTGGAATATATCCAGGAACTGGCCGGCGAACTGGTGGTCGCGAGCGTGCCGGGCCAGGGTTCCAGCTTTACCATTATTTTGCCGCTGCTCAAGCACGAAGCGCACACGATCAACCAAGCAACTGAGTACCTGAGTACCTGAGGATTTGCAGTGACCCAAACTAAACAAAAACTGTTGATCATCGAGGACGATCCTGGCCTGCAAAAGCAGCTGCGCTGGAGTTTCGACGCCTACGACGTGATAGTGGCGGGCGATCGCGACAGCGCGCTGGCGCAGATCCGCCGCCATGAGCCGGCGGTGGTGACGATGGACCTGGGCTTGCCGCCCGACCCGGAAGGCTCGACCGAAGGGCTGGCTACCTTGCAGCAGATTCTGGCGCTGGCGCCGGACACGCGGGTGATCGTCTTGACCGGCAACCAGGAACGCGGTAACGCCGTCAAGGCAATCGCGATGGGCGCCTACGACTTTCACCAGAAGCCGTGCGATCCGGAGGTGCTGGGGCTGGTGATCGAGCGCGCGTTCTTCCTCAATGCGCTGCAACGGGAAAATCGCCGCATGCAGCAATCGCAAGTCGATTCGCCGATGGCCGGCGTGATCTCGCGCGACGCCGGCATGCTCAAGGTGTGCCGCAACATCGAGAAGGTGGCGCCGACGTCGGCCTCGGTCATGATCCTCGGCGAGAGCGGCACCGGCAAGGAAGTGCTGGCGCGCGCGCTGCACGCGCTCAGCCCGCGCGCGGCGAACCGCTTCATGGCGATCAACTGCGCCGCGATTCCGGAAAACCTGCTCGAGAGCGAGCTGTTCGGTTACGAAAAGGGCGCGTTCACCGGCGCCGCCAAGCAAACCAAGGGCAAGGTCGAGCTGGCCCATGGCGGCACCTTTTTCCTCGATGAGGTGGGCGACTTGCCGATGGCGCTGCAGGCCAAGCTGCTGCGCTTCCTGCAGGAGCGCGTCGTCGAGCGGGTCGGCGGCCATGAAGAGATTGCCGTGGACGTAAGAATCGTCTGCGCGACCCACCAGCGGCTCAAGGACCTGACCGCGACCGGCCGCTTCCGCGAAGACTTGTACTACCGCCTGTCCGAGATCATCGTCACTATCCCGCCACTGCGCGACCGGGTCGGCGACGCGGCGCTGCTGGCGCACCACTTCAAGAACAAGTTCAGCGCCCAGGAGTCGCGTTCGGCCCTGCATTTCAGCAACGAGGCAATCGTCGCGATCGAAGCGTACGGCTGGCCGGGCAATGTGCGCGAAATGGAAAACTGCATCAAGCGCGCCGTGATCATGACGGACGGCCAGAGCATCGCCGCCGACGACCTCGGCCTGTCTGGCCCGGCTGCCGCGGACGAGCCGCTCAACCTGCGCCAGGTACGCGACGAAGCCGAGTATAAGGCGATTGTCAAGGCGCTGGCCCGGGTCGACGGCAACATCGTCAAGGCTTCGGAATTGCTGGGGATCAGCCGGCCGACCATGTACGACTTGCTGGCGCGACATGCAATCAAGTCGGCCAGTGCCTGAAAACAATCGCACCTCGCAGGCCAGGCGATCGCCGCTACCGGCAACTATTTTCCTGGCCGCAGTCGTGGCGTTCATTATCTACGGTTCGCTGTTCCCGTTCGATTTTGTCAGCGAAGGCCTGCCGCTTGATCGGTTTTTCGCCGAATGCGAGGTGTTCGCGAACCGGTCCGATGCGCTGGATAATTTCTTCCTGTTCGTGCCGCTCGGTGTCGGCCTGGTACTCGCATTCCGTAGCGACGCTGCGCGCGCCATCGCCGCGCTGCTGTCGATACTGCTGCTGGCAATCGGCATCCAGCTGGTCCAATTGTACCTGCCCAGCCGCGTTGCGTCGCTGGCCGATGCGTTCTGGAATACCATCGGGATTGGCGCCGGCTTCCTGATGGCCGAGCGGGCGCGTCGGGTATTGCGCACGCAATTGACTGGGCAGGCGGTCAAACACGACCCGCTCTTGGCCGGCCTTGTCATGCTGTGGCTGCTGTACGAATCCTTTCCATTCATCCCCACCCTCGACATCGGCCTGTTGCGCGAACACGTCAAGAGCGCCGTGGTCGCACCGACCTTCGAATCGATGCGCCTGGCCCAGCACGCGCTGGCCGCGGCGCTGGCCGGCATTGCTGTTGCGCGCGTCGGCTTGCTGCGCCGGCCGGCGTTCGGTGCAATCGGGCTGGCGGCGCTGGCGATCACGCTCGAGGTGCTGGTTCCGTACGGCAGCCTGCGGCGCGAAACCCTGCTCGGCATCGCGCTCGGAATGGCCGCCGGCTACCTGGCCGCGCAATGGCGCACGCAGCGCGCTGCCGGCATTAGCTTCGCCCTGGCGCTGACGGCCTACCTGATCACGGTGCTGACGCCCTATCGCGGCCAGGCGTCTGACGCTGGCTTCACCCTCACGCCGTTCTCGCACGTGTTGTGGCAAGGCGCGGTCAACGATATCGCGCCGACGGCCTTCGAGGCACTGGCGATCGGCAGCCTGCTATGGTCCGGCATGACGGCGTCGACCCGGTTGCGCGAGCGCCCGTACTTGTGGAGCGCGGCCGTGCTGCTGCTGCTGGCCGCGCTGGAATGGGTGCGCGTCGCGCTGGCCGGTTTGCATGGCGACACGAGCGCGCTGGCGATGGCGGCCGTGCTGGCGCCAGCGGCGGCGCTGCTGCGCGCTGGCCAGCAGGCGCAAGCGCACCCACTAACGCAAGCGCTGGCTATCCGCACCAAAGCGGCGCCGGCAAACATGGGCGCAGGCCAGCCGGCATGGGTCCTGGTTGCAGCTTGCGCCGCCGCGTTCACCGTCGCCATGTGGGTTCTGGTGCAACTGCCCGGCATCCCGTACAACCTGAAAAGATTGTTCGGCGAGCAGCCGCTGTTGGGCGCAGCCGTGTTTTCGCTGGCTCTGCTGTGGCTCGGCGGCGGGCCGTGGCTGGTGGCGCGCACGGTGCTGCAATTGAACGAGCGGCGCCGCAATGGCGCGCTGTACGGACCGTTGCTGGTTGCCGGCATCGCGCTGGTGAGCTATCTGCTGGTCGACCTGGCCACACCCGGCATCATGCTGGAAAAAATCATTGGCGCGCCCGACCTGTACCGCCGCATCGTCGACGACAACTACTGGGGCGAGGCCTGGCGCGTTGGCCTAGCTGCGTGGCCAAGGGGACTGGTCAGTGCGGCGGAACGGCTGCTGCGCTACCTGGCGCTGTATGCCGTGTTCGCCATCCCGCTGGTGCTGGTGCTGCTGGCCGCGCCAACCGCCGACCGCCATGCGCGGATCATCGTCAACAGCCTGTGTTTGTTGCCGTTCTGGCTGCTAACGAAATTCGTCGTGCTGGAGTGGGCGGTCACCGACAATATCACCGAACTGGTGGCCGACGGCGGCGCGGTTTTTCTGGCCCTGCTGATTGCCCTGTTTGCCGGCAACGCCGTGATGCTGGCCTGCTACCGCCGCGGCGCGCGCACCGTGCCGGTGCTGGCGCTGGTAACGGTGGCGCTGGCGCTGGTCCGCTGGTGGCTGCTTAATCAGGGGATCGAACCGGTGGTCATCAACAACGGCAGAGTATTCAGCGGCGTGCAGTTCCTGCTGGGAGAAAACCGCACCGCGCCGCTGTCGGCGCCGGCGCTGCTGGCCAGGTGGTGCGGCTTCGATGGCGCCGCGCTGGTGGTGATGTCGACCGGCCTGGTAGTGGCCAGGCGGCTGCTGCTGCCGCCGGTGCCTGCCGGCAAGCGCGCCGGCGCTGCCAGGTGACTCCGAGCTGCTTTGAATTACCTTGAATTACTCCGCGCGGTCGTTCCATTTGCCGGCGGCGGCCAGCTTGTTTTTCAGGCCTGGCAAAGGAAAGCCCAGCGAGTATGCCTTCTTCGCGTATGCCAGCGCTTCGGTATATTTTTGCTTTTCAAAGTAAGTCAGGCCAAGGTTGTAGTTGATGGCGGCGTTTTCCGGCTCCATCTCGGCGGCTTCCCTGTAGGCGGTAAAGGCCTTGTCCCGTTTGCCTAACGCAAACATGTAAGTGCCGAACTCGGCACGCACGCTGCCATCGTTGGGCGTGAAGCGCATCGCGCGTTCGAAATAGCATTCGACCGGATACTTGGCACCTGGCAACTGAATCGACTTGGTCCGCACCGCCACCCGCGCCATCGTGGCTAACGCGCGGTGGTGGTTTGGAATGGCACGCAAAGTATAGTCGAGGTCGCCGCCGAGCTGGCCGCTGCTGCCTTTGACGCCATTTTCAACCTCGGGGGTAAAGTGAGCGCCTTCGACCAGATTGAAGTTTTCCGCATGCGCGGCGCGAGCGCGGTAATCGAACGGGCCGTACGCGTTCTTCAGGTCGCCGCAATAATTTGCCGCGCTGGCAGCTTGCGCCGTTACAAAAGCAAAGGCAGCGGCGATACACCACATGGTTTTCATATCTACTCCCTATTGTTTGGTATAACTCGGCTTGGCGGCGCCGGCCTGTTTAACCAAATTCTCCAGCGTGACGGCGTCCAGCAGCGCTGCCAGCACGCCAGTGCGGGCGCGGCGCGAGTTCGAACTGATCTTGTCAGGCGACGCCAGCGGCGCCTCGCCGGCCAACGCCAGCGCCAGGAAGCGTGACAAAGCGTCCATGATGGCATCCTTTGAATCGAGCGGGGCAATGGTGTCGATGCCGGCGGTTTGCAGCGTCGCGGCGGTATCACCGGCCGGATCGGTCAAGGCCAGGATCGGACGGCGCGCGCGCAGGTATTCATACAATTTGGCCGGCACCTGGTGATTGCAGTTGGCCGCCTGCAGGATCAGCAAGCCGCCCGCCGTGACCATCTCCGCCAGCGCGTCCCGGTAGGGTACGTGCGGTGCCAGTGTCACGACGTCGCCGATGCTGTAGCGCGCGATCAGTTTGGACAGGTAGGCGTCATGGCCGGTGGCGCGCAGCACCAATTCAAAGGTGGCGGCGCCGATCAGTCCTTGCGCCTTCAATGCAGCCACCGCCTCGAACAGGGGAATCGGGTCACGCTCGGAAGGATAGATCACGCCGCTGTGCACCAGCGTGAAGCGGTCGGTGTCGCGCGGTGCCGCCGCCAGGCTTTCGGCATCGGCGAAATTTTCTTCGTCGAAGCCGTTTTCAAGCAGCACGAAACGGGACGCCGGAATGTCTGGAAAGCGGGTGCGGTACGTCTTGATGGCGCCGGGCGTGGTGCAGACCGCGCGCTGGCAATTGAACAGGGTTTTCTGCTCGATCCACTGGTAGACCCGGCGCGTCAGCGGGTTTGCCGGATAACCCTCGTCGGTCATCGGATCGCGCAGGTCTGCCACCCACGGGATGCCGGTCAGGCGGTGCAGCGCATAGCCGATCATGTGCGCGGTGGCGATCGGATAGGTCGACCAGATCACTTGCGGGCGATGGCGGCGAACCAGGCGCAGGCCGGCCGGCACCGCGCCAAGCGCCCACGTGACCCAGCGGTCCGGCAGCGCCAGCCAGCCAGGATAGCGGCCGTTGATCGACAAGTGGCGCGAGGTGTCGAGCGCGAATGCGCGGTGCACCACCGCCTCGGTTGGAATATCGCGCAACTGATCCGGCCCGCTCTGGGCGTAGGCGCGCGGATGGGCCGACAGCACCACCGGCTGCCAGCCGAACTGTGGCAGGTATTGGGCAAACTTCAGGGTGCGCTGGATGCCGCTGCTGCCGCGCAGCGGCGGAAAGTGGAAGGCGATCATCAATACCCGCTTTACCATGACTTGATCCAGTCGCCGGTCCACGTCGCTACTTGGTCGCGCCAGACCCGGCGTGAAAACGTATGGTCCGCCTCGTCGAGCGCGTGGCGGGTGACCTGGCGCGCGCCAAGCAGGCGCCGCCATTTGGCGGAGGCGTTTGCCAGGTCGGAAAATTCCCGCGCCGTCAGGTCGCGTCCGCTTAGTATTAACAAGACTTTTCCTTTGAAGTTGGCCAGTCCGGCCAGCATGCGCTCCGGCAGCGGCACATCCGCGGTTGCGTGACCGACGCCGCTGTTGGTAGCGGCCGGCTTGGCGGCGGCGCCAGCCACGCCAACAAACGAGCGCAACGCACCGCCGTAGTTGAAACGTCCGCTGACGATCTTGCGCCACAGCGCCGGCTGCAGCAGGCGGTCCAAATAGTAATGCTTGAGGGTCGCCTTTGCATGGCCGCCGCTGGTACGAACCCAGGGGTTAAGCAGCACCAAGCCGCACACGCGTTCATCTTCGGCGCCGTAGAACAGGGCCGCCGACGCCGCATCGCACAGCCCCCAAATCACCACTTCCCGCATGCCGGGAACGGTAGCGATGAAGTGGTCGATTGCCGCGCGCAGGTCGAGTTCGACTTCTTCGAAAGTGCGCGGCTCGCCGACGCTGTCGCCCATGCCGCGGTAGTCGAAACGCATGGCAGGAATGCCTTGCGCGGCGAGGCTGCGCGCCAGCAGGGCGAACTGGCGGTGGCTGCCGACCCGGTACTGCGGGCCGCCGACGACGATCAGTACGCCGCGCGCGCCGCCTTGCTGCGGCACGCTGGCAATGCCGTACAGGGAGGCGCCATGGCAGTCGAACGTGATTGCCTGTTCTTCGTAATTCATGCTGCGGCTCGGCTCAGTACGGACAATGTCGCCGCCAGCAGTGCGGCGCATTCCGTCACTTCCTGAGTGGCCCAGAACGGCGGGCAAGTGACCAGGTGGGTGCGCAGGTCGACGCCACTGGCATGCCAGACGGCAACCACCTTGGCGGCTCCGGGCGAGAGCGGACGGCCGTCGGCCGGCACTGCCTCGAACCAATGAACCGGACAGGCAGTTGCCAACAGCGCGGCGGCGTCGAGTCCTTCAATAGCGTCGGCCAGCGTCGGTGCCAGCTCATAGCCGGCAATCTCCAGCGCGACGCCGGCGCGCAGCATGTCGCGCAAGGCCTTGGTGCCGCCACCTTTTTCCTTGTCTTCGCCGAGCATGTCGTTGGCGATGCGCAGGCGCAGGAACTGGGTGAGGAAGGTTGCGCCGTTTTGCACCGGTTGCCACAGCAGCAGGGTGGCCGGCGCTTGCGGTGCACCGGGCGGATGGTCGCGCGCATAATCAAGCGCGAGCAGGGCGCCCAGGCGCAGTCCCCACAGGCTGACCGGGCGGCCGAGCCGCTGCCGCAGCCATTGCTGGCCGAGCGCGACGTCGCGTTTCCAGATGTCCCAGCGCGCCTCCGAAAAATCGCCGCTGCTGTCGCCACAACCGTACAGGTCGAGCAGCAGTACGCCGAATCCTTCGGCCGCCAGGGCGCGCGCCTGCAGGGCGGCCATGCGGCGCGCCTTGTTCATCTCTTCGCCAAACGGCGGCACATACAGCACCGCACCGCGGCAGGCGCCGGCCGGCGGATGGAACAGGCAAAAGCGCTGGCCCGGTTCCGCTTTTAAAAAAAAAGGCTCAGCGCACGGGGCGAATGTCACCTGCGCCATTACGCCAGTTTTTGCTGTACAAAAGCGTTCAGGCTGCCGAGGGTTTCGAACGTGGTGGCACTGATTTCGTCATCATCGACGACGATGCCGAAGTGTTCTTCGAGCGCGGCAATGAGGTTGACCACCGCCATCGAATCGAGTTCAGGAATGCTTCCCAGCAAGGCCGATTGTTCGGTAAGGGCGTCTTTCGCTGTACCGAGGCTGAGCACGTCAGCGAGGATGGTTTTGATTTCTTCGAGATACATCATTATTCAATCATTCCGACGGTTGTTTTTCGAGCTGGTTCAGGGCGGCCGGCACGGCGTCTGCTGGCGCCGGCGCGCGGTTTTGGCGGTTTTTGAGAATGGTGTGCAATCGAAGCAGTATTGGCCATCGATAACTGTTCACATGGTACAGCGTCCTTACCTCGTCGGTCCACCGCAGGTGCCATTCCATAACTTTGCCGTAAAACTCCAGAGTAGAAAACTTTTGCTCCGCAAACATCTGCTGGCAGGTTTCCTCGCGCATCAGGAACGCCGGCGATAAGTGGCTAGGCACGGTTTCGTCGTAAGTGGTTTTCAGGACGATCAGGCTACCATTGCCTTCGATGCACAGGTTCATCGCCACCACCTTGCCATTCAAGCGGTAGCGGATCACGCTGGCCGCGCCGCGCCGGGCAAACCCCTCCAGCATGCTGCAGTAGAAACGTCCCTGTTGATTGTCGGGGTGGATCGCGGTGCCGCCTTGCGCTTTCCAGCCGGCGCTTTCGAGCAGTCCGTAGTCGGCCACTGCCGCAGCCATCTGCTCCGGCGCCCGGCTCGTTTCCATGTGCACGGTATGGCCTTCATTGGCTAGCCGGACGCGCTGCTTTCTCAAATTGGCCCGCAGATTCTTGCCGCGTGCGGCCCAGTAGTCCTCGAAGCTGCCCTTGATCCGGATGCGCGCAGTGTCAACATAGTCGAGCGTCTGCATCAAGGCGCTGCCAGGCGGGCGCGGGAACAGGAACGGGTCGCACTGGGTTACGCCGATTACCAGCGGCAGGCCGGGCAATTTGCGCATCAAGCCGTTCAGCAGGTCACCAAGGTTGCACTCTGGCAGGTTCATCCACAGTCCTAGCGGCGCTTGCGATGGCTGAAAGGTGTCCCATGCACTGGCGCGGCTGGGCGCCATGATGGCCATCGCCACCACCGCCTGCTGTGATGTGCAAATCGCCAGCAATTCCTTGCCGGTGCCAAACTCGGTCAACAGGGGCTGCACAAATTCGAGGTCGAACAGCGCTGAAGCAGGTCCTTGCTGGTTCAATTTCTGCCACGTTGCGGCATGGTTGGCGAAGTCGCTCGCCGGCACTACAGTCCAGTTCATCATGATGGCGAGCGGTGCGAAAGCAGCGCGTCCTTAATTTTAATGATCATCCAGTCGAGTTCCCCGTCGCGCAATTCCTGGTGACAGGAAAATGACATCACGCGGCGCGAAAGCTCGACGCTGTTGAAGCAAACCGTCGCATCGACGCCGGGCCAAAGGTATTCGCCAAAGCGAATGATCGGCACGCCCTGCGACTTCAAGGTGTGGAACACCGGTTGTGGATAATCGGTGATTAATGGAAAAACCCAGGGGAATACTCCCTCGGGCAGGGTTGCAAACAGTGGACGGCAGCCAGGCAGGCCGACCAGCGCCGCCGCAAGTTTCAGGTAATTTTGGCGCCGCACTGCACCCATGCGGGAGCGCGAGACCAGTTTCAGCATCCAGCGCGAGAACAGCGACGAGCGCTTGTCGAGCCAGGCGGGATCGAAACTGAAACCGCCTTCGGACGAGCCGGGAACCATCGACTGCGTCGCCGACGGCTTGCGCGCCTTGATGGCGCGCCACAGCAGGTCCTTGCTCGCCAGCGGCAGCCACAGCAGCGCCTTGACCAGCCCGAGCCGGCCGTATTCAAAACTGTCTTCGAGCGCGTTAAGTGCCGCTTTCGCTTCAAAGCCAACGCCGCCCGAGCGCAGCGCGACCCCGGCGAGCGAATGGCGTGCCGACACCAGCATGCCGCCTTCGTAAATCGGAAAAAATTTCATGCTGCTGGCAATTGCGTAATCGCCGTAGGAACCGACCGGTCGTCCCTGCTGCTCGCCGAGGAAACAATGGGCACAGTCTTCCAGCATCAGCAAGCCGCGGTTGTCGCAAAACGCACGGATGGCCGACAAGTCCTGTGGGAAGCCAAAATAGTTGGTGACCATCATCACCTTGACGCTGGCGTCGATCTTGGCGGCGACATCGTCGAGGTCAACCGACGTGTCGGCCTTGATGCGGTAGAACACCGGGGTAGCGCCGGCCCAGGTCACCGGTTCGATCATCGAGGCGCAGTGAAAGGCTGGCACCAGCACGCAGTCGCCGGGGCCGACCTTCATCTGGCGCAGCGCCAGTGCAATCGCGATGCGTCCGCTGGTGACCAGTTTGGCATTGCCCACATCCAGGATCGAAGGCACCGGCGGGGCGCCGCGTTTGAGAAACGCGGCAAGCGACAGCACCGGTTTTACCGGCGCATGGGCGACTGGATATTCCGGGTAGACCGGCGACGGGGGCAGTGCTGCGCCCGTGGCGGCGTCTTGGCCGACGCCAGCGGGATGGTGCACAGCCCGGTTGACCATCTGCTTGACATGCATGTCCATGATTTTTCAGTTTCCATTTCTACATTATTCGCGAGTATAACCCGGCACGGAAATAATTATCTGTAAGGCAATGCAAACGAGCATGGTTTGTTTCGGAAGGTAAGGATTTTCTATGCAGATAGGCAATTTTTTGCTGTTACAATATCAGCCCAGACGCATGCCCGCATGGCGTTGCGACTCAATCGCAGAAGGTAGTTAGCTCTTGGAAAAAATTAACAACGAAATTGCCAAGGGCGCAGTATGGATGGTCGCATTCAAGCTGATCGATCGCGGCGTCGGCCTGGCCAGCACCATTGTGCTGGCCAGGCTGCTGGCGCCGGCCGACTTCGGCCTGATTGCCATTGCCATGATGCTGATCGGCGCGCTGCAACTGCTGTTCGCCTTCAACTTCGACGTCCACCTGATCCAGAAGGCCGATGCCGGCCGTGATCAATTCGATACGGTATGGACGTTTAATGTTCTGTTCGGCATGCTGTGCGCGGCACTGTTGGCCGCGCTGGCCCATTTCGTCGCCGTGTTCTACCGCGAGCCTCGCCTCGAAGCGGTGGTCTACACGCTGGCGGTTGGGTGTTTCGCCGCCGGCTTCGCCAATATCGGCCTGGTCATCTTCCGCCGCGAGATGCGCTTCGACCGCGAGTTCAAATACATGCTCGGCAAACGGCTGGCGCCGGTGCTGGTCACCATCCCGATTGCGATTTGGCAGCAAAGCTATTGGGCGCTGGCGATCGGGCAGCTGACCGGCACGTTGGCGTCAGTATTGCTCTCTTACTATGTCAGCGATTATCGGCCGCGCTTTTCGCTGAAAGCGAAATCCGAACTGTTTCATGCCTCGAAGTGGTTGTTTATCAACAACATGCTGCAATTCCTCAACGGGCGGGCGGCCGAATTTGTCATCGGCAAGTTCGCCGGGGTTGCCGGGCTCGGCGTCTATACTATTTCCTCGGAAATCTCGACCCTGCCGACGACCGAACTGGTCGCGCCGATCAACCGCGCCGCCTTCCCAGGCTATTCGCGGCTTGCCCACGACATCGACCAGTTGCGCAACAGTTTTCTCGGGGTCATTTCGGCCATCGCGCTGTTCGCACTGCCGGCGGGCATTGGCATTGTCGCGGTGGCCGACTTGATGGTGCCCGCGGTGCTCGGCTGGAAATGGCTGAGCGCTATCCCGCTGATCCAGGTGCTGGCGGTTTACGGCGTGTTGACCGCGCTGCAAACAAATATTGGCTATGTCTACCTGGCGGTAGGGCGGCCAAGACTGATCACGGCTGTCGCGGGAGTGCAGTTCGTCGTCTTGCTTGCCTTGTTGCTGCCCGCAACCTGGTATTGGGGGGCGACTGGCGCCGCCTGGTCGTTCCTCATCACGGCAATCTGCATGGTACCGGTCAACCAGGTACTGATCGCCAGGCAGCTGCATTTATCGGCATTTGCGTACGGCGCCAGGCTGTGGCGCCCGGCCCTGGCGTCGCTGGTCATGGCATTCGCGCTGCTCGTCCTGAAACGCCAGCTCGCGCCAGCTAATGAGGCACACGCGTATGTGCTGGCATTGTTGCTGTGCGTGGCGGCCGGCGCCGCGGTATACGCCGCCACCTTGTACTTGCTGTGGCGCATGTCGGGCCGTCCCGACGGCGTCGAACGCGCTTGCCTGGACCGCGTCGGCGATGCGGTACGCAAGTTCGGTTCGCGGCTGAACCTGGCGTAGGCAGCTTATTTCCTTAAATGCGGCATTTTTTTAAACACTTGCATGCAAACTGACTGCTGAGTGACGAGCTTGAAAAGCTGAACGCAGACGTCGGAAGGCATCAATTTCTGGTCGACCCGCCTGAGCTGGATTACAAAATGCGTCGGCTGGCAGCCACAACTAAAGCGATTTTGCCCGCGATTTGAATAATAAAATGCTAATATTCGCCCCCTGTTGCAGCAATTTCAATAATGTTGCGCCAATCCTTGCAGGAAACGATAGAACGCATGAGTGACCTGATCCACGAATTCATCTTCACCTCGGCTGAGCGCACGCCGCGCGCCGAAGCGCTGGTTGCCGGCCAGCGCCGGCTCGACTATGCCACCCTGGCACATGCCGTCCGCCAAGTTGCCAACGCCTTGCTGTTGGCCGGCCTCGGCCGCGGTGAACGGGTCGCCGTCTACCTCGAAAAGAACGTCGAGAACGTCACGACGATGTTCGGCGCCGCAGCCGCTGGCGGCGTGTTCGTGCCGGTCAATCCACTGCTCAAGCCCGAGCAGGTCGCTTATATTCTGGCCGATTGCAACGTGCGGGTGCTGATCACCTCGGCCGACAGGTTGCGCTTGCTGGCGCCGGCGCTGGCGCTGTGTCCCGACCTGAAGATGGTCATCGTCACCGGCGCCGCCATGACCGACAAGTTGCCGGTCATCGAGGCGGTTGCCGTGCAGGCCTGGGAGGCCTTCGCGGACTTGGGCGACACCAGGACCCGCGCGCACCGCGTGATCGACGCCGACATCGCCGCCATCCTGTACACCTCGGGCAGCACCGGCAAGCCAAAAGGTGTGGTGCTGTCACACCGCAATATGGTAGCCGGCGCCACCAGCGTCGCCAGCTATCTGGAAAATACGGCGGCCGACCGCATCCTGGCAGTGCTGCCGCTCAGTTTCGACTACGGCCTCTCGCAGCTGACGACGGCGTTCCACGTCGGCGCTACCGCCGTGCTGATCAATTACCTGCTGCCGCGCGATATCGTCAAGGCGGTGGTGGCCGAACGCATCACCGGCCTGGCGGCGGTGCCGCCGCTGTGGATTCAGGTTGCCCAGCTGAGCTGGCCGGCCGACTGCACGCTGCGTTACCTGACCAATTCGGGCGGCGCCATGCAGCGCCCGACCCTCGACGCGCTTCGCCGCGCGTTGCCGAATGCCCGGCCGTTCCTGATGTACGGGTTGACCGAGGCGTTCCGTTCCACCTTCTTGCCGCCGGAAGAACTGGACCGGCGCCCCGATTCGATGGGCAAGGCGATCCCGAACGCTGAAGTGGTCGTGCTGCGCCCCGACGGCAGCGAATGCGACCCCGGCGAAGCGGGCGAACTGGTGCACCGCGGCGCGCTGGTGTCGCTCGGCTACTGGAACGACCGTGCCAAGACGGCAGAGCGGTTCAAGCCGGTCGTCTCGAACCATCACGGTCTGCCGCTGGCCGAAATGGCGGTCTGGTCGGGCGACACCGTGCGCAAGGACGAGGAAGGTTTCCTGTATTTCATCAGCCGCAACGACGAAATGATCAAGACCTCCGGTTACCGGGTCAGCCCGAGCGAAGTCGAAGAGGTGGTGTACGCCCGCGAACAGGTGGCCGAAGCGGCCGCCATCGGCGTGGCCCATCCGACCCTCGGCCAGGCCATCGTCGTGATTGCCTTCGCCAGGGAGGACGTGGCGATCGACGCCGCTGCCCTGATGGCGGCCTGCAAGCCGCACCTGCCAGCCTACATGCTGCCGGCCCGTATTGTAATGTCCGCCACCAGCCTGCCGCGTAACCCGAACGGCAAGATCGACCGCAAGTTGCTTAGCATGCAACTGGAAAATATTTTCATGGAAGCCGCCCAATGAACTCCGTGCGCCCGCAACACGCGCCGATGACGCAATTTCCCGTCGTCGACGATTGCCTTCAGATCGGCGGCATGGCGCTGACCCGGCTGGCCGAACGGGTCGGCAGCACACCATTCTATGCCTACGACCGCGCCAAGCTGACTGATCGCGTCGCTTTGCTGCGCCAGTACCTGCCGCCCGAAATCCACCTGCATTACGCCATGAAGGCCAATCCGATGCCGGCCGTGGTGCAGCACATGGCGTCGCTGGTCGACGGCATCGACATTGCCTCCGGCGGTGAACAGCGTGTCGCCCTCGACACCACAATGGACCCCGGTCTGATCAGCTTTGCCGGCCCGGGCAAGAGCGACGCCGACCTGTCCTGCGCGATTGCCGCCGGCGTCGTGCTGAACATGGAATCGGAAGCCGAGATGGAGCGCATCGCCGTGGCCGGCAAGCGCCTGGCCATACGGCCAAAGGTGGCGGTGAGGGTCAACCCCGACTTCGAATTGAAGTCGTCCGGCATGAAGATGGGCGGCGGCCCGAAGCAGTTCGGCGTCGATGCCGAACGCGTGCCCGCCATGCTTGGCCGCATCGGCGAGCTGGACCTTGATTTCTACGGTTTCCACATTTACAGCGGTTCGCAGAACCTGAAGGCCGCGTCGATCCAGGAAGCGCACGAAAAAACCTTTGCGCTGGCGATCCGGCTGGCCGCGTACGCGCCAAGAGCGCCGCGCACGCTGAACATCGGCGGCGGCTTCGGGATTCCGTATTTTCCTGGCGAAGGCCGGCTCGATCTCGAAGCGGTGGGCGCCAACCTGACACTGCTGCTGCCCGGCGTGCTGCTGGCGCTGCCTGGCGTGCAGGTGCAGATCGAACTGGGCCGCTATTTGGTCGCCGAGGCCGGCATTTACGTCAGCCGCGTGATCGAACGCAAGGTGTCGCGCGGCCAGGTGTACTTGGTCACCGACGGCGGCTTGCACCACCATTTGGCCGCATCCGGCAACTTTGGCCAGGTTATTCGCAAGAACTATCCGGTCGTGATCGGCAACCGGGTTGCCGGCGGCGAGCGCGAAATCGCCTCCGCCGTCGGCCCGCTGTGCACGCCGCTCGACCTGCTGGCCGACCAGATGGAAATGGCCAAAGCCGATGTAGGTGACCTGGTGGTGGTGTTCCAGTCCGGCGCCTACGGCCTGACGGCCAGTCCGGCGGCCTTCCTCAGCCACCCGGGCGCGCGCGAAGTGCTGGTCTGATTGCGCCGCCAACCAACCCATCGAAGAAAGTGTCCGAATGTCTGATTTTGCCGGAGTGTTGCAATGAGTGGTTTGTGTGGATGGATCGGCAATGGGGCCAGCGCGGCTGATAACCGCGGCCTGATCGAAGCGATGGCGGCGCCGATGGGGCGCTTCGACGCCAGTCCTGTCCAGACGTTGCAGGGGCGCAGCAGCGCGGTGGCGGTGTCTGCGGCTGGCGCTGGCGCCCAGTTGTACCAGAATGGTGCGCTGACGGTGGCCTTGTGGGGCCAGGCCTGGCTGCGCGATGAGCGCATGGCGCAGCAGGCGGCCGAGCAAGGCGTCGGCAAGGCGCTGGCGGACGCGTGGCGCAAATCGCCTCAGCTCGCCTGCGCCAGCCTGTCCGGTGCGTTCGTGCTGGCAATCATCGACGAGGCCGCCGGCGAGGCCATGCTGGCAATCGACCGCATGGGCACCCTGCCGCTATCGTACCAGTTGGCCGGCGAGGCACTGGTGTTCGGTTCCTCGGCCGACACCATTGCGCGCCACCCGCTGACGCCGGCCCGGATCGACCCTCAAGGCATCTACAACTATGTGTACTTCCACATGGTGCCGAGCCCGGGTACGGTGCATGCGAATCAGCAGCGCCTGCGGCCGGGCGAATACCTGCTGTACCGGCAGGGCCGCATCGAGACCCATCAGTACTGGCGCATGCAGTTCGAGGAGCGTGGCAGCAAGTCCCTGCCGGAACTGAAGCAAGAGTTCCGCGACGTGCTGCGCAGCAGCGTGCGCGAGGCGATCGGCGGCCAGCAAGTGGGCGCCTTTCTCAGCGGCGGCACCGACAGCTCGACCATTGCCGGCACCCTGTGCGAGGTAAGCGGCGCCCCCGCCAAGACATATTCGATCGGCTTCGAGGCGGAAGGCTACGACGAGATGGACTATGCGCGCCTTGCCTCACGCCATTTCGGCACCGAGCACCACGAGTATTATGTTACTCCCGACGACGTGGTAGCGGCGATCCCGAAAATCGCCGGCGTGTTCGACCAGCCGTTCGGCAACGCCTCGGCGGTGCCGGGTTACTACTGCGCGAAGATGGCCCAGGCCGATGGCGTGACGCGCATCTTCGGCGGCGACGGCGGTGATGAACTGTTTGGCGGCAACGAGCGCTATTCGAAGCAGCACGTGTTCGCGCGCTACGAGCGGGTGCCCGGCTTGCTGCGCAAAGCCTTGCTGGAACCGGCGGTGTTCAACTTCCCGGCCGGCGAGCATTTCAAGCTGGTGCGCAAGGCGCGCAGCTACATTGCGCAGGCGTCGGTGCCGATGCCGGCCCGACTTGAGACCTACAACCTGCTGGGCCGCTACGGGCCGTCGCAGGTATTCACCGACGATTTTCTGGCGGGCGCCGACGCCGGTGCGCCGCTGGCGAGCCTGTCCCATACCTACGGCAAGAGCGATGCCGGCAGCCTGATCAACCGTATGCTCGAACTCGACCTGAAGATCACCCTGGCCGACAACGACTTGCCAAAAGTGGTGAAGGCGTGCGAACTGGCCGGCCTGGAGGCGGCGTTTCCATTCCTGAACGACCAGATGGTGGCATTTTCGGCGCGCCTGACGCCGCAGCAAAAGCTCAACGGCACGCAGCTGCGCTGGTTTTTCAAGGAAGCGCTGCGCGACTTCCTGCCGAACGAAATCATCACCAAGCAAAAGCACGGCTTCGGCCTGCCGTTCGGCGTCTGGCTGCAGCACCACAAGCCGTTGCAGCAACTGGCCACCGACAGCCTGACGGACTTGAAAGCACGCAAGATCGTGCGCGGCGAGTTCATCGACCAGCTGGTCGGCCAGCACCTGTCCGAGCACGCCGGTTATCACGGCACCATGGTGTGGGTGCTGATGATGCTTGAGCAGTGGTACAAGCAGCGGGAGAGCAGCCATGGTTAATCGTATTGCGGCCATCATTCCGTATTATCAGAAGCGCGCAGGCATTCTCAGCAAGGCAGTGACGTCGGCTCTGGCGTAAGAAGGAAATGCACAGGCGATCATTATTGTCGTCGACGATAGTTCGCCGGTGCCGATCCGGGTTAAAGTCATATCGTTATACACATCTTTTTTCGCTCAGCGTCATTTCAACCCGGAGCGGTCATTTTTATGAGATTTTAACTAAAAATTAGGCAAAAGTGAGTATTTTGTATCAAAACGCACCGATTCTCCGCTAGCCCCCGTGCCTGCGATGTTCAGGAAGGTCGGATGCAAGTCATTGATTTTATTAACTAAAAAAGATGTGTATAACGATATGGGTTAAAGTGACGTCGCTGCTCAATGTCTGTCCCGGCCGCATCATGCTCCTCGAGCAGCCGAACGGAAAACGGTTCTTAGGCTGCGCTGTCGATTTTTCCTAACCAGAGCAACGAATTTCAAAATTCGTACCTAAGTACCTGCCAGGAAAAAATTGTGAAAATGGGTGTGGTTCTGGCCGTAACGCGCCTGTCAGGGCCACAGGAATCCACAATTTATTATTGGCGAGTACTTAAGTTTGGCCATCGATTTGTATATTTAAAAAGTTATAAAGTGAAGCAATCAATTCTAATCGTCCTTCCATGGTCTCCCGAATTGCCTGGCGGAGTAAGCGTTGTCGTGCGTAATTTGGCAAAGACTTGGCTTGATGAATCTATCCCATCAACGATTTTGGTAAATGATTGGAATACTATCAATATAAAAGAGGTTGGCTGCCAGACATTCCAACTAAGGCTCTCTGTAATAAGCAAATTTATATTTAGAAATATTTTGAAATTAATCATTACCGCGCTGCCAATCTTGATAAGGACTTGGAGTTTTTTACGAGCGCGTAAGATCACAACTGTCTATTTTCATTATCCAAGCCTCGATGCGCTAGGGATTTTGATATTGAAGCGCGTAAATATATATCGAGGAAGTGTAATTCTATGCTTCCACGGTACCGATGTTCGGCGCCCAATCAATCGTATCGAAACAATTTTGTGGAGATTTGTGTTTGCGTCGGCAGATGCTGTAACTGCATGTTCAAATGCCTTAGCTCGAGAAATCGAACGCAATTTCGCTTTAGCCACTGGACAAGTGCTAACTATTTACAATGGCGTCGATACCGCTACTTTCGCTCCTAGTGCGGCTGCTAGAGATGCTTGGATTGGTTTTCCGATAGTCGGAAAGCCATATATTGTCAGCGTTGGAAGTTTCATCGAACGAAAAGGGCACCGTTTTTTACTCGACGCTTTCGCCCATCTGGCACCTAAATATCCTGACCTTTACCTAGTAATCATAGGCATGGACGGCCCTGAACGAATACCACTAGAAGCAATGGTAGCGCAACTTCAGTTGGAAAATCGAGTTCTATTTTTAATAGGACTGCCGCCGGAACAGGTTGCTTATATCGTGGCGCGAGCGATGGTCTGCGTACAACCTTCGATTGCTGAACCTTTCGGCATGGCTGTAATTGAAGCAGGAGCATGTGGCGTGTTGGTGGCCGCCTCCAACGTTGGCGGACATGCGGAACTTATCGAAAGTGGGGTAACGGGCCTACTCTTCCCAGCATCGAACAGTCACGCTATCGCATGCGTGCTTGAAAAACTGTTTTGCGGCTGGTCGTTACAGCACGCAATTGTTTTGAAATTTCGAGAACAAATACTTGTGCAGTACACTTGGAAGGCATGTGCAGACGCTTACATTGCAGCAGGAAATCGCTAGCCGACTTCAAATCGTGCATTAGTCTTACAGGAAGGCGATACCGCTGACGAGTTTGACAGAGTTTGAATTTGCCAACCTACGAGGAATCAACGATGACACAGGAAAAAAAGATAAGTGGGTTCGATGGCGTAACGTGCAGAATTCTCGATCAATGCAGTCATCGCGGCTTGGCATTCCGTTCTTGGAGTGCCGGTGGAAGCACAGCTGTCTTTAGCAAAATAACCCGGCAGCCTCTCAAACCGAGTGCAACACCTCCTGCTGCTTATTAATTAATCTTGCCGTTCCACCGTCAAGGTGGCTTGTGCAGTGAGATTTTTCGCCATCCGCAGCGCGAAGCGCAGCGGGGTACGATCCCACGGGCTGAAACGAGGCAGCTGAAAAACGTCGCTTGTATGTTTGTCCGCCCCCCATGCTGTTGAGACCGCGCCTTCAAAGCCCAAGTTGCGGGTCATGGCGACGTGTTCGGCAAGGTAGTCGGTGCCGGGTTTTCCATTAGGATAGGCAAATAACCGGACCGGCTCGCCGATGATGTTTTCCAGCGCCTGCTTGCCCTCAGCGATTTCCGAGCGTGCTTTTGCCGGCGGCAGTTTGGCCAGGATCGGGTGGTTAACGGTGTGCCCGCCGATGTCCATGCCCCCCTTACTGAGCTCGTTGACCTGCACCGAGCTCATCATCAGGTTGTCGGGCAAGACGATTCCGCCGATGTCGACCATCCGGCTAACCTGGTCCAATCTATGTTCCAGAGGCAAATACTTCAGCTGGCCGATCAAGGCCTGTATGGCTTGCTGGCGTTTCGCCGTGGAACCGATTTCGTGGCTGCCGAGGCCGATGGAACGTGCGTCGAGGACGCCGGCCGGATAGCGCCGCACCAGTTCGATGACAGTGTCATTCCACATCCGCCCGCCATCGAGAAAACCGGTGGCGACGAAAAAAGTGGCCGAGAGCTTGTGGCGCTGCAGGATCGGCAAGGCGACTTCCGCATTGTCGGCATAGCCGTCATCAAAGGTAATGCAGGCAGCGCGCGGTGGCAGGGTTCCCGCGGCGGTGTGGCGCACCGCGTCCAGCAATGGGATGACGTTGAACATCGACTTGATACGGTGCAGGTCGCGGTCAAAGTCGGCCCGGTCGACCTCGGCAGGGAAGAGCGGGTCCTTCTGCGGCAGCACACGGTGATAGATGAAGATCGACAGCCCGCTCTTGCCCCCGGGCGAGAGCATGCGCATCAGCCCTTTGCCCAGCATTAGCGAGACGGTGGATTCGCGGTCCACGACAGGCGCTGCATCAGTGTTGCTGGTGCTGCGGGCGAGGCTGTCAGGTACATCCATTGGTGGCTTTCTTTTGTTCTAGTAGCTGGCTTGCTTTTGCGACGATCTGGGCTGCCGTCTTGTCGTCGGCCGTCTTGGTTTTCAGGTGTTTCTCGACCAAAAGCCGGGTCGCAATCATCGCCGTCATGACGTAGTAGGGCACGTCGAAATAAGCCAGGCTGAGGAAGGCGCCGCCGACCACGAAGCCGAGCAGGCTGACCTGCAGCATCGGGACAAGATCTAACGCCCACTTCAGTTCGGGGTCATGCTTGCCGTGCTTGAGCACCCAACTGCCGTTGCGCCAGGTCAGCACGCCAATCGCCAGGTAGAGAAACAGGCCAATGAAGCCGTGCTCGCCAAGCACCTGGAAATAGATGCTGTGGGCGGCGTGGACGTCTTTCGGATTCGGCGCGTAAAGGGCGAACACGACTTGATCGTAGATCTCGAAGCCACCGCCGAGCGGCCGGTCCATCGCCAGGTTGGTCGCCATGTGCCAGGCGTTGACCCGGCCCATCGCCGAGGCGTCGTCCTTGTATTCATGAATCGTGTCCATGCGATCGTGCCATTGCGCCGGCATGGCCAGCAACAGCACTGGAACGAACAGGATCATCGCCAAACCGATCGCCAGTTTTTCTTTGCTCTTGAGCCAGAAAAATACGGCCATTGCGACAATCGCCAACAAGGCGCCGCGCGAATATGAACCCAGCGAGGCGAGGGCGCACAAGCCCATCGACGCAATGAATGCATAGCGGCCCCATTTGTTGCTGGTGATCTTCATCAGATAGAACATCAGCGGGATGATCATCACGAACGCAAGAGCAACTTCATTGTTGCCGGCGATAAAGGTTTCGGCCGGTCCCCACACGCGATCGTTGCCTCCGCTACGGATGGTGAAAATGCCGCCTTTGACGCCGTAGTAGCCGATCGATATAACGATCGACCAGATCGCCAGTTCGATGTGCTTGCGCTCCTTGAGCAGCATCATGACGACCAGCGTCATGCCGAAGATCTTCATGACCTTTTTCCACTGGTCGTACACAAGGTCGATGTGCATGGCAAACAGGGATGTGAGCGACATCCACGCTAGAAACGCAATGAACACGGCAATGGTCGGCACCATCGGCAACTTCTTGTCCTCCTTTTGCACGACCAGGCTGATGATGGTGACGGCAGCAATAATTGCGGCGAACGGGAACGTGCGCGCAAAGCCCCAGCCCTGGGCGTGCGGATTCATCACGCTGATCCAGATCCACATCACCGCGCCCCAGTACGGTCGCTTGTAAATCAGCGGCAGCGTGCCGAATACAATCAAGGTAACAAAGATGTCTCTCATCGAACGCTCTCTTTCAGCGCGGCTGGGCCGCGTCGACCTTGCTGACAACGTAACGAAATTTTCCGGATTTCTCGGGCAGAATGGCAGCCACCTGCTCGACCTCGATTGCCACCGCGGTGCCGAGCCTGGCCTTGAAGCCGGCCATGATCTGTTCCTGCAGAACGGCGCCGAGCGGGGCGTCGGCCACCACCTGCACGCGGGTCAAGTCAATTGTTTCCTGGGTAATCTTGAATGCCGTTACTTCCGGCAGGTCGCGCAGGATGTACACCAGCGCCAGGCCGTGCATCACAGTGCCGTCCCGGGCAACCAGGAAGTCGGTGCTGCGGCCCTGGATTTCCTTGAGCAGCGGCAAGCCGCGCCCGCAGCTGCAAGGGGCGGTGTCGAGCACGCCGACGTCGCCGGTGCGGTAGCGGATGAACGGGAAGTCGCCGGTCGCCAGGTGGGTGACAACAATCTCACCGGCTTGGCCGCGGGGCACGGGCTCGCCTGACGGATCGAGGATTTCGACGATGATGTCTTCGCTGGTGATGTGCATCCCGCCCTGCGGGCACTGATGCGCGATGAAGCCGGCGTCGCGCCCACCGTAGCCATTGGCGACCGGGCAACCGAACGTTTCTGAAATTTGTTGGCGCTGCTCGTCGTAGAGGCGCTCGGAAGTCACGAAAGCGACCTTGATGCCGAGGTCGTCCATGCGCACGCCTTTTGCCCTGGCGTGGCGGGCGATATGCGACAGCGCGGACGGATAGCCGAACAGCATGCGGGGGCGCACCGCGCGGATGTCCGTCAAAAAACCGTCGAGCTTGGCCTCCGACATGGCAAACGCCGGCAGCAGGGCGGTGCGCAGCATGCGATCGCGCACGGCGCGCACAGTGTCTTGCGCGCCGAGCTCGATGGGTGAGCCCCAGACGACGATCTCGGCGTCGCCAATGTCGACGTTCCACCAGCGCGTGGCGCGCCACTTGGCGGCGACGTCATGGCTGACACGCTCTTTGCCGATGTAAAAAATCAGCGGTTCGCCGCTTGAGCCGCCCGTGTTGAAGCGGGCCAGCCCGACCGCATCGATTGCCTTCATGCCGTCGCCAGCGGCGCGAATGGCGGCCTTGTCGAGCAGCGGCAGGCGCCGCAGGTCAACTAGCGACTGAACATCGCGCCGTGGATCGAAGCCGATGACGGCGAACTGATCGCGGTAATGCGGCACCTTTGCCTCGGCCCTGGCCAGCAGCGCGCGCAGGCGCCGCAGCTGCAGCGCCTCGAGTTCGGCCGGCGGCCACCATTGCGACGCTTCCATGCGCTGGCGCACCGCGACGGTGGTGTGGCGCTTCAGGCGTTCGTGCAGCGGAAAGAGCAGGCGTGAGACGAGCTGCGTGTACAGGCCAGTCTGAGGCAGTGTCTGGGTGTTCATGGATGACTGGCAATCTTGGCTAGGCTGGGGTGAATGACAACCCGATACACTTCAAGCAGCCGCGGCCTTACTCCAGCCCAGGCGTATTGTTGCACATATTGCAGGCCGGCCAGTTTCAGGCGGGACGCCAATTCCGGCGAGGCGGCCAGGCGCAGCATGGCGTCGGCCATCGCTTGCGGCGAGCGCGGCGGCACCAGCAGGGCGGTCTTGCCGTCCTCCACCATGAACGGCACGCCGCCGACATCGGTGCTGACCACGGCCACGCCACTGGCAAGGGCTTCAAGTACCGAGTTCGGCATGTTGTCGACCGTACTGGGGTTGAGCATCAGGTCAGCGCCGCGGTACAGCGCGGCCATGCCGGCGTTCTCGACGCGGCCGGTAAATGTCACCGAGCCGGCAATGCCGAGCTTTGCTGCGAGCTGCTTGAGCGAATCGCGCAGCGGGCCGGAGCCGGCCACCACCAGCTGTGCGTCGGGCAGGCGCGCCAGCACGAGGGCGAAGGCGCGCAGCGCCGTTTCGTTATCGTAGATCGGTTCGAGGTTGCGCGCGACCAGCACGCGTAGCGGCTGGCCGAGGCTGCTGCTTGGGGCTGCCGCCGAAAAACGCTCGAGGTTGATGATGTTGGGCACTACGGAAGTCGGGACGCCGTACTTGCCGAATACATGTTCGAGGAAGCCCGACGGCACGATGACGGCGTCGGCGCGCAGCAGGCTCGGGCGCACCCAGGCTTGCGACTTCTGCATGAAGGCATCGGCTTCACCGCCCCGGTAATTGACCACCACCGGGCAACCGCGCAGGCGACCGATCCAGATTGCCGGCGCGGCGTACAAATGCCACGACCAGCCGGAATTGGCCATCACGTGGAACAGCTGGACACGGCCTGCGCTTTGCCACAGCTGTGCCACGAAGGGCAGCAGGCGAAACAGCGCGCGTACGCCTTTGAGCCTTTCCGCCCAGGCCGGCCGGTACGGGGCGTTGACCTGGATGACTTCGACCGCATGGCCTTCGGCTTCGAGCAGGCCGATCAGCTGCAAAGTCTGGTTGGCCATACCGCCCGACGGTGGCGGCAACGGCCCGACGACACCAATACGCAAGGGGGGCAGGGACGGCAAAGTCATCAGGCGGTCGCCTTTCCGGTCACGCCGCCGTACACGCGGTTATAGCGCGCCACGCTGGCCTTCCAGCTGCGTTCGTTTTCGACGAAGCGGCGGCCCTGTTCGCGCAAGGCCGGCCAGCGTTCCGGCGCGCCCAGCAAGGCGAGCGTCTTGTGCGTCAGCGCGAGCGGGTCGCCGGCGCAAAACAGCACGCCGGTCTTGCCATCCTCGATCAGTTCCTTGTGGCCGCCGACGTCGGACGCCACCAGCAGCCGCCCCTGCGCCATCGCCTCTAACGGCTTGAGCGGGGTCACCAGGTCGGTCAGCCGCATCTTCAGGCGCGGGTAGACCAGCACATCGATCAGGTTGTAGTAGCGCTGCACGTCGTGGTGCGGCACGCGGCCGGTGAAGACGACGTTGCCGGCCACGCCGAGGTCGCGGGCCTGCTGCTTGAGAGCGGCGTCCTGCGGCCCGCCGCCAACCAGCAGCACGCGGATCGCCGGATTTTTTTTCAGCATCGCCGGCAAGGCCTGCAGTAGGATGTTAAGACCTTCGTAGGCGTAGAACGAGCCGATGAAGCCGAGCACTGCATGGCCGGCCAAGCCGAGCGATGCGGCCAGCGCTTCATCGCGCGCGCCATCGATGGAAAAATCCTTGACGTCGACCGCATTCGGGATCACCGTCACTTTGTGCGCCGGGATGCCGCGCCCGACTATCTCCAGGCGCAAGCCTTCACAGATGGTGGTGGCAGCGTCGACCCGCTTGAGCGCCCAGGTTTCCATCGCCCGGGTGATGCGGTAGCGCAGCCCCCATTCGCGGGCAGTGCCATGGTCGACCGCGGCGTCTTCCCAAAAGGCGCGGATTTCATAGACCACCGGGATGCCGAGGCGCTTGCCGACCCGCAGCGCAGCGAGCGCGTTGAGCGCCGGCGAGTGCGCGTGCAGCACATCCGGCTTGATCTCACGCGCCACTTCGAGCAGGCGGGCGGCGAGGCGGTCGATGACGGCCAGCTGGTTGAGCACCGGCAGCCGTTTCATCATGCCGGTCGCCGGCGCGGTGCGATAAAACGCCAGGCCGTCGACGGTTTCGCGGTCTTGCTTGGCCGGCCCTTGCTTCGGGCTGGTCAGATGAAAAGTTTCCCAGCCAAGCGCGCGCTGCTGCTGCAGTATCGAGCGGGTGCGGAAGGTGTAGCCGCTGTGCAGCGGGATCGAATGGTCGAGCACGTGCAGTACACGCAGCGGCGCGTTCAACGCGCAGGTTGTCGGCAGCGCGCTCATGCCGTCTCCCCTTGCAATTCCTTGCGCAAAAAGGCTTCGAACATCAGCACGGTCCAGATCGGAGCGCTGTAGTCGCGCCGGCCCGATTCATGCTGCTCGACCATCTGGGCCAGGTAGCCGGTATTGAAGATGCCAGTCGAGGCAAGTGTGTCGCCAAGCAGCGACTCGCGTACGCGCTGGCGCAACGGGCCGCGGAACCAGGTCGCCAGCGGCACCGCAAAGCCCATCTTCTTGCGGTACAGAATGTCTTCCGGCAAATACGATTCCAGGCTTTTCTTAAAAATATACTTGCCTTCGCTGCCGTTGAGCTTCATCGACGGCGGCAGGCCGGAAATCCATTCCACCAGCTTGTGGTCGAGCAGCGGCACCCGCACTTCAAGGGCGTGGGCCATGCTGGCGCGGTCGACCTTGGTCAGGATGTCGCCCGGCAGGTAAGTTTTCATGTCGAGGTATTGGATCATCGACAGCGGATCGTCGGTCGGCGAATTGGCGGCGTGGCCTTGCATCACGTTGATGGCGCGATAGCCTTGCAGGTTCTTGCGGAATTTATCGGAAAACAGCTGGGCGCGCATGTCGTCGGACATGATCGAGACGCCGTGGAAATAGCCTTCCACCAGGTCGCGCGACAGCGCCTCGAAGGTGGTTTTGGCGCGGAACACGCGCGGCGCCCAGTCGGCCTTCGGATAGTATTTGCCGAGCGGCCCGAACACCAGCTTGCGCAGGCCCGACGGCATCTTCGAGCGTACGGCGTCTTCGGCCATCGCATAGCGGTAACGGCGGTAGCCGGCCAGGTTTTCGTCGCCGCCGTCGCCCGACAGCGCCACCGTCACGCGTTTGCGCGCCAGCTGGCAGACGCGGTAGGTCGGGATTGCCGAGCTGTCGGCGTACGGCTCGTCGTACAGGTCGGCCAGGGTGTCGAGCAGCGCGTAGTCGTCGGTGTCGACGGTTTCGGTGACGTGTTCGGTCTGGTACTGGCGCGCCACCTGCTCGGCGTACTGCGATTCGTCGAAGGCTTTTTCCTGGAAGGCGATCGAGCAGGTGTTGACCGGCTCCTTCATCAGGCCGGCCATCATCGCCACGATGGCGCTCGAGTCGACGCCGCCGGAGAGGAAGGCGCCAAGCGGCACTTCGGCCTTCAGGCGAATTTTTACCGCGTCGCGCAGGCGCTCGATCAGTTCGCCCTCGGCGTCCTGCTGGCTCATCGGTGCGTGCAATTTGAACGGCACGTCCCAGAACTGTTTTGGCTGCGGCACCGGCTGGCCGATGCGGATGGTTAAAGTGAATCCAGGCGAGAGCTTCTTGGCGCCGGCGTAGATGGTTTTTGGTTCCGGCACATAGCCGTAGGCAAAATAATCCTCGACCGCCTGCGGATCGATCGCGTGCGGCAGGCCCGGATGGGCGCGCAGCGACTTCAGTTCCGAACCAAAGATGAACATGCCGTCGGGCAGCAGCGCATAGTAGAACGGCTTGACGCCGAGGCGGTCGCGCGCCATGAACATGGTCTGCTTGTTGCGGTCCCAGATGCACAGCGCGAACATGCCGCGCAGCTTGTGCACGCACGCCTCGCCCCAGGCTTCCCATGCATGAACGATGGTTTCGGTGTCGCTTTTGGTGCGGAACACGTAGCCGAGCTGTTCGAGCTCCTGCGTCAGTTCCGGGTAGTTGTAGACTTCTCCGTTGAACACCACGCCGACGTTGCCGGCGACGTTGAACATCGGCTGCTGGCCGCTGGCGATATCGATCACCGACAGGCGCCGGTGGCCGAACCCGACTCCCGGCTCGGTATAGATGTCGCCCTCGTCCGGCCCGCGGTGGTGCTGGGTTTCATTCATGCGCTTGAGCAGCGCCGGGTCAATCGGGCGCGCGCCGCGCGTATCGAAGATGCCTACAATTCCACACATGATTTCACTGGCTTTCTGAATTTTGTTTTACGTTCGCACAAGGTGTCGTACAGCGACTTGTAAGCGGCCACCATGGCGGCCATGTTGTATTTGCGCAGGACGCGTTCGCGGCCGGCGGCGCCGTGGCGGGCCGCCAGAAGCGGGTCGCGTACATAAGCTTCCAGTGCCGCGGCCATGGCGGCCGGATCCGAAGGCGGCACCAGGATGCCGGTGACGCCGTCGTCGACCACTTCGGGAATGCCGCCGACCTGCGTTCCCACCACCGGCAGGCCGCTGGCCATCGCTTCGAGCGCCGAACCGGGGGTGCCCTCGGCCAGCGAGGACATGACGAAAATGTCGAGGCCGCGCAAGATGTCGGCGACGTCGCTGCGCGCGCCCGGCAGCCACACCAGTTCGGCAATGCCGGCCGCCTCGACCTTGGCGCGCAGCGCTGTCAGCAACGGGCCGGCGCCAATGATTGCCAAGCGCAGCCGCGCAGCCGATTGAGGGCAGCGCGCGCGCAGCGCGATGAAGGCGTCGACCAGGCCGGCGTGATGCTTGACTTCCTCGACACGGCCGACCGTGCCGATCACTGTGCAGCCGAGGCCGAACACGGCCAGGTGGCGGTCGGCGCCAGCCAGCGGCGGGTGGAATTTGTCGGCATCGATACCGTTGCCCAGCAGCCGGCTCTTCGCTTCCGGCACCTTGATCACTTGCCGGTTCCATTCGACCATGGCCGCCGAGTTGGCGTAGCAGCAGTCGTAAAACGGCACCATTGCGCGGCGCAGGGCATTGTGCTTGCGGTTGCGTCCCTCGGGGTCGGCCGCATCGCGTCCGTGCGCGCCGCTGATGCGCACCGGCACGCCAGCGAGCAAGCCGGCCGGCGCGTACTCGATTGCGGACAGGTTGTAGCTGTGCAGGATAGCCGGCTTCAAGCGCCGCAGCAGCTTCCACAGGTCGACGTGGGTTTTCAGCGACAGGCCCGGCTGCTTATGCAGCGAATACAGCGCGACACCCGGTTTCTTGATCTTGCTGGCGAAATCGGTGATCTCGGTCAGCGCCACCACGGCGTGGCGGTAGGCGTCGGCAGGCATGCGGTTGATGCGCTCGACCATCAAGTTTTCCAGCCCGCCAAAGTCGAGCCGGTACACTAGGTGGACGATTAGCGGTACTACGCCATTGGTGCTGTCGGTTTGCGCGCCCATCTTACCGTCCCCGAGCCGCCGCCAGCGCCGCCTCGACCGGCGCCAGGTTGGCATGCATGAACGCGCGCATCGCCGTGCGCGCCGCTTCCGAATCTTCTTCGTACGGTGCGGTCACCATCACCGCTGCACCGTCGTCGCTGCGAAACAGCAGTTTTGCCTGCGCCTGCCACAGTTTGCCGACGTAGTCGTTGGCGGTGAAGCGGTTGTCGATCCAATTCCAGTGCCAGACCAGCATCTTGCCGGTTGGACCTTGCAGCTGCGTTTCACGCAGCCAGAACGTGGTGCCTGCAAGCGGTTCGCTGCGCAGGGCGGAACCGGTCTGGCGCCAGCCCTGCTGATGGGCCGCCACAACGTTCACCGAACTGATCAAGGCTTTGTCGCTGGCCTGGTTGCGATAATAGAGCACCGTCAGCGCCACCGGCTGGGCCGGTGCGCCGGGCGAGCCGGTGGCAGCGCGATAGACGCCATTGAAACTTGCGTCGGCCGCCATATATTCCGGCTTCCATGTCGAGAAGGCCGGCGCGGCAGGCCAGCTTGCCTCGACCGGACCGAACTGCACCGGCTTGGGATTGTGGGTGGCACGGGTGTTGTAGGCGGCGAACGCGGGCCACAGCGCAGCAAGCGCAATTAGCGCCGCGGCGATGGCTGCGAAGCTGGCGGCGCTGGCGCTGGCGCCAGAGTGGTGTGCGGCGAGCATGGCTGCGGCCGGGGCAGGGGCCTCTTCCTCGCGCCAGAAGTTGCCGATCCAGAACATGATGAACATGACCAGTCCGAAGAACAGCCAGCCGTAGATCAGGTGGTCGACGCCGACGGCCAGCGTCATGCCGCTGAAGTGGCCAATCATGACGATCATGTACGCCCGCAAGCCATTTGCAATGATCGGGACAATGATGGAAACGACGATGAACAGGACGCGCCGCGAGGCCCTGCGGTAAGTAAGGTAGGCATACAGCAGGCCGATCGTCACTGACGAAATCAGGTAGCGCACGCCGCTGCAGGCTTCTACCACCGACCAGCTGCCGCTCGGAATTTCGAAATGGGTGCCGTTGCGCAGCACGGGAATGCCGGTTGCCTGCACCGCCATCACCGTGAAATCGGCGGTAAACGAGATCAGCGGCGCGATGAAGATCTCGCCGAACGGTACGGCAGCGAGGACGAACAGCAGCGGGAAGGCGAGCGATCCGGCCAGCCGGCGGCCGAACACGGCCAGCGCGGTCAGCGGCAGCATCGCGACGAACATGTACTGCTGCACGACCTGGACTTCGCCCAGCCGCCCCAGCAGCCAGCCGAAACCGGCCAAGGCGACCAGCGCCAGCGCCGGCCAGTACGGCGTCGGCGGCAGGGCCGCAAAATTGGCGCGGCGGCGCCAGATCAGCCACAGGCTGATCGGCAGGATGATGTAGCCGTGGGCGAAGGTTTCGGAGCTGTCCCAGATCGACACGATCGATTTGGCGGTGCCGAAATACAGCGCGAACGGCGCCAGCAGGGCCAGCGCGATCGCCAGCAACGTCGCGCCGCTGATCGGGGTGATCGGACTGACCTTGGCGGAGGGCGTGGCCAGCAGGCCGGGGGGCGGTGTCAGGAGCATTCGAGTCTCGCTTCAATGCGGGCCAGGTTGCCTGGCCAGCTGTAGGATTGTTCAACCTTGGCGCGCGCCACCTGGCCGATGGTGGTGTCGGCCACCACGAGCAGGGCCGACACCGCCGCTATAAAACCGGCGGCGTCAAGCGCCAGCACCAGGTCGGTGCCGGGAATGGCGTCGATGCCTTCCAGCGCCTGCGGCGACACCACCACCGGGGTGGCCATCGCCATCGCTTCGAGCACCTTGTTCTGGATGCCGCGGGCGATGCGCAGCGGCGCCACCGCCACCTCGGCGTGGGCGATGTAGGGCCGCACGTCGGCCACGGTGCCGGTCACCACCACGCCTGGCAGCCGGGCCAGCGCCTGCACCGCGCCCGATGGCCTGGCGCCGACGATGTAAAAGCGCAGGTCGGCGAAGCGCGCCAAAAGGTGCGGCATGACGTCGGCGGCGAACCACTGCACGGCGTCGACGTTGGGCCAGTAATCCATGGCGCCGGTAAACACCACCGCGCGCTCGCCGGCGGCGTACGGGCTGGCGTAGCTGCGCGCGGGCGAAAAATACTCGGTGTCGACGCCGTTGTTGAAAAAGCCGATCTTGGCCGCGCTTTCCGGCGCCAGCCGGCGAAACAGCTCCGCTTCCGGTTGCGAGACGAACAGCGACGCGTCGCAGTCGCGCGCCACAGTGCGCTCGTAGGCCAGCAGCTGGCGCGCTTCGTGGCGGTACAGCCAGTTCATCGGCCAGCTTTTCTGGTCGGCGTACTGGCGCCACTTGTCGGAGTCGACGTCGCAAAAATCGACCACCCGGCGCGCTTGCGGAAACGCTTCGGCGTATTGCGCCATGGCCGACGAGAACACCACGATGCGCCCGATGTCGTGCGCCTGCATGGCGTTGGCGGTCCAGGCGCGCAGGGCGGCGTTGCGGTAATAATCGCGCGACAGCGAACGGTTGGTCAGCAGCGCGCCGAGGCTGCGCACGCGCGACAGCAGCGGGTTGAGCGGGGCGAAATGGCTGCTGGCGCACAGCGCCTGCACGCGCGGCACGTGCTGCCAGTCGTTTGCATCGTCGACAAACGTCGCCAGGTGCACCCGGTACGTCTGCGCCAGGTGCTTGAGCAAGTGGTAGGAGCGGATTTTGTCGCCCTTGTTGGGCGGGTACGGAATGCGGTGGATCAGCAGCAGCAGGTCTTCCATGCGGCTCAGCCCAGATTCTTGACGATGTGCGGACCGAGCACGTTGGCCAGCGCCAGCGGCATTTTTTTCCACAGCTTGATGAACAGCTGGTATTTCGGGTTCAACGGATTGTTGTCGGGCAGCTCAAACGATGCGTACAGCCGGTATTCGTACGGCAGCGGCTGGGCGGTAAAACCCCAGTTCTTCTTGAAGTCGTAGGCGCCGGTGCCGAGTTTGCTGCGGCCGAAGTCGAACAGGCGGGCGCCGCGCGCGCTAGCTGCCTGCATCAGGTTCCAGTACATGAAGTCGTTGCCGGCGACGTCGCGCGCGATCGGCATGCCGCCGCCGTAGTAGGGCACCACTTCGTCGCGCCAGTAAAAACTGAGCACGGCGGCCACCAGCGCGCCGTTCCGGGTAATCACCCGCACTTCGCAGGCGTCGCCGAATTCTTCTTTGAGCAGAGCAAAGTATTTTTTCGGGAACACGGGCGTGCCGAGCCGGTGCACGCTGCTGGCGTAGGCGGTGAACATGCGCTCGACGTTGTCGTCGACTTCGCCCACCAAGCCCAGCTTGATGCCCTTGCGCACCATCGCGCGCTGCTTGCGCGGGATCGCGTTCAGGTTCTCGTCGTCGTCGCTTGAAATGGCTTTGCGGAACGTGACGTACAAATCCCTGGTCTGCCAGGCCGGGTTGCCGGGGTGGGCGGCGACCATGTTGCGGTATTCGAGGTGGCCGACCTTCAGTTCGCGCGCCAGGGCGTCGGCGGCGGCGTCGAGCAGCAGGCGCGCCGCCTCGCTGATGGCGGCCACGCCGCCGTAGACGCAAAAATGCATCGCCCCCAGCGAGTGGCCGAACAGCCGGCTGTTGACTTCCGACAGCGGCAGCACGCCGACGATCTGGCCATCCTGTTCGGCATAATAGAACCAGGTCTTCTGGCCGAACGACTGCTCGATGACGCGCTGCCAGCCGGCGCGGTGAAAGAAGGTGGCGTCGGGACAGGCGTCGACGAACGCGTCCCAGCGGGCGCGGTCGGTCGGCTGCATCAGCTTGATGGTCAGTGGCGCGGACAGTGGCGCCGCGTGGCGCGGCGGCGCCGCTTCAATCATCGAACTCATTGCTTGCCCAAGAAAATACGGTCCATCCGGTCCCAGGCGAAGTCGCGCGTCAGCGCCTCGATGCGCCCTTGCGTGCGCTCGAGGTTGACGTAGTGGCGAAACCGGCTTTTCGCATCGACGCCTTCCGGGCGCGGCTGGCCGGGATCGATTTCCCAGGGATGGAAATAAAAAATGGCGCTCTGGTGGTCGCTGGCGTTGACCCGGCGCATCATCCAGCGCGACACCGCGTAGGGCAGCAGGCGGAAATAACCGCCGCCGCCGGCCGGAAAATTGCGCTCCATCAGGCGCACGGTGGTGACCGGCACTTCGAGCAGGCCGTCCGGGCCGTTCGGGTAGAACGCGAAGCGCGGCGCGTCGGGCATGCCGTAGTGGTCGTGCTTGATCGGATAGATGCTCGAGCTGTAGCGGTAGCCGGCCGCCAGCAGGGCGTCGAGCGCCCACAGGTTGGCGCTGCCGATCGAAAAACTGGGCGCGCGATAGCCGAGCACGGCCTGGCCGCCGATGTCTTCCAGCAGCATTTTCGCGCGCGTGATGTCGTCGGTGAAGGTGGCTGCATCCTGGTCGGAGGCGCGCTGGTGGGCGTAGCCGTGGCTGGCCAGTTCGTGGCCGCCGGCGACGATGCGGCGCACCATCGCCGGATAGCGTTCGGCGATCCAGCCGAGGGTGAAGAAGGTGGCGCGCACGTTGGCAGCGCCGAGCAGGGCAAGGATGCGCTCGATGTTTGCTTCGACCCGGCATTCGCGCGCGGGCCAGCTGGCGCGGTCGATGTGGGGGGCGAACGCCGACACCTGGAAATAATCCTCGACGTCGATCGTCATCGCATTGCGGATCAGCTGGCCGGGCGCGGCGCCCGGGCGTTGGGTGGGGGCGTCGAGCTTCATTCGCTTCTCTCGCTGGTGGCGCTGGTGGCGCGGGTGACACGGGTATCGCTGGCCGGCGCCGGCGTGGCGACGATTTTTTTCAGGATCGACAGTACCGAGACGATCGATTTTTCCAGCCGCATCATGCGTTCGTCCATCTGGCCGCCGCTGCCGGCCGCTTCCGCCGCCATCGGCTCGCCAGGTTCGGCCGGTTTGTGCGGCGCAGCGCCTGGCGGCAGTTCGAACTCCTCGTCGATATCGCGGATCACGGTGTCGACATCGGTCTCGGTGAAGGCGTGCAGTTCTTCCAGGTAGCCCATCAGCAGCAGGCGGTCGCACAAGGTGTTGGTCTTGCGCGGGATGCCGCCGGTGTATGCATGGACGGCGGCGTGCGCACCGCTTGTAAACGACGGGTCGCCGTTCCAGCCGACGGTGGCCAGCCGGTGTTCGATGTAGGCCCGCGTTTCGGCCGCATCCATCGGGCCAAGGTGGTAGCTGGCGATGACGCGCTGGCGCAACTGCTGCATGCCGACGCTGTGCAAGGTGATGCGAAACTCCGGCTGGCCGAGCAGGAACGTTTGCAGCAACGACCTGTCGTCGGTCTGGAAGTTCGACAGCATGCGCAATTCCTCGACCGTGCGGGCAGTGAGGTTCTGCGCCTCGTCGACGATCAAGAGCGCGCGCCGGCCTTCCTGGTCGCACGCGCGCAGGAACCGCTCGAGCCGGGTCAGCAGGTCGGCCTTGCTGACGTTTTCATACTCCAGACCGAACGCCGACACCACCATCCGCAAGGTGTCGTCCGAGTCGAGATGGGTATTGACGATGTGGGCGGCGATGATCTGCTCGGACGGCAAATTGTTGAGCAGGTTGCGCACCAGCGTGGTCTTGCCGGCCCCGACTTCGCCGGTGATGACGATGAAGCCCTCGCCCTGCGACAAACCGTAGTCGAGGTAGGCCATGGCCCGCTTGTGGCCCTTGCTGCCGTAGAAAAAATGGGGATCGGGACGCAGCCGGAACGGCTTGGCGCTGAACCCGTAGTAAGTTTCATACATCGGTTGCTCGATTCCGCTAAAACTGTTGTGAAATGGACGCGCTGAGGGCGTTTTCGCGATACGTGCGCCCGCCCAGGGTCAGTGCGTTGCCATGAAGCCGGCGCAATTCGACGGCGCCCTTGAGCTTTCTCTGCAACTGGCGCGTCATGCCCAGGCTCAGCAGGAGATGGTCGCTTTTGATGCCGGTAGTCAATGATTCGGTGCGCGTCTTGCTCACCAGCAGGCTGGCGCCACTGCGGGGCGATATCCGATATGAGAGCGACAGCGCGGCGCCGGCCTGCCGGGTATTGTCGTTCAGGCTGTCCGCTCCGACGCCGGGCAAGGTGCTGGCCGCTTCCTGCAGCGACAAGGCGCTGCGCCTGGTTGCGTTGAGCGAAAACACCGTGGTGGTCCTGGCCGTATTGAACGCCGTCGACAACAGGAGTTGCTTTTGTAAAATATAACGATTGCCGAAGTAGTTGCTGTTCTGAATGGTCGACGCCGGCAGCCCGTTGCTGCGGATGTAGGCCTCGACCGCCTGCTGGCGCGCCACCGGATCGGCGATGGTGGCGCTGAACAAGCCGTCGAGCAGGCTTGCCGTGTCGACCGATAGCGGCCGCAAAAACTCGCCGCGGGTGGTGGTGACGGCGTCGTTGTAGCTGAGGTTCCAGACCGAATGGCGGCTGCGGTGCGTGGCGTTCAGCATACAACTGTTGCCGTAATAACGCTTGCCGGCGCTGGCCCGCAGCTGGGTGCGCCGGGAGGGCGCCCATACCAGGCCGAGCGAATAACTCGCGCCGGCAGTGGCGCCGGCCAGCGCCTGGTAGTCGTACTTGTCGTAGCCATAGTTGGCATTAACGCTGAGCAGTTCCGACATACGCCAGTTGAGCTGGGCCGAGGCCGCGTCCTCGGTCGATTCGCCACCGCGCGTGCTGTCGAGATGATGGTGGCTTGCCCGCAGCCCCCAGCCGATGGTGCGAAACGCCGGGCCGCTGGAAATCGACGTCGACACGGTGTTGCCGATGCTGTCGCCAAGGCTGTTGCCGGAGCTGCCTCCAATATTATTGCCAAGCCCGACGTTGTTGGACGCGACCGCATCGCGCGCGTAGCGCAATTCGGCCGTCGCGGTGGCGCCGAAGCGGTGCACCAGATATGGGCTGAGGCGCCAGGTGCGCACTTCGGCGCGGTCGGCGCCGGCGTAACCGTTGTCGGCCAGTTGCGGCCCGAAGGCTGAAATGGCGCGCTGGTTGATCGACGCGGTGGCGTCGAAAAACAGCACATCTTCGATCAGCTTGGCCTTGGCGCTGGCGGCAAGTTGGCGCTGCGACCGGTTGGTGTTCTCGACGCGCTCGCTCGAATAGGCGAACAGGTGGGTGGCGAAGGCGGCGGTCAGTTTCAGGCGCGGACCGTTGTTGGCGATCGCCAGCGACGGCGCCAGGTCGGTGATGAACTGGCTGCGCGCCAGCGGGTCCGCTTCCAGCCTGACGTTGTCGGAATAGATCTGACGCAGTTCGACCGACGGCGTGATGCGCCAGTCGGCGCGGCATTGCGGCGCCATCAGCAGGGCCAGCATGGCAACCGGCGCGGCCAGCTTGCGCGGGCCGGCGGCGGGGGCGCGCAGGCGCAGGCGCTTAGCCATAATGGTAGTTATACGTTTCTTCGATACCAAGGAATTCGCGCGTCTTGTTGTAGATGAGATTGACGTTGCTGCAGCCTTCGAGCTGGCGCAGCGACTCCTTGACGGCGTGCTGGGTGGTTGTTTCGGACTCGACGACCAGCACGATCTGGCCCATGTGGGTGGCCAGCACGTGCGCTTCGGAGGTCAGCAGCAACGGTGGCGAATCGAAGATGACGATGCGGTCCGGATAGCGGGTGGCGATCTCGTGCAAAAAAGTGCTCATCGACTGGCTCGCCAGCAGCTCGGTGGCGCGCGGCGTGCTGGTGCCGGCCGACAATATGCTGAGGGTGTCGACGTTGGTGCGCAGCATGACGTCGGCCAGGTCGAGCGTGTCGTCGAGCAGCATGTCCATCAGGCCGGGCTGGGCTGGCAGGCCGAGCGTGCGCAGCACCGATGGGCGGGCGACGTCGGCGTCGATCAGCAGCACGGTGTGGTCCAGTTCCATCGCGATGCTCATCGCCAGGTTGATGGCGCAATAGGTCTTGCCTTCGCCCGGCAGCGAACTGGTGATCATGATCAGGTTGGCGGGCCGCTCGCCGGCGACTGCCGCGGCGAACGCACGCTTGATCAGCGGCCGCTTGATGATGCGAAAATCTTCCACCTGCATGGTCCGCCCGCCAGCGGCGGTGACCGTGCCCATGTCGCGCATCCGGTTCAGGTCGAGCTCGACGCGTTTGGTGCTCTGCTTGCGCGACTTGGTTGGCGCTGCCGGGCGCGGCGTTGGCGGCAAGGGCGGCACAGGCGGCAAAGGCGGCAAAGGCGGCAAAGGCGGCAAAGGCGCTGCGGCGCGCGCGGCCATCGCCGCTTCGATCATCGGCGCGGCGGCGGGCGTCAATGCCGGCGGCGCGGGGTCCTTGTTGTTGTCGATGCGACTTGCGGCTTTTTCGATGATGCTCACACTGGGCTCCCGGTAATGGCCACGTTTACAGCGAAGGACGAATCAGAATCAAGGCCATCACGCCGCCGTACGCACTGAACAGCGCGAACAGCGATGCGGCCATGGCGTACAGCCGTCGCCGGCGCTTCACTTTCTGCTCGGTGGTCCAGTTCATGCTGATGCTGCCCAGGATCGGGAGCTGGGTGACGTCGCGCAGCGCCGCCTGGCTGAGGAAGGTCGGGCGCACCTGGCTCAGCAGCAAGGCGACGGCCAGGCCGGTCGCCAGCGCGCCGGCGAACACCAGCGAGAACAGGCGGGGACGGTTCGGCCCGGCCGGCGCCAGCGGCACTGTCGGCGGATCGATGACGCGAAACGTCAGCATGTCGGTGGCCGAACTGAGCTCGCCCGACAGCTTGGCCGATTCGCGCCGCTCCACCAGCTTCTGGTAGTTGTCGCGGTTGACCTGGTAATCGCGGTTCAGCTGCGCCAGTTGCGCTTCGATTTCGGGTGCTGCGTTGCTCTGGCTGCGCATTGAAGCGTTGCGCGCAATGTATTCATCAACGCGCGCGCGCAGCGACGCGACCCGCGCCTCGGATACCGACAGCGCCACGTTCATCTGCTGCAGCATCGGGCTGTAATTGGCGCCAGGATCCGCGCTGCGTTTTCTCTTCTTAGACTCTTCCTTCTTGCGTTCCTGGAGTTGGCCGAGCAGGCGCTTGGCGGCGACAATATCGGGATGCGCTTCGGTGTACTGCAGGCGCAGCGTGTCGAGTTGTTTGTTGAGGGCGTCGGTACGGCCGTCGAGCTCAGGATTGGAATCGGAAGGCTCCACCATTTCGGCCCCCACCGCCGGCACCGGGTCGTCACCGGCAATCTGACGCTTGAGGGCATTGCGCGCTTGTTCGGCTTCAAGCAGTTCCAGTTTGGCCTGGCTGAGCGCATCGGAGACGTCGGCCATTTTGCTGCCGTAATCGCCTTGGCGCGGCAGCAGGCCCATGTTGCGGATTTTAAAATCTTTCAAGTCGCTTTCGGCTTTGGCAAGTTTTACTTCGTACGACTTGATCTGGTCGTCGATGAACTGAATCGCTTTTTCGGAATCCTGTTTCTTGCTGCCGAAGCTGCCTTCGACGAAGATCGTCAGCAACGACTGCACCACATCCTTGCCCAGCTTCGGGTTGGGATTGTGGTAGGTGATCGTATAGATGTCGTCGCGCTCGGTGCCGATGATCTTGATCTTGTCGATCAGGTCATCGACCAGCTTTTCATGGCCGCTGGCGGTGGTGGCCTTGACGTCAAGGTCGACCATGCGCATGACGCGCTCGACGTTCGGCCGGCTGATCAGCGTGCGGCGCATGAAGATCACCTGCTGGTCGAGGTTTGGCAGCGTCGTCATGCCCGCCATCAGCGGCTTGAGGATGCTCTGGGTGTCGACGTAGACGCGGGCCGAGGCCTGGTAGTCGTTGGGCAACTTGTACACCACGGCCCAGCCGATGACAGCAATCACCCAGGAAATGACGACGGCATACCAACGGTATTTTCCGATTGCTTTCAGGAACGTTAAAACTACGGCTGTCAGTTCTGCCATCTCGTCAATCTCGCCAATGAAGTACGACTGGGGTTGGGGGCGCCGATGCGCAAAGGAAATGCAACATCATCGCGTGTACTGGAAGCAATTGCAATTGCGCAATGGAAAAGCCGTAGTTAACATGATAATAATTGCCACAAATTGTAACAGCTCAGTCTCTGGAATTGCCACATTGTATTGTTGCTTTAGTAAAAGCGCCACCTTTTATGCAGTAAGTGCGCATCTTTTCAAGATGGCATCCATGGACCCTTTGCAACGCCGTCGACCAACAGCGAAACGCGGGGGAATACGGCGGATCGGTGCGGGATCGGCACATGAAGAGGCACGAACGGCGCGCGTACGCGGCTCGCCCGTGCAGCGGTAAAACCCC
>Ga0326734_1000029_pt1 | contig 51142 bp, 86 predicted proteins | sample 15_GP2_1315_FD_207944 | JGI IMG/M metagenome (GOLD analysis project Ga0326734, IMG submission 207944) | Glacier ice microbial communities from Ngari, Tibet, China - 15_GP2_131.5 | ecosystem: Environmental > Aquatic > Freshwater > Ice > Glacier | place: China: Ngari, Tibet | collected 2018-07-18 | reverse complement strand
AATACCTTAATGTTACCGCGATAAGGGCTATCAATTACCCCTACGGAGTGAGGTATTTGAACATGTATTTTACCTTGTGAACTTCTATTGAACACTAGCCCAACGTAACCAACGGGAACTTTAATAGATACCCCTGTATCAAATAACTCCGTATCTCCGGGGTATAGTACAAAGGATTTAACCGATACTAAATCGGCACCTGCATCAGTAGAGTACGTTTTTTTAGGCTCGCATCTAGGGTCTAGAGTTTTAATCTGCACAACATTCATTTTAAATACGCTTCCATCATTTTATCAAGTGTTTTACAGTTTTCTTCACCAATAGCTTCTGCGCTATAGGTCACAAGGTCCATTAAGCGGTAGTTCAATAAAAGATTATCCGCCCCAAACTCATTAAGTGCAGTAATGTACTTATACTTGCTAGAGATAGGGAGAGCAGAAATAATATCGAAAGTCGATCCATACTCTTGAACCAATTGAAGAGCTCTTTTGGGGCCAATGCCGGGTACTCCAAGTACATTGTCGCCAGAGTCACCCATAAGGCACTTAATAGAAATATATTGATCAATAGTAAAATCATAGTGCTCTGCCCAATTCTCGAAAGTTGTTTCTTTTCTAGTCACGTAGCTGAATTGAGAAACGTGTTCGTTTATGTTTAGGGACCAGTCTCTGTCTGAGCTAACAAGCCAGATTTTAGTTACCTGGGGGTAGTATTTACGTTTTCCTGAGATATAGGAGGCAATATCGTCGGCTTCTACACCTGGGAATCTAGCTACCGGAAACTTATCTTCCTGTTCATAATCAGACAAAATACCTTGAACTTCCATAAAGAAAGCCTCAAACTCTGCCTTTTCTCCCTCAGTTTGATCAGCATATTTATCTTTACGATTTTGTTTATATGCAGGGTATATAGCTTTGCGATACGAACTAGAGCCCATATCGCCTGCAACGATAAGTTTGTCACACTTATACGATTTACGAAGACTATCTACTGTCTGCATATAGTCTTGTGCAAAGTCTACAGCTTTGGAATGTTTATATCTAAAAGCTAGATTTAAACTATCTAGAATCATAAGATTGCCAGATTCTGTTGTGTTAATTTGATTGAATGTTTTTGTCATTATGTATTATAAAGTATTTTTAGCACAAAGTCAAGCAATAAATTTAGGCTGTTCATGCTTAATGTAATCTTCTAGTGTAGCTACATAAAACGGGCAAGTATTAAAATCATTTATAAAAATGTATAGGTAATCATTACTAGGAATATCTATAAATGCTGCGAATACTTTACTACGATCATGTTTAAATAGTAGTAGGGGTTCTTTATTTACCTGTAGGCCCTGTCTGACTGCTTGCTGCCACCAAGCTAACAACTGAGGAGCTTTAGAAGTCAGAATACTACTAGTTAAATGGTCATCGGCATAGTGTTTAACTTCTATAGCAAACAAGTTCTTTTCATTAGGGACATATAAATCGCCTTTGAGCCCGTGTTTAGGGTCTAAAGCACCAGAACTAGGGACTCGCTCCCAATCCAGTCCTGTTTGTACTCTAAGACTGTCTCTTATTAGTGTTTCCGCTCTGGCCCCCTTGGCTCTAGGGTCAACTGCCATTAGACTCATTCCAACCAAATACGCTAGCTAATGCTGAATTTAATTTAGCGCACTCTTCTGGAGAAGCTTTATAGTCTTCTTTAGTTTTTAAACCGTTTTGTATCATTACGCACATACAATAAGGATCGTCTTGAGTAGGTCCAAGACACACGCATACATTAATCATATTTCAATCCTCGAAATGTTATGCTCTTTTATTATGCTTATTTTTTCTAACAGAGGGTGCTCGTAGTCATGAGCGATTAAAAAAGTATTTAAACTTTCTTCATCTAGTAGTACTTCAATAAGTCTCTCTTTACCTTCTGTATCTAAATTAGATATAGTTTCGTCTAAGATTAAAAGATTGGTACGGCTATTAGATAACGCTTGCATAAGTTTTCTAATAGCAAGAAGCGTAGATATATTAACTCTAGCGCGTTCTCCCATACTTAAAGCAGCTATATCTATATCGCGGCCATTGTCGGTAATAATTACATTAAGCTTATCTGCAGAAGCTATTTTAAACGATAGTTGAAATCGCCCGTCCGCCAAAACACCAAGATACTCATTAGTCAGAGCCTCTAAATCTTTGACTAAGCACTCAATTTTATATGCTACAATACCTGTCGTAGAAAAGGCTTTAGTAAGTATTTGTAAGGTAGTAGACTCTTTAACAAGATTAATCAGCTCTAGATTATGTATACCTAATTCACTAGTCATATCTTTTAATTGCTCAGAAATTACAGCAATTTTAGTGTTATGAGCGTCTACTAGTTTATTAGCCGCTTTTACTTTATTTATAACAGAAATAGCGTTCTTTATTTCTACTTCTAACACCGCTATCTTATTTTCAATATCTAAAGCACTTAGTAACTCTGTAGTAAGATCGGTATCAATTAAAGCATAGTACTTTTCCCAATCTGCTAATAGTAAGGTATACTCTTTAAATCTAGTATTAGCATTTTGAGCAGCGGCTATTTCATTTAATAGTTCAGATACTTCTAAATCTAACTGTGGTTTAATACCCTCGAACTTTTCAAATAACGCAAATCTAGTACTATTATCTATTGACTGATGACACGACTTACATACAGTAATAGCTGTAGTGCCTGATAATGTTTTTCCCTCCTGCTGTTTGGCGCGTAATTGTGCAAGTCTCATTTGCTTATCTACTAAGTCAACCGTAGAGGCTAATGGCGGCGTATCAGGAAGAACTATTTTATTCTGTATTGATCTATACGAGTTATTTTGAGTAATCTTTTTATTGGTAATAGCTAGTCCTGCTAGCTCTACTTTTAATTCTTTAACCCTAACTTCTTGCTTAATAGGCGGTGTAGGCTCCGATTCAAGCTCTTTTAGTTCTAAATCTTCTAATTTATACTTATTTAACCAGCTATTAATAGTTGACACTTTAGCTTGCGAAATATCTATCTGCTTATTAACACCGCTAGCTAATTCTTTAAATACCTCAGAACCTTTAGTATACTTTGTAAGGCTTAATAGTTCTATTAGAAATTTCTTTCTAGCAGTATCAGTGGCTGTAAGAAACTCAAGCGCTGAAACACTACTTTGATAAACTATTTGGCTAAACGTTTTATGGTCGTAACCAATAATCTCCGCAATCGCACTATATGTAGAAGTAGCAGTATGAGAGCTAATGTCAACGCCGCCCATAAACAACTTAACACTAGACGTACTGCTAGTACGAATAGTTTTAATTTCATACTCTACCCCGTCTTTATCAAAATCTAGCTCAATAGTATAAGATTTGCTGCTTACGTACCTATTAAGAATATCCGCTTTTTTAATCTTTTTAGAGTTAGTATTGTATAACACCTCCTCTAAGATTAGCGCAATACTAGACTTACCGTTGCCATTTTTACCTACTAGCTGTGTTAAGGGCGCGCTGTCTAATCTAATTACGTTTTTTGGCCCGTACGAAAACGCGTTTCCCCAACGTACTTCTTTAAATTTAATCATCTAGTTTATGTAAGTTATCGTTAAGAATAGCAATTGCTGCTGCAATTTCCTCAGGGCTCAGTTGAAGAATATAAGTTAAGTACTCGTCAAGCTCCTGCTGCAGACTCATTTTAGGGTCTAATATTAGAGCAGTATCAGTTTCGCGTTTCATGACTTTTTTGTCTATAAGATCAGAATCTTCAATAGACCCTAGCTGCGCAAGATCGCCCTCAATTTCATACACAGTATGATCTGGGGTTGTAGGCACCATAGGCTCACCTGCCTGTATTGTTTTACGAATAAGCTGTGGTAAGCCTAACTTTTCCCAGGTGTGAGTATGGCTGCTAGTATCAAAAATGATAATACCTGTGTCCACGGGGTTGCGGTGGAAGCTTGTAGTAACAGGAGAACCAGGATAAAGTATGTTTCTTTGCGAATTTTCATAACTATGTAAATCACCCGCTAGTACTGTTTGCCAACGTTCAAAAATGCTTAGGTCTACTTCAGGCTTTACGTGAGGTTCAATAGCTCCACGTACATGAGTAAATAGTAAGTTTGCTTGAAAGGGTGTAGGCTCCTTTTCAAACTGTTTTAACCTGTTATACGGAATTATATCAAAAATAGCTTCATCATTAACATAATGAGTATAATACTCATCAACAATCACTACTAAAGGATTAATTTTGCTTGTTACTTTCTTTAAATAGGTAAAGAAAGTGGTATCCTTTTTTAGCGATTCGTGATTACCTGGGTATACTAGAGTAGGCACTGTTAGCGCTCCTACTAAGTTGTAGTATATTTCAAGCTCTTCCATGCTGGGGACTTTATCAAAAATATCTCCACCTATAATCAACATTTCGCAGGCACTAGACTTAGCTACCAGTGCCTCAATAAGTAAATTGTACCTAATGTGCGCCCAGCTAACGGGCACATTTTTTTGCCCTAATTTAATGTGTAGGTCTGCGGTAAAGGCTATCTTCATGAAAGTATGCCTATTTCAACGCTAAGTTCCCTGAACTTTAGAAACCTATCTAACTTTAAGCCCAGCCCATAATCAGAAGTTTCCAATTCTAGCCCCATATTTTCTTCTAGAAGTTGAACGGCTACCGTTAAATCTCCTAGCTCGGAGCGTAGCTTATCTAAATTACTTTCTTGAGTACTGGGGTTTGTGCTATACATACCAAATCGGAGTATTTTGCTACATGCTTCTTGAACTTCGGCGCACTCTTCTATGACTTTAATTAAATTATATTCTTGGTTGTTCATAATCTTACGTAGTGCAAAAAGCCCTCTAAGCTTTTTATTTCTTAGAGGGCTCTTTTATTAGTTTGTTAGCTCGTTAACAGATTCTTGGTCTGTGCCAGCATCTGCTGGAGTATCTGCTGATTCACCTTTGGTCATGCGCTCTAGCAGGGCTTTAACTTCAACGGGAGTTTGACGTACAAACTTAGCGTCAATGGTCAAGGAGTCAGCAATTGCTTGACGCTCTGCATCATTAAGAGCACGCTTTTTAAGTTTCAACTGTGACAGTGTGTACTCAACATTAAAAGCCAGCGGGCCGGTTTTAGTGCGCTTGAATACAATATCGAAACCGTCATCGGAATCTGTAGGGTCAAGGCCTAGGTCGCTTGCTGCGGAACAAACTTGCTCAAACAGTTTCTTTTTCAGGTTCAACACAATTGCTTTAGGAGCGCCATCTACGTTAACTAAGCAGTTAACAGAGTAGCTCCACGAGCACTTAGCTTCTGGAAAGTAGTCTTGAACGTGATCTACTTCTGCGTTATTGAATTTTTCGGCTTCTCGGTCAAAAGCCAAACACTCAACAGGGATATCTTTGTTATTTGTACCTTTTAGCCAGTATACGTAGCGAGGTAGAATACCTCCGAACATGCGAACAGTGTTTTCGCCGTCTTTATAGGTATAAGACTCGTGCGAATTTTTAACTGCTTTGCCATTTGTATCTTTAAAATTTAGTGCCATTTTTTTATTTACTCGTATTTAAATTGAACTTCAGTGGGTGTTATTGTTAGTAACGGGTTGTGTCGTATAGCCCCAATATTTAAATCAGGAAAGAACGATGTTTGTAATGACTTATACCCGTATTGTTTATACAGATTGTAGTCTCTTCTAGCAGCTAATTTAACGTATTGCAGCTTGAAAAGTATATCAGTAGACTTATCTTTGAACAAGTCTAGGGGGTTAATTAAAAACGAATTGCCGTGTAAAGATACTTTAGATGGCTGTAGACGTCTGTATTTAGTAGGTAGTTGTTTTGAGTAGTGAAACTCTAACATTGACATAAACTTATCTGAAGCGTTACATGATTGTTCCTCTAACTTAGTTAGGTCAAAAAATATGGTCATAATGGCCTTTTCAAACTCTATTATAACATAATTGCTACGCACAGACAAGTCTAAATTTTTATATGTTAATTTATGTCTATTACTATTTTTTTGGTAACGGTAATTGGTTCAGCTTTGTATGCTTGATACTTAGGCATACTATATCCAGTTTCCAGCCTTTCTACAGCCTCCACAAACTTTTCGTAATTTGTATAGCTAGTAGCTTTGGACACTTTTTCGGTGTGTGCAGGATAACCGTGTCCGGGATTTGTGCGACTACGTTCATCTCCTTCATGATAAATGGTATCTTCTTGAATAATTACCCACATATTATGCTTTCTGTTCTAGGGCGTTTTCTACTAACCTAAGTGCAGCTTTTAGAGAAATTTGCTGAGCTAAAAGTTGTTTACGCTCTTTGCCGGAGTCTCGTGTAATTTTCTTAGGTGCAGAAGACAGCATAATTGTCCCTCCAACACCCCAAGACCAGAAATCGGGCATAGCTACTGCATAGTTAATAACGTCTTCTAGCTTACCCTCTACCATACCTAGGTCAGGTTTGTAATGCGCACCACCCATATCGCAGTTAGGGTCTTCCCCTTTAATCAGCCAAAATCCGGTAGTATTAAGACCGTGTTGTTTTATTAGAGTCCTACCACTGTATGTTAGTAGGTACCTGCTATAATTGTCAGTCATTGTATAAGCCTTTTGTTAAGTATTAATTATACAATAGTTTAACCTTAGGGTCAAGTTAGCTTTTTACAGCCTCTTTTAAAGCCTTACCCGCATCGTCTAGTAATCCGCTAGTGCGACTAAACACCTCCGTATTACTACTCGAATCAAAAGGTATAGATACAATATCCGCTACTAGCGCAACAGGAGTTACTACTACGGCTACTGTAGCTTTTAATAAATTTTCTAATAGTCCAAACATTATAGGCCTAACTCTGTGTATAATACTTCAAAATATTCTGCTCCACGACTACCATAATCTGTGAAGGGTTGTCCGTTTTCATCTAGTAGTTCGTCAAATTCTTCTGGTGTTTCCGCAAATTTACGAACCCACTCATTAAGAATAATAGCTACCTCTGCTTTAGTAAACGTCATTTATTTCTTTCATACGTTAATTATTTCCCACCCTTTACGAAGGTAAAAAGAGTGCCTAACTTTATTTTGTGCTCTATCTGCAGGGCCACTAAAGTTTATATCAATTACTACAGGTTCTAGTTTATCAGGATGTTCTCGCTGAATTCTACCAATAAGCTGCTCTAAAAGTATATCGTTAGCAATAGGTTCTGCTAAGATAATACAGCTAAGAATGTTTATGGAAATACCTTCTGAAAAGATTTGGCGGGAACCAGCAATGCTGCTCTTTTCACCGTCTTCAACTTGTCGTTTGAGCTCTGTACGTTCTTCAAAGCTCGTCCCCCCAGTAATACACACACAGTCTTCACCAATTAGTTCCTTTACTTGTTGTAAAAATTCTACTCTGCTTGCTACTATAAGTACTTTATAGCCTTTTGCTATTTGCGTTTGTGCTATACCTGCAACTAGGTGCTGGAAATTAGGGTCGTATAAAAGGTTATTAATCTTTATAGCCCAAGGGTCGCCGTGGGATAATGAGATTCCTGGCTTTATTATCTTAATACTAGGAGTCATTGTTCCTGCTTGAGCAGGCTGATACAGCTTAGGGCCAAAGAAGTCCTTAAACAATATATGCCTACCATCTTTACGCTTAATAGTACCCGAAAGACCTATTTTATACTTAGCATACATACCATCAATAAAATCAGTAAAGGTTGTAGCGGGGCAGTGATGCGCTTCATCAACTATTACTGTGCCAAACTCTTTAGCTATCTTAGGTACTAGTTTAGTTAAAGTTTGTATGTTACCTACTACAATAGAGTGGTCAATATCAAAAACGCCGCTACCAATAACGCCTACAGGCATATTAAACAACGTTTCAACGTCTTTAATCCACTGGTCCCTAAGCATGGTATTATGACAAACTATAAGAGTTTTCTGACCTAGTTTACTAGCAATATGTAGTGCTGTAAATGTTTTACCCCAGCCAACTAGTGCGTTTATAAAACAGGAGCCAGTTACATCATCATAAACTAGCTGCTGACCTTCTCGCAAAGGCAGCAGGGGTTTAGGAAAAGGCAGTTCATGCTGTATACGTTTGTCTATGATTTCATAACCTGCGGGAATTAAGTCTTCTCTACCCACTGGAATAGATATATTACCTCTAGGAAGCATTTTGTAGTTTTTGATAATGTCAAACATACCAAAAGAAATGCCAGGCCTAGCAGGTTTCTTAATTTTATAAGTTAAAGCAGCTGTAATAGATTTAAGTATTTCTGGAGTAGTGTCTAAGTATATCTTATTACTAATTATTGCTTTGATGTTGATCTCCTACTAAGTAGACAAATACTTTAAGTTTTTTAGCTTTAGCTACCGTAATCATGTTAGCAGTACCCTTACTTTCGCCATCCCAAAGAGCTACTAAAGCATCTGCGTTTTCTGCCATTTGCGCATTACGCACAAAACCTGCTTTACGCCCATAGGTACTCCACTCAGCTAAGAACTCCTCTACAGGTATATTATTAGATTTTCCCCATTGCTTGCCAAGCTCATCAGCGCCTTTAGCCCCTCCACAGATAACTGTGCTTATGTGCCCTGCGTACTCCTTTAGTGCGGCTTCCAACACCTTAGGGTCAGTAATTTCTCGCCCACCTGCAATAATTGTTCTCATAATGTATTTTTATAAGCTATATAAGCTTTGTAGTCTGCTGACTCTTTTGTAAGCGTAGCTAGGCTAACAGTAGCGCGGCTTACTTCTGCTTGGGCCTCTGCCCTTTCTTCGTCTAAAAGTTCCAAAGTAGTCGTTGCGCGTTTAAGGTTATGCCTTGCATGCTCAACATTTCTATCCAATAATTCTTCTATCACACTAATCTCCAGGTGTCTTCAGGTTTTTCTTCATAAAATCCATATAAGATTAAGGATTTTCCAAAGTGTAATAAGCCAACATATTTTTGATAAGGGCTTGGACTATATAGGCTTTTAAATCTAGTAATAATGCCTTTGGCTTCTATTATAGATCCACCTGTGTTTATAGGAATATTCTTACTGATCTCATAAAATTGGAGCTTGGCGCGTGTGCTTTTTTCGTAGTTAAACATCTTTCCTGCTGAGTCAATAAACCAAGTATTAGGTGTAGCTAGTTTTATTAAATCACCAAGAAAAAATATAGCTTGCCCAATTTTAGCAAGTTTAGCACCTTGCGTTATTAAATAAAGTCTACGCAATGCTAAACTTTGCTGAGGTAAATTGATATCATCAAAAATACGCAAAGAAGCTATAGTACCTTCTTCTGTATCTTTTTCGTAATAGTGGAATATAACCCCCGAGTCTGTTTGAGGTTTATTCACACCAATACGAAATATAGGATAAGATATAGTATTTAAACTAGTACTATGCATCTTTTTCAGTTAAGCTAAGAATACCGTTTTCTAGCTTGTAGTAGTCTTCAAAATCACCAAAAGCGTAATCTTGACCAATGTCCTGGTCTACTCCGATTGGGGAACCGGGAATAGAGCATCCACGATCTTTCTGGGTATTTTTACGCAAAATAGCACAGTACTCCTCTACATTTTCATCTTTTACTACAGCTACAATAGAGTCGTGCACAAGCATAAATATTTCTGCATCTAGCTTTTTCTCTTTTATCTCATTAGCTGTATCAATAGCGGCTAATAGATTTACATCGCTGGCGATTGATTGTATTTCTGCGTTGATACCGCTTCGTACCTCATGGGCAGCGATGCCTTTATCCGTTGAGAAGACGTTAATAAGGCGACGCTTACGGCCAAAGAAACTGTAAGTATACCCGTTAGCTTCAATAAACTCTTTGCGAGATTTAAGCCAGGATTTAAGTTTGTTGAATTTTTCAAAATATGCCTTAATATCTTCTCTTGCCCTGTCTACTCCATAATATTCACCTGTAGCTTTACTTACGGTGTCAGATACTTTTTGCGGACCAGAGCCATATAAAATTCCGAATGAAATAGCTTTAGCTGATTGTCTCATTGAGCCAAACATCTTTTTTACATCTGCTACATCACATACCAAATCAAATACCATTTTAGCAATAGTACTGTGAAAGTCGCCCCCACTAGAGAACACTTTCTGAAGATTTTTGTCTGCTGATAGTACAGCAGCATAGTACATTTCAGCAGTGGTCAAATCTTGCGATACAATCTTATATCCCGGAGGAGCGACGATGCAACCTTTAATAATTGGATTGTCCCGCGGAATTTGCTGAGCGTTAAATTTACCGCTACTAGACAACCTTCCACTAGTGGTAAAAATAAGATTGAAGTTTGTACGAATTCGCCCATCTTTATCTAACTCCGGTAAAATTTTACTAATGTATGTGCTTTTGATCTTACCTAGCTGTCTTACTTTAAGAATAGCAGCAGGTAGCGGATGTTGTTCTGATAATTCTTTTAGCACCTCAGCATCTGTAGAGATAGCTCCAGTAGCAGTTAGTTTGCCCTGAACAGGGCTAAGCTTTACGTAGTCGAACAATACTTTACGGAGTTGCTGCACTGAATTAGGGTTAAAAATTACACCCGTATCTGCTTCAAACTGCTTAACAGCATCAAATGTGTAAATCTCTTGCTTGGCTTCTAAAATCCATTTATCTAAGTACACTTCAGCCTGCGTCATACGTTCACGGCTAATAGGAATGCCTACTTCTTCCATGTCCATTAAGAACAGTGTGCCGGGAATCATTAGTGTGTTGTAGACATTAAGAATCTTAGCATTTTTCTGAATTAAGGGCCAGAACTTGTGGAACAGATCGAATGTAACAGCAGTATCAATAGCGGCATACTTACTAATAATATCGAAAGGAATAAGGTCGTAAGTAAAACTATCTGTAGATAGTCCCGTCTTTGCGCAATAAGCCTTTTTAAAGTCATCCAATTCAGCATCATAATCACCATAATCAGTATACTTAAGTGCTAGCGCTTTTAAGCCGTGACTGTCATTTTCATCTAAACAGTAGTGCATACACATTGTGTCATGTACTCTGCTACGATTAAAACGAAGTCCTAGATGATACTCTATCATCTTAATATCAAACTTCATGTTATGAAATACGGCAGAGTGGCTGCTGATAATATCTCTTAGCACTACCATGCACTCTTCGTCTAAACAATCTGTTGAAATATAAGCGCCATGTTTAGACTTATAAGACATAGAAAGACCTAGAACATATCCGTCTCTAGGGTATAGGCAGGTTGTCTCTGTATCCCATGTTACATAACCTTCGGCATTAGCTAACACTTCTTTTAGAAACTTTAAGGCTTTCTCGCTATTAGCTATACCTAAGTACTCGCCAGATTCTTTTAGTGGTTTAATGTCGCCAGAAACGTACTTATGAATGCGGTCTACTGCGCGTTTAAAGGCTTCTTTGCCTTCAGGCTTAAAGTGAAGGATTCCTGGGTTGCTAATACAGATAAACTTATCGTGCATTAGCTGACCTGCGTAATTAGTAACAGAACTAATTTTTGCATACTCTTTAGCTGCTTCTGAGCCAACAAGAATAACGTATGTATACTCGTCTAGGTCTACAACTAGATCAACGTCTTTTTTCAACAGCTTAGGGACGGGCACGCTGGACATATGAAACAACTCAAAGTCAAACTTAAAGTGGTCAGCATAGTTATTTCTACTTGGGGCTTTATCTATTATAGCTATTTTCATTACTTTGTATATTCTGTTAAAGACTCAACGTTTTCAGTATCTAAGTCACCCGGGTCAGTACCATCAGGTAAATTGATAATTTCTACTATAAAGTCTGCTTCTTCTAGTAAAGGCTTAATCTTTTTTGCTGCTTCTCTACCTGCATCATCGCCGTCGTAAAGTATAAATATTCTTTCGATACCCATAACTTTATAACTAAGCATTTTCTGCTGTATATCACCAGTTAACTTTTGTGTACCGAAGGTACATACTACGTTACGGAGACCTTTATCGTAACAATTAAGCATATCGAATATGCCCTCTACTAGTACTATGCTGCTGTATCTTTCCTCAAACCTTACTGGAAATAGCGGTATTGTTACTCCTGGCGGGTAGTTAACGTACCTAGGATTTCCATTAGACAACATATGTCTACCTACATAACACACAGTTTTATTACGTACATCAGTGATAGGGAACACTATACGGTCTGTCATTTGGTCTACTTGATCAGTTTGGAAAGCCCCAAACTGCTTAAGTGTTTTTGCACTAATATTTCTAAAAGGTAATGTAGCTAGAACACTGCCTTCCATAGGAAGTAGCCCGTTTGTACTCTCATTCAAAGCTTTTAATTTTTCTTTTAGCTTTGCGATTCTAATGGACACATTATTAGTTAATAGCCCATAAAACTTAAATATGTTGGCTTTATACCCACAAGAAAAGCAGTGGCTTATACCGGTAACTCTATCAATTCTAAAGCTAGGCGTATTGTCTGAGTGATCTGGATTAAAACAGTGAGTTACGTAGTCTTTTCCTGAAATAGAGAAGGCAATGCCTTTTTCTTTTAATAGGTCTAGGACGGGGTCGCTCATTAACTATCTCCATTAAAATCTTTACTAGCCTTCCACCCTTGCTGAAAGGCTAGTAGCCTTTCCCATACTCCCGGCTCAGACCACGTGCCTTGTTCGTCTCTAGATAGGTTAGCATTATCAGGCAGCATCCAGAATTCAAAGCTTACAAAAGCTAGCTCAGCTTCTTTTAAACCGCTAGGGTGCGTTTCTAGGCGTCCCACGGTAAATCTCCTGCAGGCTCGCCTGTGTCTTTACTACCTGCACGTTTCATCGTATCTTTCTTAGGTTTTTCAACCACAACCGGTTTTTCAATAGATTGTGGGCTAATACGCAGAGTATCCCAATCCATAGGACTGGTAAACTTCATTTCTTTTGCTCCGCGAATTTTAGTAGTCTCCATACTAATAGCATTATCTTCTTTAGTATGGGCCTCCATTAGCACCGCAATATCCGCGGCATCTAGGATACCTTTAGCAAAACGGGTTTCTCCTTTATCGTCAATTTGATACGGAGATACTAAAACAATGTCGTGCTTACGTGCTAGCTCTTTTAGCTTTTTACTAATAACAATCTGAGGCTTCCAATCAAACTGATCAGAGCCGCCTTCTACTACAATTTGATTCAAGTAATCCACAATACCTAACGTAAATTTATCACCAAAGCGAGCTTTAACTTTACCTAAATGTAAGTCTAGGGCGGTAAGAGACAGCGCCCTGTCGTCTACAATAATCATTTGAGCATCTTGTAGAACACAATTGTTAACTACATTTTCCTCGAACTTATACTGATCTTTAGTTTTAACAAATTCTTGTACATACTCGTCGGCGTCTACAAACATAGCTGCACGAGACTTAACAACCTTTAACATCTCATCGTCTGTTAACTTGTTGTTCTTTAGGTTCATGTGATTTACATTAGCTAAAATACTCATGTTTCTTTGTAAGGTTTCATGAGCAATCATTTCAATAGTGAAATACACACTAGTATTACCCATTTCATACTGATTAATCATCAGATTACTACAAGTAATAGATTTACCGGAACCACGTTTTCCGCCTATTAGGATAAGCTCTTGTCTAGCTACTCCACCTAATACGGAATCAAACGTATTATTAAGTCCAAGATGTACTCTGTTTTTAGCTAACTCTTCTGGCCGTACAAAGACCATAATCTCATTCATTGCAAAGACACCTTCTGTTTTTAGCGTCTTTTCATCTAAGGTTAGTACTATACTCGCTAGGCTTTCTTTTACCTCAGTGCTATCATATAGTGGAAGTTTATCAATAAACTTATCCAATAGTATAATACACTGGTTTTGGGTATACTGATCAATTAAGGCGTCTAGGGCGACTTCGGCGCTAATGTCAGTTTCATCAATAAGTCGAAGGGTGGCTAAAGTTTTTTGAGCAATACCCTCCCTTGCTAATATCTCTAAGTCAGGGAACGAGGGTATAGTGCTATACTTATCATAATACTTAGTAATTAAAGTATATATTGAAGAATACGCAGGGTCAAGAAACGCTAATTTTAATTTAGCCCATACTTCGATATTGCGCTCTACTAAAAGTTTATTAATTACTATTGCGCTAATATCCATCGGTTATCTCTCTTTTGTCAGCCAGGATATGAATCTGCACGGCCACCATGTGTGCTCGTACTTAGGGGCAGTTAATACTCCACAAAAATCACAAATGTGCTCGGTATTAGGGGGTGTTGGTACAGGATAGTGTTTATATTTCATTATACAGCTACTCGACTTTCATTATCAATAATAACTTGGTCTAGAATTTCACCCATTTTATAAAGTGTTTCATTCCGTAGTTTTTGCAAGCTGGCTTGATAGCCAAACTTGTCATCGTATAGAAGACTTAATTGTTCATGCGTAACAATTTGCTGCAAAGCGAAGTATACAAGATCATGCGCCTTTGTAGACTCAGGCATGATCTCAACTTTAGCTGCTTTGCCATAATTGTGCTCTGCTTGTTTTACAACCTCTTCAGCCGTAAAAGCATCGTTATCGTGATAAGTTATAGTAACTTTCATAATTTTTGGGCCGATCTATTTGGACAAGCTTCACACGGCTGATGTAGTTGTGTCATTGAGCATTCACTACAGCTTAGGGTCCATATTTTAATTATTTTCATAGTATAAACAGAAATAGGCCGGGAGCTATAAGTAACTCCCGGCCTATTAGTTAACCAGTTAGATTAAGCGGCTTTTGCTTCTGCCTTGGCTTTTTTAGCTTGACCGTCATAGTCCGCAACCTTGATGCCACGACGTGTCAGCAGGGTTTTCAGACCACGTTCTGTTTTATCAACAGCGAGAGCAATTTCAGCAACAGTCATAGTTGCAATTGCATCACCCAAGTCAGTCACAGGGTCTGTCACGTTCTTTGCGTGACTATCTTTCTGTGTAGGAATTTTGTCAATCTGACCTTTACGGGTCAGCGACAGTGCTTTACCACGAACACTAGCAATGCTCTTGCCGAGCGTTACAGCGATTTCTTCAATGAACTTGCCTGCTTGAGACATTTTCACGAACACATCTTCTTCTTCAAGAGTGTAGATGCGGGCGGCTTCCACTTTTTCAGCAGCTTTTACGCTACCTGTCAGTTCCATTGCAAGTAGCTTGCCCTGGATTTGCTTAGCTGAGAATGTACCACTCTCAAACTGTTCTGCGATATCTTTGTAAGTAAGATTGCCTGCGTTAGCAGCAACAAACTTACCAAGAGCGTCACCTTGTTCAGGAGTGAAAGCAGAGATTTTTTCTTTTGCCATCGAAGCAACTTCACGGTCCAGTTGACGCAACTTAGATGCAACGGAACGTTCTGTAACGCCCAGTGTAGTAGCTGCTTGTTCAACCGACTCGACGCTAACAGGAGAGGAGCTTCCTACGATCGATAGGAGTTGCGCTACAGTTTCGTCAGACCATTTTTTAGCTTTAGATTCAGTCATTAATTTTTTCTTTCAGTAGATCATTTAGATCAGTTATAATAATAATACCGTATTGCACGGCTTTTTCCCGTTTACTAGACATTTTGCCTTCTTCGTCTACTAGATAATCTGTGGTTTTAGTCACAGAGTCTACTAAAATGAAGCCTGCCGCTGAGAGGGAAGATTCAGCATCAGCTTTCTTCTTAAAGGACTTTAATTTACCTGTAATACAAACACGTTTAGCGTTTATATTAACTGGTGGCTTACCTGAACTTTTGAAACTAAATGGCAGGAACTCTACCATTTCTAGATACTCTGTGCTAAGCCAGTTCAACAGATTAGCGGTAACTTTTTCTCCAAGACCTGCCAGTTTGCAAGTCTCTTGAGTGATTTCCTCAATTGAAGAAACTGTATTAGCAATTTTGGTTGCTGCGGTTCCTCCAACTAAGGGTATAGAAAACGAAGCGAGTACGGTAGCTAAATCAGCACCCTTGGCCCGCTCAATTTCGTCTAATAGTTTGTCAGCTGTTTTAGCTCCTAAGGCTTCTACAACTACGTCTCTTTCGAGATAAAACAATTCAGTAATGTCACTTAAATTAAGTTTCTCAATAGTTTTAGGGCCGAAGCCTTTAATTTGTAACACTTTGCAAAAGTTTTCCAGCTTTTTGTTAAGCTGAGCAGTACACGCGGTGTTCCTACAAAATAACTGATCGTTAACAAAAACGAGCAGGTACTCACAACAAGGACAGGTAGTAGGAATCTCGATCTTTTGCATAGTTTGTTTTGGTTTATGTATTAATTATAACCCAAAAGGGCTAGGAGCACAAGTCTAAATTTCTATTGCTTAAGCATCAACTTTGTGTGTAATGCAGGGGATTATTTCGCCACCTAAAATCACACCTACTGTATCACCTATACATAGCCCCAGCATTTCAATAAATCCGGGATTATTTAATGTAGCACGAGAAACTAGTTTATCGCCAATCATAATGGGCTTTAGTATAGCTACAGGCGTAACTTTACCTGTTTTACCTACACCCCATTCCACTGAAATGATTTGTGTCTCTACCGCTTCCTGGCGTTCTTTCTTAGCATACGCGCCGCGAGGATGCTTAGATGTGTAACCCAGCTCTTCAAACTGTCTATTATTGTCAACACGAAATACGACACCATCACAAGGATAGATATTATGAAGGTCGTTATCGAATATAGTATCAAACCCAAGCGCTTTAAGGCTTTTAATATCATGGCTATAAGTTTCCTCTTGAAAGGGGTATACGCCATACGCAAAAAAGCTGACGGCACGGGTACAAAATTCTGCCGTATCTTTAAGATTTAAGGCCCCGCTAGCATAGTTGCGGCTATTAGGAATCTCTTTAGAAGCTACAATTTCTCCAATAACTTGAAAAACACCTAGTCTGGCTACTGTAAGAGGTACCAATGTTTTTCTAGCAATGACCTTATCGGTAATGTTATTGCCTTCAATACCATCACCTCGTTGCAATGCTTGCACTAGTTGACCAGCAATATACAGTAAGCTCAGTGCGGCACCGTCTAGTTTAGGAGTGCAGACTTTATTAGCTACATTAGCAAGAGGGGCAGTACCTTCGTCTTCGTAGTACTTTTGAAGGCTGTACATGGGGTAGTAGTGCTTACACAAATTTTCATGTTGCTTAGCACCTACTTTAGCATACCCAATGGATTCAGCCAAACGGTCAAACAACTCATCACTAATAATGGGTGTGCCGGAATAGTACTGAATTGACGCTTCGTCTAGGTAGGCTTTTATTTTGTTCATAGACTATATTATACAGGATTAGGCAAATTAGTTCAACTGCGAATTTTTTGAGGCTTCTATAAACTCACTAAAATGTTTTGCTACTATTTGAGAAGCTTCTTCTTTAGAAACAATTTCCATTAGCCCATCAAGCAAGCTAAGAATATTACTAATAGAGGCTTCCATTGATATACCTTCGCGCGAAGCTTGGTAATCTCCTTCATAAGTCTGAAAGTATTTACGGATATGCACATACTGCTTTCCGCGAAATTCGTTAACTACCAGTCGTAGCTGGTAGTACTTATCTTCGTTATCATAGATAAGTTTTTCATACAGTTCGGGTTCTTCTGTCATATTTCGTACATTTGTGTTTCTAGTTCAGACAGCTTATCAGAAGCTTCAGTGTATTTACGCTCCCACAGAAGTTTTTGGATTTCACGTAAAGGGGCTCTAAATTCCCCAAATACTGCTTCATTAACAGATTGTTTAACCTGTTTAACTGCATACTTTAAGTCAGAGGCTTTATGCACAACTACGTTAGCTCCAAAAGTAGCTTTGATTCTATACTCTTGTGCATGAGTTATATCTGTGTACTCTTGTTTTATATCGCAAAAATCGCTTAAAGGTTTTAAGCTACTGTAGGCTGTACTGTTAGGTATACTATATAGTTTACCAGTAGGTACAGCTTCCATTAATTCTAATAATTTACTCATTTATTGTCTCGTATACATGTTTAGGGTACCTGTATGCTAGTACCGCTTCCGCTTTACAAATACCGCATGCATGAGGATACTTAGGTGGATTACTCATTAGGACTATTCCCGTTGGTATCATAGTTCCCAACTTACACAAATCACAAGTATATGTAACTATATACGTTTCTATTTTTTGCTTTTTTTCACTCATTAAGGGTGCGTTCCATAAATTAATAGGCCCAAAAGTTAGCTCTGGCCACATTAAGCTGATGTATATTTATTCACGCTTATCTCCACGTTTGCGCATCAGCTATTTCTTGCTGAGTAAAAGCCCCGCCCATACGATCAGGGTTAGTAACCCAACTATTATCATCAATCTGTTTTTGAAGGCTACTTATTTTATCTTGTAGCTCTTGCAGAGTTTTAGACTCATTTTTTAACAAGTAATTATAAGCAGCCATCCACCCAAGTCTAGCACAATTTGCAGGACTTGTAGGATAATTATATTTTATGTTCATTTCTTCCAAAGCTGCTACAGCTTCTGGAGAGGTTGCTACAGGTAGTTTCATACTCTAACTCCCAACTCACGCAAGTGTTGGAGGCTAGCAAGCTCAGTAGCTTCTTGATACGCATTTTGCTTCCATTTATCGGAAATAAGCCAAATACGATACACGTATCCATGCTTAGGGGAAAGTTGCTCTGTATCTACCCTAGCTAACGAATCGTATCTAGCACTGTAAACGATTTCACCAATAGGGAATCTGACACGCATAGCCCCATCTGGAATTAGTTCTGGGCGGAAGTAGTCGTGAGCGCCCGCGCGAATTGGCACATCGTATTTTTCCAAAATTGTTTTTACAAAGACAGCGCTGCGGTAAATAGATTTGCTAATCGAATCAACGGTATTGCCGTCTAAATACTCACCAATAACAAAAACTAGTTCGTCTTTGGTTGCCGGCTTGCCGCGAAGAGCTTCACGTCGTTGGAGATTGCGCGCCTTATTTTCTTTGTATTTTTCAATAAGTGAGGCCAAGCGCGTTACATTATAGGCTATGCCAAGGATTGCACACGCATCCTTTTTAGTCATAGCTTTGCCCTCTAGAGGCTCAAGTCCGCTAATCACGCGCTCAAAATGGGCCTCATCAAGTCGTTCACTGTCATTTTTAGCACGTGTTGCCATACTATTTCTTTCTTTAAAAGATAATTATATCAAAGATTCAACTTAGGGTCAAATCATTAATTAATAGGCTTACCAAACCAGCGGTAAACACCAAACCACTCCCAATCAGTATGACTTTTACGCCATAGCTGATGAGTTCTACTGTGCTTAATAGCAAAATAAGGGGCGTGAGGTCCCCACTGCCAATGGTATTCACCAAATCTAATATTAAAGTACAATGCGGTCATGTTTTAAGTATTTCTGTAGTTCAACGAATCCGCCAACGTGTTTATCGCCTACAAATATTTGAGGCACAGAACGAGCACTGGGAACTTTAGCTTTTAGGTGAGTAAGCGGAACATATTGTTTACCTTGTTCTTGTTTCTGACCTACATTAAGAATTAACTCAACGTATTCCAGCCCTTTAGACTTAATCAAGTCTTTAGCTTGTTCACAGAAGGTGCAATTAGGTTGCGAGTAAATAGTAAAAAGCATAATTATTTGGGGGGTTGGCGCAGGTTAAAAAGTTTGCTGATAAAAGAGGGTCGCTGTGGTTTAGGGTCGTAAAAGTTACCTTTAAGGTTACACAAACCAAAGCCACTTCTTTCAGAAACACAGCTCAAATAGTGTTGTGTGCCCATTACTAAGTCTGTACTGCTATTTATTCTAGTACATTGGTACATGTATCCAGTATCGTGAAAATGTTTACAGTTTTTACATAATACTGTCATACTGCTCTTCTTCCATAAGTTAGTGTAATATCCATATTAGTGTCTGGCAAAAACTCTTTCCAGATATTGAGCCATGGACCTCTAAAAGATATGGCCCATGTAGTATTTGCAATACCCTCTACTTTATGAAACCGTTCTCTAGGTGTATAAATTGGAGTTAGAGAGGGTGTATACGAACATTGAATAGGTTCCCCAGAATTTCTAACTAGTTCTAGCAGCTTGCCCTTTAGGAGCCAGGATACTGCATTAAATGCATGCGTATGGTATGCCTCTCTGCTACCTTTGTCAAAACGTAGCAGTACAATGGAGAAAAACATCTTAGATTCTATTAGCCAGTAACCTGTGACCTTAGATGCCGGTCCACCATCTTTTGCTTTAAAACATATTTTCATAGTTTACTTCTTAAACGGAAAAAGGCAGCCGAAGCTGCCTTTTTAAGGGTTAGGCCGCAAGAACCTTGGTAAAGTAAGCTGCCGCTTTTCCGGTTAGCTTATCAAGAACTTCGTCGTCAACCTCAGCGCCTTTGGCCTCGATGGCATCACGCAGCTCTTTGATTTGTGACTCTTTGCTAACACGAGGAGCTTTGTCGCCGGTTTTAGCTTTAGCAGTGCCTGAGGCAACTGCTGCGTCTTTTTTAACGTAGTCGCCGCTTTGCACAAGAATCATACGAACGCCATTAGCTGACTGTTCCATTTCTTCTGCAATTTCTTTAACTAGCTCAGTTGAGTTCTCAGCGGTTGGGGAACCTGCCAAGTACTTTTCAATCACCAGTTTCTTTTGTTCGTCAGTCCAAGCCATTGTTTATCCTAGTTGTGTTGTTTAAAGATTAATTATACGCTATTCTTGAATCAAATTCAAGTGAATATTATTGGTACTACATAGCAGAGTTGAACTGCTCTTAATGGCTTGAAAAGCCACTGTCCTAACCGATAGACGAATGTAGTGTAGATATTATGGATTGAACCATATATTAGTACTATCACGGAATCGAACCGTAAGTTGCTGCGCATCCGTGATAATACTAATATATGGTGCCCCAAGAAGGAATCGAACCTCCGAACCCTGCTTACAAAACAGGACCTTTACCACTAAGGATATAAGGGCAAGGGCAGCTGTTTTTAAAGAACACCTGCTAGAAAACTTTTTCGGTGCCAGCCAGCGCCAGTCCACTCACCACAGCAGAAGTCTACAAGAACTCCCTGCGATGTTCCCAGGTGACGGGAACACGTCTATTAAGGACGACGTATCCTATCTGTAAGTACTATTAAAAGTAGTGGACACTACCCAATGTACCGTCGTTCAAGCATTTTATCTCCACAACAACGCAAGACACTTAGGCAGCACACGAGGCTTAATTACAAACACTCAGTTTTGATATTAGACATTTTATTAGGATCAAAACGACGATAGTCATTAACTACATCAAAATCTGCTTTAATTGCCAAACACTCGTTAAGAAACCTAAGTTTAGCGTCTTCCATTTTAGCAACAAACAAAGCTTGAAGTTCGTCACTCAATGCTGAAACGTCAATGCCTTCATACATAGTATTAGGCACCGAGATTGGATAAAAGGCACGTGAAGATACTTTGTCAGCGCTTTTAGTATAGTCAAAGGTTATGAAGTTCATTATATATTGCTTTCTGTGTTTAAGTATTAATTATACAATATTTAAACACGGGCTTCAAATATAAAATTTCTACGGTTTAGGGGAAAATACCTTTATTAAGCGACTTTCTGTACACCTCGCCCATTGAAGGAATTACGCAGCTTAAGAATACTAGCGGAGCCATTAATAGGCTAATACTAAGGTAGGCTGCGTAAGTGGCCACCTTATTATCGACTTTTCCGTAGTCAGTTTCTCGCTTTTTAATTACTGGATACAGCAATTCGAACAGGGACATAACGGCGGTAGTAAGAGCAAATATAGAGTAGTAAAATAAAAAACTCATGAATTATTTAGCCTGACGAATATTAGCACGGTTCTCAAAAGAGAAAAATGCCATAGCCGCTCTAGTTTCAGGCTTCAACACTGTACGTGCTGCAACAGGGCTTTGAGCCTGTAGTGCTGCACGAACTGCTTCTACATTAGCGCTCATAATAGCGCGATCAAAACGACCACCGAATAGTTTAAACAATTTAGCAGTAGCAATCCAACTTGCTGACCACTCTTGTGCTTTTGGGGTTTTGCGTCTGTAAACCATTCCTTTAAGAGCTAGCTTAGCTTGCTCGTTATTGGGCTGATTACGAATAGTGCGCTCTAGTTTTAGTTTACGATTAGTTTCCCAGCGACGGGTAGTCTTGTAAACTGAAGATGCTGCTACTGCTGTTTTACTTTTTGCTTTTGCCATGGTGATACCTCTATCTATATTATTTTAAACTTCTGCGTCGCGAACAAGATTACTAATTAAGATACTTTCTAGTACTCTTTTTTGGTTTGTGTAGGTAACAATACGTTGAAGAATTCTTGCTAAATGTGGTAGTTCTGATACTTCAAAAGGCACAAAAAACCCATTACACATTACATACACACACTCTTTATCGCTGTTGATAGCTGTTTGCAGTAATTCTTCTATTTGAGAGACTTTAATAATTACTGAGCGGCCTAGGGTATCGGATATAACGACTTTATCGTTAGTAAAACTAATACTGTAGTAGAAGGCAGTACCTTGCCGGCTATAGAACAACGCACTAGCGTCTAGCATTAGTAGATGCAGTTTAGGGACGGGACAGATAAGAAATTGCATGTATTACGCTTATAGTTATATTGGTAGATCGACTGGGATTCTAACCCAGGATCAACGGCTTATGAGGCCGCTGCTTTGGAACACTAAGCTATCGACCTGTAATTGGTACCCCGGGCCGGATTCGAACCGAGCAAGCCCGATAGGGCGGGAGATTTTAAGTCTCCTGTGTATACCGTTCCACCACCGGGGCAAATACGTTAGATAGTCTCGTTAAGCGCAGTAAAGGCGTTTTTAACGGCAAAAGAAATGTCTGCTTTTGCAAAGGCTCTAAGTAAGGGCAGCTGAATGGTATTGCCATTCAAGAATTTTGCAGTAGCTCCGGCGTTGCCGATTTTCTTACTAAAAGAGTCTGCATTTGAGCACACGTGCACAGCTACATCTACCATTACACCAGATTTATGTTGATTAGATTTACGGTAGGCAACCGTCATACCGCCTTTAGGGTAGTCAGGATTATAGATATGTACAATGCCAATACTATCTTCAACAACAGGCTTAACCACACTTTTAGTAGCTGGAGAAAAGTATTCTGTAGTGGAAAATAAAGGGAGCGGCCATGCGGGAGTTTTAGGAAACTCAAAAAGGTTAGGTTTCATAATAATTGTTTCGTTGTAAGATTTAATTATATCAGCTTTCAGCAGAAGCTTCAAGTCTATTTTTAATACGCAGCTTAAGTTCTTCTAGTGAAACGGGCGTATAGTCGTCTAGTTGTTCCATGCTAACACAGTAGTATCTAGGGTCAGGGGTTTTGGTACCCTCAATAGTTACTACGTTAGAGTGTAAGTGCCCGTGAACATTAATAGGCCATCGTGATAAACTATTAGGGTGAACGGGAATATGTGTAAGTACCATACCATCAAATTGATGGCTTCCACGAATGTCTTGAAAATACTTTATGTACTCATTAAGAGACTCTTTATCGTGGTTACCTTTAATAAGAACTTTATTGCCGTTTAGCTTCCCCACATTAGCAAGACCCTTTTTATTAAAAGCTACGTCGCCTAACATGTAAACTTTGTCGTTTTTACCTACTACTTGATTATGTTGAGCTATCATATGCTCATTCATTTCTTCTGTGGTTGCAAAGTCACGCAACACAGTTACGCCGTCTTCACGAAAGAATTTAATTACTCCTGCATGGGAAAAATGGTGATCACTGGCTAGAAAGATATTAGGCATATAAACTTAAATAGCCGCACATAGGCGGCTTAGGGTTGCCACATTTTGGCAAATTTAATTACGTTAGGGTATTCATCCCTAGGGCATACAACAATGCAAGATTTAGTGCCTTCTAGAGTAGTATTTTCATGTCCTAGATAAACAGCGGTAATTTCAGAAATTTTATCAAACTCTTTACGGTTGACTTTAAGAACTACTTTTTTAAAAGAATCTCTAAGCCACGTAGTATAACTAGGCAGTACATTACAGGTACTAAACTTTATATGAGCATTTAAAACACTGTGCGCTACTAGTACTGGTACCATATGTGAAGGTACTTCATCTAATACTGCAATATACATTTTACTCATTTATTACCTTTTGTACCCATTTATTTTTAGCTACTTTATCTTGCATGTAAAATAAAGCAGGGCAGCTTTTAGGCAGTTTAGATATATTTTTAGCATTTAAGTGTATATTACGCAATTCTTGCAAGATTTCCGCTTCATCAAAGTTAAATCTGATAGCTAAACTCCAACAGTTTAGGGTCAGAAAGTACACGCGGTATGCTTCAAGTTTTGATTGTTTCATTTTGTTTGGCGAGGTATGGGAGAGTCGAACTCCCGTCTACGGATAGACAATCCGCGATAATGGCCGTTATATGAATACCCCAATATGTAAATACTAACTAAAGTAAATGGTTCTATCTGCCCACTTTTACCAGCGCTAGCTATACTTCCTCACGAATGCCAAGAGTGTTAGTATTTACGTATTGGTACTCTTTCGTGGTTTTGAACCACGCCGCACGGATTTTCAGTCCGCCGCTCTACCAAATGAGCTAAAAGAGTATATTGTGTTTTAATTAGTTTGCCACTCAGGAACACCAGTCATAGTGTGCCCATCATGTTTTTCAGCGTCATAGAGCTCCCAATAGCCTTCTATGTTATCGTCTGTGGAATCATTGTCATCTTCAACAGGTTCTCCATTATCAAACTCATCATAGGAATCAGAAGGCGGGTAAATGCCATACATTTCAGCGTTACCTAAAGCACACTCATTGGCTAAACTATCAAGTGAGCTACCCGAATAATCATTCGGGACTTCAAAAAACTCCCAGGAGTCGGTTCCACCAGTGGTGGTAGTGCAGTGAATTACAATCTTTTTCATTTTATTTCCTAATTAATGTCTTAATTATGCAGAAAATCAACAAAGACTTCAAATAAGAAATTATGGTAGTTCCTCACAGTTTCGAACTGTGGACCTTCTCCGTGTAAAAGAGTTGCTCTACCCCTGAGCTAAGGAACTATGTAGCTTAGATACTTATAGTGTTTACTACGGCTGGCTGCATTTCTCCGCCGCTTAACTCAACAAAAATGTAAAGCTTACTTGGGGTAAGTTTAGCTAGACGATTACATTCTTGACGTGCCAGTGACCGCGAAGTATGCATAACTGGTGTTGAGGAAACACTAAAGCCTTGGTGTTCTGTAAAGCTACCTACAATAAAGTGCTTATTGCGGATTCCCTGAACAAGCATATCAGTGTTTAGAATTGTGGTTTTTGTTTGATTCATTATAATGCGTGCTAGCTCTTCTAGCTCGTTAATTGTATATGGTTGCATTTTTATTGGTGTGAGGTAACGGTATCGAACCGATGTTTGAAGGGTGGAAGCCTACTGTTCTACCATTGAACTAACCACACATTTATCTTCGCATGGAGGCAGCGTCAATTGCTGCCTGCTTACTAAAAATTGGTTGTAAACATGATTTATGAATAACAGAAATACCAATCATGGCATTTCCTGTATACACAGGTACTTTTTTAAGTGCTGTAGAACCACCAGGAGTTACTAAACTTGGGTGTTGACTACTCTCTCTGTGGTTTACCATTTCTGGTTGAATTGATGTAAATTTAAAAGTTTTTTTCATCTAATAATTATATCAATATTTTGCCTATAAATCAAGTCAGTATTTTACCAAAGAAATTTTGACTAACTAGGGGTAGTAGTTTCTAAGTGTTTACGAATATATCTCATAAACAAAATTGCTTTATCTGAGGATTTAAAAATACCGTCTCCAGTATCTTCAATAGGTACTGGAAAAATAAAGTCTTCGTCTCCACTAATAGTGTACCAGAGATTACCTTTTCGGTACTCTACAAAATGTACAATTCTATTTTGTACTAATTCTTTAATTGTTTTCATAGTATAATTATATCAAGATTTTACTTATAAATCAAGTCAGTATTCTGGTGCGGGCGGAGAGGATCGAACTCTCGTCTAGACGTTGGCAACGTCCTATTCTACCATTGAACTACGCACGCTTATTTATGTTACTTGTACTATTGCACGAGTTTTTGAATACCACCCAAGTTCATTCAAGGTTATGTGTGGGCGACTTAGAGTAAACTTTTCTTCGATAATACTGACCTGTGTTTTTGCTCTGGTAAAGTCTTGACGTAACGCTGAAACATAACCAAGAACTGCAAAGGGAAACGCGTCTAGGTTTCCAGTTTCCCAGCCCGGGAAGCTATTGTTGAGATACGTATAAGACTTATCAAATAGGTCACGTAACTCAGTTACGCCAAAGGCTTCGGCAAAGACTTGACACGCCCCATCAGGGTAAAGTGCCTTGTCAGTAGTCCGCAAAATAGGGGCTGCATCAGCGTACCGGAACCCTGTTTCTGCCCAGAGACCTCTAAGACCTACAGCAATTCGGTCTGCTCCAGCACTAAAAGTATTGGCAACAGCAACATTATCTTTATTTAAGGTTGCTGCGTCTCTTAGTCCACGGTATACTTCACAATTATCCATGAAATAACCTACGTCCCATATCTTTTGGATATTAGTTGGCGTAAAGGTGCTTGTTAAGTTATTAGGCTTAATCGGAATTAAACAGTTGCGTGTCATTATTTCATTTATGACCACAGAATTACTATTCCACCAAGCAGTGTTACCGCTAGCTTTTACGTACAATAGTACTAGGCTTGTAAATGTTGAGGCATACGAATCATCACTATCTGAGATATGCAGCACAGTTGTTTCAGGAAAGTCAATTCCACCTGGAAATCCGACGTCATCAATGGTGTAATCCGAGCGAAGCTTACTAATGTAGAGATCAAGATAAGGTCTAATAAGTGCTTCTAGTGCGGAATTATCCATGTATGGAATAATTCCTTGCAGCCCAAGGTTTGCAAAGTACCAGTTTCCTACACCTGCTGGAGCTACAAGGAACATACCCTTGTAGGGTCCTTTTTTTACTTGAAGCTCTGTAAGGGCCGCAAGAACATCTATTCCCGGCTTAAGGGTTAAAATTTCGCGTGGAGGTGTTACGGGTAGGGGTAGTGGTAGTGGTAGTGGTACAGGCAAAGGCAAAGGCAACCCTTGAGCGATTAACTCAGAGGTTACTCCTGTCACAATTAAACCTACTATAGATTTAATATCCGTGTCTGAGATAGAAACAGTAACTTGCACTTTAAGCTCCAAGCGTAGTTTGTTATGCGTTTAAGGTTTGTCGTGTGTCTAATACTACGACTTTTGTAAGCCCTTTAAGTAGCGGCTTTGTATTATTTGGGGTGGCCTGGGGAATCGAACCCTCGCCTCCTCGGTCACAGCGAGGTTTGCTTCCACTACACTAAGGCCAACATATTAAAAAGGTATATCATCATACCAGAAGTCATCATACCTAGTAAACTTGTCATAGGTATCTACTACCTTATCTTCTTTAGGCTCTTCCCACTTTGCAAAATTAGCTGCATCTTGTATAGTTTCTACTACTATTTGTTGAAACTTGCAGTAACCTTCTTTTTCAACCCAGATTAAGTACTCGTAGTGATCTTGGATAACATCACAAACTCTACAACCTTTTAGTTTACCAAACGTAATTTGGTCATGCATGCCCAGCTTAGGGTCTTTTAAAGTTGAAAACAATTTAGCCATAGAGTAATATATCTTTTGCCGCTCTTATTTTGCACGCGTTTATCTTAAAATAAGGAATAGGAGATATATTAGTCTATGGCCTCTCTCAGAGGATTCAAACCTCCAACCTTCTAGTTCGTAGCCAGATGCACTATTCAGTTGTGCTAAAGAGAGAAATGCAAGCATTTCACTTGCCGGGTTGCTATATATTATAGAACCATGTTTGGTAGTAAAGATAGGACTCGAACCTACGACCTTCTCCGTATGAAGGAGCTGCTTTTGCCTCTAAGCTACTCTACCGCAAGCATATACCTTTTTCTATTAGAACACATAACCAACTCGCTACCAGAAAACTGTGCCGTAATTTCAACTACAGTAGCTTGATTTTTAGCACATACTGATACAGCTGTATCAATGTCATTAGAATTAACGGATTGATAGCACCCGCTAAGTGAGGTGCTAATTAGTAATGTCAGTAGTATCTTGTTCATTTGCTAGTGCGTGTAAGACTTTGGAGCGGGACTCCATGCGCAGGACTACTTCATCTACGTCCATCCACAAATCTTTGTTATCTAATAGTGATTGAATTTCTTGAGGGGAAAGGAAGTCTTCGTAAATTTCTTTAAGTAGTTGTTCTGACCACTTACGCTCATGCTGAATTTGACCATACATTTCGCCACCCTTACCCATGGTTCCACCAGAATAATTGTGAAACATAAACATGGAGTGTGGAGTTACTTCAAATTGGTCTGCACATAAAAAGATCATAGTGGCGGCACTCATACATGCACCTTCAACACTACAGATAACTAAGGCTTCAGTTTCTGCTAATACGCGCATAAACTGAATACCTGTAAACATATCACCGCCGTAGCTATTAATATAAATCTTTACAGTATCTTCTGGTTTGCAGTGTCGAATAGTATCAAACCACTCAATATAATTTTCTGGGCTGTCAAGGGTTCCTGAAATATAGAACTCATGTACATGAGAAGAAGCCTTAGGCTCAATCATTCCCGGAATACCACTGCCAAATAGTGTATTAAATTTATCTGCTTTGATCATCGCTGCTTTCATAAAGTGGAACCGGGTGCTGGATTCTAACCAGCCTGTGAAGGGTTGCAGCCAACAGCGTAGTCACTCCGCCAACCCGGCATAAACAAAAGGTGTCTTACTCAGTACTTGAATCTGAGGAAGCCCGTCTTCATGGCCTGTTTATACCGTACTATAGGTTTGGTATAAACTATCGGTGTTCCATTGTAGCTTCTGTAAAACACCATAATTATACGCTCTGAGGTTCGATTGCTCGAACTCTAGTTCATTGTTATGTGCGCACTCTAGTTACCCACAGCGTATAATTATGGCGGAAGAGGAGAGAGTTGAACTCTCAAGGCTATTTCTAACTCGACGGTTTTCAAGACCGGTCCCATCGCCAATTGGGTTGCTCTTCCATTTTTGGTAGCGGGTGAAGGATTCGCACCTCCGATGATTCTGGCTTATGAGACCGAATTGTTGGCTACACTACCCGCGGTATTTTATACTACATAATTAAACAAATCTTGCGATATAGTAATTACAGTAGATTTGTTTTTTAGCCGACTAATATCTCTTATTGAGCAATAAGAGCCGGTAATAATTCTAAAGTCTTTTCCGGTAACCCAGCCTTTAATCATAGCCTCTTTGCTATCGTATTTATGCCCGTATGCCGGAACTAAGATTAGCTCTTTTCTATTAATCATTTATTTCCTAAAGATTAATTATAACAAAATTTGATAAATAATTCAAATAAATTATTTGGCAACCCAGGATGGACTCGAACCACCAACACAAGGATTTGGAATCCCCTGCTCTACCAATTGGAGCTACTGAGCCATATTTAATTTGTAGTAGGCTGCACACATTATTATTAAGTTGCGCTTCGATTTTTATTGGTTGCTATGAACTACCCGCAACGCCTTTATCTGGCTAATCACCAGACTACAAAACTTGGTACCCGCTGGTGGTTACGATCCACCTGCAAACGCCTTATCAAGACGCTACCTCACCATTCGGTCTAACGGGCATTATTTGGCGGAAGATATAGGAATTGAACCTATCGGCCCATTTCTGAACGGAGGTTTAGCAAACCTCTGCCGCACCTTGCAGCACATCTTCCTAAAAGAAATCCTAGAATATATTATTAACTGTGATTAAGGCCGTATCAAGGGCCTTCCAATGTGAGCGGAAGTAACAGTCAAATTCGCTAAGGACTAAGATAAGTATAGGAACAAATCAAGATTAGAGTTTTTACCAGAAGAAGTATCTAATCTTATCACCATATACTTATCTAAGTCCTTGTGAGACTTAGAGTCACAACTTTGGGCAAGGGCTGACTACCTTTAGAGCGTGTGTAATAAAACAAGCTGACTAAGAATGTTTTAGTTTGAGAGGTCAGTCTCGGATACTACCTTTTCACGGCTGGTTACGTCTAGTTTAATAGTGGTTAGCCTAGGCAAGAGCATTACCACATCTAGCAGGTATATGTAAGATGTGGGTACCTCCAGTATTACTTACGTAATACCTTCACAAGTTTAGCACATCTTACTAAGTGATGGCGTTGTTTGCGCCTTCTGGAATCCCGGTCCTCAGAGATATCTATCTCTTACGTACCACCAACTTACTCACTTATTCTTTTTCGCTTTCACGAATGTAGTCAATAACAGCCTCTGAGAAGCCATCAATCTTTGTATAACTAGCGTGCTCTATGCCGTTTTTATTGGCAGCAACGTTAATGATGTAAGATTTTTCTGCTGGAGCAGCGCCTACAGCATCTTGACTTTGTTCGTCTGTAAATACAATCAAACGACCGTATTCTCGAGGAAGGTTACGAATAGCCATACCCAAAGCTGTACCGCCGTTATTTTGACTGTTTTTAAGGGCATTAATCATTGCAAAGCCACTTACACCGTCAACTTTAACTAAACTATTGGAGAAGGTATACACATCAACGTTTTCGCAAACTTCTTTGCAAAGCATTGCTAAAGCGGCGGCGGCGTCAAATCGGTCAAGATCGGATTTGGCACTAATTTTAGTGCCAAACATTGAGCCAGACACGTCTACTAATAGTGCGGTATGCCCACTGAGCTTAGGGGCTTCCTTAAGCGAGCGCACCATCATGGCTTCTAGCATTGGGGCCATTGCTGGCACAATACGAGCAGCTGCAACATACCTAAAAGGCAGAACTCGCGCAACGTCAACACTAATAGAGTAGTTGTTAATAGCCGTGGCACTAACGCCAGCTTCTAGCATGTTACGTAGGTTACGCAGGAACGCAAGAGCACCCAGTTTTTTCTCGGCCATAAGACGAGTGAAGGTTTTGGCCTTATCTGCTCCCTTAGAGAGTTCTGTCTCCCAGGTATCTGGTGTTTTAAGATCCTTATTAGCTACACGGTGAAACAAAGCTTCTTGTTCTGGGTTTTGCGGCTTAGGGTGAGTCAAGAACATTACATCGCGCAAGCTAATAGCTGCGGAGTTTTTATCCCACTTAGCTAGGGAATACTCATTGAACTTACCAAAAGCAGCAGCAATACCTTTCTTTACTTGGTTGCTAAGAGCTGTGCGCCCTTCTAGCCAGTAAATAGCCAGAAACTCAGACATTTCGTCTGGACGCTGAATAACTTCATTTAGCACTTTCCATGGCAACATACCGCTGCGCGCTAGTTCGCGGCACAACAGCAAAGGCATATGACGCAGCTTATAGTCGCCGCGAGCTTGCATAGCTAATACTGCTACAACATTTGGATTAACTAAAGGAACCAGAGCTTTGATAGCTTCTGCAACTGATTGTCCATCAATGTAGAACTGCTTTTCCCATAGCATTGCAGACATAACTAGTCTGCGGAGCTGCTTTTCAGGAGTAACTTGGGATGGCGATTGAGTTTGATTGATGCGATTAAGTGAAGACATTAATTTGCTTTAGTTTTAATTGGGAAAATTTCGAGAATAGGTAAAACAGGTATTGCCACCATGACCACTAGGCACGCCGGAATCGAACCGACTAGGTTTTTTGTAATAGAAAAGAAGTAACTGTCTAATGTCGCTACGAAATAAAAGGGTACGTTTTACATCTATCCAGATGCTGGGCTAAGATTTACTTCAATGTAAAATATTAATGTGTTCTTATCACACGTTACAATATAATTAAACACTAACAAGAGATTGATCGTCTACAGTGCTCTGACCTTATGTTTAAACTCGTAATGCCAGAAAGCGAGTTGGTTATAGTACTAATGCAGTATCCTACTAGGGTAAAGCACGACGGAATTTGTTTACCGTACGACTATTTACAGTATAATGAAGTAACTGTGGTTAATATTAGCTAGTACAAACATCGTATACCTTTTTAAGACAAAAAGTCTTTGCTAATAACCTTCACTACATATCAGTGTTTAATTATATTATTTCCGAATAAGTATCTATTATACAATAAATACAGAGAACTATCAAGTCTAAATTTTTAAAACTTGATAGTTTGATGTTTATAGTAGTGCCGGACCAACTGCCTTAAGGGCACTATTAAACTGTGCAAGAATACCTGATTTAGTTGTGGCTATTTGAAACTTTTCAAATTGTGGGAGCGTGTCGGTTGCTTTAGTAGTTTTTACTGGCAATGCTGCTTTTTTATATACGCCTTGTTTTACAAGTTTCATGCGTACACTAGCAACACTTTTATTATATTCTTGGGCAAGAACTTCTAAACTAATATCTGCGTTATACTTAGCGATGATTTCTGCTAGCTCTGTATCTGTATAAATAAACTTTGTAGCCATTGAGTGCCTTTAAAAGATAATTATACAGTAAAAAATACTAGACTATCAAGTCTAAATTTATGGCCCCTAAGGTGTACGTTGATGCACACATTTACCAACTATTAGCAAGACCGTTCATAGGCCAAAGGTAGCGCTTAACCTGCTTAACATAAGGATATACTGGCTCCGTAGATAGGACTCGAACCTATCTAGTCAGTGATTAACAGTCACGTCCGTGCACCTGGCTCGGATTCTACGGAATAATTAGTGATCGGTAGTCCTAGGCCCGATCGTGTAACTTGATTTTAAAGATGGTTGCGCAAGTTAGCGTAAACACTAAACATGACATTTACAGCGAGAGTTACTTACCATCAACTCGCATAGGAATTCTTTATTGCTAAAGAATATTGGCAGAGGCACCAGGGCTCGAACCTAGAATGACGGAGTCAAAGTCCGTAGTGTTACCATTACACTATACCCCAATAAAACATATTTATAAACTTTAAATATTAACTACGTCTGACAACGTAATTGTTTCGCAGGTGTCAGCCTACCGACTAATAATGTAAGGTATTTTGTACATTAAGGCCGTCTAAAGTCTATAAATATGCGAACTCATTGCAAGCAGGAGTCGAACCTACGTTTACCCTCACCGGGGTGTCCTAACCACTAGACGATTGCGGAGTTCTTCGGGTCATGACTCCGAGTCTGGCGAAAGGCTAATTACTCCTTCTGACCATATTTAAACACATTGCTGTGGCCACAGACTACCGTTAATAGCGGAGCTAAGCTTTTCGAAGGCTTAACTTGTATTAAACTCGTCACAATGTGTTTAAATATGGTAGGAGTTATTTACTTGATGATACTTAACACCGTCTTAGAAGTCTTAATATAAGGCACAACTTAACTGCCTGGACGTATTGTCGTTTCAGTAACTCTGACCATATTTAAGTAATTTAATCTATCCAAGTTGACGCTTGGGTTTCGCAACTCGTCAAAGTCACCGAGCTAAGTAAGTGCCCGTTAAATTACTTAAATATGGTAGGACTATTAGGTACTGCCCCTAATTTTACTGGTTAAAAGCCAGTTACTTCACTTTAAAGTTTTAATCCCTTAACTATCCCAACCTTCACGGTTTAGGGCACCGCGCTCGGCCTTATGAGGCTTGCGATGACTACCCGCTTTTCTTTTCGAAGCTAGTACAGCGAAGGGGTTTCGCGGCACTAGCGTTTGTTTTCGTGTTTTCATATTAATGACAGGTTATAGTACCTGGTAAAAAATTTGGGAAGGTAGGCGGCCCTACTGGAGGGTAGTAGCGGTGGTTTTGAAAAGGCGTTCCCGGATACGGGAAAATACTTTTAGGCTGACCAAATGTAACTGTACACTCTTTGTTTTGGTCCATTTGCTCTAGCATAGCAATTGCTTCATGAATTTTCATAGCAGTGTAATCAATTTGTTAAGTAAGGGAATTAGGTAAGCTTCTACTGCAAGGTACATACCCACAAAAGGAATAGTAATTGCTAGTAAGGTCATCCAGAAGCCTTTAGCTAGTACAATACCTACTAGCCAAATAGTTATTAAAAATCCGGTTAAAATTGAAGGAAAAGTCATAGTGTTTCTAAGTCCAAGTACAACTCTGGTTCGCTAATATAGTGAGCAAGAGCAGACTCGGCTTTTTTGACTTCTCTGTTAGCTGAATTAGATAGTGGGTGCTCGTCTTGATTAGCAAGCGCTTTATTTAGAGTTCTAAGCAGTTGTTTTTCAATTTTATTCATAGTATTAATTATAACAAATTGTTATTGAAACATCAAGTCAACTTTTTTGTGGCAGATTAGTAAACTCTTCGTAATTAGCAGCTTCATGCCACTGAGCAAAGGGGATAACTACCGGGACTGCGTCAACGGGTAAACCGCCAAACGCTTGGAAAACAAAGGCTAGTTTCATACTATTTAGTGTAATTTCTAAGGCAATAATACATATGTGCTGCTTGAGCGTATGACAAGCTGCCTAAAACCATTAGTGTGTTGATAATGTTATTCCGATACTGTATTTGAGTCATAATTATCCCTTAAAAGATAATTATACAATAAATACAGTTTAGGGTCAAGTTAAATTTTTTGCTCGTCTTCAAACCAATAAATGTGGTTCGTTTCAGCAAAAGTTTCAACATCAAAATCATCAGGAAACTTTAGCTCCGTACACTGAAATCCGTCACCTGAAGAGTATCTACCATACTCATCCTCAGACTCTAGTTTAGCTATCTTTTCTGCGGACATGGTTTTATGCCACTCAATATAGTTAGCACCATCGCCACTGTCAGTAATTACATAATAGATTGATTTCATTTTGCTTTTTCCTGTTTAAGTATTAATTATACGGCGAAAGAGTTAACTATTCAAGTTTGAAAAACTACTCTCCGCGATCAAAAACCAAAGACTTGCAAAACGCCTTTTTTAGCCAAATAAGTACCATATCCCTGTTTTTTCTTTTTACAAATAGCAAATAAGATTTATATGTTGGGGTGTATAATTTTTTCATAATGTGGTGCTGCTTGCTGGACTCGAACCAACGACCTTACCCATACCAAGGGCAAATTCTACCAACTGAACTAAAACAGCATATGTTAACACTCTCTTTACCCATCACAGGTATTATTGAGCTAAAAGGCTAGGACCTTTTTAGCTCTCTACCTACTATCTCTAGTAGTAGGCGTAGTGCTAACATATGTTGTTCTGCGTACCATCGTGCAGCTATCTGATCATACAAGTTGCGAACTTATACTAATAGGGGTGAGGCCTTACTCGCGCCACTCGGTCTAGACACCTTGCTACTAGCAGGCAATAAAAAAGGGCCCTAAGGCCCTTGTTAATCTAAGAGATTTCTAGATTACGGGCTTGCTTTAAAGACGTGTTTATTCCAGCCAGTAACCTGACTCTTTAAATTAATTTGAATAAATTTGCGCATAAAAATTCCTTGTTTGTGAAATAGCCTAGAATGGAGACAGCTACATCAGTATACATTTCTCATCCATCATATGAAGTTTTCCGTTATCTTCAAACTTGCCTTTGTTTAGGGTCTAAGGGAAGACCGTTTAACTAAGTGCTAATCTCTTAATATAGACCGCGTACACGGGCAGTAGTTTCCTACTAGGTTAGCAGTACGTACGTAATTATGGTGGAGCAACAGAGAATCAAACTCTGGTATCTGACTTGCAAAGCCAGCGTTCTATCACTGAACTATAACCCCAAAAATTAGAAAGGTAAAGACTATTAGTGAACATACGCCTAAGCAAATAGGTTAAAGTTAGATTTAGTCTTGTTGCTAGTTCTCGTAAACGGAACATCGCTATTACCAATTTTAATAGTACACTGTAACACTGTAGTTACGCCGTGACTTTATTCCGAGTAATTATTTCGGCTTATACACGCTGCGAGCGGTTCATACCGTGAACGGCCGTTCACTATGTTAGTATGTCTACGCCCCAAGGTAATGGATAATCCCCATCACTTACAGTGTACTAATAAAATTGGTCTCCCATGAAGGACTCGAACCTTCGATTTCCTCGTTCCAAACAAGGAGGCATAGCCGCTAGCCCAATAAGAGATTTATTTAAAATATACATATAGCTAGCTCTGTTTGTTCGATTTTGCTAGACGTGGATTTAACCCAATTTATTGTAGTGGAATCCTTAATGGTTCCTAACTTCAGTATCATGCTATGTATATTTTAAATAAAAATGCTGGTTACGTTTCGGAATTAGCCCTACTATCCAGCTCCACTAAGGGACGATTGCAGCGCATTGCTTTCTCTGCTGCCTATCAGTAATGTTTAAAGAACGACTAATATATACATGCGATGACGTATATAAAGCTAATATACTACCTACTTATTATTAACTCGTTCTAGATATTGTGCATATAGCATCATCTAGTTATATAATTCAAAGGTTTCGGTAATATGTATATCGGCTGTTTAAGTAATAATTATAACACTTTAGCACATAGTTGACAAGTGTAAATTTTCTTACCAATAATACTTATGTGGTTTAGTAGAGTCTGAGGGTTCCTGTAGTTCCGCAATATCCAATATTTTAGACTTTACGATATCTTTGGTAAATTTACGAAAGTTTCCGCGAACAGGTCTAGTGTGAAACAGGTTATTCCACCAGCTTGGGGTACTTTGTGTCCAGTGCCATTCTGTATCCACTCTACGTTTCTTTTTAGGGATAGTAGTAGGTAGCTTGATGTAGGCGTGACTGACGCACTCTGTTATCTCTTTTGTATACCAGTCCAGACGCTGTGCCACGTACTCGACGCTAATAAGGTCTCTGTCCCAAGTATTAGGAAATCTAATTTTACTGGGACGGGTGTTAAACGTTCTGCTCATGTAATTCCTTTTAAATAGTTACATTCGCATATTGTTCTCCTGTTGTAGTTAATTTGATTAGTAGTCGCAGTATGCGAGCCTTATGGTAGTTATACTCTTTACGCCGTTACTAGGCTACCTAGGAGTTTATAAAGTGGTGGGCAAGAAGAGACTCGAACTCTTAGCTTACGGCTTCTAAAACCGCTGTGTTTACCAATTTCACCACATGCCCATAATTAAGTAGTATAATCTCTATTTAAAGTTTATCGGAAGCCGACTCACTATACTACTTAATTATAGGAACTAGGTCAAGGCGACAGCCTAGTTCAGTCAATTGTTACGCCACCGCAGACAAGTTCCGAATAATCGGATTATTGCTGTTGGTTTGATCTTGCTTCTATAATTGAATATCCTAAAGCTCCGGACTCGTACAGCACTAAAAGATATTCAATTATAGGAACTAGGTCAAGGCGACAGCCTAGTTCAGTCAATTGTTACGCCACCGCAATACTTTTTTAACTTCACCGGGCTTAGAGCTAACAGTAGTGAATTTCCGTTGATTGTTGGTTTGATCTTGGTCTTCCCATCCCTGGGAGTATTAGTCCTAGTTTACGATCTAGGAACGAACACTCTATATTAGCAGATAGAAGTTACTGTTTTATATTTAGTAAACGCTAAGTGGCGTTGACGTTCTTAAAGCGTAAACTACGAATAGCCATACTTGTCACGATTTATTGCGCTTGTCTGCTCTTTTTACTAAAAAATGGTGGACTTACAAGGAATCGAACCTCACGATCATTACAAACACGGGTTACAGCCGCGGCCCTCTCCATAGGGGTTTATAAATCCATATTCGAAAGAGTGTTCTGTATTCATATAAAAAGCTTAGCAGTTCTATGACTGCTTATAGATAAGGATATACGTGAACACTCTAATTTAAGAAAACACACTAGACTTGGCCAAGTTTTACTGCTATTAGGTCTAACCACTTCTTCATCTGATATCTCAGGTTACTGCTTGGTTAGCTACTAAAAGCCAGTATTAGTGCGTTTACTTAAATTCTCTACCTTCCATAGTTGTAGAGAGTGCCCGAGTTATAAGCTATGGTGTTAGCGCGGGAATTTACAAAATGAGATTTTGGCAAAGTTGCCGTTTCTTCATATGTATTAATTATAGCATTTTTTACTGCCGGAAACAAGTCTATTTTTGTGTTGCTTTGTAGACTTTAATTGCATCAGCGTCTAGTGATGCAAACACCCGAAACTTTTCTTTGCCAGCATTATCATATAGTTGCTCTGCTAAAACTTTTTGCACCGCTAGAACTTCAGGGCCTAGCACCGAGTATCTACTTAAAAAAGCGTCTACGAGAAATTCTTTAGTGTATCCGGCCATTGTTATCTTTAAAGTTAAGTGGTCGAGCGTGACAGAATCGAACTGCCATTTAGAGGGTAGAAGCCTCCTGTACTATCCATTGTACTAACGCCCGGTTGTTTGCTTTCTAAGTATTAATTATACAACAAAACAGGCTTAGGGTCAAGTTAGAAATTTACTTTGGGGTAAATGCTTTGTTGGCCGGGGTCAGCAACATACTTTTCAAAGCTGCTGCCTGCGAGTACCTCAGTATCATTTACAGAGTAGGCACAGTCTTCAAAGCTTTCTTCTTCGTATTCATCCGAAAACAGCTCTTGTTGCGTTTCTTGCATATAGTCAGAGGCAAGCATTTCAGCATTATCTGCACTTTCAGCTTCAACTAAACAGTGCAGCTCTCCGCCACACCAATGGCTGTTTTCATAAGTAATAATATAAATTTGTTTCATAGCCTATATTATATCAAAGATTTACACACATTTCAAGCCAGAAATTTTAGTTGATCTATTAACTGTTGAGCGGCTAAGTTTTTTTGTTTTGCTTCACACATAATATCTGCGTGTGGCAAAAATGAAAGAGCCCAAGCATTAGATGCTTGATTCCAGTAGTATTCTGAATGCGCACGCAGTTTAGCGTTGGTAAGCCCCGAGGCTTTTAGTTTAACAAGGTCTGGACAAACAAGGGGGTCATGGTCTACAAGTATATCTTCTCGCGATAAGGAGTAGTGAATAGTAGGACGAACACCGCGCCATGACGCAACAACACGTTGAAACCGGCTATCTGTGGGCTTAATGTACTCGCCGCCGCTGTTAATCCAGTGGTGATGTATGTCAAGCACCAAAGCACAGTCCCGCTCTAGTTCTAGGCTAGCGTCTAAGCCCCAGGTAAACTCGGCATTTTCAATAGTCAAACAACGACGCGCTTCAGGAGTAAGCAGTTTTAGTGCTGCGCGAATACCTGGTGGACCTAATCTGCCACCTACGTGTACGTTACACTTAAAGTCTTGAAACTCGCGCCCATACCCCATATAGCGTATAAGGTCACAGTGGTACTCAAACTCTGTTATAGAGTTTTCTACAACATGAGGTTGGTCACTAGCTAATACGCAGAACTGGCCGGGGTGGAAACTCAGTTTAATGTCTAGTTCTCTGGCACGATTGCCGATTTTTCGTAGGTTGGTTTCTAAAAAGTGTTCTACGTCTGATTGAAAGTAGAAGGGCATCCACGCTTCGTGGCTGTATGCGGTTAACAGGTCGCTGGTAATGCGGAACATACGTTGATTAGGTGGTAGCGAACCTACCCACTCAATTTGAGCGGCTAGGGCTGCTACGTTGCTGCGCATTAAATCCCACAAGCGCTCACGTGCGCGATCTTGAGTTTGCGCAGTAAGCCATTTAATAGTAGTGCCAGTTTGATTAAGTTTAGGGTCTGCTTTAGACTCTGCAATTTGAATTTTACAAGCAAAGCCAATGCGTTGAATATTTTGGTTAAACATTAGGGTATTTTATAGTGTGTAGCCTATATTATACAGTTATTAAGGCTTAGGGTCAAGTACGAAATATTAATCGTACTTGTACAAATGCATTTCGGAACAAACATTACAGTACCTAGTACCGTCTGTTTCTTCCTCGAGATTTTTTGCTTTTTCCCAGATACTACACCAGTCGCATGTAGCAACTAACATTAGTTCAGGTTCTAAGTCCGCCATATCAACGTCTAAAGTATGACAGGCTTCGTGTAGGGGTGTTCTTGTACGGTACAGTACTTTGGCTAATCTTTTATACATTAACTGCTGCGGACATTTCTGTCATCTTTTGCCTTAAAAATTTCGGGGTACTTGTTGTAGTACAGTAAGAATATAATATTACAACCTGCGTGTGCTAGGTGCGATAGCCCCGACTCAGGGTCAAGGTCTTGTCCTCGCATATACGCAAAAATATGGCGTAAGCACGAATTAATAATCCTGGAGTGGTTCATTCCGCCATCGTTGGCAAAATTCCACTCTGCGTATTTGTTAGCCCCAAACTCTAGTACTTTATTTATTTCCTCTACTGCCTCAAAAGGCATTAGAGACCAGTTAGTCTTACCAGTGTCGAAGCGCAAAGCTTTTTTAGCTTCAACAGGTTTAATACTCGTTGCGGTAGTACTTGTATTATCTGCGTACACTACTTGACGGGTTGATATGCTTGAAATGGACATTTATTATAAGGTTGGTTAAAAAAATCAGAATAAGCATCTATTATACACCAAAAGGAGTAGTAAAACAAGCCTATTTTTTCATTAGTAATCTAGGCAGTTTTTTCTTAGACTTTACCTGATTTAGCAGCTTAGGGTTTATCCCAATTAAAGGGTTTATTACTCCGTTAGCTATTTGATACTTTTCATAAATTGGTAGTAAAGTATTAAGAATCAGGTTTTCTAATTCTTGTGTATAACTAAGGGAAGATATCATATATGGTCCTGTTGCGTTTCGATAATTATAGCACCTTAAGACAGCCCTGTCAATATTAAAATTTCTGACCCGTTTTGGCGCAGATTTTGGGCTGAAAAATTTTGACTTGTTCTGGCCTGCCTTTTGCTATATAATAGATGATTCACACAATGAAATTAATAAAATATGAAATCACTATTTAAACAGCTTATGATAGGCACTAGAGAGTATTCAGTAACCGGAGAAGTTACTCACATACCTCCTACCCGTTTAGCTATTAGAGCAGCAAAAGCCATAGAAACTCTTGTTGGAATAGCTGATACAAATTATGAACTTATTAAACAGATACAACTTAGAGAGGCAGACAGTATTTTAGAAACTGCAAACCTAAGAAAAGAAATAACTCAACTTTTAGAGCAACAAAAAGTCTTATATTCTCAATTAACTACGAAAGATGAAAATGAACGTGTATGCGATGGTATCAGGAAAACTGGCACAATGGACTCTGGAACTGGGGCCCAATCAGACTTATTTGGAAGCGATTCAGGAAGTAAAACTGACAATGCAAATTCAAACAGCAGTACTGGCGGTAATTAAATGATGTCTCTTTTTACTATTAATTACGAAAAACACGCACTAAGAAAAGCTAAAGAGTCTCTGCACTATGCAAAGCAAAAGCTAACTGAGGAAGTGCAGAATAAACTACGCAACGATGCTGCGGTTGTTTATTCAACTAATTGTGTTGTCTACCTGGAAAGCGTAGTCAGCACTCTACAAGGAAATGCCGATGGTAAAATGGATTCTATCGCTAATATTGTTATTAGCCCCAATAAGTAATATTCACGCCGTAGACGCGGAACTCTACTGTTTAACTAAAAATGTGTACTACGAGGCTAGAGGAGAGTCCCGACAAGGTATGCTAGCTGTTGCTTTAGTAACATTAAACAGAACAGAAGACATTAGGTTTCCAAAAAGTATTTGTGGGGTAGTATATCAAAAGAAACAGTTTAGCTGGACAGCTAAGCCTATAAATGTAAAAGTTAACGAAAAGCAGTGGAGAACAGCTTTTGAGGCTTCTCTAGAAGCTTATATGAATAGAGATGTGCTTGGAAAGTTTAAGGCCACTCACTTTCATAATACTTACGTATCTCCTGGATGGAATCTACGTCGAGTAACTCAAATTGGTAACCATATATTTTATAAATAATAAGGGGCACTTAGGTCGAAAAATATCGGCTTGAGTGCCCTTTCTTTTTGTGTTATAATTTATTACCAAACAAAAAATTAAATGATTAATAACCACAAATCATACTACCAGATAGTTAAAACTTGCAAGCTTATAGACTACACTGAAACAGATGTTCGTACAGAACATTGGTCAGACGGTGTAATAAGCTATAAATGTATTTGGCTACAAGACAACTTCCGCGCACTACCCTCTACCTATACTTACAACGTAATATGATTATCAATTTTCACTTAGTAAAAGACCGACTTCCTGAAACTTTTACAATTCTAGGTTCGGAAATTTCTGTAATTGTTCCTGTAGTTACTAAAACCGGGCTTCGTGTATATGCTAGTACCTGGGACGGTACTTGGCGTGAAAGTTACTCTGGTACGATTATTAAAAACGTTACCCATTGGGGTGAGGTTATTGAGGATTAAATGTTTAAAATTCAGAGCAAAACGCTCTACTTAATTACTTTCTTAATTGCCGTAATTTCGGCTATACTTATGTTTATTAAATGACAATTAAAGCAACTATTATTCAAGACTCTATTTGTAACGGCAGCCGTATTACTACTTTTGAACTAGAATACCCGCGATTTATTCATGCTGAGCTAATGACTCACAGACAGTTTTCCCGTAATGCGGCTTCTTCTAGGGCTATTCCTATTGAAAAGATGCATCAGTATGTTCTTGAAAATCCCGCACAGCCGGTGCATTGGGGGGCTAACCAAGCAGGAATGCAGGCAAAAACAGAGCTAACAGGAGTATTTCTTGCAGGAGCGGTAGCTTTGTGGCAAGAAGCAGCAGCAGAAGCTGTTCGCTGGTCTAAGGCTTTGGGTAATACTGGTTTGCATAAGCAGCTTGCTAATCGCGTAACAGAGCCTTTTCAGATTATGAAAACTGTAGTTACCGCTACAGAATGGGATAACTGGTACTGGCTACGTAATCATGAAGATGCTCAGCCTGAAATTCATGAACTAGCTAAAAAAATGTGGGATGCGTCTACTGCATCATACCCCCTACAGATTAGCGTATACGATTGGCATGTGCCATATGTAGCACGTGAAGAAGACTCCTTTAACCAAGTATGGTACAAAGATAATAAAGGAAGCCTTATTACAGCAGAAACTGCTCGTATTATATCGGCCTCCTGCTGTGCTCAAGTTAGCTATCGTAAATCTGATGATAGCGTAGATAAAGCTAAAGTAATTTATGATCGACTTATCCTCTCTTCGCCTGTTCATGCCAGTCCAGTTGAACATCAGGCTAAACCTATGCGACATAGAACTATGGGAAGAAACCAAGGAATTTGGGAAGAAGGCGTAACTCACGTAGACCGTAACGACAACTTTTGGTCAGGTAACTTCAAAGGCTGGATTCAGTTTCGACAACTTATTCCTAATAACTCCAAATGAAAGTAGTAAAGTTATTTGAAAAGTACACTATTTACGGGCTTACCCTAGAACACCTACATCTTATTGAAGCGCTTGCTTCTCATGTACACGTATCTGGAAAATATGGAGAGCTGGCTTGTACTTTAGCACGTATTATAGACAACCATCCTGACACAGAAGGTATAGCGCGAGTAAGTAGTAAGCACAAATACTTAGAAGCTATTACAATAAACCCTGTTATTATAGTAAATTAAGCTTAGGGGGCACAGGCGTCATAAAACATTGACTTGCCTGTGCCCCTATTTTCGTTTATAATATAATATAAAGCGAGAAAACCAATGAAAATTAGACTACTAAGTGATCTACATCACGAATTTTACGAAGATAAAAACCTGTACCAAAACCCTGACAAAGCAGACGTTTTGGTTATAGCAGGCGATCTGGCTGTAGGCTATCAAACCTGTTGGTCGGCCTTAAAGCAGTTTGCAGATACTCACGAGCATGTTGTATACACCACAGGCAACCACGAGTATTACCACGGTGAAATTGCCCAATTTGACGACTACATTAAGCGCTTTTCAGCGAACACTAACATCCACTTCCTAAATCCGGGTATAAAGAAGATAGGAAACGTTACCTTTATTGGAGCTAATCTTTGGACTAACTTTCAAAACGACGTGTGGGCACAGCAAACTGCTGCAAGAGGTATATCTGATTTTAGACTAATTAGAAAATTTAGTACGGCTAGTGCTTCTGATTTGCACGATAAACATATAAAGTTTATTCGTGAAGCATATTTAGCAGTTGAGGGTAAAAAAGTAATTGTTACCCACTTCTTACCAGCTACTGAGTGCATTTCAGCACAATATCTTACTGCTGGAAATACTACGCTTAATAAGTATTTTGCTAATAACCAAGGCGATTGGGTTAGCGATTTGATAGATGTGCCCTACTGGTTGTTTGGGCATACTCATGACTGTGTTAATATAACCCTTGGAACCACGCAGGTAGTTGCGAACCCTTACGGGTATAACCTTAATCGTAATTACAAAGAAAAAATAGTGGAAGTATGAAACTTAGACACCTACGTAAACAAAAACCGTACCCCAAACCTTATAAAATCGGAGCCAGCGTTAGAGTGCCGGAGTACGATGGCTTTTTGGGTATGCCTATGGACACAGTTAGACTTAATATATCTAGCTTTTGCCAGTCAGGGCCAGATAATAATGACTGCTTTAGAAAAATTAAAGAAGCTAGAGCTAAGTACCTTAATTCTCTAAAACATGACTAATACTGAAATAAATGCTACTCGCTACGAGTACTTACGACAAGGCAAGCCGCTAGTAATTAAATGTGGCAATATTACTATTCACACAGGTGCAAACCCTGATTACATCAATCAATATCCTAAAGCATTAGATAATGCCGTTGACTTGGCTATTAAAAATGAAAACATACGAACAGATACTAACTGATTTACAGCTAGCTAATTTTCTACTTAAAACAATAAACACACAGCTAGAAGAAATTCTTCTGGAAGCTTCTGTAATAGAAGCAATTAAAACTTTTGGCTACGAGCGTTTTGCTCAATCTTTACTGGAACATAAATGAAAGCTATTACTGCTATTGGCTTGGGCAGACTATATAAATCCTCAGCAGGTTGCTGTGTTAAAACAACGTATAAAAAACAATAGAAATATGAAAACATTAATTGAATTCGAACTAGAGGCTTTTCTAGTACCAGACTTTGTTACCACTAAACGTAGTCCTATTTCCGGTATGGAAAGTATGACCTTATCACTTAAGTCTCTTGACTCTAAAACCTTAGAGGATTTATGCAGTCAGTTTCGTGCAGCCGTATTTCGTAAGGCTGCATAATGCTGCCCATAACTATTGGCAATTTTTAATGACTTGAATGCGTATCAATAATTTGATATAATAACTTATGAACAAAGTAAATTACCCAAAAAACACCCAAGGCCGCGATTTTGTATGTGGCGACTTGCACGGGGCTTATGTGCGACTCCAAGATGCCTTGGAGTTTATTAAGTTCGATAAAAATGTTGACCGTATGTTCTCCGTTGGTGATCTTGTTGATCGCGGCCCCCAAAACGAAGAATGCTTGCGTTTGCTCAACGAGCCTTGGTTCCATGCTGTACGTGGCAATCATGAACAGCTTATGGACCATTTCTATACTGATGGCCCTTACGGATCCTACTGGGCTCGAAATGGTGGAGACTGGGGCAGAATCTATGGCGGAATAGAAACTAACGAAATTCAGCAGCTATCCGCTAAAGCCGCAGAACTGCCACTTATGATAACGGTTGAGCGTCAAGACAACAAGTTTTTTCACGTTATCCACGCAGAGCTAGGGTCGGCGGGCCCAATAACCGACGCTGAACTGGAAAATCCCGATCTTTTTGGTGAAGTAGCTTTTCAACAGTCCCAAGACGGTGATTTTATTCTTTGGGGCCGCTGGCTGTTTGGTAGTCTTTACGCTAAAGAGCTTACGCCTGAGTTTGTTGCTAAATTTAATGAGTCAGTGAACCTGCAAAAAGCTGATAGCATGTTTAATAGTCGGCTGTCACACATCTACAGCGGTCATACCATTATGCGCCAGCCTACGCGGTTTAGGGGCCAAACAAACCTGGACACAAAAGCTTTTGGGTCGTACATATCCAACAACCCTTATGGTATAGCCACCCCCTCAGACTGGATGGGTCTGACAGTTACTGAGCCACTAACAGACAGATTCTGGCTGGCCAACTACTATGAAGTTAAAGAAACAGAGGTATTTGTATTGTGAAGCATAGTGCGCTTAAAAAAACCTACGTGCCAGGACAACAGTGGCAATATAACGACGTAACAGACATTATTGGCTGGGAGTCTTGTTATGAAGCACTAGAGCCTACTTGGTGTACAACTTTAGAATATCGTATTAAACCTGAGGAAACTAAATGCCGAACCGAGTAAAAAAATGGTACCAAGAGCCCGGCTACCGAGAAAAAATGTCTCCTGAGCATTTTAGTGTTTGGCATACTGTTGAAATGCGGGCAATTAGTAGAAACTTCTCCTATAAAGAGTACCTTAAACTGCATGAAGCTTCTAAGGTTTCTGGAGTTGCACTAACAAGATACGAATACAGAAAACTTAGTAAGGTAATGCATACGCCTGTAGTACTTTAACGGTCTCTACAGCTTAGGGGCAAGATGGGTCAATAATTATTGACTTGTCTTGCCCCTATTTTCGTGGTATAATAGTTGTATTAAAGGAAATAATTATGGCAATCAAACTAGCGTCTTTTGTTCGAGTTCGTAAGGGTACTAAGCTCGGCCATATGGGTCCGCAAGACTACTTTAAGGTTGAAATTGTATCCCAAGACTACACATTTGAGCCTAATGACCCTACACACGGCTCTTTGACGTCAGCATTTAAACACGCTACTAAAATAGCTGAGGCCTTAGAGCTAGAAGTAGTGTGTGTCTAATATCCAATTTATTTGTGACAAACACCAGAAAGCAATACTTGAAAACCAACAACAAAATAAACCTTGCCAGTAACTTACATTATTTAGTAGTATACGACCTATGAGTTACGGTATACTTACCAAAGATGCCGCAGGAGCTTTTTTACTGCATTCGCCGTCAATAAACGGTGTATTCCATAAAAATACAGGTATATATTCTTCTTCTGTTGTCAATATTCCTGTTGACGGTTTCCCCACAAGCTTTGGAATATCAACTCCTTTAGCGCCCGTTACTTTTCATAAAAATTTAATTACAGATCATTTTAGTTTAGGCGGATCTGTTGCAAGTGGAGGTTTGAATTATTACCCTCCCAGCGCAAGAGTTTTAACTAAAACCAATCTAGAGTGGCCTTATCCTGTAATTACTGCAAACGCAACTTTTGTACATACTTTTGGAGTACCCCCTACTTTTGGCAATTACGGATTTATGGCTAGAGGAGCTAACGCCGGTCAACTTGCTATATCTGATGCTTACAGAGTTTACACAGTACACCCAAATTCTGCCGGATCTAAAATTCGAACAGGAACGGCATCATCTTTAGTTGTTCCGTCTTCATTTGGAGAAGCTACATTTTCTACTTACACCCAAAACATAGATGCTAATATTATTTTTGACAAGCCGTATAATCAGCCGCCGTTAATTTTTATTACCGCTTCGTCTGGCATGATAGCAATGAACTACATGCTACGCGACGCAAACGGTTTATTTATTGGAGCATCAATAGTAGCGGCTGCTACGTTTGTAGATGAAGGTGTAAAAGGCGTAGGGGCTTATCAAAGTAACACTTATTCTTTTTCTTATTTTATTGTATCTGATGAGGTACCAGTTTACGTACCTACTGAAAACTACGGTATGAGAGTGTTTAATGCTAGTGGGGGTAAAGTTTTTGACTCTGGGTCTTTTGTTCCAAATTTTTATGCAGTTTCTGTAGTAAGCCCTTATTTAACAATAGAAGCAAATAGAACTTTTGCCAATTATCATAGCGTTGCATTTAGCCGGAGCGCTAATCAGGGTGTATGCATCAACAATATACATTCTATTAGTGGGGTTGCCACTTATACTTCTTACAGTGTACCTGGAGGAAAAGGAGGACCTTTAACCTTTATGGGTCGATTTATGAATGTCAGCAGTAGCACTTACAGCGCATTTTATGGTTACGCTGCTGGCAGCATTATGGTACAATACCCTGAAGAAGTGGGTTCTTATGACTTTCACACTAATTCTAATACAATGATGGATGTCTTTTTCGCGAGTTACCAATTATGATACAATATGCAATGATCCGCCCTGATAGCTCAGTGGCATTTATTTCTTCTCAAACAGTTGATGAAAGTTACTTTTTGCAAGCAGGTAATAGTACTATGATTTGCGTAGTAGCACCTGCAAATGTTGACCCTGCTGAGCTTGTTACTCAATGGTTTTACCGAACTGCGTGGGTTAAGAGCCCGCCTCGGCCTTCTGAATTTCATAAGCTTGATTTACTTACTTATCAGTGGGTAGACCCACGAACACTCACAGACCATAAGTATGCTAAATGGGAGCAAATAAAAAAAGACAGGGTTGGGGCTATCAACGCTAATCTAATTACTCCGCATGGAATATTTGATTCTAAGTCAGAAGCCCGCACCTCTATTACAGACGCTGTGCTAATGCTACAGACTTTAGCGTCTATGGGCTCTCCTCAAAATATTGAGTTTACATTAGCCGACAATACCTCTGTAATTTTAAATACTTCTCAAATGATTGAAGTGGGTTTGTTACTAGGTCAAAAAGTTCAAGTAGCACATGCAAGAAGTCGGGTAGCCAGAGCTGCAATTGAGAGTGCAACTACCCTAGATCAACTAGCGCTTGTTCTATTCTAAACTAAACTAAAGCTTAATCGTGAAATATATTGTTTATCGAGATGGTGGTCGAGACCACCTAATTACCTTTCCCAAGTGCATTAATCACAACCACATGGCTCAAGCAGTGGAATCTTTACGCTTTGGTGAAGACCACAACTGGCACCGCCGACAAGGTGAAATCGTCAGCGCCGGATTTATTGAAGGTGGCGAGTGCTCTGGGCGAAGCGAGTCGCTAAACCTTGACTCACGCAAAGGTATCGACACCGTAATTTATAAAGCTGGCAGTTATGCCACAGCCGCACTCACACAAGTAGCAAACTCATGACAGCACACCAAGTAACAAATACCGCAGAGCTTACTGGGGCACAAGGTGTGCAAGACATTGCCCTCAATGTCGCTAGTCAGTGTCGGGCCACGGCTTCAAGCGCTCTAGCGGAAACCATTGTTGTAGACGCAGGCTCTGGACTATTGCGGGAGCTGTTGATTGACGCAGCAAAAACTATTGAATCGCTGACAACCAGCCAAGTAGCGACAGCCGCAGAAATTGATCTAGCAATTAAGGCCGCCCGCGCCGACGGAACAATACACCTGACGCACCAATCTCTTAAAGTGGCGTTACAAGCCATTGCGCAATCCCGCAGCACCTTCTGTTCGCTTGGGTGCATCGAGGAGTGCAAAGCTAAACTTAATGGCTATGCTAGTAAATGTCCTGCGATACCCTTGCCTTATACCCGTCTAGGTAACCAAGCTTTTGGCGGGTGCCCTCAATGTGGACGTGCAGACTGTGTTGCAAGGTCTTGCGCCACCGCAGCCGAGCAAGGGGACGCCAAGGATGCGAGCCCGGAAAGAGAGTTGCAAGCATGGTGGGACGCGGCAGTCGAACAGTGTGCGTTGATGCTGGACCGCGATGCCGACCGTCAAGAAGCCCTATGGGAAAAGTATGTCATGAGCGACATTCGCCTCCCTGCTACTACTTACCACACCATCCCTAGGGAGTATGCGAAAGCCCTGCGCGTCTTAAAAGGACAAACACCAACTTCCGATCTCATCGACGCCGCAATTCTCGCCAAGCCGGGAGGGGCTGAGACATGAGCCCAAGTGAACGCGAAGCAGAAGACCTGCGCCAGCAGGAAGAATATGAGCTAAGACAGCAAGAGGCCCGCGAAGAAGAAGAACGGCGGTGCGAACAGGAAGCATCAGAAGAAAGCCAACAGCCATGACCACAAACACTAAACTAGCAAAACTGCATGGTGCCTTAGACCGTGACGAATGGAAAACCGGCAAACCAACAGGTATTCACCTTACGCACGAGCAGCTTGACGCCTACACCCAAGCCATAAAAGCTACTCAGGTGGCAGCGCTAAAGAAAGCGCAGATCGAGCACCTAAACTTTGTTTTAGACCTGCGCCGGGTGCTAGGGTGGGAGAGGCCCTTAAACAACTTTCCAGAAATTCAAGAACTGGAACTTATTTTAGAGGCCTATGCTGCCCCAGCGGTGCAAACCGTGCCTAAAGTACAGTCTGAAAGCATCCTCAGATGGCTTGCTGCCAACTGCAAGCCAGTCGGCTGGAACATTGATACAGCAATCTACCAAATAACAGACAGACAAGCCCTGGAGCTTGTCGCTTACGCCGCACCGCAGCCACCAGCCAAACAGGCGGTGCAAGCCGTGCCCAAGGACCGCTTTCTTGAATACGTTACCGTCAATCAAAGTTTTAAACTTGTCGGCTCTGGCGAATTTCAGTTTTGGGAAAAAGTACCCGCTAAACAAGCGGTGCCAGTAGCGTGGCGTCGGAAAGAGTCTGGCGATTGGGTTTACTACAGCACCAAGGTGTGGGGTGACCTTGAACCCCTTTATGCCACACCACAAGCACCTACAGCGTTTGGAAAGCAGAAATGACTAAAGAACTAATACGAGCCGCTGGCGGCATTGTACACCGTGACGGTAACATCTTTTTTACTAATATCGAGCAGCTTAGTGTATACTGTAAAGTAGTAATGGCTAACGCAGAGGCGGCTAGGAACAGAGAGCTGTTTGCAGATATGCTTTCTATTAGACTCTACTGCAACGATTTGCGCGTACAAAAACTAGTACCCTTAAAAGAACTAACAAGCGCAATAAACCCAGAAATGTGTGTAGCTGAACACGCAAAAACAATGTACAAAGAAATTTACGCAGCAGGACTAAAAGATGAAAATTGTTAAATTCAACGATGGCAGGTTTGCGCTTAGACAGGGGTGGTTTCGGTGCACTTTTCAGTACTTAGATGCTGGCTCCAACAGACTATGGATGGGTAAAACAGGTACACACGTCTTTTGCACCTTTAACACACTACAAGAAGCTAAAGCTAGACTAGATGAGCATAATCAGAAACGTGAAAAACGAGACTACGGAACACTAATATGAAAATTGTTAAATTTAAAGACGGCACTTTTGGGGTAAGAAAAGGCTTTTTCTGGCACTATCAGTACCTAGACGTTAGCTCCGAAAGTTACTGGTGGAATAGCACTAAATATATTAATACCTATGCTAAGGTTCCGTCACTAGAAGAAGCTGAAACAATGCTAGTAAATCAAAAACCTCAGGTTAAAGATCG
>Ga0326734_1000028_pt1 | contig 51167 bp, 52 predicted proteins | sample 15_GP2_1315_FD_207944 | JGI IMG/M metagenome (GOLD analysis project Ga0326734, IMG submission 207944) | Glacier ice microbial communities from Ngari, Tibet, China - 15_GP2_131.5 | ecosystem: Environmental > Aquatic > Freshwater > Ice > Glacier | place: China: Ngari, Tibet | collected 2018-07-18 | reverse complement strand
GTACTTTTAAATAAAAATCAAAAAAATTTTGAAAATCATTTTGAAAAAACGTCTTTTTTAGAAAAAAACGCCCCCTGTCCAATCTTTACTTTTTTGAAAATTTGACATTTTAATACTTTTAGTACATATTTTAGAGATACTTTTTAATTATTTTTTATATAAATCTTTAAAAAGTAAAAATCACTAAAATATGATAAAAAATAAAATAATTTAAAAAAAAAATAGAATAAAAAAACGTTATCTCTAATTTATGGGTCTAAATTTTTTAAAAATACAGTTTAAAAAGTTATCAGGTAAAAACCTCCCGATGCCTTAAAAACTAATCTTAAGATGTATATAAATAAATTGTATTTTAAATACTTGTACCGATAATTTAGAGATATAATATAAAATATTGTTAAAGACTAATCTTGAATTATTGAATAAATTAAATCTAAGATAATCTTTTTAATGTAAATATAAATAAAATAGTATAAAATGAATCGATAAAAATGTGTATAATTTAAAATAATTATATAAAAATCTTTTAAATCCGTTTATTTAAAAATAATAAAATAATAGGTTAATATAATAAACGATGAGTACTTTATTATGTAAATTATGTAATACTAATTTTTCAACAAAATCTAATTATAATAGACATGCTAATAAAGAAGAATTATGTATAACAAAAAAAGAATTATATGAATTAATTAATAATAAGGATAAAATTATAGAACAACTAAGTGCGAATACAATCAGTGCTATTAACAATAATAGTGGAAATGTTGGTATTGGTGTTAATACATTTATAAATGTAAAAATTGAGATAAATCCTATAACAAAATTACAAATGAATCATATAGAAACTGATAAAATTAAACATATAATTGAAAAGATGGATGATGATAAAGAAATGGTTGGTTATAAAGAGAAATTTAACAATGATAAAGTAAATTTGTTATTATCAGATTATATAAAGGAAATGATATGTGATTCTGAACATCCGGAAAACCATGCTGTAAAATATATTAAAAAGAAACCACCTACATATAATGCTTTAATAGAAGACGCAGATGGGAATACTGTAACAGTAATTAAGGGATTAAAAGATACATGTGAATTGTTAACTGATCCTATATTAGATCAGTTAAAAGTTAAACTAAAAGAATTTATAACAAAATACAAAAAAGATACTGAGCCTGATTTTGATTTTATATTGTATGAGAATGCTATTAAAGAATTAAAAAAAGAATTAAATAAACAAAATGTTAAAAAAGCGTTGAGTTCAGTATTAAAGAACGACATTTTAAATAATATTCAAATGAAATTAAGTATACAACCAAAGGAAAATTAAGGCTTACGCACTCAATGACGACGTTTCGCCACGGTACATATTTTAATTTAAAATTATTTAATAATATATATTAAATGAATTTAGAAGAAGAAAACCAAAAATTAAAACTTGAAAATCAAGCGTTAAAAGAACATCTTAAAAAATATACTAATCCTAAATATAATAAAACATACTATGAAAAAAATAAAGAGAAAGTTTTAGAACAACAAAGAGCGTATAAAAAAGAAAAGTATCATAATGATAAAAAGAAAAAAGCTGAAGCCAAAGCTGAAGGTACATGTTTAAATCGCGTTTAATTTAAAAATAACTTTTATCTTAATACAATAAGAAATGAAATATTCTTGTAAATTATGTAGTCAAATATTTTCAACAAAATCTAATTATAATAGACATATTAATAAAGAAGAACTATGTATAAATAAAAAACAATTAAACGAATTTATAATTTTACAAAATACAAGTATTGATGAATTAAATGTTTTAGTAGAAGATCAAAATAAAATTATACAAGAACAAATTGTTCAAGAATTCGTTCAAGAATTTGTTGAAGAACCAGTTGAACAAGAACTTAAATTTGACGGCATCTTTCAAGGCAGAGAAAAAGAAATACGTATAACACCTGATAAAATGATTTCAGTATTTGATTTTATAAAGGTTGTTAGTGGTCAAACTCAACCTAGGAAAACATGGTTAGATATAAAAAAAACTCATAAAGATGAGGTTGTTACTTTTTGTAACGACTTCAAATTTGAAGGTTCTGGTCAAAGATTAACACCGGTTGTGAATGTTCAAGGAATGGTTAAATTATTATTTTTGTTACCTGGTGAAATGGCAAAACAATTCAGAAGTAAATCTGCAGAAGTAATGATACGTTATTTAGGTGGTGATCAAGAACTTGTAAATCAACTTTATTGTGAACTTATACAAGAACCTATACAAGAACTTATACAAGAACCTATACAAGAACCTATACAAGAACTTATACAAGAACCAGTTGAACCTATTCAAGAGTTAGCATTTGATGGCATCTTCCAAGGACGTGAACATGAAATACGTATCACTTCTAATAAACAAGTTTCAGTATTTGACTTTATCAAAGTTGTTGGTGGTCAAGCGAATCCACGTAAAACATGGGCTGATATTTTAAAAAATCATAAAGAAGAGGTTGTAACTTTTTGTTACAACCTAAAATTCCCAGGAATAGGTCAAAAACTAACACCTGTTGTGAATGTTCAAGGTATGGTTAAATTATTATTTTTGTTACCTGGAGAAACAGCAAAACAATTTAGAAGTAAGTCAGCTGAAGTAATGATACGTTATTTAGGTGGAGACATTACACTTATTGATGAAATTAAAGCGATCGACCAAGAACATATAGTTAATCCAAATAACATAGCTCAAGTATTTAGAGAAGAAGTTGTTCAACAACAAAAATTACTTTTTAATCAAGATCAAATAAATACAAGTAAAAGATTAATAAATTATTATGGTGATAAAAGAGATATATTTTATATGTTTTCATTTAAGTATTTAGAAGAATGGTATGTTAAATATGGTATGGTTGGAGAAGTAAGAGATTTTTATGAACGAGTAAAACAACATATATCAGAATTTGAAGAGATATGTTTTCATAATGTATTGCAGTGTTCAAATATAAATAAAGTTGAATCGGATTTTAAAGAAACAGCTTTAGTTTCAATGAATAAAGTAAAAATTCCGAAAAAATATGGTGGAAATCATACGGAAATAATAAAATTAAGTGAAATAGTAACAACGGAAGTGATAAGAGAAGAGATGTATAAAGTGGCTGGAAATAGAATGATAGATCCGCCACCTAGATATACATATACTCAGCAAATAGAAAATAGCGATTCTGAAAAAACAAAACAAATAGAGTATCAAGAAGTAACGAAACAAATAGAATGTCAAGAAGTAACGAAACAAATAGAATGTCAAGAATTAACAAAACAAAAAGAAATAGAAACTGATCAAGAACGAGAGCGTACGAAACAAAAAGAAATAGAATTAGAAATTAAAAGAATGGAATTTGAAATAATGAAATTACAAATGTCAAAAGGAATTATAATTCCGTCGTAAAACTAAAGTAAACTTTAGTTTACTTTTAGGGGCGTGGAAGCCCCATAATTATTTTTTTAATATAAACAATGGAAGATTTTTTGAATATTTTGAAATAAAAGAATTGGAATTAAATTTTATTAATGGTTGCACTGATTTAAATTCGAATTTATTACCACCAATATAAGTTATAATAGTTCCATCTGCAGCTGCTTTTAAAATGAAAAAGAATTTATATAAAAAATCCAAGATTAAAGTTCTAATGGACATATTATTATTATTAGTAAATATTATAAATAAATAATTTTTACTTTAAAATTGCGTTTAAAAGTTAAAATAGATTTTTTAATGTGGTGTTTGTATTTAAAAATATTTTTTAATACAATATATAATGAGAATAAAAAAGGAAGATACTGGACGTAAACCAATAAATTCTAAAAAAAAATATGTAAAATCTAAAAATTATAATTCTATAATGAAAATTCATGATGATAAAATGGAAGAATTTTCTAAAGAAAATTTAAATAAAATTATAAAAGGACATGAAGATGAAATTAAAAAAAATTTAGAATCTATAGAAATAATAAATAGAGAAGAAGCTATAAAAAAAATAAATAATACAAGGTATTATAATATGGAATCTAGTATAAAAATTAGAAAACTATTAGATAGAAATATTTTTCTACAAAAAGAAATAAAATACATGTTATCGGGGGATATGATTACAGATTATATATTACGGACGTGTCAATTAATTACTGATTATATGAAATTAGAAGAATCAGAGAGAGAACTTATTAATAAAAATGAATTGGAACAAATAGATGATATAGAAGAAAAATTAAATGAAATTAATTTTTCCAAAAATAATATTACAGATGATTATATGAAAATAGTAGATCCTAGTTATACTTCAAGAAGAAATATGTTTAGTATAAAAGATAGTATATGCGATAATTGTAAAATTGTATTAGATATATCTGATGGTTTTGCTTCTTGTAATAATTGTGGTGCTACAAAACAATGTTTACAACAAGCTACTGAATTAAGTTATAAAGAACAACAAGAAATGGATTATAGACCACAATTTACTTATCAAAAGGAAACACACCTCGACGAGTGGTTGAGACGCTTTACAGCAAAAGAACATAAAAATATTCCACAGGAAGTATTAGATAAAGTTATTATGGAAGCTCATAAAGAAAGAATTCAAGATCTTAAAACTTTAACAGAAGATAAAGTCAAGAAATATTTAAAGAAACTAGATTTAAATGATTATTATGACAATGTTATTTCAATTATCAATAGAATTAATAATAGACCTCCATTTGTATTGACTCAAGAAATAGAAACAAAAATAAAAACAATGTTTCAACAAATTCAAGCACCTTTTGAAAAATATAAAACAAGTAAAAGGAAAAATATGATTAGTTACAGTTATATTTTACATCAATTTTTCCAAATTTTAGATTTACCAGAATTTTCTAAATATTTTAGTTTACTTAAAAGTGCTGATAAGTTAAGACAAAACGATGAAATATTTAAAAAGATAATTGAAGAAATGGCTAAAACAGACCACAAAACTAATTGGCGCTTTCATCCAACATGTTAAGTAGGCTTTCGCGCCAACATGACCAAACGAATGTGTAGATTTTAGTTTATGAAAACGATACATGCGTTTTAATTTAAAGATAAATTTCTTTTAATAATATTATAAAAAGAAATGACAGAACAATTAGATATAATAAAACTTATAGAAGAAAATCCTATTATAAAACTTACAAATGTATATCAATCAAAATTAATAAATAAAATAAAAAATAAATTTAATACAGAAGGACAAAGATTATTTGTGGCAAGTTTTTATTGTTTTTTAAATTATAAAAAAGAAGATTTTGTTATTAGTTTAAATAGTATATGGATATGGTTAGGATTTTCAAGTAAACATAAAGCCAAAGAATTACTTTTAAAATATTTTACAATAGAAATAGACTATAAAATTTTGCTTAATCAAAAAGTAAAGCAAACAGTTTTCAACCTTTCGGGTGAAAACCTACATGCTAAGGATTTAGGTGGAAGACCAGTAGAACAAATTTTAATGACAATTAAAACATTTAAAAAATTTAGTATGAAAGCAAATACTAAAAAAGCTTTACAAATTCACGAATATTTTATTAATTTAGAAGAAATATTACATGAAACTGTAGATGAAGAAACTAATGAATTAAGATTACAACTAGATAACACTCAATATCAATTAAAACAAAAACAAATAGAATTGGATAATGAAAAAAAGAATAAAAATTGGTTATTAAATAGAAGATATCAACATGAACCAGCAAAACAATGTATATATTTATATAAAGATGGTGATCAATTAAAAATTGGAAAGTCAGAAAAAGGTATAGCCGAAAGAGAAAAATATTATAGTGATATGTCAAAAACAGGTGAAATTCTTTATTTTCAAAATTGTTTAAATTGTAATTTAACAGAGAAAGTTTTACATCATATGCTTGATAAATATCGTATTATAAGAAATAGAGAATGGTTTAATTTTACAGAAGAATTAGCTATTCAAACAATAAAAAGTATAATTTATATAATGGATTCACAAATGGAAATTATTGATGAATTTATTCCTAAATTACATAATATATTAGAAATTCCAATTGAAAATAAAGTTGAAAATAAAGTTGAAATCAAAATCGAAGTTGATGATAAAATTAAAAACCCTCTTAATTTTGATTTATTTATTGAAGAATGTTGTGAAATAACTGAAGGGATTAATACACCTAAAACTTATATTAAAGATGCGCATCGTATTTGGTCAAAAAATTCAACAAAAGAGACTATATCTGCTTTAGATATTTATCTTAATAATAAGTTTAAAAGTACAACTATTATAGATGAAAATGGTATTTGTCGTAATGTGTTTAAAGATGTTAAATTAAAACTATTAATATATACAGTATCTAATAAAAACTTAGATTACGAACAATTTATAACAAATCAAATTTCAATTGGTGAAATAAAAGTTGATTGGAAAGCACGTATAACATATCTTGACTTTTTTAATTATTTTATAGAATGGAAACAAAAATACGAACCACATTATAAATTAAAACATTCATATAAGAAAGAAATTCAAGGTTATTTAGAACAAATATTTGCTGGTGGTAGAGTTTATGAATCGGGTGGTACAAAGACCAAACATCTTAGTGGTATATGGGGAGTTGGCGCTAAAAAAACAAACTTTGGTTTAAAAAATCCAGATAGGACAAATAAAAAAGTTGGACAATACACTATTGAAAATGTTTTAATTAAACAATGGGATTCACTTTCTATAGCAAGTAGAGATCTTAATATAAGAATTGCTACATTATCAAATTATGCTAGGTTTAAAACTATTAAAAATGGAATTTATTACAAATATGAAGACTAAATAAATATGTGAAAGTCAATGTTTTTGTTTTTTGATTAATCTTTTTTTTAAAAAAGATTGTGGTATTTAGCTTTTAAATGTTCAAAACCATTGGTGTGTAATGTATCTTCAATTGTTGATTTAACGTTATTAATTAAAAGTTTAATTTGATCAATATCGTCATTATATCCTCTAATTTCTTCTTCTAATAATAATTGATGTTTAATAGTTTCGTTTTCAAAATAGAAACCGTCAACTCTATCATTAATACTATTAACTTGTTCAGTCATATGTTTAATAAAATTATCTAGATTTTCATTTTGTTTGTCATTTTGTTTGTCGTTATTATTATTATTATTATTATTAACTGATGTAATTATATCATTTTTAATACTAATAAGAATATCTTGTAAACTAGTTCTTAAAGCAGTATCATTGTTTTTAATATTGTCATTTAATTCATCGATTTTAGTACGTAATCTTTCATCAAATTTAGCATGATTAGTAACTAAGCTAGTAAATAAACCAGTGATATTTTCTCTTAATTGTGGTTCAGTAAGTGGGGTTACAGGGATATTTTCATTTTGTTTTTTACAAATATCAGATAAAATAGTAGTTAATTCTTCTTTGTTTTTTTGATGTGTATCTTTAATAATTTTTACAATTTGTTCTAGTAAATTAACTCTTTCTTGCGAGCTCGACGAGTGAGGATCACTATTTTCTTTTGGAATTTTATCTAAAATATCGTTTTTCATGTGTTCAAATTTATGTTCAAAAAAACATTGTAAATCTTGATAAATTTTTGTTTCACGACGACTACAATCGCAACAACCGTCTAGATAAGTAACTGAATCCATTTTAGATTGTAAAGTATCTATTTTGTTTTCCATTGAATTAAATTTATTCATTAAATCTATTAACAAAGTATTTTTTCTAAAGAAAGCCATCTTGTTGTTATTATAAACCTTTGAAAAAAAACATTAATCTAAAACGCAAAGCACTTTTTTAATTTGTTTCTTAAACTTAAGAAACGGTAAAGTGCCGAAAATATTAAATAAATACTCTTAATTTTTTGGATACTTTTTTTAAAAAAAAATATTTCGTTTGATATTATTTATTTTTTTAATAAGTTAATATATAAAAATATTATGAGTAAAGACAAAAGTAAAGTTATTGATTATCTTAGTGAAGACATTGAGATTTCTGGACAAAAATATGCCTTAATTAGTATTGTTGGGCCTCATCTTCCTCAAAAATGTGATGTGTGGGGGCTTAAAGTGAGAGGAGTTGCTGATTCTGTAGAGGAAGCTAAACAAATGACAAAAAGAATAATGAAATTTGATAATATGTATGATATTTACACAGTATCTGTAGGAAAATTTTTTCCTCTCACTATTGAACCGTATGATGTTAAAGATGTTGAACATAATGATGAAAAATTAAATGAATTAATGAAGAGTTATCTTAAGAATAGAGAAGATGCTAATGAACATTATCATCAAAGAAAACAAGAGATGATGGAAAAGGCTATAAGAGAAGGAACTAAAGAAAGTCAAGCTGAATTAGCAGATAAACCAGAACATCCAATTGCTGTTTTACAAAGAAAACAAAGTTTTGAAGAAAAAGCAGCTGAATTAAGAGAACAATTAGTTACTCTTGAAAAAGATCTTGGGTTGACTGTTGAAAAATATTCTGGATATACAGAAGAAGAACGTGTAGCAGCAGAAGAAGAAGTAAGAAAAGTTCTTGAAAATGAAAAGTCTCAAAAAACTATAGAACCAAGTAATATTGTAGTTGAAGAGTCATTTTCTAATATTAGAGATGAAATTGCTAATGAATTAAAAACTGAAGCTGAAACTGAAGCTGAAATTGAACACCCATTAAAATCGGTATTAGAACAGTTAAATGTTGTTGAAACAGATATTAAAGAAGTATATGATACTTTAAGTGAAATTAATAAAGTCGATTCACCAAATGCTTTTGAAAGATTGTCTAATAAATTAGACACATTAGAAGCTAAAAGAGAAGAATTAAAATCAAAATTAAATGATAAAAAATTAGTTAATGAATTTGTAAATAAAGGATTTAGTGGAAGTGATCATGATTCTTTGTTTCAATAGGATTTGCGCGCTCCAACGACGCTAAATTAAATTAAATATTTAGTGTTTTAACCAATTTTTAAAACTTGAGTTTTAAAAATCTATAAAAGTTAACAAAAAAGTTAATTTAATTTAATAATAAAATTACTAAAAAAATATTTTATTAACTATAATTAAACAATGATTAAAGTTAAAAATGAAATTGATTTTAATTGTGCTGTACGAATAGCTATAAAATATCTTATTCAAGGTTTTGCTATAGCCGTTTTTGCATATTATGTACCATTAACATTTAAACAAACTCTTAGAAAACCAACATTTAATGAAGTGTTCTTAATTTCATTAACAGCAGCATTAACAATGTACATGCTTGATTATTATACAACATTAGGAACAATGCCAAAATGCTCTCATAAAAGTGTCTTAATTTAATTGGTCATTAAAACTGTTTATAATTCTTTTGGTTTAGTATGATATTGATTATTTTTATAAGCATCTTTATGAACATTCATCTCATATAATTTATATATATCTAATATAATATACACACTATTCCATTCTTGATCTGAAACTCTTTGATATCCTCTGCGATAAAGTATGCTATCAATTGGATCACGTGAATATTCGTCTTTAGAATAAGTAATATGTTCAATAATATTATTATTAAATGTTACTGTTTTTTTTTGTCGTATTTTTATATTCATATTCTTTTATTAATTTAATTAATAAAATAATTTTTAGATTTGAATTCAATTAATTTTTAACTAAAATAAGTAAAAATCCAAAACATGAACATATTATAAATAAAAATGCAAAAAATACTAATATCATTTGTGTAGTGTCTGCAGAACTTTTAACTGAACTATTTTTAGTTGGTGTATCTAATGACGATGCGGTAACAGATGTGTCTTTTGGTGTAACAACATTTGTGTCTTTTGGTGTAACAACATTTGTGTCTTTTGGTGTAACAACATTTGTGTCTTTTGGTGTAACAACATTTGTGTCTTTTGGTGTAACAGGTGTAACAGGTGTAACACCACAATCTTCTGATAATGGTGTATAGTTTATAACATAATAACAATCTTGTCCAAGAACACAATTAAAATCTTTTGAAAAAGGACTACATAATCCAGTTGTAGGATCTGAACCTATAGCACATGGTATCCATCCACTACTCATATTAATATTAATAAATAAATTAATTTATTAATAATAAGGTTTATTTTGGTTTTAATGTATTCATACATGATTTTGGATCATTACCAAACCAATTTGTACATTTTTTATATGTCATTGAACCAGCTTTACTATCACATATTTTTTTAGTATCTTCAAAAGTAGTTGTGTCACAACTACCGTTATTTGGGAATTTAGCGTATTGTGTAACACCATAGCATTCTTGTCCCCATTTACAATTAAAATCAGTTGAATAAGGACTGCAAGTTGTCTTTGATGGATCTGAACCTATAGCACATGGTATCCATCCGATAATTCCAGCTGGTTTATTAGGATCATCTAAGCATGATTTAACATCATTATTAGCCCAATTTGTACAACGTTGCCAAGTCATTTGCGAACCTTTGGAATCACATTGTTGTTTTGGCGCATCCCATATATTTTTACATTTAGATGAACTTTTATCAAATTGCGTAAATACATAACAATCTTGCCCTAGTTTACAACTATTGTTTGTTGTAAATGGACTACATGATGTAGTTGTAGGATCTGAACCTATAGCACATGACATATATCCCAATACATTTTTTGGGGTTTTTGTCGATGAACTACAACTACCAGGATCATTATTTCTCCAATCTGTACATTTTTGATATGTTACTTGATTTTGTTGAGTATCACAAATAGGACCCTTACCACCACCAAAAGTTGTCTTATCACATTCTTCTGATAATGGTGTATAGTTTGTAACATAGTAACAATCTTGTCCAATAACACAATTAAAATCTTTTGAAAAAGGACTACATAATCCAGTTGTAGGATCTGAACCTATAGCACATGGTATCCATCCACTACTCATATTAATATTAATAAATAAATAAATTAAATTAAATTAAATTAAATTGTAAAATTTATTTTGGTTTTAATGTATTAATACATGATTTTGGATCATTACCAAACCAATTTGTACATTTTTTATATGTCATTGAACCAGCTTTACTATCACATATTTTTTTAGTATCTTCAAAAGTAGTTGTGTCACAACTACCGTTATTTGGGAATTTAGCGTATTGTGTAACACCATAGCATTCTTGTCCCCATTTACAATTAAAATCAGTTGAATAAGGACTACAAGTTGTTTTTGTTGGGTCTGAACCTATAGCGCATGGTATCCATCCAATAATTTTAGATGGTTTATTTGGCGCATCTAAACATGATTTAACATCATTATTAGCCCAATTTGTACATTTTTGCCAAGACATTTGTGAACCTTGTGAATCGCATTTTTGTGTTATGTCTGACCAAGTTGGATTACAATTACCGTCATTTCTCAATCCTACTATCCACATACCACCTACACCTTTATTTTCTTTCCAAGCTTCATTAAAATTATGTTGTTTAACTTCATTGTTATTAAGTAACCAATCAGCAGCTTGATCCCAATCTAAGCCTTTTGCGTCTACTTTTCTAGCAAATCTTGTTCTACCATCGGTTTTACATCCATCGTTTACCCAATCACCATACCATCCAGGATTACAATTAGAATCATCTTGTATCCATTCAGCACCTACCCATTGCGAACCAGCTGGATTTATAACAGTACCATTGGGTTTATTTTTTTCACACCCCTTAACAACGTCGCCACTTGCCATCCATCCATTGGGCCAATTATTACATTTTTTAGAAACATTTCTTTTTCCTATACTTGTACATTGATTTGTATTAAGTGCTTCATTATAAATAAAACAATTACCGTCATCTCTATAACCTATTACCCACATACCACCAGCGCCTTTATTTTCTTTATTAGTTGTACTAAAATTATGTTGTTTTGTATCATTTACAATTAACCAATCGGCAGCTTGATCCCAGTTCATACCTTTAGCATCTACTTGTCTAGCAAATCGTTTTTGTCCATCAGCCTGACATCCATCATCATTCCAATTAGCACGAACCCATCCAGGATTACAATTAGCATTTGGAGACGTCCATTCAGCCCAGACTTCTGCTCCGAAAATTCTAGGTGTACTACCAGCTGGAGCATTCTTTTTACATCCATTAACGACATCTTGAGTAGCAGTCCAACCATTAGGCCAATTATTACATTTTTTACTCAAATTAATTTGACCAGGACCAATACATTGATTTGTATGTACACCTTCATTATAAATAAAACAATTTTTATCATCTCTTAATGCTACTATCCACATACCATTATTTCTTTCTTTCCAAACTTTACTAAAACCGTGTTGTTTAACTTCATTATTATTAATTAACCAATCAGCGGCTAGATCCCAATCCATACCTCTTGCGTCTACTTGACGTGACCATCTCATTTGACCATCAGCTTGACATCCATTTCTATTGCTCCAATCTCCAATCCAGCCTGGATTTACACATTTTAAACTAGCATCCCAAAAAGCACCAAAATTCCATTGATTTGTATCAATTCCAAGATATCCTTTTTGTTGACAATTTTGACGAGCTGCATCATTTCTATTCCAACCACCATTGATTTCTCGAGCTGATTCATCAGTAAATCGTCTACTCCAATCACCCGGAACACTGTTATCGCAACCAGCAGAAAATCTCCACCCACCTTTATCCCATGGACCACTTGTATTATAAAATCCATTGTCACTACACCATTTAACAGCTAATAATTTAGCTGTTTTTCCATTATCACCCCATTTCTTATTAGCATCTTCATCTCTATAAGCCGGACTTTCAGGCATTACTTTATTATTAATATATAATAATAAAAAAAATTTCTCATATAAAGTTCTGATTTAAAAAACGTCGTGTGGCGCGACCAAACAAAAGTAAAAAACAAATTTAAAAATTTACTTTAGTTTGTTTTTTAAGCCCATTATCCAATATATTGATATCTCATCCTTTGACTACTAGACACATCACCTAAACAGCCAGAATGATGTGATTGGTTAAAAATATCAACACAGTCATTACCACCATATTGTATAACATGTCCATTACGCCAAAATTGTTGTGTTATATCATCATTACATGTTTTCCAAGCCCAATTAACATTATTACTAGCATCTAAACAAGCATCAACTTGTTCATTATATAATTGACCAGTAACAGGTGAAACCCAAAATCGTTGATTTTTAGTTGATTTATTACAATTAGTAATTCCTAAACCTTTATTTTGACTGACGTCCCAGCAATTACTATCATCTATATCATAAGAATGTATTAAAAAAGGTCCAGTGAAACCTCTGGAATTAAGTTTATTAAATTTTATATCGCCACTTGAATTTATTCCACCATTTGTTATATTAATGTTACCATTATTAATATTTAATCCGTCTCTAGTTAAACTATTTTGTTTTTTAACATCTAATATTAAATTTGGACTGGCTACACCAGCAACTGCGTTGTCTGCTTTATTATAACCTGTATAATAACCACCAGTACCAGTTATAAACTGCGACGTGTCATTACCACCAATTGTTTTATCAACTAATAAATCACCATATACATTTAAACGATTTAATACACCAACTTGACTAGTTGTTTGATCTGCACTTTTATTACCTATAAGCATCAATTGTTTATATTTATCTATATCATTTGAAATTTCAGATGTTAAAGGATCACTAGAAGCTTGATAAATATTTGAAAAATTTAATTTTAAAGCATTTTTATAAACAGGGGCTTCCCAGGTATTTGATCCATCGAATCCCTTTTCGCCCTTTTCGCCACGTATTCCTTGTTCACCTGCTATTCCTTGATCACCTTTTGGTCCTAACGGACCTGTTTCTCCTGGTTTACCTTGACCCATCTTATAAACTTTACTTATATTATATAAATAAATAAATTTTCTTTATTCTTAAAATTATAAAATTATAAAATTTTAAAAGCACAAAATTAGTAAGCGTCGTTGGGGCTTGCGCGCCCAATTAGACATTTCGTTTTAAATTATACCATGGATTTTGACTTAATTGCTGGGTAATAAGATCTGAATTAAATCTATTATTTTGCGCACTTGGATCTTGTGAATTGAATGTATCTATTTGTGAATATAAATTATGTAAAGAAGTCTTTGTACTTGTACCTAGTAACATGCTATCAGGAATAATATTATTAATATTACCTACATTACGTTGACTTTGATTATTAACACGTTCTTTAAATAACATATTATCATTTGACTTAATTTCCCCAATTAAACCTTCACCTGCAGCTATTTTACCCATATGAGAGTTAGTTCCTCTAAATTCTTGACCAGGTGCTTTATAAACTAATTGTTCTTTATCAATTGTTATATTAGCATTAAAATATTGATCTCTATTTTCATTTTCATTTGTAAAAGCACTTGATCCCATATAATTTTCAGCATGAACAGCGTATCGAATTTTTTGTGGATCTTGAAATGCAGTATAATTCATTTGTTCTTTATTATATCCAGAAGCTTGATTCAAATGATTTTCATTTAAAGTAGTTTGTTTAATAGTAGCTCTGGCATCATAATTAGCTACAGCGTAACCCATACCATCATTTTTAGCAGCTGGTCTTGTATAATTATTATAAATTGTAGATTCTTTTTGAGTACTTTTTGGATCCCAGCTAGTTAAACCAGTATTATCTGCTCCTGAAATAACAATTGGACGATAATTAAGATTGGTATCTGATAATCCGACAACTGTTTCTTTAACGGTAACTTTTGCGTTGTCAAAATATTCCATAGGACCACCAACACCACTTTGTTGAATGTTAAGAATATGTTGTTGAGAAGTACTATTACGTTCAAGTTCAGTTAATTTTACAGATGAACGCCCGTAATCATTAACACGATTGGTTAAAGAACCGATATTTCTAGAATTATCAGAACGTAATTGTGTACGTCTAGCGTTTTGAATAACAGATGGTTTAAGTCCAGACATCTTTATTTATATTAATATATATAAAGAAAATAAATTATTTTTTATTTATCAAACTTTTTAAATTTAAAGTTAAATTTAAATTAGAATCAATGACAACTGTTTTCTATAGAAGAATTAAACCAATTAATATAATTGTAATAATTATTATTTTATGTATTGCAATAGTTATAATAATTACAAGTTTTTTTGTAGTTTATAATAATTCAAAAAATATTCTAATTAATTCACAAATTATACAAGTAGATGATCAATTAAATAATTTGAAAATTATATTAAAATTAGTTAGTCCTATTTTAGGTGTTGGTGTAGAATTTATGTCAAAGTTTTCTATATATAATTCTACTATAACAGATTATATCAAACTTTCAGGAATAAATGATTCTAGTATTACTGAATATATTACTGATATGAAGCCAATATATAATATAAGTAATATTGATAGATTTTTATTTGAAGAAAAATTATCAATAGTAACAGGTAAAAATTCTACAATTGTGGATATATTAAATGGTACAATAATTACAGCGCCTCAACGAGACTGGTATTGTCCAGTTATTTATACAAGTCCATTAAATAATAATACTTTTTGGATACCGGGTGTAGATGCGTGTAATGTACAATCATTTTCTACAGTTATACAAAAATTAGATAATACATCAGGTATTATATCATCTATACGAAAACAAGTAGTAACAAATTTAAATATTATAGATTTTGCTATAAATACACCAAATGGGTTTGTAGTAGCTATATTTAATCCAAATACAATATTTTTACCACTTAAAAATAACAATATAGATACAGTATTATATTATAATGATATAGAATTTTATAAAACATGTACAGAATGCAAACTAGATAAAAGATTGTTTAGATCAGTAAGTTCTGGAAGTGATGTATTATCATTTTATTTAATTTTTAATAATAATTATATTGATATTAATATATTTTATTTAATTTTAGTAGCTATTTTGTTTATTACAATATTATCTATAATATTTATAATCCAGATAAATATAAGTATTAATAAATACACTGATGCTAATGAAATGTTAGGATATGTTAATCATGAAATAAGAAATCCATTAAATTGTATTAAAGGCATGATTGAAGTTAGTCTTATGGATATTGAAAATTTAGGTAAAGATTCTTTACCTATGGTTGTTGAACATTTAAATATTTCAAGGAATATTGTTCAATTACTAAGTCATGTAGTTAATGATGTTTTAGATTATCAAAAATTAATTGATGGAAAAATGCTTATTATTAATTCTTCTATTAATATGATAGAATTTGAAGATATATTATTTAAAATAATATCACCTAAATTGTCGGAAAAACCACAGTTAAAATATTCATTCAATAATAATGGTATTCTATTTATTACAGCAGATGAAAGTCGTCTTATACAAATTCTACTTAATTTTTTAACGAATTCTATTAAATTTACCAATGAAGGATTTGTATCAATTACATTAGAAAAATATACAACTACAACTATAAATGATAGTTTAAAATTTTCAGTAAAAGATTCAGGTAGAGGAATATCACTTGAAGATACAAAACGAATATTTGAACCATATAAACAAACTGGGGTAATTGATTCATTAAGACACGGTGGTATAGGCCTTGGTTTATATTTATGTAAATCATTAATTCAATTAATGAATGGTAAAATTAATTTTGAAAGTGAATATGGTGTTGGTAGTACATTTTATATTATTATACCAAATATATCAAATATATCAAATATAAATTTAGACATATAAAATATATCAAATATAAAATAAGACATATAAAATATATCAAATATAAAATATATAAAATATATTAAATTAATTACTTATACTATAACTATAATGAAAAATATATTCAAAAATATATTCAAAAAAAAAATCACATATAATACACAACCTGTAACTATAATAAAACACGATGATGATGAAGATTATAATAAAATTCTTATAGTAGATGATGATAAAATCAATAGATATATATTAAACAGATATATTAAACAAATAAATCAAGATTTAATTATTGATGAAGCAATTAATGGATATGATGCTATAGATATGTCTGCTAAAATTAATTATAGATTTATTTTTATGGATATCAAAATGCCAAAAATAGATGGAATAGAAACAACTAAACTTATATTGAAAAATAAACCTAATGCTATTATATATGGTATTACTGGTCAAATTGAATCTAGTTCAGTTATAAAATGTATTAATGCAGGTATGAAAAAATGCATAGCAAAACCAGTTGATAAGAAAAATATACAAGATTTATTTAATTTATAAAGATTTATTTAATTATTCATAAGGACTTATGTTTTAATTTAATGCTACATTTTTAGCTTTGTAATATAAATATATTCCGAAAAAGTTTTTGGCAAATAAATCTAATGTATTAAACATATGATTTTTAGTAATTGGTTTATATACAGCTGCTACACCATACAAAGACCATATACCAAGTAAGAAATTAAAATATGTTTTTCCAATAGATGATTTAATAGCATATTCATAATAAATAGTATAAAATGTTATACCGAAAAATATAAATCCAAATATCAATGAAGTAAAATTATCTATAACTTTTGTTTCACCTAAATAACCAAATAATAACATTAAGAAATTACATATAGTTATTTTAATAATATTATCTTTATTATCATTAATAAATTCCCAAAATTTTAAAGGTTTATTGTTATTTGTTTCAATGTATTCTTCGTATTTTAGATATACAATAGTTGTTAATAACATTATAGGAGTAGAAATATACCAATCAAAATATCTAATACTAGCCATTGTATTAATAGATTCAGTTGATAAAGGTCGTAAAAAGTAAATGTAATAAAATAGTTCAATACATTGAACTAGTGTTTCAAGTTGTAATATTTCTTTTAATATAGCGTGTTTAGGTGGTAAATTAAAACTTATAGCTTGAATAAAAATAACACCAGAAATTATCTGAATTAAAATACTTAAATCAGTTGAATATTTAACACTAATCATTTATTATATTATTATAATATAATAAATTTACAAATTTTTTTTTACTTTGATAAACAACATAAACTTAAGCTTATTAGTTTAATTGATCAGAGTTATCTAATACAGCGCGTTGCATAGTTCCAGAAACTCTTGATTGTTCTTGACCATAATATTCAAAATGGTGTCTACTAGTTGGTTGCATGTTTGAAAAATTTTGATCAGATATTCCTGCTACAACGGCCCCGGGACCAGTAAAGAATCGATCCTTACCTAATTCAAATGTAGTATCAGGTGAAGTTTTAGTAATACTTCCGATTATACCTCTATCATTACGAACACCTTTACCTGCATTAATTTTAGCTTCATATGAAATCTGAGGTTTGTTGGCTACACGTAATTGATCAATTGTTTTTTCAGTAAGTTGAGCTGTGGTAACAGGATTATCAATAGTAAATGCTATAGGTGCAGCAATACGTTCTTCATAAAATGGTTTTTCACTTTGTTTATATCTACTTGGTATAAATCTAGACATATCAACATTTTCAGTAAAGGCTGGTGTTTTAGTTGTGCCATTAACGCCATATTCAGGTCTATTATCGAATCTTTGTGGAGCTTCTTCTTTATGAAAGAAATGACTAGTATTTCCAGTATAATTATCTAGTAATGATTCATTTGTAAATTGTTCAACATTTTGTTTTACACTACCACCAAAAAAGGGTACTTGGTTATTATGTTCTCTTTCAATAGGTAATCCTGTTAATATACTTAACTCTTGATTACTAGTTTGACCAACTCCAAAATTTGTAAATTCAGAATTAGTAATAACAGAGTCAAGATTCAATAATGGTTTAAACATAGGTCTATCTGGTAAATCGGGTTGTTTACCTGTATTAATGTCACTACGTCTATTAATAGCGTCAATTTGAGCTAATTGTTTCCAAGAAGGTTCTTTAATATTATTAGTAGGATCAACACCTGTACTTGAATAACTATTATAAATTGGTGGTAATACAGCTGATACACTTGGTATAGCTGATTCATTATATTTATGATGTGATAATTTAAATACTTCATTATCAGCAGCCTCAAACATTTTTGAACTATATATATTTGAAGAAACTGGTTTTTCATTACTTGGCATACTATTAGGAGCTGGATCTCTTTCAGCTATGTTTCTAATCATTTCAGTACGTTCTGAATAATTTTTTTGAGAAAAATAATAGCCTAAGCCACCGACTAAACCAATGATTGCGATACTTTCCATCTTATCTTTATTATAATAATATAATATAAAAATATTTTAAATTAAACTTTTAATTCAAAGTAAATTGGGCTTTCTCGCCCAAACGACAAAACTTATTAAATCAAACGCGTAAAATGTAATTTTGGTCCCGAAGGACCTATTTTTGTTTTTATAATTTTTTATTTTTTTTGTTATTTTTTATTAATTAACCCAACCAATTAGCTTTGAAATAATATTTGAATTTAAGCTATTGACTTTTTGAATTACAGCATCAAATGTTACAATGATATTTTTCTTCTTATAATCAGCATGTAATTGCCTTAAAGTTCGAAACAATGTATTTTCTTCTGTAACTATCACAGAATGCTTCACATGACTCTCGAAATACAACTTATGAACACGTTTGTATAAATTATTCATACAATGTTTAATCATAGCAAACAACATTTGATTTTCTGGATATTCTTTTTCAAGAATAGCCAACTTTTCAGGTTCATTTAAGAGTTCAAGATATCTTGTTCTAATTTTTGGAACATTACCACGAATTTCTTTTATATTACCATAATTTTGATAGTCGTACTGATACAATGTCCATTTGTTATTAGTTTCATCAAAAAACTTTAGAATAACACCACGTTTATCATGAATATAATAATCATCAAGTGGATAATGAATACCAGAAGTAATATCGATTTGTTTAGTTCTACGAATACAACGTTTTGGATTTTCATTATAAAAATAATTAGTAAAACTTTCTTCTTGAGTTTGATTGTGTACAGAATTAATAAAGATCAAATTATTATAACGATGATTAACAACAATTCTGTTTTCACGATGAAGAAGAATAAATGAATAAGTACAATTGATATTTAAATCAGATACATTATAACCAGATTTATCAAAAATTTCCCAAAACATATCATCAAAAGTCTTTTCAGAACTCCAGTAACTTTTTCTAGCATCAATACATTTTGTAGTAGCAGTATACCAATTACTACGATTATTTACACCCAAACCGGTATTTCGATTGTAAAGACGTATAACTGTACCATCTTCGCAATATTCCATTCGTACTTTTGGATGTTGAATTTTCAAGTTTTCAATAGTTTCCATTTGATTAATAGCATTTGAATTTGAAATGTTGTTAAATTTATTCAAACACATACAAACAATTTTATTAGTTTCCTTTTCAAGAATAAGACCATTACATTCAATTTGTAAAGGTGTAACTTGTTCATTTGATACTAAAAGATACAAATCTGACAATTCATTTTCACCGTTTTCATTAGAAACGTGCTGCTTTTTTACTTCACGTACTTCAACACCTGATTCTTCAAAAATTGATTTTAGATTCTCATAGTCTAGATGACTATTTTGAGAAATAATAGATTGAATATTATTAATAAAAATTTTAGATGACATTTGTGAGTTGAACAAGATAATTTTATAATATGTTAAAAAATAAAATTATTCAATTTTTTTTAATTAATACTTTTAAAAAGTATAAAAAGTATAAAAAGTATAAAAAGTATAAAGTTAAAATTTGATAAATCTATCAATTGAATTATTATTTGTTACAATAATACTGTTTGTATTAGTAATTCTCTTTTTCGCTTCTTCAATTTGTTTTTCTGTACGTTCTGTATTATTTTGATGATTTTGTTGATATAAACTTTTACTCTTGTTTTGATTAAAAAACAATGTATTTACATCTTTTATTTTTTGTAAATCAACTTCTTCAGCATAATCTCTAGATACATATAATGGGTAATTAATCATTTTATAAATTTTACTTTCTTTAGTTGAATTTCTAAATTCTTCAATTGATAATTCTCCTCCGAACATTTTTAATGTAGATCTATGTGGTGCTTCCTTTAAAGGTGTACTAATAAAAGAAGTGATTGAATTAATATAGTTTTCTTTTAATTTTACATCAACTTGGTTATTCTCATCAAAAATTTCAGATAGATTAGGACTAGTAGATGATAAATTTTTTAAAGAATCAGTATTACCACCTGGTAATTTTCCTGTTAATTTTTTATACATAAATGTAATTAAAGAAGTAGTTCTATGTGTTCCGAATGTATTATTGTCTGATTTTTTATATGCTAATAAACAAGAAAATCCACAAAAAATACCTTTTACTCTAAATTTATTAGTTTTAGAGTTATAATCAACAGGTATTCCTACTGGAACTGTATCAAAATGGTGACAACACCACCAACAGCAAACGTCAGTTTTATCTAACCAATTTTCACTTTCAACAAAAACTTTTAATACTTTGAAAAATCCTTGTTTTCTTGTATCATTTTCAGAATTTACTTTTACTTTTACTTTATTTGATTTTATTTTTTTTTCCATATTATTTAATAATCTTGATATTAACGTGTCATCTTGATGAAGATTTTGTAATTTTTCCATTAAACTATTATCTTGTTTTAATCTAATTGCTAATCTTTTTTCATATAATTCTTCTACATCTAATTGATTTTCATTTGATTGTTCAATATAATCATATAATATGTCATTATCATTATCATTATCTTCTTGTTCATGATTCACAGCTGATGTTACGTTATTGTCATTAATATTAGTATGTAAATTTTCATTACCTTCAGGGACTGTATCAATATCCCATATAACTTTTCCGTCTTTATTTATTTTAGGTATAGAACTAATATATTCATTTTTAAGAACATCATATGTAATTTGTTTTTTAAGATCATTATTATCTTCTTTGATATTTAAATGTAAAATAGATTTATCATTATCATGAATACTTGCTGTTAAGGGCATTTTTTTTCTAATAGTTGAACTAAAATATTTTAAAGCAGCTTTTCTTCCTCTCTTTTTTTTAATTTTAGGTTCTTCTTCCACTTTTTCTTTCTTCTTTTTTCCTCTTTTTTTTTTTTCAACTTCTTCTGCCGGTTTGATATCCGGGAGAGGATTTTTTCTTGGACGACCCTTTTTCTTTTTAATTTCAATTGTTACATTTCCAGTTTCTTTTTTAACTTCTATATAATTTTCTACCTCCTGTTTTTTACTTTTTTCAAGTTTAGTTGACATATTAATATATTATAAACCAAGTTTAATCTTTTTCAATTTTTATTTACTTTTAATTTAAGTTGACTTTTAAAAAACTTTATAAGTGAATTTGTTAGTGGGCTTTCGCGCCCACACGACGATTAAATATATTATTAAGTTAATTTTTAAAAAATTATTTAAAAATTAAAATTAATTAAGTTTAAATGAATAATATTTTAGATAAAGATTCACAAATAGAATTACTTAAAAATGAAGTTAAAGAATTAAAAGAGTCAAATAATAAATTACAAGAACGTCTTTCTAAATATACAAATCCAAAAAGAGTGAAAGATTGGCAAGATCAAAATAAAGATTCTATTAAAGAATATCAAAAAGAATATCAAAAAAAATATTATCAAAATAAAAAAAATCAAGATTAGTTCGTTTTAAATTGAATTTTATTCTAATTACGTAAATTAGAATAAATGAATACATTGAAAGAAGTACAAGATTATTTTAAAGCAAATCAATGTGAATTATTAGAAAATCAATATATAAATAGTTCTACTAAAATGAAATATCGTTGTAAATGTAATAATACTTTTTATATTACTTTTAAATATTTTAAGAGAATTAAAGGATGTAGAAAATGTATGGGTAAATCTAGATTTTTAACTTTTGATTTTGTTCAAAAATATTTTATACAAGAAAAATGTAAATTACTTGAAACAGAGTATATAAATGCTAAAACTAAAATGAAATATAAATGTAAATGTGGTAACGAATCAATTATAGACTGGAATAGTTTTCAACAAGGTAGTAGATGTAAGAAATGTAGTGGTAGTGAAAAATTAACATTGAAATTTATCAAAAATTATTTTATAAAACAAGGATGTAAATTACTTGAATCTAAATATATAAATGCTAAAACTAAAATGAAATATAAATGCAAATGTGATAATGAATCTTTAATTACATGGAGTCATTTTAATCAAGGTAAAAGGTGTAGAAAATGTAGTGGTACTGAAAAACATACATTTGAAAATGTTAAAAAGTATTTTGAAGAACAAGGATGTAAATTATTAGAAACAGAATATGTAAATAATGTTACTAAAATGAAATATATATGTGTATGTAAAAGAGAATACAAAACGGATTTTCATCATTTTCAAAAAGGTGTTAGATGCATGGAATGTGGTATAGATAAGCAACAAAAGAATTCTGTTCATTTTAAAGATTATATTTTTAATTCAGGTAAAGTAATAAGAATTCAGGGATACGAACATTTAGCTCTAGATGAATTAGTTAAAATTTATAAAGAAGAAGATATACTTACAGATAGAAATAATATGCCAAAAATTATGTATAAATTTAAAGGTAAAACATTAAGATATTATCCCGATATTTATATTAAATCTAAAAATTTAATAATAGAAGTTAAAAGTACATATACTTACAAAGTTTCTTTAATAAAAAATATGATTAAATCATTATCAACAAGAAAATTAAATCTTGATTTTGAATTTTGGGTTTATTATGATAAAAAACAAAACTTTAAAAAATTTATTGTGTGAATTTGTTAAATTTATTTTATTTGTATAATTATATATATAAAATGGCTGATGAAAATTGCCCAACGTTATTAGGAAGTCTCAATTTCCTAAAATTTCCTGATATTCCAAATTTGGATATTAATCAAAGTATTCAACCAAAAATCGATGATATTAATAACCAATTATCATCAATGTCAGATTTTTCTTCACAAGGTACATTAGTTGTACCAAGCGAATTAAGTGAAAATGATTCAAATACGGATGTTTCTAGTAAATTTTCTGATAGTAATTCAAAAGAAGTATCAATAGATGAAAATTCTTCAAGTGATCCATCCGAATCAGAACTAGAATCAAAATCCGAATCAGAATCTGAACCAGAATCAGAACTAGAATCAAAATCCGAACTAGAATCAAAATCCGAATCTGAACCTGAAGATGTATTTTATACACCAGTATCTTCTGAGTCTGAATTAAGCTCAATGTCAGAAGATGTGTCAGAAGATGCGTCAGTTAAACAATCTGGTGGTAAAAAGAATAAGAAATGGTAAATTTCAAACAACTGTCATATTTATACAGTTATGTAGTCTTTGTAAAAATTTATTACCATTACTTATGTGTAGTTTTTCCATATCACGAATAAATTCACCTACAATATTACCATCTTCATTAGAGTAAAATACTTTACGTATTCCTATTTTTTTAAGTTTATCTATACAGTGATTACATGGTCTAGAATTCTTTAAAGCGAAGTTTTTGTTAATTCTGATAACCAAAATATCTAAACCCTTTGCTGTCTTCTTGGGTATTTTTGAAAAAACACTAATTTCAGCATGAATAGTCCTAAAATGTGTTTGAATTTCATTTGAATCTTTCAATTTTATTTGAACTGTTTTAACAAATTGATTAACTCCAGCTGAATATATACGGTCACCGTCAATTAAAGCAGCAGCGTGTTTATAGTAAATATTAGATCCTGATGCAATTTTCTTCAACAAATTAATACAGTCAAAGAACTTATATTCATTATACACGTTTGTGCGATTTTGGGGTGAATCATGTATCATTCTAGTCATTTTAATATTTTATATTTAAATATTAAAATTCAATTAATTTTAATTTAACTTTTTAAAAAAAAAAGTTACAGTTAAAGTTTTATTTCAACTTCTTTTAATTCAATATTAAACCCGGCTTTAGTATCATCTTCCCATATATTTTTAAAATAAATAGTGATAGAATCAAAAGTAGAATCTTTTCTTGGTACTATAAAATCTCCAAGATTATGATGTATATGGTATTTACCCTTAGTATTAGGTAAATACGTTCTAATATAAATAAAATCACCTTTTTCAAAAAAGAATGGAGCTACATTTAAATTGGAGTAACTCATATTTTTATAAAGTTCTGATAAAGATGTATTAACATGTCTTAATAATGTTATTAAATTGGGATTTTCCCATCTATTAATAGAAAAAGACAAATTCTTTTTAGAAGGATCAACCCAAGTGACTTTTACATTAAAAAGTTTAATACCAATATTTGGAATAAAAAAATAATTTGAACCATTTTTACCTCTTTGAAATTTTTTCATTAAAGTCAAACTATTACTTTGAATAATATTATTTAATAATTCGGAATTTAATATTAAAATATCCATATACTATACTTTTTTAAAAAAAAAGTAAGCAAAAAACGTATAAATTAAGCAAAATGTATAAATTTTTAAAGTTTAACTTAATTCTTCTCTCACATCTTTTCTACATACACAGCATTTTGTACTATTTTTAGTTAACCATTCACGAATACAAGAATTATGATAAATATGATTACATTTTAAAGTAATTAATTTATCATTTAAAGTCATTGTTTCCATACATATAGGACAATCTCCTTTAATATCGGTTTCGTTCAAAATAACTGAATTTAATGTATTAAATTGTTCGTCAGTTAAAACAACTTTTCTGTCTTCTAGATTACTATAATCTTCTACAAAATTTATTTGATCTTCTAAAAATGTGCTAAATGTATCAAATATATCACCTATAAGATTTCCTATTTCGTTATTTGTATTAAAATTAGTTCTAGGCGTTGATCTAGGTGTAGGTGTAGGTGTTGATCTAGGTATTGATCTAGGTATTGATCTATGTGTAGGTGTAGGATTATTAAAACTATGTAATTCTAAATTTCTTCTCAATATATACATGTTTTGAACAACTCTTTCATGTAATTGAAAATTGACAAGTTCTTCATTACGATATTCTTCAAAAGGAATATTATTTATTTGTTCTATAAAATTATCAAAAATTTCATCAGTATTATTTGAAAATAATATATTAAGAAATTGTTCCATTCAATTCTTTATTAATATATTAATTAATAAAAAATTTTCATTTTATACTTGGTACTTTTTAAAAAAACTTTTAAAAAAACTTTTAAAAAAACTTTTAAAAAAAGTTTAATCAAAAAAAAATGTAAAAAACTTTTTAAAGTATTAAATTTTTGGTCACTTTTTTTAAAAAGTGTTAATTAAATGTTGTTTTTAAATTTCTTTTACCAAGAGTATTTTCATCACAATAATCAGGACTACAAATTAGATTTCCCGATAATGCGCTCTCAATAGTATTTTGGTCTTTATACATATGACGATATTGTAAAACAAAGTCTTTATCTTGATCTATTTTTTGTTTTATATCACCTTGTTGTTTTTCCAAGAACATTTGTTCTTGCATTTGAAAATTTTGTTTTGATGAACCCCCATCAGAATTTAAATTCATTTGTCTCATTTGAATTTGCAAGTTCATTTGTTCTTGTGCTTCTTTATCATTTAAAGGTATGACTTTACGTGAAGTAGTACCTTGAAAATCTTGAGGAACAGTTATTTGTTCATTTGGATTCTGTGGTGCTGAGAAAACTTGTTTATAGTCAGAATAATTAGTATCAAAATATCCTGACCCATTTTGACCAAATGAATCTCCTACTATCATAACGCCATTAAAAGAACTTACGTTAGCAAATCCACCAGAATCACCGGCGTTATAAGCATTAAATCCATCAGTAGTTTTAAAATAAACTCCGACATCTCTAGAAGCAGATAGTCCTTGAGTTTCTTGATTATATTCAAATGCTTTATTAAAATCAGTTGGATTAAATTTTTTAGAATCAAATAATTGCGTTGGTTTATATTCAAAATTATCATAATCTTTAAGATCTTTAAGTCGTTCATTAGAATAACCAAAATCATTAGGTGTTTGTACACGTGAACTTTCAAATTCTTTATTAAAATTATCTAATTCACTTGAATTATCAAGATTTTTAGTAGGGATATTACTATTTCTAGGTACATTTATTTCTTGTCTAGCGCTTGAATTAGAAAAACTAGATTTTTTACTTAAGATATAATCATAACAATCTACCAAAATTTTAAACCTTTGTTTTCTAGATTCTACTTTTACAGGATCTTTACGATCTTCAGGTGATAATTTATCAGGATGCCACATTTTAGCTTTTTTTCTAAAAGATTTATTTACTTTTTCTTCAGAATCTTCGGGAGTTACATCTAATATAAACATAGGGTCATATTGTACTCCATCTATTAAAATAGTTTCCATTGTTTTACATTAACACTATTTAAAAAAATTTATAAATAAACGTAAACTTTTAAAAAAAAGTTTAATCAAAATACTAGGCAAAAACTCGGATTTTGATTAAACTTTTTAAAAAAGTTTATTTAAAGTTAAAAAAATATAACGATTATAAAATATAAATGGCGTCAACTTATTTTGATATTTACATGAATCAACTTTTTTATACTTTAGGACAACTCACAGCTGTTTTAGTTAGTGGTGCTGTAGCAGTACCTATGGTAAGTTATTATAATGTTAGTAATTTTAAATTAAATTATCTTAATCCAAATTATTGGAGTAAAAGAACTGATAAAAGTAAACTTAATATGCGAGTAGATGGTGAATTATTTGTTGATGGTGATATACGTTGTTCAGGTGATGTGTTGGCATTCTGTAAAAGAACTGATAAAAGTAAACTTAATATGTGAGTAGATGGTGAATTATTTGTTGATGGTGATATACGTTGTTCAGGTGATGTGTTGGCATTCTGTAAAAGAGCGTAGCTTTGATTAAGTTTTGTTTTTAGATTTTCTTGTTTTTTTAATTGGAACATTTGTTTCTTCAATTAAAGGTTCTGTGTTAATAGTTTTAGTTTCAATGTCATTAACTATCTCGTATTCTTTTTCGATTTTTTTTATAATTTTAGTTTTCTTTTTAGTTTTCTTTGTTTCTTTTAAAGTCTCTGAAACTATGCTATGTTTTTCAGTATCATTAATTTCTAATTTCATTTGCGAATCTCGTTTTGCCCACGCGTCATTATTATGGTCTATATCATTTATATTTTCATATATTATTTCAAACATAACTTTGTTATTATAAATAAAGAAATTTATTTTAATATAAAAACTTAAATTTTTCAATTTTAAACTTTAAAAAAGTTTTATCAAATTTTTATTTTTTATATCTATAATTAATACTTTATCAAGTATCCAAAATCATAATCAGCTTTTCTCACAGATAAAGCTTTATTAAATTTTTAATTTATATTTTTAATAATTTTTTTAGGCTTTCTTTTTGGTTTTTCTTCTTCTTCTTTTATTTCAGTAATTTTTGATGTAGATGTTTTAAATTGGGATAAAATAATATTTTTTTCATCATTAGGTATATCTCTAATAAGGTCTTCTTTAAATGTTATAGTTTGTTTAAGTAAATTATTATCTTTGACGTAATCTAAAAATGGACCTTCAGAATAACTCTTGCTTTGTTGAATCAATTTTCTACCAACAGCAGTAACAATACTTCCGAGTTCTTTTAAAATCAAGTTTCCTTGACTTCTCCCTAAGAATCCGTAACAACTGTTCAAACTAACTTTTACAGCTTGTTGAGTTTGATTAAGGATATCTTCTAATAATTTATCACCGTCTTCAGCTGCTTTTGCCATACCTCTTTTTACTCTTTTTCTTTCAGCATAAAGTTCTTCTAATAAAGCTGGTAATACACCTTGATTAATTTTTACTCCGGTTTCTGGATCAACGTGTGGTTGTACAATAACATAATTATAACTAACATCTTTTTTTTGATATTTTTCTTCAGGTAATCTAATATTTTTTAATGGGTCATGAACTCTACAAAAGTATATTTGTGTATCTAGAGCAGGATCTTCTCCATCAATTAAATTTAATGTATTTGAAAATATTTTTAATTCTTTTTCTCTTGATTTAATTTTAAGTTTCATTTTTTTAATATCATCTTGATTTTCCAATGTAATAAATTCCATTTCTAATTTTTCTAATTCTAATTTCATATTATCTAATTGACTTCTTTTTGTAACTTCAAAAAAAGCTTGTTTACCACAAACTTGATCTTTACCTTTACCACTTTTACCTACACCTTCGCACATATGTTTCAATGTATATTCAATACGGTCATCCCATTTAATTCTTTCATAAGTTGTACCATCAATCGTGTAAATACCTTCTTCATCAGGTAATTCTTTTGGAATAAATTCAGGATCTCTAATAAAAGCAGAATAACATAAATTTCTACTAATCATAATAGTTGGATATAAACTAGCAAAATCTAAAACAGCAATATTATCTTTTTGATAATAACCGCACATTGGATCTAAAACCGTTGCTCCAGTAAAACTTGTATCACTAAGATCATCACAACTACTTAAACAACTAATTTGACGTTCTTTGATACCAATCTTTTCGTAATTAAATTTTGAAGTAAATTTTTCAACTTCAAGTAATTCAACATTGCTCATAACTATAAAATTACTTTCATCAATAATTTCGGATATTTTTCCATTTATTTGAATTAATTTACCGTAACTATTTTTATTTCTTCCACAATTAATTTTAATATAATCACCAACATTTTCTAATTCAAGTGTATGATTTGTACAATTAACAAGTAATGGAAAACTATCTTCATTAAAATTTGTATGAGGTACAAGATAACCCATTTGCCTAGCTTTACGTAACATTTGAGAAAATACTTTAATAGTTTGTCCTCTTGTGGTTAAAAAACCGATAGGTACAAAAGTTACATTTGCTAATTGAATAATTGTAATTAAAACGAGTTGTTTATCAACTAATTTTTGTAAAAGTTCAGTATCTTGCAAGCAATATAATCCAATTTTTTTTATCTGTTCTGGTATACCATCTTCATAAAATTTGAAAATTTCTTTTACAGTAACTTCATTTTTTCCTTCTTTCAAAATTTCATTTGCTATAAAGTCAAGTTTGTAACTTGGGTATTTTTTCATACCACGTTTATAATGAATCAAAAGATCATAATTTAATCTACCAGGAATATAAAATCTTAGATAATCATTATCACCATACGCACTTGAACTAAATATTTCTTTTTTGACAGAAACTGGTATACTAGATATTCTACTCAAATTAACTTTTAAATAATCATCTAAATTATATAATTTTGCTCTTTCATATACATACATACAATCGAAAGTATCGCCGTTATAAGTATACATAATATCAGGATCCATATTACTCATTAAATCAATCCATCTTTTAATAAGTTCTTTTTCTGTTTTACATTCCTCTACTATCACATTTGGTTCATCTATAATCGCACATCTCTTAAGTGTAAGGAGATGTTTAACTAAAGTATTTTTTTCTGCGTAATACTTAAATGTACTTGCTATCTGATAAATAACATTGGGAAATGTTATCACCCCATTTTTTACAACTTTTCGATTTGGATCAGGAAACGTACCATCAAATGAATATGTTTCAATATCCCAACTCGCTTGAAGAAAATTAGCAATTGCTTGTTTTTCTTTTAAACTTATAATGTCTTTCCAAAATATATTTACATGTATTTGTGATGTAACTTGTTCATTAACATTCGTATATTTATCCCTTGGTAATTTTATCCAACCAGCCATAAGAATTTCTTTAATATGACAAAATCTCATAAATGGTTCAACATTACTTTCATATAATTTGTATTTTTCCGGCGTTTTATTTATTCCAGGAATAACAACTGGATTCTTGAATATATATTTACTTTTATTCATAGAAATATGATTACTAAATACTAGTTTTACAAATCTATATTCTTTATTATTTTTATAACCAAATATATCTTTTCTTTTAATCAAAGCGCATTCTTTTTCTAATAAACACGGACTATAATATTCATTACACCATTCACTGTCAACTTTTTTACTCATTTGAAATTGACCTTTTATATATTTAATAAAAGCTGGCAAATGTTTTGCTTTATTAAATGTATCACTTACTTTTATGTAATAATATGGAGTAAACCCATTAATTTCACAAACAACAGATACACCTTTTTCATTAACACCAAAACATCTCATAGTATATTTCGATTTTTCATGCGGATTTTCTTCTTCATCATCTTCTATTTCATCTTTTACTTCATCTTGACAATGCCATTCTATAATTTGAAATTCTAAATCATCTTGAGTGTTTTTTATATGATCATTTTTAATATAATTTTTTTTATAAAATTTATCAATTAAACTAAAGTTTACTTTTGTTTTATCAATTAAACTAAAGTTTACTTTTGTTTTATCAATTAAACTAAAGTTTACTTTTGTTTTATCAATTAAATTTGCTTTGTCCATTTCCATCTTATTAATTATAATATTAATATATTTTATTTCAATTTTTTTGAAACGCTTTAAATTTTTTTTTAATTCATTATAATATTGTAAACATGTTACCTTATGATATAATATTTAAAATATTTTTTTATATAGATGATTATGATACTATACTCAGTTATTATCTTTTAAACAAATACTTTTACTATAATTATATGAAATGTTACACTATTAGTTATAAACATCGCTTTAGAATCATTTTTAAGGATATATTTTCATTTTTAAGTCTATTACCATCTCTTAAACCAAAAGACGATGATATACATATATTAATGAGTATTAGTTCTATGTGTATAGATCCAAGAAATAGAAAGTGTATTTGTAATGATTATATCTTTGTATATAAAATGTATAAATCTCTTATTTACTCAGAATCATTTAGAAGACTTGGTGTTAATATAGCTGATGATCTTACTAATTTAATTTTAATACAAGGTACAACTCATATAGACTTACATTCAAAAGTACTTTTTAATAAAGAATTAAAAAATAAAATAAAAGTAATACTTCCTAAAGAAGCAAGAATATTAGCATTAAATAGAAGTGTTCCTGAATTGTATTTAAGAAACGTGTTTAATAGATTATTAGACCAAGACCAATTTGAATTATTAGAAATATTAGAAATAGCACTTTAATCAGAATAACCATTTGGTCCTAGGTTATCACCTTCTGTTTCTTTGATTTCTTGTACATCTAAAGGTTCTTTTTCAGTTTCAGTAAATGAAATTTCAACATGTGTTGGAATGTTATTTTCATTTGTTTTTGTTTCATAATTAGCATGGTAACCTAAACTTGCCATATATTTATTAAGTAAATCATATTGTTCTTTATTTATATTTCCTGGATTAACAGTAGATCCAAATAAAGTACCCATTCCATTTAAATATACATTAATAAGAATATCATAAATATTTACATTAACATTATTAGGATCATTTGGATCTAAACGTAAATTTAAAGTATTTGGTTCTTTTGGTTCAGATGTAAAAATCATATTAATCGTTTTAAAACAATCACTCATTTATACTAACATATTAATATTTATTTTAAATTTGTACGAAATGTTAAAAAAATAATATATATATGTTAATAATAATATGAAGTGTAAAGAAGAAAATTGTTGTAATATTTATAAGATTTAATCCTGATAAATATATAAATGAAATAACATACGAACATTTATACTATGATATAATTACAATTTGATAATAAATTTTTTAATTATGAACTAATTTGTTGGGTACGAAAGCCCTTAAAGATCATCTGAATCTAAATCAGACATATAATTTTGATCTTCATTTTTAATAATTTTAAAAAAATAACCAAAAAAACGAACGATTATTTAATAATATGAATTTCAATTAACTTAACTCTAATATTTGAATTATTTAATTTAAAAATTATAATTATTATAATATAATATAAACACATTTGATATGCCTAAAAATAATAAAATTCCAGAAAGATTAGAAGATTGGTTTACGTTGGAGTTATTTGAAAAAATTTTTCCATATGCTGCTGCCAGTATTGTTTTTACACATGATAAAATCCCATTTTGGGACTATATTTCGTTTATAAATTCAATAAAATGGTTAAATTCTCATAAAGATAAAAGATTTCATAATTTTTGTAATAACAAAGATGGGGATAATTTAATTAATAAATACGAATTAGCTGCATTTCTTGCAAATACACATCAAGAAACAGGTGATCCAAGTATTAAAATACCATATCCATGGCTATGGCCCAGTATACCTAAAAGGAGTGGTCCTGAATATGATTTTGCAGGTGGAATGTTAGCTATTATGGAAGGTTGTTGTACTAGTATTACTCCACATGACAGAAACATATTATCACCTGTTAAAGGCGATTTAAATTCTGATGTTGTTTTAAGTTCAAATACAAGAACTCTTATTGGATTAAGAGATTATGAAAAATTAAATGCATGTGTAATTAATTTAAAACCAATTAATCAACCTAACTTTGGGTTAGGTGCTGGAACAGGTGGTGGTGCTGTTTTTCAAGATGGTTTAGTTGCTGTATCTGACGATGGTACATTATATGGTGATCAACCTGTAGGTAATGATAAAAATATAGTAAAACCCAGTAAAGAATGTATTAGAAGTGTTTCTGATAGAAAATATGCTGTATTAGGACCTTACGGACAATATGGTGGTAGAGGAGCTATTCAATTATCATATAATTTTAATTATAGTTGGATATCATTAGAATTATTTAACGATTATAGACTAGTTAGATTTCCTAATTTAATAACAACTACTGATCGTGTTAAATTTAATGATTTACCATATTATTTTGGATTTCCTGGTCCAAATAATGAAGGTAATAATCAGTTGCCACTTAATATAAGTTCTACAACCCCTCCAGCAAGAATGATGGCATATATAACTGCAATATGTTTTTGGATGCTACCTCGTTCTGGTAGAACCAGAAGTTGTCATGAATGTATGTTAGAACCAACAAAAATAGGAATTACAAGTGTTAATCTTATAGTAAATAATGATTCTGGATGCCAACTAGGAACATGGGCTTGGAATAAAAATATATATTATACAAGAATTTGTAAAATATTTAATATAAATCCAGTACCGACAATAATATGTCCGCCTTATATTAAATAAAATTAAAGATCATCGGAATCCAAATCTGACATGTAATCTTGATCTTCATTTTTAATAATTTTTCTTTCTTCATCTTCGTTTTTCTTTTTAATAATTTTATCAAGATACAACTTATTTAATAACTTTTGTTTATCCGTATCACTTTCAAAATTTAGATATTTCATTTTCAAGTTAGTATCCTTTATAAATGAGTCCATTGAATCAATGAACATACAAAGATAACTTAGTACTTCACTAATGTAAATATTATCAATAGGGATATCAGTTACTCTAATATTTTTATTATATTTTTCTACTAATTTTGATTCAGTAAATCCTGTAAGTAAAAGATATAACTGTATTTGAGTTAATTCGTAATCACGCACTGAACTAAAAAATCCCTTTGTTCTATTTTTAACTTCAATTATATATTTTTGTTCATTGCAGACACCGTCTAGTCGTCCGCCAATATACCAATCAATCGTATCAGTTGATTTAACTAAATACTTGTAATATTTTTGTGATATATCTAGTGTTACATTATATTTATTTTCAAAAATATCTATAGCAGACTGTTCTTTAAGAGTTCCGTGTGTTTTATTAATTAACGATTCTGTATTTTTTAATAATTCTACACGACGATCTTCTTTAATTTTACCTTCAGAAAACAATTTATCAATAGATTCATTAACAATTTTACGTTTATCTTTTGTATCAGTACTTTCACTAGCAATAGTTTCTTTAATGTTAGTAATTAAACCTTCTGAAGCAACAAAAATTTCTTTTTCTACTTTTTCAGTTTGACTAAGTGTTACATTTTCAACTTTTTTAACAAGTTTTTCATGTTCCTTTTTTGTTTCTTCAATCTTTTTCTCTACTTTTTTTACTTCTGAATTGAATTGTCTTTTAGTAATAACTTTATTAGTTAATTGATCTTCTAATGCAGATTTTTCTTTTTCAATAACTAAAAGTTTAAGTGATTCGTCAACAATATTATTCTTCAATATATTTAAACAATCATTATAATTTAGATCTGCTTTTTTAAATAATCTTTCAAATGGATCTATTACAGACCATTTATTTTGACCTATATAGCTTGCAGTATCACTAATATTTATAAAAACTTTTCTTTTAAACATAGTTCTTTATAATTATTTATTTATAAAGAATTTTTCAGTTTTTTTTAGAAACAATTTCAGCCCATGTTTTTTTAACTTGTTTTTCTTCAACTTTAACTTCAACTTCAACTTCTTTTTCTTCAATTTCGTCGTTGGGGCGCAAAAGCTTCTTCCAATTATTAAATTTAGTAACTAGTTCAGGATGTGTGTATTCGGGATGATTACCATGAATATTTATATCATTTATATTTTCATTAACAGTTAAATGTGAAAAAATTTTATCTAATCTTTCTTGGGAATCCGGCAATCCATCACATAGTTCACATGAACCAAAACCTCCTGTTACAGAAATAAACTTTTCAGAGTATTCATAAACTGCAAAAATACTACCTTGCCAATCTTCTTCACACCAATAAAAAGAAGTTTTTACAGGATTTTTAAATAATTTAGCATAAAAAGTTCTTGAACTATGAATTTTAGAAAGTTCTTTGATACCAATAAAATAATCATAAATTTTTTTTTTATACGGATCTGTTAAAAGATTAGTTTTTCGTTCTATAGTTTTTCGTTCTATAGTTTTTTGTTTAGGTGATTTTGGTGGTGGCTTAAATGATTCACTGTTTAAATTTTCTTTTAATATTTCTGCAAATGATTTACGTTCTGACATTTAATATAATTATTATTTATATTTATATTAAAAATTAAATTTTACCGCTTAGTCTTTTGATATAAAAATGTATGACCCAAAGGTCCTATTTACAATTAAAAAATTTATATTCTTTTAATTCACTATTTTCTTTTTTTTTGTATCTTACACATAATCTCTATTTATCGATGTTTCTAATTTTTCTTTGATAAATAATTCTTGTAAGAAAAATAAGTAAAAATTACTATAATGACTTTTTTGAGGAACATCTATTTTGTGTTTTAAAACATAATCTTTTGCTTGAAAATTAATACCCGATAACTCTTGAATAATTATTGTATCTAAACTTTTTTTACTAAAATCAATATTTAATTTTGATATAAATTCAATAAAAAGATCCCTATTAAAATTTTGTGTTTGACAATTTCTACTTGCCGATACATGTTTTGGATATTTTTCACAAAAATGTTTTACCACATTTTCACATACAGTTCTTTTATAATAATTATTTTCTTCAAGATAAAGTGTTGGTACACTGATACTCTTGTTTAAATTCTTAAAATCTTCAATAATTATTTTTTCATCAACATTACTATAAACTTGAATTAATAATTCCATATGAGAATCTGTTTCAAAACCGGCTAATAATCTATGAATACCGTCATAAATTTCAATTGTTTCTTCATTTTTCCAACCGTAAATAATTCCAGGAATTACATTCTTTTGTTTTTCAATAAAATAACTTTTGATGTCTTTAATTCTAACTGGATCATGTGGTCTATTTTTATTCCAATTTACACAATTATAATTTGTTTTTAAGTTATTTACTGTAGTTTTATATAATGTAATATTATTATTTTTAAAAACTGTATCGCCAATTTTTTTACTTGTTGAAAAGATACCCATTTATTTTTTTTTTAAATCAAATTTATTCAATTTATTTTATTAAATTTCTAAAACAGCTTTTGGGTTAAATTTAACAATCGATGTTGATTCTCCAAGATATCCAAAACAATTTGATAATAACTTTACACCGTGAGAATTATCACTAGTTCGTACTTCTAAATTAACATTACTATGACAATGCCCGTTGATGCTTGCTATAACATTTTTTGATTGAAAGATTTCAGGAATATATGTAGCATAACCACTTTCTAATGGACTATCAAGATAATGTCCTTGACAAAATGGATGAGTACCGTGATGTGTAATAATAAGACAACTAATATTTTCTTTAATTTCATCTAATATAAATTTTCTACTTGATTCAAACATTACCCTTGTCATTTCTGGTTTTAATTTTCTAAACATGTCTACTCCAAAGTCATTGACTACACGCTGAGCATATATTTTATAATAGTCATTTAAATTTCCAGCTGTAAAATCATCTATATTACTCCAAAGAGTACTTCCAATAATTTTTATATAATCATCTGTATGAAATTCTTGGTCCATAAACTTGGATATTTCATTTGTTTCTTTATTAAGATAAACAACATTGTTATTCATAAAATATACATTTTTAGGACAAATTTGTTTGACATATTCTTCTATTTCTGACATAATCTTTATTTCTGTCTTAGGTTTATGGTAAAATTCATGGTTTCCCATTGTCCAAAAAACATTTTTCCAATTTTGACTACAATAAGTCATAAATGCTTGATAAATAGGTGATTCTGGATAACCAATATCTCCTAATACACATATATTTTCACAATCCTGTAACTTTTTAATTCTTGAAAACACATTAGTATTTTTATGGTGTTCAAGATGAAGATCAGAAATATATTGAATTTTCATTTAGTCAATATATTCATAATTTATATTTTTATTTTCAATTTTAAACAAATAAGAATTTTACTCGTCACTCTGAACTGCAATTTGGTTTAAATATACTTTATATTCCATTTATTTAATATAATAAAATAAAATAATTCAATTTATTCATCAGATTGAACAGCAGTTCCTTCATCCATTTTATAATCACTTGGTTTTAATTTTTTGGTTCCATAACTTAAGAATTTGACATTTGTATAATCAATAGCATCATTTAATAAATCTTGATGATCATTTAAAACAATACGGAAAAATGCTAATAAAGTTTTAGCAAGAGATTCTAAATAAAAAGAACGATTGTATTTTAAATTATGGTTCTTAACATAAACTGGATCTTCACCTAACTCGTTTTTAGCTAAAGTACGATCTTCACTTTCAATAAATATAAATGGTATTCTATCATTAATACTTACTTGATCTTTACGTTTTAACATTTTAATAGCTAATTGTACATGAACTAAATTAAATCTATGAATACAATTAAATGGTTTTTTACACTTTTCACAATTAATAGAGTCCAATGTAGATTCTGCTCCGCAAATTTTACCTTTTTTATCTTTTTCTTCACATTTTAAATGTATCCATTCAGATTTCTTTTTACATAAAGCACAAGAATAACTTTTTGCTAACGTTTTTGAAGTAATAAGGTCACCAATATCTATTTGATAAGCATCTAATTGATCTATATATCTTTTATAAATTTCAACACCTTGCTGAGAACTCATTTCATTTCCTTCATCAACCATACAATCAATGATTTCTTTATAACAATCCTTAACAACTTTTGAAAAGTCTCTTCTGGTAATTGCGATACCGGAATTTGTAATAGTTTTTAGTTTAAATGGATCACGAGTATCTTCGTATTTTTTACCGATATAACGTTTTTTAGTTAATAAAATAAATGGTTGAAATACTTTTTCAAATTCAAGACAAATTGGATCACGTCCAAACATATTTGTAATATTATCACCACAAATACTTGCTAATTTAAAAGTATCTTGACGATTAAGATTAAAATCTTCACGATTGAATTTAAACTCTATAAAAATACTATCGGTATCACCATACACTACAAGTGTTTTTAACTCAACTTTGACTTCTGGATCTTTTTCATATTGTTTATCATTTAAAATAAGAGTATAATTTTTATTAACATAATCATATGAAATATCTATTTGATTATTTGGATATTTTTCTCTTAATAAACTATAAATTAATTCTGTTTCATTAATATTATTTGTTAAATACATTAATATTAATTAAAAATAAATAAAAATTCAATTTAATTTATTGGGTAAATTATTTTCAGTAATATAATAATTACGTGCTATCATTGCTTCTTCTTCGGTATCAAATAATTTTGTATTATTTTTATCATTATAATGTAATTGATATCTCCATTTTATGGAATGTTTATTTGTAATTTTAGTTATACCTATATATTGTGAACTACCAGCTTGTTTTTTTAAATTACAAGCATTAATATTTTTACTTACAATTCTTAGATTTTCTAGTCTATTATCTAATCTGTTATTATTAATATGATCTATAACAAAATTATCTGGTATTTTTTGTTTAAGAATATCTTCAAATATATATCTATGCATTCTTTTTTTAGAGGTAGTTTTACTACCTGTAGCATACCCACTATCATTTTTATGCCATGAAAATTTAATTAAATTTGTATATAAATTATCATCAAGAAGAACTTCACCTACTTTTTCTTTTTTATTATTAAATAATTCAATTACTGTTATATTGTTATTATTTCTTTTAATGGGTATTATATTAGTATTAGTATTTATAGATTTTAAATGAATTAAAGTTTGTTGTAAAGTGTCAAATACTCTTTGGTTATATTTAATATATTCTGTATGAAATAATAATAAATTACTAAAATAATTAATACGTTTAAATCTAATATCAAAACAATTAATTAAAGCTTGACAATATCTATATTTAGTAAAACTAAAACTTTTTTTAATTTTTTTTTTATTTTCTTGATACGAATATACTACATTTTTCTTAGTAAAATATAATTGACTGTTTATTATATATTTATCATATTTAATATAATATTTATTTTGAAATATCCAAATATTTTTTGGTAATGATTTATATATTTTATTAACATATGGTTTAAAATCTTTTAGATATTTTTCATCAATTATATTTAAATTATTTAAAAATTTAAGTTCTATACACCATAAATTATATTGGTAAGCAGCATGATGTTCATTTTGATAGTAAGCATTTAAAGTTTCATTTCCTGTATTTTTTTGGCTACGATACGTTTTAGTTTTTTCGCTATATGAAACACCCATGAATTTAGATGATTTATTTATAGCTTTTGATAAATTATGATTATTTTCAGAAAATGTACATATTTTTAAATTATTTACTTGGTTATTAGATGGATTATTATCTAAATGATCAATAACTTTATTTTTAATATCTTTTTTACATAAAACAGATAAAATATATCTATGTAAATAAATAGTTTTACCATCAACTCTTCCTGAAAAATATTTATTACTTTTACACCAAGAATATTTTTTTAATTCTTTGTAGTACATATTATCTACAAGGCATATATCTTTAATTTCTTTATTTTTATTTTTTATTAGTAATATTCCTATTTTTTCAACAAATGTTTTATCAGTTAAAGTTAATTTATATTCTTTGTCGTTATCATTATACTCAATTTCAATTTGGCGGCCTGGGTAGCGTTCTCTTAATAAACTATATACTAATTCAGTTTCGTTTACGTTATTTGTTTTAAATTCCATCTTATTTATTAATCTTTAAAAATTATTTAAATTTCAATTTTTAACAAAACTTTTAGAAAAAGTTTAATCAAAAATATGTAAGTTTAAAAATATTAATTTATATGATAATATAAATTAAGATGATTACACTTTGCGTCGACCCAGGTTTGAGGAACTTGTCTTTTTGTATAATGAATTCAGATTATAATATTTTATTATGGGATACATTTAATATATTAGATGGGGATGATTATCATTGTGAATCGTCGTTTAAAAATGGTAAGATGTGTGGTAGAAAATGTTGTATGAAATATCAAAATCAAAACAAAGAAAATGTGTATACTTGTAAAACACATTTCCCAAAAGAAATTAAGAAAACAAAACTTAATGATTTCAAAAAAAAAAGTATTGATGATTATCTTTTACAAGATATAGCACTTACATTTGTACAAAGATTACAAGAAATATATAATCAAAATCCTGTATTTAAAACTCTAACTAATATTCTGATAGAATTGCAGCCAAAGTGTAATCCTAAAATGTTATTTGTAAGTCATATACTTTATGGTAAATTTGTTGAATTATATAAAAATACTATTCCTATTAGATTTGTAAGAGCATCTCAAAAATTACGTGCTTATACTGGGCCTCCTATTGAATGTAAATTAAAGGGTAAATATGCTCAAAGGAAATGGTTAAGTATAAAATATATACAATGGTTTTTAGAAAATAAATTTTCAAAAGAACAACGAGATAAATGGTTGCCGTTTTTTGAAGGTAAAAGTGTTAAAGCAGATATGGGAGACACGGGGTTGATGTGTATTAATGCTATTACCGGTATACCAAAAAAACAAATTACAAATAAAAAAGGAAAATGTATAAAATAATACGTTTAAAATTAGTTGGTGTTGTAAAAAATTTAGAGGACAAGTATTTGCCAGTGGATATAAATGGTCTTATCATTCATAATTAGTAACTAACTATTCATCTTCAGAATCTTCTTCGGCTTCAGATACTCTTCATATTTGTTTTCATCAATCTAGTTTATAAAACTTCATTTGAATATTCATCATCAGAAAATTCAGGTAATTTAAAGTTGTAACCGTCCAGGTTGTTTAATGGTAGTAAAAATATAACAAAATTCAAACCAATCTTGATAATTAATCTTTAATTTCTTGTATGTTTTAATACTTTGATTTTTAAGAAAATTATTAAGAACAAATAGTGTGGTGTTAATTTCATTACGATATTCCTGTTGAAAATAATCAAATTGACGATTAGATGCTAAAATATAACACCCTTGATATTGTGAAAATCTGTGATCAATAATAAAATTAAAAAGATCGTGATAATCCATGTCATCAATAAACCAAATAAATCTATTTTTAAGGTCGTAATATAAATTATGAATTTTTTCTGATTCGTTAAATTCAAATTGGTCGATTGAATTATGGTTGTCAGAACAATCTGAGTTATTGTCACTCATTTAATTTCTTTTTGCGTTTTGCGTTTTGTTGTTATTTATTTTAATTTAACTTTAAATAATGGAATTAATTTTTTAGGGATTTTTATTAATAATTTATTTTTTTTTTAATTCAAAAAAATAAATTTATTTTATTATCATATATTAAAACAATGAACATCGTGGAAACAATTCAAAAAAACGACATTCTTAAAGTTCTCTTAATCTTAGCCGGCGTTTACCTTTTCATGACTTATTATTACAAAGAAACATTAGAAAACGTTGGTGAAACAACTATTAAAGTTGAATCAGCTGCAGATACCAAAGTACCAGTTACACAAGCTGCACCTGGATCATTAGCTGTAGGAGCACCAATGATGTCTGCTAAACAACAAGAAGTAGCTTCTGTGGTTGCTGGTTCAACTCAACTAACTACTTCAGATCTTTTACCTAAGTATGATGATGCTTCTGATTTCGCTAAACAAAATCCAGTATCAAAGATCTTACAGGAACAAAATTTTCTTCAAGCCGGTTATCATATCGGAATTAATACTACCATTCAATCTAACAAAATCCCATATTTGGATATTAGGAGTATGCCTCCTATCCCCAAACAAGAAGCTGGACCATGGAACCAATCTACTTTCGAAGAACCTGTAGGAGCAAAAAGACGCCACTTTGAAATTGGCTCGTAGGCTGTTAACTCATATAAAAAATTTCCGACTTTAAATGTATATTTTTACAAATTTTACGTTTTATTTCAAATTTTAATTTAAAGATAAATTAAAATACATATTAAATGCAAAGTCAAAGATTAGATATTGTAGAATTAATTGAACAAAATCCTATTACAAAATTGTCAAAGAATTATCAAGGAAAATTCATTCAAAAAATACAAGAGAATTTCACAGATTTACAACAAAAGTTAATTGTAGCAAGTTTTTTTTGTTATCTTAATTATAATTCTAAAACAGATTTTGTTATTGATTTTGATAGTATTTGGAAATGGTTAGGATTTTCAAGAAAAGATCCAGCTAAAGTTGTATTATTAAAACACTTTATACTAGATATTGATTATAAAATAGTTCTCCAGCAACCTCTGGAAAACCCTAACACTCATATAAATGTAGGGGGTAGACCAAAAGAGAAAATTTTAATGAATATTAATACATTCAAGAAACTATGTTTAAAAAGTGACACTAAAAAAGCGGATGAAATACATGATTATTTTATAAAATTAGAAGAAATAACACAAATGTGTATAACAGAAGAATCAAATGATTTAAGATTACAATTAGAAAATAAAGAATCTGAAAAGATTTTAGAAAAACATAATCTATTATTAACAAGATATGCTCAATCTGGTTCTTTAGTATATTTTATAAAAGTTAAATCTTATGAAAATGGCAATTTTATTCTTAGAATAGGACATTCTACTATTGGATTAGACCCAAGATTTAAAAAACATAAAACAAAATATGAAGAAGCTATTATATTAGAATGTTTTAAAGTTGATAAATCATTAGAATTTGAATCATTTATACATAATTATATGAATAATTCACTTGTAGTAGATTTAATCGGGCATATAGGTGAAAAAGAAATATTTTTAATAAAAAGTCAAAATGAATATAATAAATTAATTAGTTTAGTAAAAGATAATATTAAGAAATTTAATAAGACTGATTCTGTTGAAATATCTGATTTACAAAATGAAATTAATAAATTAGAAAATAATAACAAAAATATTTTTGTGCCTGAACAATTTGATAAAAAATTGTTAAATCAAATTATTGATAATCAAACAAAAATGTTACAATTAATTAGTAATATAAGTGAAACTCAAAATAAATTAGAAAATACATTAATTACAATAATTAAAAATTCAAATACAAGAACCTCACAAGAATACAATACTGTAATAAAACCATTACAAGGACCCAAAGTAATTCAAATTAATTCAGACACTTTAAAAATACATAAAGTTTATAATACAATAATAGAACTTTTGAATACAGATATTCATATTACTAGAAATTCTTTAAAAAGAGCAGTTGAAAAAAAGAGTATATATAGAAATTATAGATGGATGTTTATAAATAGAGATTCTGATATAAAAGAAATAGTTATAGAACCTACGAATGTAAATGAAAATATAAAATGTATAGGATATATTGCTAAATTAAATGACAATAAAACAGAAATTACTAATGTATATATTTCTATGCAAGAAGCTGTAAAAGCAAATGGTAAAATTCATCGAAATAGTCAATATTATATTTTATATGAACAATGTGATAATATTCTTAAAGAAAATTTTGAAAAAATAAATGGGAAAGCATTATTATATCAAAACGGACTAGGACAATTTGATGATAAAGATAAATTAATTAAAGACTTTGCTTCTAAAGAAGATTGTTTTAGAAAATTAAATATAAGTAGAGCATTATTAAATAAATTGATTAAAGAAAATACTATTCATAATGGTTTTATTTATAAATATATAGGTAAAAAAACACAAATTAAAAATTGAATTTAAAAAAGTTAGTTAATATTTAACAGCAATATGAGTAAACAAAATTTAAAAGAACAAAATGAACAACTCTTAAAAGAAGTGGCTACATTAAGAGAGCAAATAAAACATTTAAATGAAAATACAATAGTTCAAAGTATGAATGATATGAAAGAACAATATGAACAATTAAAACGAGAATCAGTACCAGGTGAAATGTATGAAGAAATAGTATTTGAAAAAAAGAGATTATTAAAACTAATGAATACCATTGAAATGATTAATAGCTTAAATATACGAAAAATATTCAATACATCACATTTTATAAAAAGATTTAATGAAATGAACAATACAGAAAATCAACTATCAGAACATTTTATGAATATATGCGATAGAGATCTTCAAGATATAACAAAAAATGCTAGATTAATTGACGAGTTTATTACTGATAATGAAGAAGATGGATGTTCATGTCATGAACATTAAAAAGTATCATAAAAAAACAGTTGCTCTATTTCACTGACATTAATTGACAGTGAAATAATTACATGCTAATTTATCAAATAAAACTTGATTTTTTAAATATAAAAATAAAAATAATTTTGTATTAACGTGCTAATAAATTAAAGAACTAAATTTCAGAATGTCCGATAGATATATATCACTGACAGCGAAGCTTACGATGACATTTGGTTTTCGCGCCGCTAAAGATCACTTCTATGTATGTAGTTTGTACGTTTATAAACGTACTCTCCTTGTATATTTATCACACAAGCTAACTTGAATTTTATTAGCTTTGTTTTAGCTTTAATAAATGCCTTTTGGTGTATTAAACCAAAATTACAATTTTAATTTTTTCAAGTAAATTAAAAACAAAATTTTAATTTATTATGATATTATATAAAATGTTTAGTGTATTAAAATATCTTTATTACGGATCAGAAAAAGTAGAATCACAAATGGTTAAAGATGTTGAAAAAGTTATAGATAATGAACCTGAAATTATAGATAATGAACCTAAAATTATAGATAACGAACCTGAAATTATAGATTCTTATATATCATCACCAGCAGCACCAGTACCACTATCATTAACACAATTAATTATTAAACCTAGAATTGAATCTATTAGTGAAAGTTCTTTTAAAATTTTTAATATTGAAACATTAAATAGTTCATTAACTGAAACTATATTAAAAAAATTAAAAAACGATAAGCCTTTTACTATAAAAAATACTATAGTTTACCTTGTTGTAAAGAAAAGTACAGGAGAACCATTAGGTGTATATGATTCATTGGATAAAGCAAAAGAACAAGGTCAAAAGGCAACTTATCATAATTGTCAAGTTATAGAATATCGTATTAACGAACCATGTAAATATCTAAAGAATCCTATATTTGAAAATAAATAATTTTTTTTTTGCTGACTTTTTTTTAAAAAGTCTTATTCTTTACCTACATTGGGTGATTTTTAGGTAAACTACATTTCTTTGCTCTCGGATCACATCGTGCTCGTTGAGATTCATATTTATCTAGAACTTCTTGAAAAGAAGGTGTCGGAATAGTCATAAAATTTTCCTCTTTAAATACTTTTACTCTTTTATAATATTCATCTTTTGTGATTTCATTAGTATATACCATTGCTTTTAATTTACCTTTTTCTTCATTATAACATACGTGTTCGGATTTTATAAGTTTTTTATTAACTTTGTCTTTCATTTGATATAACCAATACATTAATTCAATTCTACCAATAAGATATGGTTCAATTGGTAATTCTTCTAAAAATCCTTTGAAAGAATTTCTACAAAAAATACATGGCATCATAATACTTAAACTAGTTAATGTACATTTAAAAGCTTGTTTAATTTCAAGATCATCTGATGTATTAATTCTAACAGGATATCTTCCTAAAATTGAAACAAATAAACTGTCCCATAATCGGCTTCCCCAAAATCGTGTGGCCATCCCTGAACCACTATTATACTTACTATAATCTATATTTTCTGGTAATTTTACACTCATATAATATATATAAATAATTTAAAAAAATGAATTATATTAACAATTTAAATAAATAAACTTACGGTTTTAAGTCAAGTTAGTATTTGTATAAGGACACCATTTTACAAGATGTGTTTTAGAACATCTAATAGCACTCCCTGAATTTAAAGCATCTAATATTACCATACAAGTATCACTACCCTTTTGAGAATCTCTAATTGTACCAATATACCCTTTGTATACATTTAATATACTATTTTCAAGTCTAACAACTTTAATTGTTTCACCTTTTCTAAATTCGATTTCTTCTAAATTAAATAAAGGTGTACCTTGCCCGCTAACACAATCAGTGTTAAGAGTATTTTCTTTAAGTTTACCTCTATCATTTATAACTGTTTTTTTATCAAGGTCGTCTTCGATTTTACATTCATCAACAATTCTTTCTTTAGATTTTGATTTAATCTCAATATTAGGTGTTTCAACTTTAGGTGGCTCTATAGTTTCATCAACTTTAGGTTTATTTTTTAATAATGAAAAAAAGTCCATCTTATTTAAAATTAAAAGAAAATTACTTTTAAATAAACAATGATTTTAGAAATTTGTTGTATTGTGATAACTTCTTTATTTATATATCAGCATAAAATGTTGATACTAAAACAAATGATAAATATGATGTATTTTATATTAATAAAATGTATAGATTGTTATAGTTATTTAGCTATGAAAATAATGAAACATTTGCCATCTTTTATATTTATGAAAACATTTACTTATAGATCTTCTGTTAATGATCAAGGTTATTATGATTTAGATTTAGATTTTGATATAACAGAATATAAATGTAATTTTAATCAACGATTTTACATGGTAAGATTTGTAAATTTAGATGATAAAAAAGATCGTATGTATAATTTTACAAGGAATATAGATAAAAAAATAGAAGATAGAAATTTAATATTTCATTCAAGTATCCAGAAAAACGGAGAGTTTATTAAAGATGTAACTGAAAAATTACGATCATTTTTTCATTACATTAATGTTGAAAATGAGATATCAAGTAAAGAATTTATTTATAAATTACGATCAAGTAATATGTGGAAATATATAAAAATAAATATTGGATTAGATGAAGAACATCAATTATTAATATCATTAAATGATTCTAATTTAACAGATATTTTAATTGAATAAATTTTACAACAAATTGACAAGGTTAATTTCAACCCTAGCCGCGTAAACGCGTATTTACTTGTTCACGCTGAAGGCATTAATATTGTATAATATTAGTGTGAAAAATAATTGGCGAAGCTGTGAAAAATTCACTTTAGTGAATTTAGTTAGCGAACTTACTGAAGATGACTCGGGTTGATTAAAAATTTTGTACGTTATTAATAATAAAAAATTTTATTATTAAATATTAAATGGGCAAGGAATATAATATACTAATAACTTCGGGTGGTGCTGTAAAGGCGGTAGCATACGTAGGAGTTTTTAAAAAAATAGAAGAACTTATTAATGAAAGAAAAGTATTAGAACAAATGGAAGATTTCAAAGAATCAGAATGCAAAATACCAAAAATTAATATAAATACGATATGTGCAGTTAGTGCTGGTACTATATTTAGTTTAATATATTTGATAGGTTTTAATTATATAGAAATGTTTGAAGAAGTGTTAAAAAAGAATTTTGAACAATTAAAAAATATAAGAATAATGAATTTTGCTACTAAATATGGGTTAGATTCAGGTGAAAATTTTATAAATTGGTTAAAAGAATTAATGAAAAGAAAAGATTTTGATCCAGAAATAACATTAAAGAATTTTTATATAAAAACTAATGTAGATTTTCAAATAATGGCTACAAATTTAAATAAATATCGTTATAAAAAATTTAATTATATAGATACTCCTGATGTAAAAGTTTTAGATGCTATAAGAATGTCAATAAGTATTCCATTTGTATTTACTACAAATGAATATGAAGGTGATTTACATTGTGACGGGGGTTTGATTGATAATTACCCAATAAGTTTATTTAAGGATAATTTAGATAAAGTCTTGGGATTTAAATTAGTTAATCATGGTGAATTGGAAAGTCATAATGTAGATCATCCAATTGATGATATAGAGTCATTTATATACCATATATTAACTTGTTATGTTGTACAAAAAGAAAAACATACATCAAGAAATGAAGAATTTAAAAATTGTACAGTATATATTCATACGGAAAATATTACTCAAAGTGTTAATTTTGGATTAACAGCTCAAGAAAAACATAAATTAATAGAGATAGGATATCGTGTTACAAATGAATTTTTTAATAAATAAAAATCCATTCAAGATTCTTTCATCCTTAAACAATAAAATATTTGATTTATCAGTTAAAAACGTAAAAATATTTTATTTTCTAATATTAGAGGAATCATATGGATAATTATAATGTAATAAAACAGATAGGAAAAGGTGCTTTTTCTAATGTTCATTTATGTAAAAAAGATAAAGTTAAAAATAGTAGTTTATTAAGTAGTATTGATAGGTATATAGGTATAACTAATGAATATCCTAATGATTTATTTATTATTAAAGAGATTAATATTGATAATTTAGTAAGAAAATATATGAATAAATCTAGAGCAGAAATATTAAATAGAATTAATTCTCGTGATTCAGTGTCATTATCAAAGCAAGCAAGTGTTAATATAACTCCGTATAATAAAAGTGTATTTAATAAAGAAATTATGAAAAAATTAGATACTGAAGAAGAATATTATTATAAACGCTTAAAAGATCTTATAGATAGTGAAATTGAAATATTAAAGAAATTAAATCATAATAATATAATAAAGTATTTTTCTTCAAACATTGATATGTCAAATGGTAATCAAATTTATTGTATAAAAATGGAATATTGTAATTACGGAGATCTTTATACTGTATTAAAAGAACAATCAAAAGACAAAGTACTTTTATCAAATTTTAAATTAAGAAATACATTTGGAGGGTTTGAGGATAGTTTTATAAAAAAGTTTTTAAAAGATACTGTATCTGGGTTAAAATATTTACATGATCTTAATATTATTCATCGTGATATTAAATTACATAATGTCTTGATTAAAAATGAAATAGTAGGTAATGATTTTTTATTTAAATTAAGTGATTTTGGTTTTGCGTGCTTTGATATTGATACTGATTTAAATGAAAGTCTAAATATAAGTGATTTAGATTTTAGTGCTAGTGCTTTAAAAAAGAAATATTATAAATTATGTGGTACACCATATTATATGGCACCTGAAATTATATTAAATATTGAAGAATTTGATCAAATATCAACTCCTCAAAAAGTTAATGAAAAATTAAAACGTGGATTTTTAGATGAAAAAATGGTTAAATTTTATGATAAAAAAGTCGATTTATGGAGTTATGGTATATGTTTATACGAATTAATATTTAATACATTACCATTTTCAGGAATTTCTGATATACATGATCTTAAAAATTTTTTTTCAAGACCTACAACTCAATTAGATCTTCATAAAAAAATTGACAAGAAAAGTCTTATTGATCAAAATATGAAAACTATTTTAAAAGGTCTTTTAACTATTAATCCGTCTTTTAGAATTACAACAAATGAATTATATAATATTGTAACTAAAAGTTTAAATAGTTTAATTAATAATATTGATTCCGACATTGAAAGTGAATATAATATAATTACATCAAAAACAAACAGCCTTGAACTTAATGATGATCAACTTTCTAAAAATGTAGTATATGAACCTATTGATCTAAAAAAAGATGAAAAAGATGATGTAATGTTTTTAACATCATGGGATAAAATTAATAAAGCAAGTTCATTAATAATGAAAATAAGCGTTGATAATGCGTTTATGAAATGGTTAGTCAATAAAAAATAACACTTTTAACCAATTTTTAAAATTAAGTTTTAAAAATCTATAAAGTGAAAAAAATTATTTAACGAGATGATACAACAATAATGATAGCTATTATACATATAACAATTAATATACAAAATATCCACCAAAGCCATAAACCTGTTTTTTCTTGTTTTTTCTTTGCTGATACTAATTTGTTATCAGCATTTTCAACATTTATAACAACATGATCTATATTATCTTCTATATGGTCGAGAAGATACCCTTGTTCTTGAACAATTGTATTTAATGTTTTAAATATATCATGTATATCTAAAAGATCTCTTGTTATAGAATTAATATCTTGTTCTCTTTCATCAATTAATTCTTCAGTAACATCATGTTCATTTATTAAATGATACTCATACTCATACTCATACTCATACTCATACTCATACTCATACTCATACTCATACTCATACTCATAAGTATGTTCAGTCATTATTTACAGGTAAAATTACTATAAAGTTAATTTTAAACTCAACTTTTTTAAAAAAAGTTACTTTTAGTTTTTTGTTTAAACTTTTTTAAAAAAAGTTACTTTTAGTTTTTTGTTTAAACTTTTTTAAAAAAAGTTACTTTTTAGTTTTTTGTTTAAACTTTTTTTAAAAAGTTATAATAATAATAATAAGAAATGGATGTTACATCAACTGTAATAGCATTGTTAGTAATTGGTACTGTACATATATCAGCAATGTCTTTTGTAT
>Ga0326734_1000027_pt1 | contig 51350 bp, 40 predicted proteins | sample 15_GP2_1315_FD_207944 | JGI IMG/M metagenome (GOLD analysis project Ga0326734, IMG submission 207944) | Glacier ice microbial communities from Ngari, Tibet, China - 15_GP2_131.5 | ecosystem: Environmental > Aquatic > Freshwater > Ice > Glacier | place: China: Ngari, Tibet | collected 2018-07-18 | reverse complement strand
CGAGGAAATCGCCCGCATGGACTGGCGCGCTTTGAGCGCGGCGATCGCCGCATGCAGCCGCTGCGCCTGCAAGGGCGAACGCAAGCCGGTGCTGGGAAACGGCGCCCGCGCGGCAGTGTGGATGGTGGCGGCCGGCGCCACCACCGCGGCCGACGAGAAAGAGCGCCAGCCGATGGCGGGCGATCCTGGCAAGCTGCTGTCGAACATGCTGGCGGCGGTCGCGCTGTCGCGCGACGAGAATGTGTACGTCACCAACCTGGTCAAGTGCCGTCCCGCCAGCGCCAGCGGCGGCGACCGGGCGCCGACGCTTGACGAAGTCGCGGCCTGCCGTCCGTTCGCGCTGCGCGAGCTGGCCCTGTGCGGCGCCGGCACCGTGCTCACGCTCGGCCAGATCGCCGCCAACGGCTTGCTCGGCAAGCCGTTGCAGGAGCCGCTGGCCGGCAGCCGCGGCAGCGTCCACCAAGTGCATGGCGTGGCGCTGGTGGCCACCCTGCACCCGGGCGAACTGCTGCGGCGCGGCGCCGACAAGGCGCTGGCCTGGGCCGACCTGTGCCTGGCCAGGCGCGCCGATGCCGAACCAGGCTGACAGCTACCAGGCGCAGTTCGCGCGGCGCTGGGGCCACCTGACCCGGCCGCACGTGCGCGCGCTGGCCTGGCTGCTCGACGCCCCCGGCCTGCTCGATCCGGATCACCCTGGTTGGGCCGGCAAGATCGCCGCGCCGGCGGTTGTTACTGCCGAAATAAAAGACTGGCTGGCGCGGCTCGACCTGGACCCGGCGGCACTCGATGCGGCGCTGGGTGCGCGCGCCTGGACCCGCCTCGGCCTGTACGCCGAAAAGCTGATGGCGTTCTACTACCAGCAGCACGGCCGGCTGGTGGCCCACGGCCTGCAGGTGCGCGCCAGCCGCAACGACACCGTCGGCGAGTTCGATTTTCTGCTCGACGCGGGGCCGGACGGGGTCGAGCACATCGAGTTCGCCACTAAGTTTTATCTGCTGGCAGAGCGGGCCGACGCGCGCCTGGACAGCCTGGTCGGCCCCAGCCTGGTCGACAGTCTCGGCGCCAAGATGCGCAAAATCGTCGACAAGCAGCTGGTGCTGGCGTCGCATCCGGCGGCGCAGGCGCTGTTGCCGCGGCCGGTGCTGCAGTCGCGCGCGCACGTGGCGGGCTGGCTGTTCTATCCGGCCGCGGGCGCGGCGCCGGTCGACGGCGTCGCGCCGCTGCACTGCCGCGGCTTCTGGTGCGCGCTGGCCGAGGTCGGCGCCCTCGAGGCCGATGCCTGGGTGGTGCTGCCGCGGCTGCAATGGCTGGCGCCGTATCGCGCTGCTGCGCAGAGCGGGGCGCCGGACGCGGTCATGAGCAGGGAAATCTTGCAGGCGGCGCTGGCGCAGCAGTTCGGCAGCGCCAACGTACCGATGCCGGTGCTGGTGGCCGCGGTGCGCCAGTGCGACGGCATGCTGGTCGAAACCGGACGCGGCTTCATCGTGCCAGACGACTGGCGCACGCGGGCGCAGGCGCGAAAGGCTGCGCAGGCTTGAAACGCCGCGCACGCCTGAAACACTAGTGTTTGTGCTCGCCGATCAGCGCCAGCGAATCGTGCTGCGCCTGGTTGGCCGCATGCCGCTTCATGATCATCCACATGGTACCGGCCACTGAAAAGCCGAACAGCACGATGATGATGTTCAGGTCGACGTTCAGCGAAATCATCAGCGCATACACCGCCAGCATGGTCAGGATCGACAGGTTTTCGTTGAAATTCTGCACCGCGATCGAATGCCCTGCGCTCATCAGAACGTGGCCGCGGTGTTGCAGCAATGCGTTCATCGGCACCACGAAAAAGCCCGACAGTACGCCGATCAGGATCAGCAGCGGGTAGGCCAGGGTGACCGAGGTCACCAGCGGCATGCACATCACGATCACGCCCATGGCGATCCCGAGCGGGATCACCGACAGCGATTTTTTCAACGGAATGGTGCGCGCCGATGCCACGGCGCCGAGGGCGATGCCGACTGCCACCACGCCAACCAGGCTGGTGGCTTTCTCGTACGGGATGTGCAGCGACTTCTCGGCCCATTTCAGCACGATCAGCTGCAAGGTGGCGCCGGCGCCCCAGAACAGCGTGGTGACCGCCAGCGAAATCTGGCCCAGCTTGTCCTTCCACAGCATCGACGAGCAGTTGGCGAAGTCGGCCACCAGTTTGATCGGGTTGCGCTCCTGGTGAGCGTATTGCACGCCGGTGTTGGGGATGCGCCAGTTGAACAGCGTCGCCAGCGCATAGATGCCCACCACCACGCACAGCGCCGCTTCAGTCGGCGTGTCGATGCCGGTGTCGAAGATCGGCATGTCGAAGCCGAGCAGGTAGGCCGAGGTGCGCGAGGCCACCAGCGCGCCGCCCATCACGGTGCCGAAAATGATCGACGTGACCGTCAGCCCTTCGATCCAGCCATTTGCCGCGACCAGTTTTTCAGGCGGCAGCAGTTCGGTGAGAATGCCGTATTTGGCCGGCGAATAGACCGCCGCGCCAAAGCCGACCACGGCGTACGCGGCCAGCGGGTGGACGTGGAAAAAAATCAGCAGGCAACCGAATATCTTGACCAGGTTGGCGATGAACATCACGCGGCCTTTCGGCAGCGCATCGGCAAAGGCGCCCACGAAAGCGGCCAGCAGCACGTAGAACAGCACGAACGACAACTTCAGCAAAGGCGTGACCGAAGGCGGTGCGTTCATCGACACGAGCAGGTCGATCGCCACGAAAAACAGGGCATTGTCGGCCAACGACGAGAAAAACTGCGCCGCCATGATGGTATAAAAACCACGATTCATTCTAGAGTTTCTATAGTCTGGTCTGGGTTGCTTTATACCATGAATGGCCGGGAAGCCAAAAGAAATCACCTGCGCACACCAGGCGCCGTCCGGTAAAATAGCGTCTTTGCATTCCTCTTCCAGTTGACTATGCCAAGGCCGCTCAGCGCAACCATCCACCTCGATTCGATGCGCCACAATCTGGCGCGCGCACGCGCGTGCGCGCCAGGCGCCAGGATCTGGTGCGTGGTCAAGGCCGATGCCTATGGCCACGGCCTCGAGCGTGGCGCGCGCGGCTTCGCCGACGCCGACGGCCTGGCGCTGATCGAAACCGACAACGCCGTGCGGCTGCGCGAACTGGGCTGGACGCGACCGCTGCTGCTGCTCGAAGGCATTTTTGACGTCGCCGACATCGCGCTGCTGGGCGAGTACGGCATCAACAGCACGGTGCACTGCATCGAGCAGGTCAAGATGCTCGAATACACCCGCTTGGCCGGTCCGGTCGACGTCCACCTGAAAATGAACACCGGCATGAACCGGCTCGGCTTTCTGCCGTCCGAGTACGCTGCCGCCCACGCGCGATTGCGCGCCATTCCCGGCATCGGCCAGATCTCGTTGATGACGCACTTCGCCAACGCCGACGAGCTCGAGCATCCGCGCCTTGGCATCCGCGAGCAGGTGCGGCGCTTCCAGTTGGGCGCGCAAGGGCTGGCCGGCGAACGCAGCCTGTCCAATTCGGGCAGTCTGCTGCAGCAGGCCGAGCTGGCTGAGCCGCTGTCGGATGACTGGGTGCGCCCCGGCATCATGCTGTACGGCGGCACCCCGGGCGGCAAAACCGCCGAGCAGTACAAGCTGCGCCCGACGATGACGCTGGCGTCGGCCATCATCGGCATCCAGCACCTGGAAGCTGGCGACACGGTCGGCTACGGCAGCCGTTTCGAGGCAGGCGGGCCGATGACGGTCGGCGTCGTCGCCTGTGGCTATGCCGATGGCTACCCGCGCCAGGCGCCGCACGGCACCCCGGTGCTGGTCGACGGCGTGCGCACGACGCTGATCGGGCGGGTGTCGATGGACATGATGACGGTCGATCTGACGCCGATCCCCAACGCCCGCGTCGGCAGCAAGGTGGTGCTGTGGGGCGACGGCCTGCCGATCGACGACGTCGCCGCCGCCGCCGGCACGATCGGCTATGAACTGATGTGCGCGCTGGCGCCGCGGGTGCGGGTGCTGGAAGGCCCGCTGGGGCAGCCGGCTTAGGGGTCGGCTTAGGGGTCAGACCCCGGAACGAAAAACCGGGGTCGGACCCCAGAACTGAAGCACACCATGGCAAAAGCAAAAACCAACTACACCTGCAGCGAGTGCGGCGGCGTCAGCAACAAGTGGACCGGCCAGTGCCCGGCCTGCCAGGCATGGAACACGCTGGTCGAGACGGTGCCCGAGGCGTCCGGCGTCAACCGGCTGTCGAACCCGGTCCACCGCAGCCTGGCGCAGACCGCGCCGGTGCTGTCGCTGGCCGACATCGAGGCGGTCGACGTGCCGCGCTTCGGCACCGGCATCGAAGAATTCGACCGCGTGCTGGGCGGCGGCCTGGTGGCCGGCGGCGTCGTGCTGATCGGCGGCGATCCGGGCATCGGCAAGTCGACGCTGCTGCTGCAGGCGCTGGCCAACATCTCCCACACTAAAAAAACCTTGTACGTCAGCGGCGAGGAGTCGGGCGCCCAGATCGCGATGCGCGCGCGCCGTCTCGACATCGACGCGGTCGAGCTGAAGCTGCAGGCCGAAATCCAGCTTGAAAAAATCCTCGGCACCCTGGCCGACCTGCGCCCGGAAGTGGCGGTGATCGATTCGATCCAGACCGTCTATTCGGACGCGCTGACCTCGGCACCCGGGTCGGTGGCGCAGGTGCGCGAGTGCGCCGCCCAATTGACCCGGGTGGCCAAGCAGACCGGCGTCACCATCATCCTGGTAGGCCACGTGACGAAGGAGGGCGCGCTGGCCGGTCCCCGCGTGCTCGAGCACATCGTCGACACCGTGCTGTACTTCGAGGGCGACCCCCAGTCGAGCTTCCGGCTGGTGCGGGCGATCAAGAACCGTTTCGGCGCCGTCAATGAACTGGGCGTGTTCGCGATGACCGAAAAAGGGCTGAAAGGCGTGTCGAATCCGTCGGCCCTGTTTTTGTCGAGCCATGACAGCCAGGTGCCGGGATCATGCGTGATGGTGACGCAGGAGGGCACCCGGCCGCTGCTGGTCGAGATCCAGGCGCTGGTCGACCTGAGCCACCTGCCGAACGCGCGCCGGCTGTCCGTTGGTTTGGAACAAAATCGGCTGGCGATGCTGCTGGCGGTGCTGCACCGCCACGCCGGCATTGCCGCTTTTGACCAAGACGTGTTCATCAACGCGGTCGGCGGCGTCAAGATCACCGAGCCGGCGGCCGACCTGGCGGTGCTGCTGGCGATCAATTCATCGATGCGCAACAAGGCGCTGCCGCGCGGGCTGGTGGTGTTTGGCGAAGTCGGCCTGGCCGGTGAAATCCGTCCGGCGCCGCGCGGCCAGGAACGCCTGCGCGAAGCGGCGAAGCTGGGCTTTTCGATTGCCATGATTCCTAAAGCGAACGCGCCCAAGCAAAAGATCGAGGGCCTGACGATCATCGCCGTCGAGCGCATCGACGACGCCTTCAACAAGCTGCGCGAGCTCGACTGACGGCAGGATCGGGCTTGGACTGAAGTTAAAACTGAAGTAAAAACGGGGGCGCAAACAGCAACGGCGCCCGAGGCGCCGTTGCTGTTTGCATGACGCAGTGGCGCGTGATGCCCTTACTCGTGAAACCGGTCGTGCAGCTCGCCACTTCCCCTGCGCACAGCGTCCACCAGTTCACCCACCACCAGTCCGGCCAGGCCGGCCAGGATGGCCATCACCACAATGTTTAACATTGAGAACCTCCTCCTTCATAACCTGCATCTGAAATGTAGCAGGCGGCGATGGTTTTACAAGGAAGCCGGGGGGTGTTTTGCACTTATTTTACAATCAGTTCCGCCGTCATCACCGCCTTCAGGAACAGGCTGTCCGGGTCCTGCGCGTCGCGCTGCACGAACCACCACGCGGCGGCCTTCTTCATTTCCCAGCTTTGCGCCTTGCCCGTCAGCAGCAGCGCGGCGACCTGGCCGAGCGTCGGCTGGTGGCCGACGACGACCACCGTTTCCTTCGAGTTCGGCCAGTTCACCGCGCGCAGGATGTCGAGCGGGCCGGTGCCGGGCGCCAGTTGCGGCAAGATCTTGTACTTGCGCCCGATCGGCTCGACCGTCTGGATCGTGCGCACGGCAGGGCTGACGAAAATCTTGCACCCTTCCGGTAACTGCGTGTTGAGCCATTCGCCCATCTTGCGCGCCTGCTTCTGGCCTTTCGGGCTCAGCGCCCGCTGCAAGTCCGGTTCGCCTTCTTCCGCTTCCGCGTGCCGCCACAAGATCAACTCCATGCCGTTCTCCCTGGTGTTTCGCTGGCTGTTTGCGCTAGCCGCCGATGCTGCCGGATAACCCGAGCAGTCCCATCAGGTGGCGCTGCGCCGAAAATTCGGTTTGCTTGCTGCGCGCCTTGTGGCGGTGATACTGGCCGTCGGCGCTGAGTAGCCAAGCGTTCGAGTTGTCTTTCAGGTAGGGGTTCAATCCTTCGGCGATCACGCGCTTCTTGAGCGCCTTGTCGAGCACCGGGAAGGCAACCTCGATGCGGCGAAACAGGTTGCGCGTCATCCAGTCGGCGCTGGCGAGGTAGACATCGTGGGCCAGATCGTTGCGGAAGTAGTAGATCCGGCTGTGCTCGAGGTAGCGGCCGATGACCGAGCGCACCTTGATGTTCTCGGACAGCCCCGGCACGCCAGGCCTGAGGATGCAGGCGCCGCGCACGATCAGGTCGATCTTGACGCCGTCGCTGGAGGCGGCGTACAGCGCGCGGATCACCGACTCGTCCACCAGCGCATTGATCTTGACGATGATGCGCCCTGGCCGGCCGGAGCGGGCGATGCGCGCCTCGTTGCGGATTGCCTTGATGATTTCGCTTTGCAGCGCGAACGGCGCCAGCCACAGGTGGTTCAGCTTGTGCGGTTTGGTCAGGCTGGTCAGGTGGATGAAGACTTCGTTGACGTCGCTGCCCATCGCCTGGTTGGCCGTCAGCAGGCCGAAGTCGGTGTACAGCCTGGTCGTCGTCGGGTGGTAGTTGCCGGTGCCGAGGTGGGCGTAGTAACGCAAGCCGTCGACCTCGCGCCGGATTACCAGCGCCAGCTTGGCGTGGGCTTTCAGGCCGACGACGCCGTACACCACCTGGGCGCCGGCCTGCTCGAGCTTGTCGGCCCAGTTGATGTTCGCTTCCTCGTCGAAACGCGCCATCAGTTCAACGATCACCGTTACTTCCTTGCCCGAGCGCGCCGCCGTGATCAACGCTTCCATCAGGTCCGAATTCATGCCGGTGCGGTAGATCGTCTGCTTGATCGCCACCACCTGCGGGTCGGCGGCGGCCACGCAGATGAAGTCGATCACGGTCTGAAACGACTGGAACGGGTGGTGCAGCAGGATATCCTGCTTTTGCATGTGCTCGAAGACGCCGAGGTTGGCCGTCTTTGCCGGCATGCCGGCGATGAACGGCTCGAAGCGCAGCGCCGGCTGCTGGACTGCGTCGATCAGTTCGCCCAGGCGCACCAGATTGACCGGCCCGTCCACCGCGTACAGCCGGTTCGGGGCCAGGCTGAACTGGTCGAGCAGGAACTGCGACAATTCGGGCGGGCAATTGCGCGCCACTTCGAGCCGCACCGAAGTGCCGAACTGGCGCCCTTGCAGTTCGCCCTTGAGCGCCTGGCGCAGGTTCTTCACTTCGTCCTCGTCGACCCACAAATCGCTGTCGCGGGTGACCCGGAACTGCGAGTAGGCGAGCACGTCGCGCCCGGTGAACATGTCTTCGATATGGGCGTGGATCACCGACGATAGCAGGCAGAACCACACGCCGTCGCCTTTTGCAAGGTGATCCGGCAGGCGGATCACGCGCGGCAGCACCCGCGGCGCCTTGACGATGGCGATCGCGGTACCACGACCGAACGCATCCTTGCCCGACAGCGACACGATGAAATTGAGACTTTTGTTGACCACCTGCGGGAACGGATGGGCCGGGTCGAGCCCGATGGGGGTGAGCAGCGGGCGCACTTCGTTCTCGAAATACGCCTTGACCCAGGCGCGCTGGGCGTCGTTGCGGTCGGTGTGGCGCACCAGGTGCACGCCGCGCGCGCGCAATTGCGGCAACACTTCGGTGTTGAGGATGGCGTACTGCTGCGTGACCAGCGCATGGCATTCGGCGCTGATGCGGTCCAACGTGGCGGCAAGCGCCGGATCGTTGTTCAGCGCGCCCTGGGCCAGCAGGCTGGCGACCCGCACCTCGAAGAATTCGTCGAGGTTGTTGCTGACGATACACAGGTAGCGTAAGCGCTCGAGCAGCGGGATGCGCTTGTCCTCGGCCTGCGCCAGCACGCGCCGGTTGAACATCAGCTGGGACAGTTCGCGGTCAAGGAAAACGGCGGATTTAGGCGATTCGGCGTGCAATGCAACAGTTTTCATTATTATTCAGTCGTTGCAGATTGGTAAAATATTAAGTTCGCATTCTAATGAGCAAATATGACGCCGGTGTGACATGATGCCGCAATCGGGAGCCACGCAAAGCGGTTCCTCAGAGTATTATGCGCCGTATTACGCAGCCATTCCCCAAATAGAGTCGATGTCATAAACATGTCACATTTGGCAGCTAGACTGCGCAGCATTGACCTCACCACCTTAAGGATTCGACATGCGCATCAAACAACTGTTGGCTTCAATGATCATCGGTAGCTCCGCCATCCTGACGACGACTGCCTCGATGGCGGCCGACATGACCGGCGCCGGCGCCACCTTTCCGTACCCGATTTATGCCAAGTGGGCTGAGATGTACAAGACGAGCACGGGCAACGGCTTGAACTACCAATCGGTCGGTTCCGGCGCCGGCATCAAGCAGATCAAGGCCAAGACGGTTGATTTCGGCGCGTCCGACATGCCGTTGAAGGCCGAAGATCTGGCCGCCGAAGGCCTGGTGCAGTTTCCGGCAATCATGGGCGGAGTGGTGCTGGTGGTCAACCTGCCAGGTCTGACCCCGGGCCAGCTCAAGCTCACCGGTCCTGTCGTCGCCGACATCTACCTCGGCAAGATCACCAAGTGGAACGATCCCCAGATTGGCGCGCTGAACCCTGGCGTCAAGCTGGTCGACGACGAAATCACCGTGGTCCACCGCGCCGACGGCTCCGGCACTTCGTTCCTGTTCACCGACTACCTGTCGAAGACGAATGCCGACTTCAAGACCAAGATCGGCGCCGGCAGCGCGGTCAAGTGGGCGGTCGGCGTGGGCGGCAAGGGCAATGAGGGCGTCGCCGCCAACGTGCAGCGCATCAAGGGCGCGATCGGCTACGTCGAGTGGGCTTTCGCCAAGAAAAACAAGATGTTGCACGCTCAGCTGAAAAACCGCGACGGCGTGTTCCTGCAGCCGGATGACGACGCCTTCAAGGCAGCCGCCGCGAATGCCGAATGGGCCAAGACGCCGGGCTTTGGCGTGGTCCTGACCGACCAGGCCGGCAAAGCGGCATGGCCGATCACTGGCGCCTCCTACATCCTGATGCACAAGGTGCAGGCTGACGGCGCCAAGGGCAAGGAAGTGCTGAAATTCTTTGACTGGGCCTACAAGAACGGCGCCGGCGCCGCGGCCGAGCTGGACTATGTGCCAATGCCGTCGAGCGTCATCAAGCTGGTCGAGGATGCCTGGAAGGCAAACCTGAAAGACGGCGCCGGCAAGCCGATTTGGTAAAAAGAGGGTAAGGAGCGTGCCAGAGCGCGCCCTTGTTCGCATCCCACTGTTCACTGTATCTACCGTAAAGAAATTTTCATGAGTACAAACCCGCCAGCAGCCCTGGTTGATGTGATGGCGCCGGAAGCTGCCGAGCGCCACGCAGCGATGACCGCGATGCATTCCACGATGCGCACGCAGCGCGTCCAGGATTTCATCTTCCACAAGGTGACGATGCTGTTTGCGGCATCGGTGCTGCTGGTGTTGGTGGGCATCATCATCTCGCTGATCGTCGGCGCCATACCGGCCTTCCGCGAATTCGGCCCCGGTTTCATCACCAGCGTCGAATGGGATCCGGTCAACGACAAGTATGGCGCGCTGATCGCCATCACCGGCACCCTCGTTACTTCTTTCATCGCCTTGCTGATCGCCTTTCCGGTCAGCTTCGGCATTGCCTTGTTCCTGACCGAAATCTGCCCGATCTGGCTGCGCCGGCCGATGGGCACCGCGGTCGAACTGCTGGCCGGGGTGCCGTCGATCATCTACGGCATGTGGGGCTTGTTCGTTTTTGCGCCGATCTTCGCCGATTACGTCCAGCCGGTGCTCAAGGCCACGCTAGGCCACCTGCCGGTCATCGGCAAGCTGTTCTCGGGCCCCATGATGGGCATCGGCATCCTTACCGCCGGCCTGATCCTGGCGGTGATGATCATCCCGTTCATTTCCTCGGTGATGCGCGACGTGTTCGAAATCGTGCCGGCCGTGCTGAAAGAATCGGCCTACGGCCTCGGCTGCACCAAGTGGGAAGTGGTGCGCAAGATCGTGCTGCCTTACACCAAGACCGGCGTGGTCGGCGGCGTCATGCTCGGCCTCGGTCGCGCGCTCGGCGAAACCATGGCCGTCACCTTTGTGATCGGCAATGCCAATACCTTGTCGTGGTCGCTGTTCTCGGCCGGTAATTCCATTTCGTCGACGCTGGCCAACGAATTCGCCGAGGCCGCCAACCCGCTGCACGTGTCGTCGCTGTTCGCGCTGGCGCTGATTCTGTTTGCGATCACATTCATCGTATTGTCCGCCGCCAAGCTGATGCTGGCCGGAATGTCCCGCAAGGAGGGTGTCAAATGAGCGCGGATGCAAGCAACCCGACAAGCAACCCGGCCCGCAACCCGGTCTACCGCAAGCGCTTGCGCAGCCACCGCATAGGCATCGCGTTGTCGGTGCTGGCAATGTCGATCGGCCTGGCAGTACTGACCTGGATCCTGTGGACCTTGCTTTCCAAGGGGTTTGGCGGCCTGTCGGCGGCGATCTTTACCCAGGACACGCCGGCGCCCGGCAGCGATGGCGGTGGCTTGCGCAACGCTATCGTCGGCAGCCTGATGATGGTCGGCCTGTCGGCCCTGATCAGCACGCCGATCGGCATCCTGGCCGGCGTCTACCTGGCCGAATACGGCGAGCGCAACAAGTTTGCCCAGGTCACCCGTTTCGTCACCGACATCATGCTGTCGGCGCCGTCGATCGTCATCGGCCTGTTCGTGTATGCCTTGTACGTCGCCCAGGTCAAGCATTTTTCCGGTTGGGCCGGCACCATCGCGCTGTCGCTGATCGCCGTGCCGGTGGTGGTGCGCACCACCGACAACATGCTGCACCTGGTGCCCACCAACCTGCTTGAAGCGGCCTTCGCGCTGGGCGCGCCGCGCTGGAAGGTGGCCACCATGGTGCGCTTGCGTGCAGTAAAAGCCGGCGTCATCACGGGCGTGCTGCTGGCGCTGGCCCGCATCGCCGGTGAGACCGCGCCGCTGCTGTTCACCGCGCTCAACAACCAGTTCTTCAGCGCCAACATGAACGCGCCGCTGGCCAACCTGCCGGTGGTGATCTACGGTTTTGCCATGAGTCCGTATGACAACTGGCGCGACCTGGCGTGGGGCGGCGCCCTGATCGTCACCTTCAGCGTCTTGCTGCTCAACATTCTGTCGCGCACCGTGTTCACTCAGAAAACTCCGAATTAAGTTCGAAAGCCGGAAAGCCCTCTTATGCCATTGCCAATGCCAAGCCCGATCCCGACCACGAGTCCGCGCGCCAAAACCATCGAAATCACGGGCCTGAATTTTTTCTACGGAAAAACCCAGAGCCTGACGAATGTGAACCTCGACATCCACGAGAAGCAGGTGACAGCCTTCATCGGCCCGTCCGGTTGCGGCAAGTCGACCCTGCTGCGCACGCTGAACCGGATGTACGATCTGTATCCCGGCCAGCGCGCCGAGGGCTCGATCATGTACCGCGGCCAGAACATCCTCGCCCCCGGCCAGGACGTCAACATGCTGCGCGCCAAGGTCGGCATGGTGTTCCAGAAGCCGACGCCGTTTCCGATGTCGGTGTACGACAACATCGCCTTCGGCGTGCGCCTGTACGAAAACCTGTCGAAGGGCGAGATGGACGAGCGCGTCGAGTGGGCGTTGAAAAAAGCGGCGCTGTGGGGCGAAGTCAAGGACAAGCTGAGCAAGAGCGGGCTGTCGCTGTCGGGCGGCCAGCAGCAGCGCCTGTGCATCGCCCGCGGCGTGGCGGTCAAGCCGGACGTGCTGCTGCTCGATGAGCCGACCTCGGCGCTCGATCCGATTTCAACCGCCAAGGTGGAAGAGCTGATCAGCGAGCTGAAGCAGGATTACACGATCACCATCGTCACCCACAACATGCAGCAGGCGGCGCGTTGTTCGGATTACACTGCGTACATGTACCTGGGCGAACTGGTCGAATTCGGCGAAACCGACCAGATCTTCATGAATCCGGCGCGCAAAGAGACGCAGGACTACATCACCGGCCGTTTCGGCTGACCAAAACAAAGCAAGACAAGACATCACGGAGAGCAGCATGATAGGCGAGCATTCATCCAAACAATACGACCACGATCTGGAAGCGATCCGCTCCAATGTGTTGCTGATGGGCGGCATCGTCGAGACCCAGTTCACCGATGCGATGACCTGTTTCCGGGTCGGCGACGTCGAGGGCGCCGAGCGGGTGATCGCCGGGGACGACGCCGTCAACCAGCTTGAAGTGTCGCTCGACGACGCCTGCAGCCACCTGATCGTGCGGCGCCAGCCGACCGCCAACGACTTGCGCACCGTGATGGCCACCTTCAAGGTCATCACCGACCTCGAGCGCATCGGCGACGAGGCCGCCAAGATCGCGCGCATGGCGAAGAACCTGCACTTGCGCGGCATGGTCGCGGTCAGTCACTTCGAAACGGTGCGCACCATCGCCGGCGAGACGTCCGACATGCTGCACGACGCCCTCGATGCGTTTGCCCGCCTCGATGGCAAGCAGGCGCTGGCGCTGATCGCCCGCGACGCCGTCATCGACCGCGAATTCAATTACATCATGCGCAACCTGATCACGTTCATGATGGAAGACCCGCGCACCATCTCGGCCGCGCTGGACACCTTGTGGGTGGCGAAAGCGATCGAGCGGATCGGCGACCATGCGAAGAACATCGCCGAATACGTCATTTATGTCGTTGAAGGAAAGGACATCCGCCATACCCGTCCGCCGGCCCCGCCGGACGCAGGGTAGGGCGGCGATGGCGACTGAAAAAATCACCGTCCTGATTGTTGAAGACGAGCCGGCCATCATCGAGCTGGTGACGTTTTCGCTGCGCGAAGCGCCCTGGCAGGTGTGCTCGGCGCAAAGCGCGGCCGAAGCCTGGGATTTCCTTGGCCGGCGCGCGCCGCAACTGATTTTGCTCGACTGGATGCTGCCCGACCAGACCGGGCTGCGCCTGCTGGCGCGGATTCGCGCCGACCGCAATTTTCATGCGATCCCGGTCATCATGCTGACCGCGAAAAGCATGGAGGAAGACAAGATTGCCGGTCTGAACCACGGCGCTGACGACTACGTCACCAAGCCGTTTTCGCCGCGCGAACTGCTGGCGCGCGCCAAGGCGCTGCTACGGCGCAATACCCCGGACCTGGCCGAGGCGGCGCTGACGGCCGGCCCGGTGATGCTCGACCCGGCCAGCAACAGCGTTGCCATCGACCGCCAGCGCATCGACATCGGTCATGCCGAATTCAAGCTGCTCAAGTTTTTGATGGCGCATCCGGAACGGGTGTTTTCGCGCAGCCAGCTGCTCGACAAGGTGTGGGGCAACCACGCCGTGATCGAAGAGCGCACCGTCGACGTCCACGTGCTGCGCCTGCGCAAGGCGCTCAAGCAGGCCGAAGGTTTGATCAAGACCGTGCGCAGCGTCGGCTACATGCTGTCGGAAAAATAAAAAACAGTCACAGTAACCGACACAGACACTGCGAAACCTTCCCCAGACAATGAATCCCAAACTGCTGTTCTGGATCCCGGCGCTGCTGCGCCTGGGCTTCCTGTTCGCCATCGCCGGTTTTTGCTGGTGGATTGGCGGCCCGATCGCCGGCCTGGGCGTCGCCTTGCTGCTGATGCTCGGCCAGTTGTATCTGCAACTGTCGTACTTGCACCAGTTGAGCGCCTGGCTGGACGACTCGCAAAGCGCCAAGCTGCCCGACGGCTGGGGCGCCTGGACCGACGTCTTTTCGCGGCTCTACCGGCTGCGCCGCGACGACGAGCGCAGCAAGGGCGAGCTGACCGAGTGGCTGGCGCGCTTTCGCCAGGCCATGCACCTGCTGCCGGACGGCGTCGCCATCATGGACGACGTCCTGTTCCTCGAATGGTGCAACCCGGCCGTCGAACGCCACCTCGGCCTCACGCTCGAGCGCGACCGCGGCATGCGCGTCACCAACCTGGTGCGCCATCCCGAGTTCATCGACTACATCATTCTCGGCCGTTACGAGCAGCCGCTGACGCTGCGCCTGCGCGACCGCAAGCTGATCTGCCAGATCATCCCGTTCGAGAACCGGCGCCAGATCCTGGTCACCCACGACGCCACCGAAAGCGCGCGGATCGAAGAGATGCGACGCGACTTCATCGCCAATGCCTCGCACGAACTGCGCACGCCGCTCACCGTCATCGTCGGCTTCCTCGAAATTGCCTCCAGCACGCCGGATCTCGATGCGGCCAGCCGCAAGGCCCATTTGTCGCTGATGACGGAGCAGGGGCGCCGCATGCAGCGCCTCATCGAGGACATGCTGACGCTGTCGCGGCTCGAATCGGTCGACTACCCGCTGCGGCCCGAACCGGTGCGGATCGCCGCGCTGGTGGAGGAAGTGCTGCAGGAAGCGCGCGCCTTGTCAGGTGGTCAGCACACGGTCACTGCCAGCGTCGACGGCCCGGGCATCCTGGGCAGCACGGAGGAATTGCGCAGCGCCTTCGGCAACCTGGCCTCGAACGCGGTGCGCTACACGCCGCCCGGCGGCGCCGTCCACATCAGCTGGGGGGCCGGGCCGGCGGGAGCGCAGTTCATCGTCAGCGACACCGGCATCGGCATCGACGAGCACCACATCGCGCGCCTGACCGAACGTTTTTACCGGGTCGACAAGAGCCGCTCGCGCGAGACCCAGGGCACCGGGCTGGGCCTGGCGATCGTCAAGCACGTGCTGCTGCGCCACCGCGCCACGCTGACCATCACGTCCGAGGCGGGCAAGGGCAGCAGCTTCATCGCCACTTTTCCGACGCTGTAGGCCGGCGGCGACAGGGGATTGCCGCGCAGGCGGAAATCCAAGCTGTACGAGTACTCCACTGCCGCGTTACAATCGAAGGTTCACTGATCACTTCCTGGCCCATGTATTTACGACGTCATTCCCTCATCGCGCTCGGCGCCTTGCTGCTAACCGGCTGCGGCAGCGCGCCGGTGGTCCCGGCCACGCCGGTTGCAGTTGCCCCAGCGTTCGCCGCGCCAGCCCGCAAGATCAAGATCGGCCTGGCGCTTGGCGGCGGCGCCGCGCGCGGCTTCGCCCATATCGGCGTGATCAAGGCGCTCGAGGCGCAAGGCATTTACCCGGACATCGTGGTCGGCACCAGCGCCGGCAGCGTGGTCGGCGCGCTGTATGCGGCCGGCAACAACGGCTTTGCGCTGCAGCGGGTCGCGATGGAGATGGACGAAGCGACCATCTCCGACTGGGCGCTGCCGCTGTTTGGTAAGGTTTCCGGCGTGCTCAAGGGCGAGGCGCTGCAGAATTACGTCAACAAGGCGGTGCGCAACGTGCCGATCGAAAAGCTCAAGATTGCATTCGGCGCCGTTGCCACCGACCTCAACAGCGGCCAGCCGATTCTTTTTCAGCGCGGCAATACCGGCCAGGCGGTGCGGGCGTCGTCGTCGGTGCCGAGCGTGTTCCAGCCGGTAAAAATCGGCACCCATTCGTATGTCGACGGCGGCCTGGTGGCGCCGGTGCCGGTGCGCTTCGCGCGCGAGATGGGCGCCGACTTCATCATCGCCGTCAATATTTCGACTCAGACCGATGCGCAGGCCACGCTCAGCTCGCTCGAAGTATTGATGCAGACCTTCAGCATCATGGGCCAGCGCCTGAACCATTACGAACTGAAGGACGCCGACGTGGTCATCGCCCCGAGCCTGGGCACGATGGGCGGCGGCGACTTCGCCGGCCGCAACCTGGCGATCCTGGCGGGCGAGCAGGCCGCTGCTGCCCTCATGCCGCAGATCAAGGCTAGGCTCAAGGCCAGGCAACAACTCTAAACACTTTAATCAATCAGATCAATCAACCCGATCAACCCACCCTCTCCAAGGACAACACCATGCAAACCAAGCTATTCCTGACGCTCGACGATGTAAAGAAAATTGCCGCCGCCGCCGAAGCGGAAGCGCTCGCCAACAACTGGGCGGTGGTGATTTCGATCGTCGACGACGGCGGCCACCTGATGTGGCTGCAGCGCCTCGACGGCGTCGCGCCGATTTCGTCGTACATCGCACAGGCCAAGGCCAGGACCGCGGCCCTGGGCCGCCGCGAGTCGCGCATTTATGAAGAAATGATCAACAACGGCCGCACGTCCTTCCTCGGCGCGCCCAACCTCGACGGCATGCTCGAAGGCGGCGTGCCGATCGTCGTCGACGGCCACGTGGTTGGCGCGGTCGGCGTATCGGGCGTCAAGTCGACGGAAGACGCGCAGGTTGCCAAGGCAGGAATTGCGGCGCTGACAGCGTAACCGAAGCAGGCGGTCGGCGTGCCGTCCGGATTGCCGAAGCCGGTGATGCCCGAGTCGTTGCCGAAGGCGGCGGCGAGCGCTTCGCCGGCCTGCGGGTTCGGCGCGAACACCGCCGCCCGCGCGCCGGGATTGGGCCGCTGCATCGGCGTGTCTCGTGCGCAGGTGGCCATGTTGCCATGTTGCCAGCCTTCCTCTGAGTTGATAACGAGGTTGGTGCAAGGTTAGTACGAGGTTAGTACGAGGTTGGTAATGAATTAATAACTTTGCCGGACAAGGAATTTGACGCGCCCGCCAGCGGCGCCGCCGTTGTTCACGGCGCCCGAATAATCCAGTCCGCGCATTGCCGGGCGAGCCTGTTTGCGCTATACTTCGGAGGTTTAGCCATTCAACACATACCGTAGCGACTACCCACCATCCCATCATTTCCCAGGCGTCCATCCCCGGCACATGCAGCCCGGTCAAACATGGTCGTCCATATGACGTGGCGCAGCTACGGTAACTTTATCAGGAGTTGCCCTTGCCGCCATTTTTTTCTGGCCCTTCCGTTCCAGCCATCCTGGCACTTGCCGACGGAACGATTTTTAAAGGCATTTCGATCGGCGCTGCCGGCCACACGACCGGCGAGGTGGTGTTCAACACCGCCATGACAGGCTATCAGGAAATCCTTACCGACCCCAGTTACACGCGCCAGATCGTCACGCTGACGTATCCCCACATCGGCAACTACGGCATCAACCTCGAAGACGTCGAGGCGTCGAAGGTGCATGCGGCCGGCCTGATCATTCGCGACTTGCCGCTGATGGCGTCGAATTTCCGTTCGACGCAGTCGCTGGCCGATTATCTGAAGGCCGAGAACGTCGTCGCCATCGCCGGCATCGACACCCGCAAGCTGACGCGCCTGCTGCGCGAGAAGGGTGCCCAGAGCGGCGCCATCCTGACCGGCACCCAGGGCAACGAGCCGCCCGTCGCCCAGGCGCTGGAACTGGCACGCTCGTTCCCCGGCCTGGCCGGCATGGACCTGGCAAAAGTGGTGTCGACCAAGGCCGCCTACGAGTGGACCGAGTCCGAGTGGGCGCTGGGCGAAGGCTACGGCGCGCAAACGGCGCCGCAGTTCCACGTCGTCGCGTTCGATTACGGCGTCAAGCGCAACATCCTGCGCATGCTCGCCCAGCGCGGCTGCAAGATCACCGTGCTGCCGGCCCAGGCCAGTGCTCTTGACGCGCTCGCGCTCAATCCCGACGGTGTCTTTCTGGCCAACGGCCCGGGCGACCCGGAACCGTGTGACTACGCCATTGCCGCCACGCGCGAACTGATCGAGCGCGGCATCCCGACGTTCGGCATCTGCCTCGGCCACCAGATCATGGCGTTAGCTTCCGGCGCCAAGACCATGAAGATGAAATTCGGCCACCACGGCGCCAATCACCCGGTGCAGGACCTCGATTCGAAGAAGGTGATGATCACGTCGCAGAACCACGGTTTCGCCGTCGATGCGTCGACCTTGCCCGACAATTGCCGCGTCACCCACGTTTCCCTGTTCGACGGTTCGCTGCAAGGTTTTGCCCGCACCGACAAACCGGCGTTCTGCTTCCAGGGCCACCCTGAAGCCTCGCCCGGGCCGACCGACGTCGCTTACCTGTTTGACCGCTTCATCGACCTGATGCAAGCGGCGGAAAATAACAAAATGCAGGAGAAGAAGTAATGCCGAAGCGTAGTGATATCAAAAGCATCCTGATCATCGGCGCCGGGCCCATCATCATCGGCCAGGCGGTCGAATTCGATTATTCCGGCGCCCAGGCGTGCAAGGCGCTGCGCGAAGAAGGCTACAAAGTCATCCTCGTCAACAGCAACCCTGCCACCATCATGACCGACCCCGAGACGGCCGACGTCACCTACATCGAGCCGATCACCTGGAAGGTCGTCGAGCGCATCATCGCCAAGGAGCGTCCCGACGCCATCCTGCCGACGATGGGCGGCCAGACGGCGCTCAATTGCGCGCTCGACCTGCACAACAACGGCGTGCTGGCCAAGTACAACGTCGAACTGATCGGCGCTTCGCCGGAAGCGATCGACAAGGCCGAAGACCGCTCCAAGTTCAAGCAGGCGATGACCAAAATCGGTCTCGGTTCGGCGCGTTCGGGCGTTGCCCACAACATGGAAGAATCGTGGGTGGTGCAGCGCGAGATGGGTTTCCCGACCATCATCCGGCCGTCGTTCACGATGGGCGGCACGGGCGGGGGCATCGCCTACAACGAAGAAGAATTCGAGACCATCTGCAAGCGCGGTCTGGAAGCGTCGCCGACCACCGAGCTGCTGATCGAAGAGTCGCTGATCGGCTGGAAAGAGTATGAGATGGAAGTCGTGCGCGACAGCGCCGACAACTGCATCATCATCTGCTCGATCGAGAACCTCGACGCGATGGGCGTGCACACGGGCGACTCGATCACTGTTGCGCCGGCGCAGACGTTGACGGACAAGGAATACCAGATCATGCGCAACGCCTCGATCGCGGTGCTGCGCGAGATCGGCGTCGACACCGGCGGCTCGAACGTGCAGTTCGCCATCAATCCCGAAGACGGTCGCATGATCGTCATCGAGATGAATCCGCGCGTGTCGCGCTCGTCCGCGCTGGCCTCGAAAGCGACCGGTTTTCCGATCGCCAAAGTCGCCGCCAAGCTGGCGGTCGGCTACACGCTCGACGAACTGCGCAACGACATCACCGGCGGCGCCACGCCGGCCTCGTTCGAGCCGTCGATCGATTACGTCGTCGTCAAGATCCCGCGCTTCACGTTCGAAAAATTCCCCGCCGCCGACCAGCACCTGACCACCCAGATGAAGTCGGTGGGCGAAGTGATGGCGATCGGGCGCACTTTCCAGGAAGCGTTCCAGAAGGCGCTGCGCGGTCTGGAGGTGGGTGTCGACGGCTTGAACGAGAAGACGCGCGACCGCGAAAAAATCGAGGAAGAGCTGGGCGAGCCGGGGCCGGACCGCATCTGGTACGTCGGCGACGCGTTTGCCCAGGGCTTCACGCTCGAGGAAGTGCACCAGCTGACCCACATCGATCCGTGGTTCCTGGTGCAGATCAAGGAAATCGTCGACATCGAACTGTGGCTCGACAACCAGAGCCTGGACGCGCTCGACAAGCCGCTGCTGTACAAGCTCAAGCAAAAAGGCTTTTCGGACCGCCGCCTGGCCTTCCTGCTGCACGTCAGCGACCAGCAAGTGCGCGAACGGCGTCACGCGATGGGTATCCGGCCGGTGTACAAGCGGGTCGACACCTGCGCGGCCGAGTTTTCGACCGACACCGCCTACATGTATTCGACCTACGACGAAGAGTGCGAAAGCAATCCGACCGAGCGCAAGAAAATCATGGTGCTGGGCGGCGGTCCGAACCGCATTGGCCAGGGCATCGAATTCGACTACTGCTGCGTGCACGCGGCGCTGGCGCTGCGCGAGGACGGCTATGAGACCATCATGGTCAACTGCAATCCCGAGACCGTCTCGACCGACTACGACACGTCCGACCGCCTGTATTTTGAATCGCTGACGTTAGAGGACGTGCTGGAAATCGTCGCCATCGAAAAACCGGTCGGCGTGATCGTGCAGTACGGCGGCCAGACGCCGTTGAAGCTGGCGCTCGACCTGGAAGCGAACGGCGTGCCGATCATCGGCACCTCGCCCGACATGATCGACGCTGCCGAAGACCGCGAGCGTTTCCAGCAGCTGCTGCACAAGCTCGGCCTGCGCCAGCCGCCGAACCGCACCGCGCGCACCGAAGCGGACGCACTGCGCCTGGCGGTCGAAATCGGCTACCCGCTGGTGGTGCGCCCATCGTACGTGCTGGGCGGGCGGGCGATGGAAATCGTCCACGACCAGCGCGACCTCGAGCGCTACATGCGCGACGCCATGAAGGTGTCGCACGATTCGCCGGTGCTGCTGGACCGCTTCCTGAACGACGCCATCGAGTGCGACGTCGACTGCATCTCGGACGGCGACACCACCTTTATTGGCGGCGTGATGGAACACATCGAGCAGGCCGGCGTGCACTCGGGCGACTCGGCCTGCTCGCTGCCGCCGTATTCGCTGTCGCCGGCCACCATCGATGAACTCAAGCGCCAGACCTCGCTGATGGCCAAGGGCCTCAACGTCGTCGGCCTGATGAACGTGCAGTTCGCGATCCAGAAGCAGGAAGTCGACGGCGAACTGGTCGACACCGTGTTCGTCCTCGAAGTCAACCCGCGCGCCTCGCGCACGGTGCCGTTCGTGTCGAAGGCGACCGGGCTGCAGCTGGCAAAGATCGCCGCCCGCTGCATGGTCGGCCAGACGCTAGCGATGCAGGGCGTGACCCGCGAAGTAATCCCGCCGTTCTTCTCGGTCAAGGAAGCGGTGTTCCCGTTCGTCAAATTTCCGGGCGTGGACACCATCCTCGGGCCGGAAATGAAGTCGACCGGCGAAGTGATGGGCGTTGGCATGACGTTCGGCGAAGCGTTCGTCAAGTCGCAACTGGGCGCCGGCATCAAGCTGCCGGAGTCGGGCAAGGTGTTTTTGTCGGTGAAAGCGTCCGACAAGCCGCGCACGGTGGCAGTCGCCCGCGACCTCGTCGCGCTGGGCTTTTCGCTGGTTGCCACCAAGGGCACGGCGGCGGTGATTGCCGCTGCCGGCATCCCGGTGTCGGCGGTCAACAAGGTGATCGAGGGTCGTCCTCACATCGTCGACATGATCAAGAACCACGAGATCACGATGGTGGTCAACACGGTCGAGGAAAAACGCAGCGCGATTACCGATTCGCGCGCGATCCGCATCTCGGCACTGGCGTCGCGCGTGGTAACGTACACCACCATCGCCGGCGCCGAAGCGGCGGTCGAAGGCATGCGCCATCTCGACGAATTGCGTGTGTATGATTTACAAGGTTTGCATAAAACCTTGAGCCAGGCAGTGAACTAGGCTCGACGCCGTACCTCTTGACCACAGAGTTCGCGCAACGGACACGTTGCGCGAACTCTGTGGTTTTCATTTTTGGTATCAATGGTGTTGCTGGTATCAATGTTATCAATTTTATCAATGTTAACGCCGCCATCAACACAGCACAGAAGCAGGAAACCATGAACTCATCCGTTCCACTGACCAAATACGGCGCCGAACTCCTCAAGGCCGAGCTGCACCAGCTGAAAACCAAGGAACGCCGGATCGTCATCGATGCGATCGCCGAAGCGCGCTCGCACGGCGACCTGTCCGAGAACGCCGAATATGACGCCGCCAAGGAGCGCCAGGCCTTCGTCGAAGGACGTATCGCCGAACTCGAAGGCAAGCTTGGCGCCGCCCAGGTGATCGACCCGGTCACGCTCGACGCCGAAGGGCGGGTGGTGTTTGCCGCCACCGTCGACCTCGAAGACCTCGACAATGGCCTGAAGGTGACGTACCAGATCGTCGGCCTCGACGAAGCGGACCTGAAGCTCAACAAGGTATCGGTGACGTCGCCGATCGCCCGCGCGCTGATCGGCAAATACGCCGGCGACGTCGTCGAAGTGCAGGCGCCATCCGGTCCGCGCGAATACGAAATCCTCGAAGTCAGATACATCTGATGCCGGCAATGGCAATGGCAAGCCGGGCCCGCCTGCTGCTTGCCGCCCTGTGGGCCGGCAGCTTGTGGACGATTGGCTACGTGGTGGCGCCGACCTTGTTTTTGAGCCTGCACGACAACGTCCAGGCCGGAACCATCGTCGGCATGCTGCTGCGCAGCCAGGCCTGGCTGGCGATTGCCTGCGCCGTCGTCCTGTATGCGCTGGTGCGGTGCGCGGCGATCGCGCCGGCGCACAAGCGCACGCTTGGCCTCTTGATCGTGGCGATGCTGGCGTGTGCGCTGGTAATCTATGGCGCCTTGCAGCCGGCGATGGCGCAGCTGAAGGAAGCGGCCGGCGCGTCAGGACTGGCAGGCACGCCGCAAGGGCGCCAGTTCGGCATCCTGCACGGCGTGTCGCAGCTGGTGTATTTGGTGGAGAGCGTGCTGGCGGGGGTGTTGCTGGTGAAAATGCGCTGACCCATGTCGTCCTCGCGAAAGCGGGGACCCCATTTTGCACGCATGAAGGTGAAGCATGCTTTAATGGGGTTCCAGCATTGGCGGCAACGACAAAAACGTGACGTGCTTGCTGCCTACTTGCTGCCCAGAGCGCCTTTTTTCGGGCTCGACTGGCGCGGCTTGGCGCGCTTGATGGTGCCGCCTTCGGTGACGCGCTCGTTGCCCTTGATCATGACTTTGGTGACGCTGGGGCGCTTGGTGCCGGAGGCGCTGGCCTTGACGATGGTCACTTCGCGCATGCCCTTGCCGGACTTGCTGCTGCGTTCCTTGACCACTTCGACTTTCGGGCGGTAGACGACCAGCAGCTTGCCGATATGTTGTACCGGGTGGGCTTTCAGGTCGTCGCAAATTTGCTCGTACATGGCCACGCGGGCGTCGCGGTCGTCGCCGGCCACGCGCACCTTGATCAGGCCATGCGAGTCCAGGCTGGCGGAAATTTCCTTGATCACCGACGCGGTCAGGCCCGCTTCGCCGATAATGACGACGGGCTTGAGCGCATGGGCTTCTGCGCGCAGTGCGCTGCGCTCGACGGGTGTAAGTTTTTGCATAATATTTTAGTTAATCCTTTAAAAGCAGTATTCTACGCGAATGGCAAAGAACAAATTAAACAAAAACTGGTTGCATGACCACATCAACGACCCCTACGTCAAACTGGCGCAGAAAGAGGGTTATCGTGCACGAGCGGCCTACAAGCTGAAGGAAATCGACGAAAGCGAAAAGCTGATCAAGCAGGGCCAGGTCGTCGTTGACCTCGGCAGTACGCCTGGCAGCTGGAGCCAGTACGTGCGCAAGAAAATGTCGGGCAAGGAGGGCGGCGGCATCAACGGCACCATCATCGGCCTCGACATGCTGCCGATGGAACCGGTGGCCGACGTCCATTTCATCCTGGGCGACTTCCGCGAAGCCAAGGCGCTGCGCCAGCTCGACGTCATCCTCGAAGGGCGCAAGGCCGACGTGGTGCTGTCGGACATGGCGCCGAACCTGTCGGGCATCCCGACGGCGGACTCCGCCCGCATGGAGCATCTGATCGATTTGGCGATTGAATTTTCTCAACTTCACATGAAACCGAGTGGCGCTTTGCTGGTTAAATGTTTCAAGGACATGGGATTCAGCCAGGTGGTCGAAAAATTCCGCGCCGAATTCAAAACCGTCAAACAGGTCAAACCGAAGGCCAGCCGCGACAAATCGTCCGAAATATTCTTGCTCGGGCGCGGTTTGAAGAACCCGGGCGTGCGAAATGATGTCGAAGAAGGCGAAACGTCTCTTGATATTTGACCCGATCAGCCGCACATCGACCGGGTAGGGGTTTTGTCCCGGTAAAATTGGGCGGCGCAAGTGTCCGTGCAAGTTGAGTTTCAGTGGTTTTTTGGCAAGCTGGCAGGTCGTGCGTGGCAAGGCCTGCTGAATGCGAGTAAAATCAGCGTTCCAAAATGGGTAAAAGATGCGCCAGCATCGGAGGAGTTTTCGTGAATAATATGTTTTCCAAATCCGCCATCTGGGTGGCCGTTGCACTGCTGTTGTTCATGCTGTTCAAGCAGTTTGACAACCACACTGTTGCTGGCGGCGCCAAGACGATCGCTTATTCCGAGCTGCTCGATGACGTCAAGGCGCATCGCATCAAGGACGTGGTCATCGAAGGTATCAACATCACGGCCGTGCGCACCGACGACACCAAGGTGCGCGCGACGGCAACCGCGCTCGACAAAGGCCTGGTCAACGACCTGGTCAACAACGGCGTGCGCTTCGACATCAAGCCGCCCGAAGAGCCGTCATTCCTGCAGCAAGTGTTCATTTCATGGTTCCCGATGCTGCTGCTGATCGGCGTGTGGGTGTTTTTCATGCGCCAGATGCAAGGCGGCGGCAAGGGTGGCGCTTTCTCATTCGGCAAGTCGAAGGCGCGCATGATGGACGAGACCAACAACACCGTCACCTTTGCCGACGTCGCCGGTTGCGACGAAGCGAAGGAAGAAGTCAACGAGGTTGTCGACTTTCTCAAGGACCCGACCAAGTTCCAGAAGCTGGGCGGACGCATTCCACGCGGCGTGCTGATGGTCGGCCCTCCGGGCACCGGTAAAACGCTGCTGGCGCGCGCCATCGCCGGCGAAGAAAAAGTGCCGTTCTTCTCGATTTCCGGTTCCGACTTTGTCGAAATGTTCGTCGGCGTCGGCGCCAGCCGGGTCCGCGACATGTTCGAGAACGCCAAAAAACATTCGCCATGCATCATCTTCATCGACGAGATCGACGCTGTCGGCCGTCATCGCGGCGCCGGCATGGGCGGCGGTAACGACGAGCGCGAACAGACGCTGAACCAGCTGCTGGTGGAAATGGACGGCTTCGAGGCCAGTTCCGGCGTCATCGTCGTCGCCGCCACCAATCGCGCCGACGTGCTCGACAAGGCACTCTTGCGCCCGGGCCGCTTCGACCGCCAAGTGACGGTCGGCCTGCCGGATATCCGTGGCCGCGAGCAGATACTCAACGTTCACATGCGCAAAGTGCCGATCAGCACCGACGTCAAGGCCGACATCATCGCCCGCGGTACTCCGGGTTTCTCTGGCGCCGACCTGGCCAACCTGGTCAATGAAGCGGCCTTGTTCGCGGCGCGTCGCAACAAGCGCGTGGTCGAAATGAGCGACTTCGAGGACGCCAAGGACAAGATCTACATGGGTCCGGAGCGCAAGTCGATGATCATCCGCGAGGAAGAGCGCCGCAACACGGCATATCACGAGTCTGGCCACGCCGTCATCGCCAAGCTGCTGCCGAAAGCTGACCCGGTGCACAAGGTCACCATCATGCCGCGCGGCTATGCGCTCGGCCTGACCTGGCAACTGCCGGAACACGACGCCTTGTCCGGCTACAAGGACAAGATGCTGGAAGAAATCTCGATCCTGTTTGGCGGCCGCATTGCAGAGGAAATTTTCGTCGGCCAGATGTCGACCGGCGCCTCGAACGATTTTTCGCGGGCCACCAAGCTGGCGCGCTCGATGGTGACGCGTTTCGGCATGTCCGACAGCATGGGCGTGATGGTCTACGAAGACAGCGAGAACGAAGGCTTCTTCGGCGGCGCCACCAAGACGATTTCGGAAGCGACCCAGCAAAAAGTCGACGCCGAAATTCGCAGCATCCTCGACACCCAGTACGCGCTGTCGCGCCGCCTGCTCGAAGAAAACCGCGACAAGGTCGAAGCGATGACGCGCGCGCTGCTCGACTGGGAAACCATCGATGCCGAGCAGATCAACGACATCATGGCCGGCCACGAGCCGCGCAATCCAGCGTCGGGCAACCTCAAGCGCACGCCGCCACCTTCGGGCGACGGCGGCTCGGGCGGTATCTCGCCGAACGCGACGGCGCCCGCTTGATCGTTCGCTGTATTTGCAGCATCTTCCAAAAGGCATCCCGCAGGATGCCTTTTTTTCGTCCTTGACTTAGCCCGCCTTCTGATCATGCAACCTTTTCTGCAATGCGGCCGCTTCGGCTTTGCGCTTGACGCCGCGCCGCTGGTGATGGGCATCCTCAACGTCACCCCGGATTCGTTTTCCGACGGCGGCCGCTTCCAGTCGCTCGAGTTCGCCATATCAAAGGCGGAACAAATGGCTGACGATGGCGCCCACCTGATCGACATCGGCGGCGAAACCACCCGTCCCGGCGCGCCGCCGCTGCCACTTGACGAAGAACTGCGCCGCGTGATGCCGGCGCTGTACGCGCTGCGCGAACTGGGCAAGCCGCTCTCGGTCGACACCTACAAAGCCGCAGTGATGCGCGAAGCGCTCATCGCCGGCGCCGACATGATCAACGACGTCAACGGTTTTCGCGCCCCCGGCGCCATCGAAGCGGTAACCGACAGCAATTGTGCACTGTGCGTGATGCACATGCAGAGCACACCGGCGACGATGCAGCATAATCCGGTCTATGCCGATGTTGTTGCCGACGTGATCGCCTTTTTGCGCGGCCGGGTCGACGCCATGCTGGCCGCCGGCATTGCCCGCAACCGCATCTGCGTCGACCCCGGCTTTGGCTTCGGCAAGACGCTTGAACACAACTACGCCTTGCTGCGCGCGACACGCCGCATCGAGCGGGAACTCGGCCTGCCGGTGCTGGCCGGGTTGTCGCGCAAGTCGATGATCGGTGCCATTACCGGCCGGCCGGTCGAGCAGCGCCTGGCCGGCAGCCTGGCCGGCGCGTTGGCGGCGGTCGCCCATGGGGCCAGCATTGTACGGGTACATGATGTTGCAGAAACAATCGATGCGCTGAAAGTATGGCAAGCTGCGCACCTTGGTGAAACTTAACAAACGAAAAGACAAACATGGCACGTAAATATTTCGGTACCGATGGCATTCGCGGACTGGTGGGCGTGGCGCCCATCACGCCAGACTTTGTAATGCGCCTGGGATACGCCGCTGGCAAGGTGCTGGCGAAAACGACCGGCACCAGCGGCCGTCCCACTGTTCTGATCGGCAAGGACACCCGCATTTCCGGCTACATGCTCGAGGCGGCCCTCGAAGCCGGCTTTGCCGCCGCCGGCGTCGACGTGATGCTGGCCGGCCCGATGCCGACTCCGGCGATCGCCTACCTGACGCGGGCGTTGCGGCTGTCGGCCGGCGTGGTGATTTCCGCTTCGCACAACCCGTTCCAGGACAATGGCATCAAGTTCTTTTCCGAGTTCGGCGCCAAGCTGCCCGACACGGTCGAGCATGAGATCGAGGCGGCAATCGAGCTGCCGATGGAATGCGTGCCAGCCGAAAAACTCGGCCGCGCCAAGCGCCTGTTCGACGCCCAAGGCCGCTACATCGAGTTTTGCAAGGGCACCTTTCCGAACGAGCTCGACTTGAAAGGCCTGAAAATCGTCGTCGACTGCGCCCACGGCGCCGCCTACCACATCGCCCCGCCGGTGTTCCACGAGCTCGGCGCCGAAGTGATCGCCATCGGCGCCACGCCCGACGGCTTCAACATCAACGCCGGCTTTGGCGCCACCGCACCGCAAGCGCTGGCCGCCGCGGTACTCGAGCACAAGGCCGACCTCGGCATCGCCCTCGACGGCGACGCCGACCGCCTGATCATGTGCGACGCCAACGGCCGCCTGTACAACGGCGACGAGCTGTTGTACGTGATGGTGCGCGACCGCATGGCGACCGGCCCGGTGGCCGGCGCCGTCGGCACCTTGATGACGAACATGGCGCTGGAAGTCAAGTTCAGGGAACTCGGCGTCGGCTTCGCCCGCGCCAAGGTGGGCGACCGCTACGTCCTCGAAGTGATGCAGGAGCGCGGCTGGCTGTTCGGCGGCGAAGGCTCCGGCCACCTGCTTGCGCTCGACAAGCACACCACCGGCGACGGCATCGTCTCGGCGCTGCAAGTGCTGTCGGCCCTCAAGCGCGGCGGCAAGTCGCTGGCCGAATGCTGCAGCGAACTGATGCTGTACCCGCAAACGCTGATCAACCTGAAAGTGGCGCCAGGCTTCGACTGGACCAAAAACGCCCACATGGTGGCCGAAAAAGACCAGGTCGAGCGCGAACTGGGCGATACCGGCCGCGTGCTGATCCGCGCCTCCGGCACCGAGCCGTTGATCCGCGTGATGGTCGAAGCGAAGAGTGCGGAAATGGCAGCGAGCATGGCGCGCCGAATCGCCGACAAGGTCCCCGCCTAGTAAAATGCTTGGCAAAAACAAGGGCGCCGCATTGACGGCGAGGGTGCGACGCGGTATGATGCTGTCTTCGGAGTGTGGCGCAGCCCGGTAGCGCACCTGGTTTGGGACCAGGGGGTCCAAGGTTCGAATCCTTGTACTCCGACCAAGTTTTACGAAGCGGGCTGTCATTTCGGTGACGGCCCGTTTTCCATTGCGTGCACCTTTTTCGGTCGCACCGCTTCACATACTGCCCATAGCTCAGTTGGATAGAGCATCAGCCTTCTAAGCTGAGGGTCACAGGTTCGATTCCTGTTGGGCAGGCCAAAAACATCATGAATCATGTTCATTGGGCGTCACGATCTTGCCTCTTTCAAGGTCAAGGTAGTGCACCTGCGTCGGCGCACATGGGCGTGGCCGAGCAAAACACAACTTGGTTCTTGAGAACGCACTCTCTGCAGCAAGGGACATTTTTAAAAAAATGACTTTATTTCAACTCGCGAAAATGAATGACGACATCCAGATGGCCGTTTTCATCGGCCATCTGCTGCGTGTTTTTGCCGCGATTGTCGAGCAAGGCCGGGTCGGCGCCGTGGTCGAGCAGCGCTTGCACAGTGGCCAAGTGGCCGTATGCGCCGGCCCACATCAATGCCGTGAGCCCGTTCGGGTAGCGCGCGTTCGGCGCGATGCCGTCAGCGAGCAAAAGCGCAACAATATCCTTGCGACCAGTGCCTGCGGCGTACACCATTGCCGTCTTGTTCAACCGATCAACGGCATTGCTGTCAGCCTTGTGGGCCATCAACGCAGCGGCTATTGCGGTGCGTCCTAAAAATGCAGCCTTCATCAGCGGCGTCACCTTCGACACATTGGCCAGATTGACGTCGGCACCCCGATCGAGCAACAAGGTAACGATCTCGATCTGGCCAGTCGTGATCGCCGTCATCAACAGCGAGTCGCCGGCGCGGTTGCGGGTATTCGGCGAGGCGCCTTGCTCGATTAACAATTTAAAATTGTTCATGTTGCCACTGCGCGCCGCCGCCAGCGCCTGACGATTCATGTCCGCCTGATCTTGATCGGCGGCGGCGCCGGCGCTGGCACAAGATAAGATGCTAACGAAAAATATTACTGCAATACATGTTTTATTTGCAAAATTCATGATTTATCCTTAATTGTTTCCCCCCAAGTATGTTTTACAGGGGAAAGTCACCATTTCCGCACGACTTTTGCACATTGTAAATTTATATAGATATAATGATCAAGAACAAAGCTACTTAACGGAAAATTTCAAGTGATTACCGATCTTTTGGATAATGCACTGGTTCTATGGCTAGAACATTTCTGCCCTCAGGGCCAGGGCGTGCAGAGCCACACGAGACTGTGAGCTCTCGCCATTAGCACTTGTCGGCTTTCCCTAAACACAGTGATTAAAATATTTGTTTTTTAGCAAGTAAAAGTACTATAACAGGAGAGACGATGTCTAACGAAGTGTGCAACATGATAGGGAAAATTACCCTCGCAGCGAGCATGATGCTGGCCGCCACAGCGAGCCATGCGCAAGAAACTCAGGGCGGCGCCGGCATCAAGCCGCCGCAAATGTCGAAGGCCTTGAAGCCCATCAGCCAGGCAATGCTCGATGGCGCAGCGAAAGATGACAAGAACTGGCTCCATTCGAATGGCGATTATGGGCAAACGCGCTATTACCCAGCCACGCAAATCAATGTCAATAATGTCGCCAAGCTCAAGCCTCAGTTCGTCTTTCAGACCGCTGTCGTCGAATCGATGCAGACGTCGCCAATCGTCGTCAATGGCGTGATGTTCTTAACCACGTCTTACAACCACGTGTATGCCGTCGATGCCGTCAGTGGACAGGAATTCTGGCATTACAAGCACAAGATGGGTCCGGTGACGACATTTTGCTGCGGACCGAACAACCGTGGCGTTGCCGCCGCCGATGGCAAGCTGTTCATGGGCACGCTCGACGCGAAACTGGTCGCCCTCGATGCAAAAGACGGCAAACTGCTGTGGTCAACGGAAATCGCCGATCCCGAACAAGGCTATAGCGAAACGATGGCCCCGACCGTTGTCGATGGCAAGGTCTTGATCGGCACCAATGGCGGCGAATATGGCATTCGCGGCTTCGTCAAGGCATTCGATGCCGAGACCGGCAAGCTGATCTGGACTTTTTACACGGTGCCGGAAAAAGGTCATGAAGGCGTATGGGCGACCAAGGACGCGACCGGACGCGACATGCACCGCGACATTGGCGCTGAAAAAGCCGCTTTCGCGAAAAAATCGGACTTCCACAATACTCTGGGTGGCGGCGTCTGGACCACCCCGGCAATCGACCGCGCCACCAGGACGGTCTATTTCGTGGTCGGCAATCCCTCGCCGGACCTGTACGGCGCCGAGCGTCCGGGCGACAATTTGTACACCGATTCGCTCGTCGCCGTCGACCTCGATACCGGCAAATACAAATGGCATTTCCAGTATATCGCCCATGATGTCTGGGATCTCGATGCCGCTAGCCCGCCCATCCTGGTCGACATCAAGGACAAGACTGGCAAGATGATTCCCGGCGTTATCCATGGCGGCAAAACAGGCCATGTTTATATGCATGACCGCCACGACGGCAGCTTGATTCGCTATTCCGACGCAATGGTGCCGCAAGAAAACATGTGGGTGTTGCCAACCGCAACCGGCGCGCGTATGTTGCCAGGCGCTAATGGTGGCGTTGAATGGTCGCCAATGGCGTACAACGCCGGGGCGCGCTTGACGTATGCGGTGAACTTGCATCAACCGATGACTTACCACGTCGAACCATCCGCCTATCCGGATGGCAAACTGTGGCTGGGCGGCGCGTTCAAAAATTCTGTTGGCGAAGAGCAATGGGGTAATGTGACAGCCGTCAATATCGACACCGGCAAGATCGCATGGCAAGCCAAAACCGCGCAGCCGATGATCGGTGGCGCCTTGGCCACGGCCGGCAATCTGGTGTTTGCAGGCGAAGGCAATGGCTGGTTCAAGGCTTACGATGCAAAAACGGGTAAAGTATTGTGGCAATTCCAGTGCGGCGCCGGCGTCAATGCACCGCCTGTCTCGTACTCGGTCAATGGCAAGCAATACATCGCCGTTGCCGTCGGTGGTAATTCGCAGATGGATTTCAAGCGCGGCAATAGCGTGTTTGTGTTTGCATTGTAAGCACATGCTGTAACGCGGATTCACATCCGGTTTGTCAGCATTCCTGGCAAACTTTTCGAAGAGGCCGCGAAGCGGCCTCTTTCACATTGTTTTCGACATCAGGTACCCATCATGAAACTTGTCCATTTGTTTTTCGCGCTGCTCGCGCTGCTAACCTTGAACAGCCGCGCCGCCGATATCGACGCCGGCAAAAAAAAATCTGAAACATGCATTGCTTGCCACGGCGCTGGCGGCAATTCGGTCGTGTCGATGTTTCCCGTGCTGGCGGGACAAAATGCCCGTTATCTGTACCTGCAATTGAAAGACTACAAGTCAGGTGCACGCCAAAACGCCATGATGTCGCCGATCGCGGCGACGTTGTCGAAGGAAGACATGCAAGACTTGGCGGCGTATTTTGCCGATCAAAAGCCGAAGGGCATCGCCTTCACGGCTGACCCGGGGCGCGTCAAGCTCGGCTTTGCCAAATCCCAGGAAGTGCTGTGCGCGATGTGCCACCTGGGCGGCATGAAAGGACAAAATGAAATCCCCAAGCTGTCCGGCCAACACTACGATTACATTTACAAGCAATTAATAGATTTTAAAACGCGCGCGCGCCATAACGACGCCGGCAACATGACTGCCGTGGCGAAAACCCTTAGCGATGAAGATATCGTCAACATATCGCATTACATCGCCAATATCGATTAACCGGCGTGCACACGCATGCGTCCTTCTTCTCCGTATGAGCGTGCACTTGCGCAATGCGTGGCAATTTCGCCCTACAGGCAAAGAGTAATTGGCGCGCCAACGACAAGTTCCCCTGGCGTGCTGCGAAAAATAGCTTGCCGTCGGGCCTTGTCCAGTGCGGTAGTTTTGTGAAAATCGATATTCGCGGCCGCCTTCGCAGCGCTTCGCGTGTACCTCTGCCAAGGTGCTGTACACATACATGATCCGGGCGAGTTCCATTATCCCGAACAGAAACGTGAAGAACAGGATGGCGATCAGCGAAAACTCGACTGCAACGGATCCTGTTTGCACGCATCGCCGGGCACCTTGCATTGATGCCTTGGGTTGCTCAGTTTCCCACATGGCTTGTCGTCGCAACAGGGTTGAGAAGGATTGCGTCACCACCAGTGAATGTGGAAGTAAACTCGTTAAAAAACTCGTCATAAACAGGCATCGTGACGCCCACCGTCACTTCAGGCGAGCAACGTGATATTCAAAAGCCGTCGGTTCTTGATCTGCGGACGGTGCGCGGGCAAGGGTGATTGCGAGAACGAAGCGGTGGAATACGGGGTCGCGGTTGCACCGGCCGGATAACTGTTCAGGCCCGGGCCCGTCGCGTACAACGAGTTCCAGATCGCTGGAGTGGCGAGAAATGGGGTATCGCCTGCGACCGGTTCGGTTTGCCCGACAGACTGCCAGGGAACGGCACGCGCATTCGCCCACAGCGGTCCGTCATTGCCTGGCGGCTGGGTTGTTTGGCGAGGCGAGATCGGCGATCGTCTGCCGCCGCGTCAGATCTGCGGTGGCTGGCGGGCGCAAGCCGAGCTACGACGCGACCGCGCGCGAACGTATTCTGGCCGAGGCGCGCCGCACGCCAGAACCAGAGCAAGATGGAACGGCGGTTTGGTCGCTGGTGACGTTGCGGGAATCCATGAGGTGGTGACGGGTGCTCGCAATGACGCGCTGGCCGTCATTCAACAAGGTGTTGCCGAGCATGTAGATGGACCCGATCGCGCCAACGTGCAGGCCTTGATCGTTGAAGAACTGCGGAGATTGCACGAGGGTGTTATGGCCCGCTACGGGCTGCGCCCAGCGCAGTTGGATGCCTGGAAAGCGCCGCGAGCAGCGGGTCAGTCGGATTGACGCCGGCCCGGCAAAGACACCAGATCAGTCGAACGGCACGATGCACACGCCCGGAAGCAGATCGCCCCTGGCGTCGATATACTTGCCCAGGTTCGACGGCCGATAGGACGCTTTTTGTTCCCCCTGGACCGGTACGTCTCCAGCGCTGCCAGCGCTTCAGCACTGACTCATGCAGCAGCAGATTTGCAGGGATTTCCCTGGCGCTTGACGCGAGTGCTTTAAAAACACCGTATTTCCAGGGCTCATGCTCGCATCCGGCATGGTCGCGCACGACGGCAATTGGCTGTTTTTCGTTGAAGCGGACCCCGATTGTTTTCAGTTCCCGGATCATCCAGTCGAGTGCAACATCGGAAAGACCGCAACCGTTGTCTTTTGCGGGATACCCGGCACCCACGTCCGCATGTGCGCCGGGGAACAAAACCTGCTTGGTTCCCTGATGCGGGCCGTCCCACAACGTCGGTGCGAAATCAGGACGCTGCTCATCGACGGAGATGGCATGAAACGCGTGCTTGACCTTGGCGTCGAGCGTGTTGTCGGCAAACTGAAACGTATCGATCCGCTGGTTTTGTTCGTCATACTGGGGAATCCCCATCGCACCGACCGTGTCCCACACGGCGATGGCATAAATCTGCTCTACCGGCAGCAAGTCGGATGGGTTCAGGTCGCGCGACGTAAACCTTGGCAAGTCATCGACCAGTTTTTCGAACATGCCGAGAAAATCCGGTTTGCGTTGCGTGAGCGATGCGTGCCGGTGCTTGTGCCATGCAGCGGTACCGAGACGGTAGGCCAAGTCCTTGTCGTCGAGATCCACAGTGGCGGAGTTGAGCAAGCCCTGCGATGCGATGAGGCCGCCGAGCGCACGTGCGGTGTACGCACCGCGGCTGAAACCGACCAGCACGATTTTGTCGCCGGGCTTGAAGTGGCGGGAGATGAACGTGTAGCCACGCACGATGCGTGCAATCACACCGGCGCCAAACATGCCGCCGAGCACTCGCACCAGCCCGTTCGCCGAGTCACCGACGCCATGCAAGTATTTTGCGACCTGATTGACGGTGCCTTCGGCGTCGATCAGTTCGCGCTCCTGTTCGTTCTGCTTGTTCCAGTCGTGCAAGGTATCGTCGCCCCGCAGCGCCAGGAAAAGCTTGAACACATTCGTTACATCGGGACACCATCTTTGTCATCATCATCCGTCGGGCCGTTCCAGGTTCCGTCGGCACAAAATATGACCGTCTTCATCATCTAATCCTCGCGAAAATGCCACAACCGCTGTGACGGCGTCCTTCTCGCCGAATGCTTTTTTCGGCACTGTCAACCTAATAATTTAATAAATATCAATGCAAATCTTTAAAAAACGGTTTGTTGTTGTTCGATTATTTTCATAATTATTCAAAATAATTTAAATATTTATATTTTATTTGCATAAAAATTTTTTTTGAGCAACTAAGCGGGGTAGGATACTTGCCGTGTTTCATGCTTTTTCTTGGATCGCAGACGCCTGCGCTGCATCTGCGAACGGTACGCGCATAGAGGATGGAGGCCGGCAACGGGAGCGAATCATGTCGATTTCCGAGGTAATTTTCGACCATGCTGAGATTGATATCTCACAAGGCAGCCGGGAAGTCGCTGATCGACAATCACTCAGCCATAAGAGTTGATGCCTTAACATCGACCGCGCGTTTGCGGTTCGGCGCAACCTTTCCCCCATTCGACCAGACAAGCCGCCGGCATGGCGGCATGCCAGGCCGTTACGCGCAGGGTAATCCGCCCTGCAAGATCGTGTTGAAATAGAAAGGATTTAGAAATGAATTCAGGAACTTTCAAAGTCGCGCTGGCCATCGCCATGACCGGCATGTCCGGTACCGCTCTTGCAACCGACAATGACAATGGTCAAGGCGGACAACGGTGCAGCATTCCGGCCACGACAGTTGCCGCCATCCAGGCGCAACTTGCCAACGTCGCCGTGATGGATAACGGCGGCCTGTTCAGTCCCAGCCGCATGTGGTCGGCGATAGTCGACCGGCAAGGTGTGCTGTGTTCCGTCATCAAGCGGGGAGATGCATGGCCTGGCAGCCGTGCGATTGCAATTGCCAAGGCCAGTACGGCGAATGACTTCAGCAACGACAAGCTGGCGCTGTCGACTGCCAACCTGTATGGGCCGACTCAACCTGGCGGCTCGCTGTATGGCCTTAATAACTCGAATCCCTTCCATCCGGACTACTTGCCACAAGGCAGCGGTATTGGCCGCGTTCCCGGTGGCGTGATCACCTTTGGCGGCGGCGTGCCGCTCTATTCTTCAGGCAAAGTCATCGGCGGGCTAGGGCTGAGCGGCGATACGGCCTGCGCCGACCATGCAATTGCTTACCGCATGCGCAGGGCGGCGAACCTGGGGCTGGACATGGTGCCAGGCGGCGTGGCGCCCGGTGGCACCGACAATATTATCTACGCCAACGGAACACCGCTTGCCGGCTTCCAGCATCCTCACTGCGGTGGCAACGATGTGATGCCATAAGCGACCGGGCGTTCTGACTGCGGCCACCGGCTGCCGCAGTCACCAGCGCGACGTCGTTCCGATGTCATCTGTTTCGCCTTGCCCCGAACTGCGTCCCGCTCCGTGCTCTGTCGTGCTGCATATTCCTGTACGATCCAGCCAGGGCCATATTGAACAATCGGAGGCATGATGATCAGAAAACGTTGGCACCCCCCCTTGCTGCCCGGCCCGATTGTGGTACTGGCACTGGCGCTGGCGCTGTCCGCGGCCTTTGCTGCGCCGGCCGTCGCCCAGCTTGTACCCAGCGGCGAGCCGCCCGCGGCCAGGGGCTGGCGTGCCGAGACGGTTGCCGAAGCGATCCCGCAGCCGTGGAGCATCGCTTGGTTGCCCGATGGGCGAGCGCTGATCACCGGCAAGGCTGGCAAGCTCTACATACTGAACGGCAAGCGGCTCGACACGGTGCCGCTGGAAGGGCTGCCGCCGGTTTTTGCAAGCGGGCAGGGCGGCTTGCTCGACATCGCGTTGCACCCCGCCGACAAGGCCAATCCGCGCGTCTACCTGACGATGTCGACCGGCACCGCGAGCGACAACCGGGTCATCCTGGTGCAGGGTGTTTTCGACGGCAAGCGCGTGCATGGCATCCGCACGCTGTTTCGCGTCGAGCCGGGCAAGAGCGGCAACCAGCATTTCGGCTCGCGCCTGGCGTGGCTGGCCGACGGCACGCTATTGATGAGCGTTGGTGACGGCGGCAATCCGCCCCAGCGCATCGGCGCCATGCTGGCGCGCGAACAGGCCCAGAACCTGGCCACCGATCACGGCGCGATCCTGCGCCTGACTGCTGAGGGCAAGCCGGCGCCAGGCAATCCGCTGGCCAGCCAGCCTGGCGCGCGGCCTGAAATCTGGAGCTATGGCCACCGCAACGTCCAGGGCCTGGTGCTCGATCCGGCAACTAACCGGGTATGGGCCACCGAACATGGTCCGCGCGGCGGCGACGAACTGAACCTGGTCGAAGCGGGCCGCAACTACGGTTGGCCGCTGCAAAGCTACGGCGCCGATTACCGCACCGCGGAGCCGGTCGGCGAGCGCGTTGTGGCGGGCATGATCGGGCCGAAAGTGGCGTGGGTGCCGTCGCCGGCGCCGTCGGGCCTGGCGGTGTACAGCGGCAGCCATTTTCCGCAATGGCGCGGCAGCCTGTTCAGCGGCAGTTTGGCCGGCGCCGACATCCGCCGCGTCGCGCTCGACAAGGACGGCAACGTGCTGGGCCAGGACCGGCTCGACATTGGCGCGCGCGTGCGCGACGTGCGCCAGGGGCCGGACGGTTACCTGTATACGCTCACCGACGGGGATGACGGCCGGCTGCTGCGGATCGTTCCGCAATAGCGCCGCTCGCGGCTCACCCCGCCGCTGCGCCCTACAGCGGCAGCGGCGTCACCGTCACTTGCACATCGAGCTTCTGGCGGCCGCCACCGAGCACGATGCCGCGCATCGGCGTGACGTCGCTGAAGTCGCGGCCCCAGCCGAGGGTGATGTGTTCGTGCTGCACCAGGCAGTTGTTGGTCGGATCGAAATCGACCCAGCCGAGGGCCGGGCAATACACCGACACCCAGGCGTGGGAAGCGTCGGCGCCGATCATGCGCGGCTTGCCGGCGGGCGGGTGGGTCAATATATAGCCGCTCATGTAGCGCGCCGGCAGGCCGAGGCTGCGCAGGCAGCCGATCATCAGCTGGGCGAAATCCTGGCACACGCCGCGCCGGCCGAACAGCACGGCTTCGAGCGGCGTCGAAATCTCGGTGGCCCTGGGGTCGAATTCGAAATCGCTGAAGATGCGCCGGGTCAAATCAAGCGCGGCGTCGAGCTGGGGCCGGCCCGGGGTGTAACTGAGGCGCGCGTACGCTTCGAGTTCGGGAAAGCAGGCAACGTGGGGCGACGCATACAGGTAGCGGCAGGCTTCCAGCGTGGCCGGGCTTTTTTCCTTGCCCATCATGGCGCGCAGGCTTTCCCATGGCAACGTTGCCTCGATCTGGGCCAGGGTGTGACGGGCGCCGAGCACGACCGTCGATTCGGCATGCACCAGCAAGCTGGTGTGCGGCGTCGTGATGGCGAAGTGGCGGGTGGCGTTGCCGAAATAGTCGGTGCCCTCGGCGCCGTCGTTGTGCAGCGGGTCGAGCCAGACCTGGTGCGATTCGGTCAGCTGGTAGGCGAACGGGCGCGGCGTCAGGTGCACGTATTGCTGCGACAGGCTGACCGCGCTCTGGTAGGTGTAGCGCGTTTCGTGGACGACGCTGTAGCGCGCGCACGCGTCGACGCTTGCGGCGAGGGGGCTGATGGCGCTCATGGCGTCTGGTTCCTGTGCGGGACGTTGTCGGTGTAGCTGAAAAATTGCACGCTGATCTGCTCCGACAGGGCCGCGCTGGCGGCCTGGATGCGGTGCAGCAGGTCGATCAGCACCGGGTTGCCGCAATCGAAGTGGGTGTGCGGCGACAGCGCCAGCAATTCGTCTTTCAACGGCGCCAGCAGCATTTCGCCGCAGGCGCCATTACTTTGGGCGATCTTTTGCAGGGCGTGCACGATGCCGGCAAGCTGGAACACGATCGAGCGCGGGTTGCTTTCGTCGCGCAGCAGCAGGTCGAGCACCGGCAGCCACTCGGGCCGGGCCCGGTAGCGCGCGCGGTAGGTGACGATACTGTCGGACAATTCGAGCAGCCAGTCCAGGTTGCCGTCGGCGTCCATGCCGAGCGCGCGCTGCAGGACGACGCATTGAAACTGCAGCCGTTCGAGGCGGCGCCCGATCGACATGAAGCGCCAGCCAAGGTCGCGCGTCATGCCGTCGAGTGCAAACCCGGCCAGCGTCATCAACGAGGCGGTGGCGTCGTCGAGGATCGTCATCGTCTCCGACTGCGACCGCCGCTCGCCCGTGATCGGCGCGGGCTGCACCATCCGGTTCAGCGCGCGCCAGTTGTCGACTGAGAAGCGCTCGTGCAACTGGTTGGCGGTGGCGTGCAACAGGCGCTGCTGCCTGGCCAGCCCGGGAACGTCGGGCGATACCACCGCCAGCAGCAGTGCTGATTCCATCTCGGCGTCGCTGAAGATGGCGACGGGGGCGGGCGCGGGCGCCGGCGCCGGCAGTGCGCCGGCCGGCTTTTGGGGCTGGGGCTGGCCCTGGCTCTGGCTTTGACTTTGACTTTGACTTTGACTTTGACTTTGGCCCTCGCCTTGGCGCCGCGCCGGCGTCGGCGCCGGTGTCGACGTCAATGTCGGCGCCGGTTTTTTTTCCTCGATCAGGTGGAACCAGATGCACAACGCTTCCACTGCGGGCCACTCGGCGCCGCGCTGGTCGAAGCGGACGTTGAACAAGAAGTTCAGGGCCACCCGCAGCAGGCGGCCGATATTGTCGCAACGCTCGGCGTGGCGGCCGAACCACAGCAAATTTTCAGCCACCCGGCTCGACAAATTGGTGTCGTCGCGCACCAGGTCCGCATGCTTGGAGTCGCGTTCCTGCGCCCGGTGCGGATCGACCTTCGCGCGCGCCTGCACCCAGGTGTCCTTGCTGGCGCCGCCCATCTGCATCGTCAGCACGCGCGCATCGGGCCCGGTGGCAACCCGCGTCAGGCCGCCCGGCATCATCACGTATCCGTTCGGCGTGGCGCAGGCGAATACGCGCAGGCCGATGGCGCGCGCGTGCAAGCCGCCGCTGCTGTCAGCCGCCGCGGTGCCAGCTTTCCACACCGGCGCCTGCGACAAGCGCACCACTTCCTGGGCGACATAGTTGTTCGGATTGGCGCGCAGCCTGGCGATGAAGTCCTTGCGCGCCTCGCCCTTGAGGTCGGCGCCGAATACCGCAAATTGCGGCAGCTGCGAAAAGCTCGGCTTGATCACCAGCCGGTCAAGCTTGGCGATCACCGCCTCCAGCGCCGGCGGTTCGCCGCACCACCAGGTCGCCACCGATGGCATCTTCAACGGCTCGCCCAGCAACCGTCTGGACAGCGCCGGCAAAAAGCCGAGCAGGGCGCCCGATTCGAGCAGGCTCGAACCGAGGCTGTTGGCGATCAGCACGTTGCCGCGCCTGGCGGCCTGGGTCAGGCCGGCCACGCCGAGCAGCGACGAGCGCAGTTCGAGCGGGTCGCAGGATTCGTCGACGACGCGGCGCATGATCACGTGGACCCGGTGCAGGCCGGACAGCGCTTTCAGGTAGACGACGCCGTCGCGCACCGTCAAATCGCCCCCTTCGACCAGCGGCAGGCCGAGATGACGGGCCAAATAGGCCTGCTCATAATAGCTTTCGGTGCGCGGGCCGGGCGTGAGCAGCACCGTCAACGGCACTTCGCCCGGGCGCAGCGGCATGCCGGCGTCGCCCTTGGCGGCGCACATCCGGCCCCAGTGCACCAGGCTGTCGCGCATGGTGCTGAAAAATCCGGCCAGCGGCTGCACTTTCAGTTCGCGCAGCAGGTCGGGGAAGGTGGGCGAAATGATGGCGCGGTTTTCCAGCGCATAGCCGGCGCCGGAGGGCGCCTGGGTGCGGTCGGCCATCACCCACCAGCGCCCGTTCGGTGCGCGCGCCAGGTCGACGGCGTACCAGTGCAGGGCCACGCCGTCATGGTGGTGCATGCCGTGGCAGGAGCGCAAAAAGCCGGCGTGGCCGTGCACCAGCGCCGGCGGCAACAATCCTTCGGCCAGCATCTGCTGGGGCCCGTAGACGTCGCCGAGAATCCTGTTGAGCAGGCCGGCGCGCTGGATCACCGCCTGCTCGATGCCGCTCCATTCTTCGTGCGGCAAAATCAGCGGCAGCACGTTCAGGTGCCATGGCCGCTGCTTGCCGTCGCTGTCGGCGGTGACGCTGTAGGTGACGCCGTTTTCGCGCACCTGGCGCTGCACCATCTCGGAGCGCTGGCGCATCGTACCGGGCGCCTCGTGCTCCAGGTTGGCAAGCAGCGCGCGCCAGTGCGCACGCGGCACCTGCGCCGCGTCCAGCATTTCATCAAAACCGTCAGGTGCTGCGAGATAGTTGGCTAATAACTGGTTTGGCATGGGTGCGCTGCGGCTTTTACAATGGATGGGCATCAAACGATAGATCAATCCGGCTGCCAACGCAAATCGAGCGTCATCGGGAAGCTCGGGTTGGGCGCTTCCTTGAACACCGTCATCGGCCCCGGCGTGTGCCCATGCGCCCAGAAACGGGCGAAGCGGCGCGCTTCGGCGGCATTGGCGTTGACCGGTGAGCCGGCCTCGCTGCGCCCGCCCGGATGCACCACGTGATAGGTGCAGCCGCCAATCGCCCGTCCGCTCCAGGTATCGACCAGGTCGAACGTCAGCGGCGCCTGCACCTTGATGCTCGGGTGCAGGGCCGACCATGGGCTCCAGGCGCGAAAGCGCACGCCGGCCACATATTCGCCTGGAATGCCGGTCGGATGCAGCGGCAGCATGCGGCCGTTGCAGGCGACGACGTGGCGCCCGTCGGTCAGCCCGCGCACCAGCAACTGCATCCGTTCCACCGACGAATCGACATAGCGCGCGGTGCCGCCGGCGCTGACTTCTTCACCGAGCACGTTCCACGGCTCGATCGCCTGGCGCAGTTCCATCTCGACGCCTTCGTAGACGACGGTGCCGAAACGGGGAAAACGAAATTCGATGAACGGGTCGAACCAGCTGTCTTCAAAGGCGCAACCGGCGGCGCGCAAATCGTGGGCGACGTCGCGGATATCCTGGGCGCCGAAATGCGGCAACATCCAGCGGTCGTGCAGTGCCGTGCCCCAGTGCACCAGCTTGGCCTGGTAGGGCTGGCGCCAGAAACGCGCCACCAGCGCGCGCAGCAACAGCATTTGCAACAGGCTCATGCGCTCGCGCGGCGGCATCTCGAAGGCGCGAAATTCGACCAGGCCAAGGCGGCCGGTCGGGCCGTCCGGCGGATACAGCTTGTCGATCGAAAACTCGGAACGGTGCGTGTTGCCGGTCAGGTCGACCAGCATGTTGCGCAGCAATCGGTCGACCATCCACGGCTTGTCGCTTTCCTGCATGGTCGGCAGCACCTTGTCCATCTGCTGGAAGGCGATCGCCAGTTCGTACAGGTTGTCGTCGCGCGCTTCATCGACCCGTGGCGCCTGGCTGGTGGGCCCGATGAAGGTACCGGAAAACAGGTAAGACAGCGCCGGATGATTCTGCCAGTAGGTGATCAGGCTCTTGAGCAGGTCCGGGCGGCGTAGCATCGGGCTGTCTTCGGCGGTGGCGCCGCCCAGGGTCGCGTGGTTGCCGCCGCCGGTGCCGGTGTGGCGGCCGTCGAGCATGAATTTTTCGGTACCGAGGCGGGTCAGCCGCGCTTCCTGGTACAGCGTCGACATGTTGTAGACCAGCTCGTTCGAGCTGGCGGCCGGATGGATGTTCACTTCGATCACGCCAGGGTCGGGCGTCACGCTGAGCAGCTTGATGCGCGGGTCGCGCGGCGGCGGGTAGCCCTCGAGCCGCAGCTTCATCTTCAGGCGGGCGCAGGTCGCTTCGACCGCCGTCACCAGCGCCAGGTAATCCTCGACGCGCTTGAGGGGCGGCATGAAGACGTGCAGCCGGCCGTCCCGTACTTCGATGCACAGCGCGGTATGGATGACTTCGCGCGCATCCGGCGCGTTGGCCTGCTCCGCTTTCTCCGCGGCGGCCTTGCTCGCGGAACGGCCAAGCGTGGGGCGTTTCTTGTCGGCCGGCAGGGCCGTGCGCGGGGCGAACGGATCGACGTCGAAGCTTGGCTCGACCTGCTCGGGCAGCACCCACGGCAGCGTGGCCAGCGGCAGGCGCAGCCCCATCGGCGAATCGCCCTCGATCAAATAGAGATGCTCGCGCCTGATTGGCCAGGCCGAGGTGCGCCAGGTGGTGCCGAGCGTGACGGCCGGATCGAAATGACGCGCTTTCAGCGGCAGCACGTAGCCGGTCACCTGGCCCAGGCCGCGCTCGAGCAGGCGCGCCAGCCGGCGCCGCTCTTCCGACGCGCCGAGGTCGGCCACCAACGGGTCCAGGTTGAGCGGCAATGCCTGTTCGCGCACGGCGTGTAGCAGCACGTCTTCATAGGCGGCGATGCCGCTGTCGGCGGGCAAGCCAAGCGAGCGCACCAGTTCGGCGCAAAAGCGCGTCGCTTCGTCAACGCCGTAACCATCGCCGGCGCCAGTGGCGGTGTTGCTGTCTTCGGAAAAGAGGGTGGCGTCGAGCCACGTCGGCAGGCCGTCGACGCGCCAGAAAATGTTCAGCGCCCAGCGCGGCAGCGGTTCGCCCGGATACCATTTGCCCTGGCCGTAATGGAGCATGCCGCCGGGCGCAAAATGGTTCTTCAGCCGGTGCATCAGCTGGCCCGCCAGGTCGCGTTTCTTGTCGCCATGGGCCAGCGTGTTCCACTCGGCCCCGTCCATGTCGTCGATCGACACGAAGGTCGGTTCGCCGCCCTGCGTCAGGCGCACGTCCTGGCGCCTGAGGTCAAGGTCCACCTGCTGGCCGAGCCGTTCGATGCCTTCCCATTGCGCCTCGGTGTACGGTTTGGTGACGCGCGGGTCTTCATGGATGCGGCTGACCGTCATTTCGTGAAAGAAGGTGACCTCGGCCTTGTCGGTAAAGCTCGACACGGGCGCTGCCGACGACGGCATCGCCGTGCAGGCCAGCGGTATGTGGCCTTCGCTGGCCAGCATGCCCGAGGTCGGATCGAGGCCGATCCAGCCGGCGCCCGGTATGTACACTTCGGTCCACGCATGCAGGTCGGTAAAGTCTTCGGCCGCGCCGCTGGGGCCGTCGAGCGCTTGCTGGTCGGCGCGCAGCTGGATCAGGTAACCCGACACGAAGCGCGCCGCCAGTCCCATCGCGCGCAGGATCTGCACCAGCAGCCAGCCGCTGTCGCGGCACGAGCCGGAACGCTTCTGCAGCGTCTCCTCGGGCGCCTGGACTCCCGGCTCCATCCGCAGCAGGTAGGCGATGTCGCCCTGCAGGCGCTGATTGATGGCAACCAGGAAGTCGTTTGTCGCCATCGGCGTCTTCAGCAGGTCGCGCTTGGCCATCGCCACCCATTCGACCAGCAGCGGGCCGGGCGGCTCGGTTTGCAAATAGGCGCTCAGTTCCGCCGTCAGCTGCTCCGGGTAGCCGAAAGGGAAAGTTTCAGCATACTTCTCGACAAAAAAATCGAAGGGATTGATGACCGTCATGTCAGCCACCAGGTCGACCGTGAATTCGAGGGTGCTGGATTTTTCAGGGAACACGAAGCGGCCGATGTAATTGCCGTACGGGTCTTGCTGCCAGTTGATGAAATGCTCTTGCGGCAGCACGGTGAGCGAATATGACAGGATCGGCGTGCGCGCATGCGGGGCCGGACGCAGCCGGACTTCGTGGGGCGAGAGCGTCACCGGGCGGTCGTAGAGGTAACTGGTCTTGTGGTGGAGCGCGATACGGATGGCCATGCGATGGTGCCTTTCGATGAATGTTGGCGTGCGGTGGCGTGACTCCCTCGCCGAAGCGATTTGTTTATGTATAAGCATGATTCGTACCAACAATAAAAAAACGGCGGCGGCTGGTACGGTCGAGGCTGGCACGGTTCTTGATAGTCTTTTTGCAACCAGGGAGGAATCGATGACCAACTTTTATGATGAAATGTATTCCGCCGCGGCAACAATACGGCCCCATTACCGCGAGTTCGCAGATTGGCTGAGCGCACAGTCGCCTGAAGTGATCGTCCAGAAAAGGGCGGAAGCCGAACTGATCTTTCAACGCGTGGGAATCACCTTCGCGGTGTACGGCGACAACGCCGGCAAGGAACGCTTGATTCCGTTCGACATCATTCCGCGGGTCATCAACGCCGCCGAGTGGGCGCAGTTGCAGGCCGGCCTGGTGCAACGTGTCATCGCCCTTAACAAGTTCCTGCACGACATCTATCACGACCAGAATATTTTGAAGGCGGGCATCATCCCGGCCGAACAGATCCTGCGCAATGCCCAGTACCGCCCGGCCATGCAGGGCATCGACGTCGCCTCCGGCATTTATGCGCACATTGCCGGGGTCGACATCGTGCGGGCCGACGCCGGTGAGTTCTATGTGCTCGAAGACAACTTGCGGGTGCCGTCTGGCGTCTCGTACATGCTGGAAGACCGCAAGATGATGATGCGGCTGTTCCCCGAACTGTTCGCGCGCAACCGGGTGGCCCCGGTCGAGCACTATCCCGACATGCTGCTCGACAATCTGCGCTCGGTGGAGCCGCAAGGCATCAACGACCCCACCGTTGTCGTGCTGACGCCCGGCATGCACAACTCGGCCTACTTCGAGCACGCGTTCCTGGCCCAGCAAATGGGCGTGGCGCTGGTGCAAGGCCAAGATATGTATGTTGACAACAATATTGTGTACATGCGCACCACGCGCGGACCGCAGCGGGTCGACGTCATTTACCGCCGCATCGACGACGACTACCTCGACCCGAAAGCCTTCCGCGCCGACTCCACCCTCGGCGTGCCCGGCCTGCTCGAAGCCTACCGGGCCGGCCGCGTCACCCTGGCCAACGCCATCGGCACGGGCGTGGCGGACGACAAGTCGATTTATCCGTTCGTGCCGGCCATGATCGAGTTCTACCTCGGCGAAAAACCGATCCTCAACAATGTTCCGACCTGGCAGTGCCGCAAGAAGGAAGACCTGTCCTACACGCTGGCCAACCTGGCAAAACTGGTCGTCAAGGAAGTGCATGGCGCCGGCGGCTACGGCATGCTGGTCGGGCCGGCCTCGAGCAAGGCGGAAATCGAAGCGTTCCGTCTGCGCCTGGTGGCCAATCCGGAAGGCTACATCGCCCAGCCCACGCTGGCGCTGTCGGCTTGCCCGACCTATGTCGAGTCCGGTGTCGCGCCGCGCCATATCGACCTGCGCCCGTTCGTGCTGTCGGGCGACACGGTGTCGATGGTGCCGGGCGGCTTGACGCGCGTGGCGCTGCAGGCGGGTTCGTTGGTGGTCAATTCGTCGCAGGGCGGCGGAACCAAAGATACGTGGATACTGGAGAACTGAGCATGTTAAGTCGCACCGCAGATCATTTGTTCTGGATGGCCCGTTACACCGAACGGGCCGAAAACACTGCCCGCATGCTCGATGTGCGGGTCCAATACTCGCTGATGCCGCAAACCGTCACGGCGGCCATGCAAGGATGGCGCACCGTGCTCGGCGTGTCGGAACTGGAAGAGGCGTTCGACGCCAAATACACGGCGCTGACGCAAAAGGAAGTGATCGACTTCATGGTGCGCGATCCCGGCAATCCATCCTCGATTGCCAGTTGCCTGACGGGCGCGCGCGCGCGAACGCGCGGGCCGTGCGCGGCACCTTGACCACGGAAGTGTGGGAGACCGAAAACACCACCTGGCTGGAGTTGCAGCATCACCTCAAGAGCGACGTGCTGGAACGCAATCCCGGCCAGTTCCTGCAATGGGTCAAACACCGCTCCCACCTGTCGCGCGGCGTTACCCTCGGCACCATGTTGCAGGACGAAGCGCTCAGCTTCATCCGCCTGGGCACCTTTCTCGAACGGGCCGACAATACGGCGCGCATCCTCGACGTCAAGTTCCTTGCCGCCGACATGATCGAATCGGGCAACCAGCGCGAGTTCTACTACCTGGCAGCACTGCTGCGCTCGGTGTCGGCGTTCGAGATTTACCGCAAGGTATACCGCGACGCCATCACCCCGGCGCGGGTCGCCGACCTGTTGATCCTGCAGCCGAGAATGCCGCGTTCGCTGGCTGCCTGCATGGTCGCCGTTGTCGCCAACCTGGGCGACATCCGCAACGACCATTCGCAAGACACCGAGCGCTTTGCCGGAAAGTTGCACGCAACGCTGCAGTTTTCCGTGATTGGCGACATCCTGGAACAAGGCTTGCACGACTATTTGACGAGCTTCCTGGCGGCGATCGAGGAATTGGGCAACCGCATCGGTTGCGATTTCCTGGTGCCGGCGTCGGCCGAGGAGTGCGCCTGAGGAGGGGCGCGGTGGCGCTGGCCAGAGATGGCCGCACCAAAAAGTGACATGCTGCACCATTAAGTTGCTTATATTATATTTAACTAACTTATTCGGGGTGTTCAATTGGGGTGATTGATTTGCTTTTACACACCGAGAAGGTCATGCGCCATGTGGCTCCATACCAGTTGCACCCTGAATTTTTCGGTCGGCAGTCACACGCCGTTCATCCTGATGCTGCGTCCGCGCAGCGGCGCCCAGCAATGGATAGCGCGCGAAAGTTATACCTTGACGCCAAGCGTGCCGGTGATCGAGTTCACCGACGCTTACGGCAACCTGTGCCAGCGCCTGATCGCGCCGCCCGGCGAATTTTCGATCCGTACCTCGGCCGACGTCGAAACGTCCGACACCATCGACGTCGCGCCCGGCGCACCCTTCGATGAAGTGCACACCCTGCCGGACGACGTGCTGACGTACCTGTTGCCGAGCCGTTATTGCGAATCCGAATGGTTCTTCGATATGGCCAGCGGCATGGTCAAAGACGCCGCGCCGGGATATGATCAGGTCGCCTGCATTACCGAGTGGATTCGCCAGTCGGTGCGCTTCAACCCGGCGTCGACGTTCGACCACATGGCGGCCACCGAGGTCAACCAGCGGCGCGAAGGCGTCTGCCGCGACCTGGCCCACCTTGGCATTGCCTTGTGCCGCGCGCTGTGCATTCCCGCCCGCATGGTGGTCGGCTACCTGCACGGGCTCGCGCCAATGGACTTGCATGCCTGGTTCGAGGCCTACGTCGGCGGGCGCTGGTACACCTTCGACGCGACCCAGCAACAAGCACTTGGTGGCCGGGTGACCGTCGCTTACGGCCATGATGCCGCCAACGTGGCCATCTTCAGCCAGTTCGGCCCGGACCTGGCGCCGAGCGCCATGCAAGTGAAGGTGGAGTTGCTCGCGGCAGCCCCGGATTGATCTTTACGGTTGAGCAAAACTGCAATTTATTTCCATAAAATAACAAAAAATGCATGTAAGCCAAGTTTCGTTCCAATACCCGATATCATGATGTAAGGCAGCAACTCCATGGCACCTGTTGTGTCACCGCAGGGCCGCTGCCACATCCACAAGGCGTTCTCTGGACACGGTCGACAACATCGCGCACTGGCGCACGCAAATCTTTTCATTGCTGCTGAACATCGTGATGGTGTTGGGAACCTTCACCGCCGTGCCAAGCATGGCGCTGGCGGCGAGTGAAGGATTGTCGCCGTTGTTCGTCATGGACGCGGTAGCGCTCGCTTGGCTTACCGCGATCCGGCACTTCGAGCGCTGGCGCTACAAGGTGCACGTGCTGAATTTTTTGGCGATCATCTTCATGACCGGCGTCGGCCTGATGCTGGCATCGGGGCCTGTCAGCCAGATTTGCCTGGTGGCGGCAAGCACACTCGTCATTTTTGCCGCAACCCTGGCCGGCGTCGACAAGCTGCATCCGGTCCCGGTTGGCGGCGTGCCCGATCAGGAACTGCTGCAGCCGCTGATCCTGACGATGAACGAGCTGTTCATTGGCGCCATCCTCACCGTTTCGTGCGCGATCCTGCTGCAGCGGCTGGCAAAGTCGCTTGACGACCTGCGCCAGTTCGCCGACTCGCGCCAGCAAGGCAAGAACAAGCTGCATGCGCTCAACGCGGAAGTACACCTCACCGCCGCCGTGGCGCGCCTGAACGACATGGTCGTGATCACGCGCGTGGCCAAGGGCGAGGGTGCGGAACAGCCGATCATTTTCGTCAACGACGCGTTCGAGCGCCGCACCGGCTACCGGCGCGCCGAAGTGATGGGCCGTAGCTGGAGCATTCTGATGGGCCCCGATATTGACCGGGCCGAGGTCGAGCGCATCGCCGCCGCCATGGCGCGCACCGAGTCGGTCGCCGCCGAGTTGCAGTATTACACCAAGCTCGGCACGCCCCGCTGGGTCAAGCTGGAACGGGTGCCGTTTGCCGATGAAGGCGGCAACAACACCCACTGGGTCGGGGTCGGGCGTGACGTTACCGAACGCAAGAAGTCGGAGAACCGCATCCACCTTCTGGCGTTTTTCGATGTGTCGACAGGCCTGCCGAACCGCTGCCTGCTGATGGAGCGGATCGACCAGCTGCCCGCCAGCGCCCAGGCCGGCGCCGGCGCCGGTTACGGCGCGGTCATGTTCATCGACCTCGACAACTTCAAATTCATCAACGATGCGCGCGGTCACGCGGTCGGCGACGCCTCGTTGCGCAACGCCGCCGACCGCCTGTCGCGGCTGGTGCGCGATGGCGGCACCGTGGCGCGCATTGGCGGCGACGAGTTCGTCGTGCTGCTGGCGCAGCTAGGGACCGACAGCGACACCGCGACCGGCGCCGCCCTGACGGTGGCCGAAAAGATCCGCCACGCGATCACCGAAACCTTCGAGATCGATGGCCAGTTCTACAATTCGTCGGCCAGCATCGGCGTGACGCTGTTACCGAAATCCGGGCAAAGCGTTCACGACCTGCTGCGCGAAGCCGATGCCGCCATGTACCGCGCCAAGGCGGGCGGCCGTAACGGCGTGGCGTTTTTCGAAGCGGCCATGCAAGCCGAAGTGGAGCGCCGCCTGACGCTTGAGCGCGACCTCGTCGCCGCCTTCGACGACGGCGCGCTGGCGATGCACCTGCAACTGCAGGTCGACTGCGACGGCATGCCGGTGGGCGCCGAATTGCTGATGCGCTGGCAGAAGGCCGATGGCGCGATGGTCAGCCCTGACCTGTTCATCTCGGCAGCCGAGGAGAGCGGCCTGATTCTGCCGCGCGGCCAATGGGCATTGCGTTGCGCCTGCCTGGCCTGGCTGCAGCTGGCGCAGGCGGGCCATTCGATGCCGCTGTCGGTCAACGTCAGTCCACGCCAGTTCCGCCAGGCCGACTTTGTCGCGCAGGTGATTGCGGTGCTGGCCGAAACCGGGGCGCCGGCCACCGGCCTGATCTTTGAAGTGACCGAAGGGCTGATCATTGACAATCTCGACGAAACGATCGCCCGCATGCACCAACTGGCCGAGCTCGGCATCCGCCTGTCGATCGACGACTTTGGCACCGGCTATTCGAGCCTGGCCTATCTCAAGCGCATGCCGCTGTACGAATTGAAGATCGGCCGCAGCTTTGTCCGCGACACGCCGGGCGACGGCAACGGAACGGTGATCGTGCAGTCGATCCTGGCGATGGCAGGCCACCTCGGTTTGCGCGTCATCGCCGAAGGGGGGGAGCCGCGCGCGCAAGCCGCCTTTCTCGCCGCCAACGGCGCACCCCGCATGCAGGGCTACCTGTTCGCCCGGCCAATGCCGCTGCACGACCTGATGCTCTTGCTCGCCAAGCATCCGGGTGGTGGGTTGATGCGGAAAATACGCGACCCTGCAGAACCGGACCTGGCTCTGGCCCTGGCATAGGCGCAAGCACGTGCCGCAGCCACCGTTTTTTGATCTATCCTTGCTATTTTTATAAATGTGGATGGTTGGTTTAATGCGCAAACATGAATCACCAAAACCCGGCCGCTTCCCGACAATGTCCAGTTCGCTGCGGGCGGAAACGCTGGCGGTCCTGCTGTCGTCGAACGACATGGCCGGTGTCGAGAGCCTGTTCGAGCACCGCAAGATCGCGCTCAACACCGTCATCCGCGCCTTGACGCGCAAGTATGGCTGGCCGATCGAGCGCAGCGATTTTCCGACCAATACGGCGGACGGGCGGGCGGCGTGGGCATCGGTGTACAGCCTGCCGCAGGAAGTTGTCGATGCGGCGCTCGAAGCTGGCGGACGCGACTGGGTTGAAGGCGTCCGGGCGGCGCGCGCCGGCCGGGCCGGGCGTGCCGTGCGCCGCATGTAAAGATGGCGCGTGGCTCGGTGCGCGCGCTGCATCGTCTCTCGCTTTACGGCTGAGAACAGGCTATTCTGATCGCTCAGATTGCCCAACCCGATGACGCCTGCGCCACCCTACCGCATGAGTTTAGTCACGTTTTTCGCCACGTCGGCCAACCGCGCTGCCTCACCCGATGTCGCCAACCGGCGCCTGGTCGGCGGCCTGCTGCTGTCGCTGGTGCTGCACGCGCTGCTCTTGACGCTGCAGTTCGGCGTGCCCGGCCTCGGGCTGCCGTCGCCGTTCCAGCCGCCGCCGGTCAGCATGACGGTGACGGTGATGTTGCCGGCGCCGCCCTTGCCGGCGGTGCTTGCGCCGTCGCTGAAAAACTTCGCGCCCTTGCTGCCGGTGCCGGGCGGCATGCGGCTGGTGGATCCGGCGCCGTTGCTGGTTGCGCCCAAGCCAGGGCCGGTCAAACCGGCCAAACCGGCCAAACCGCGTCGGGTCAGCCGGCCGCTGCAGCCGCGTGCGCCGGCACCGACGCCCACCCGCGTGATCGCCCGCGACCAGAATCCGAACAACAGCTTTGTCGTGCCGCCGCAGCCACAGCCACAGCCACAGCCACAGCCACAGCCACAGCCACAGCC